>Ga0315268_10008690_pt1 | contig 10582 bp, 7 predicted proteins | sample C1_top_MG_FD_204535 | JGI IMG/M metagenome (GOLD analysis project Ga0315268, IMG submission 204535) | Sediment microbial communities from Yellowstone Lake, YNP, Wyoming, USA - C1_top | ecosystem: Environmental > Aquatic > Freshwater > Lake > Sediment | place: USA: Wyoming | collected 2017-08-01 | reverse complement strand
TAGACGTCGGCGAAGTGCTGTTCAGCTACATTCCCTCCGACGACACCGGCTTCTCCAGCGCAGAACTATTCCTCGACGCAAGCGAAGGCGGGCACATGGAAGACCTGTTTTCGGATAAAAAACGCATTTCGTTCGCGCCCGCCAAAAAACTTTCTTTCGCCGGAGGCTGCGGCTCAAACTCCAGCGAAGTAATCAACGATTCAGTAAACACGATTTCGTGCAGCGTAACCGAAGGCCCGCACACTTGGCGAGTGCAGGTGTGCGACGCCGACAACCAGTGCGTCAATTCAAGCGACTGGACTTTCACGGCCTGCTCTTCCTCAAGCGAAGTCAGGAACATTTCGTACTGCGACTACCAAATAATGTGCCCCGGCAGGTATGCCTTGAACACCAGCCTCGCTTGCTTCGGAACAAACGCAGTATCCGTTTTTGCTTCAGACGTCGAACTAGACTGTGGCGGATACGGCATCACCGGCAGCTACCCCAGCACTTACGACTACGGAATTTTGACGCAAGGAGGCCAAAGCAATATTACCGTCAAAAACTGCAACGTCAGCAACTACTACATGGGAATTTACTACACCAGTACAAACGGAAGCCTTTCCAACAACACGGTTTCAAACAATTACTACGGAATACAAATGAACGGAGCTGACAACGAACTGGCGGACAACACGGCCTGCGGTAACTTAGGAGCCTACTACTACGACTTCCGCTTCAACGCCCAGCAGACGAGCAACTCCAACAGCACCTGCGACCCAAGCGGGTGCTACCAATTCCCCGGCGGCTGGGGCTGCATGCCCGGCCTCGGCTGCTTCTGGATTCCAGGCGTGACGGGAATGTGCGTTCCCGACGTCACGGGCTACAGCAACTGCAACCACTGCTGTTCAGGCAACTGCCCGCCAACTGTTTCGCTAAACGAGCCGGATGGAGCAACGCTCGGAAGGGGAGAAGTCGTTTCATTCAATTACACGCCGTCGGACGACGTTGGACTTAAGAACGCGACGCTGTACACGGACGAAGACGGCACGTGGACGGCCTACGAATCCAACGCAACCGCGATTACGAACGGCGTCGAGAACTCCATTATACACACCGTAACCACCACGTTCGGCAGCTACAACTGGAACGTCTACGTCTGCGACACCGACGACGCGTGCTCGTGGGCAACTTACAACTATTCTTACGCCGTAAGCTGCGCGTCGGGCGAAATCTGCTACTGCCCCTACAACGTCGGGTCGCCGGGCTATTATTACTTAAGCGAAAACCTCAGTTGTTCGAGCGGAGTCAGCGTGTCCTCGAACGACGTCTACATCAACTGCGACGGCCACGAAATCAAAAGCCAGGGCGGCTTCAGCAACGGCATTGGAATCAACGGCAAGACGAACGTCACCGTATACAACTGCACAATCAAGGAATTCTATTACGGAATCGTAGGCTTTTCCAGCGCAAGCCAACTCCACTTACTCGACAGCACGGTCTACAACAACACTTACGGAGTCTACCTCTCGGGAAGCGGCGGAATAAACTCGTTGATCGAAAACAGCACTATTTCGCTCGCGCAGTACTGCGTCACGCTATACGCTTCGCCGACGGCGAACGGCTCGACGATAATCAGAAACAATGCAATGAGCAACTGCTCGGCCAGCGCGATTATGTTAATCGGCTCCGGAAACAACACGATAGAAGACAACGTCATGAACTACAACCAACGCTCGGCGTGGCTGTACTACGACGCCGCGCTGAAGCCTAAGTACAACGTCATACGAAACAACGTCATTGCAAACAACACCGACTTCGCAATAATGCTAGGGTCAAGCGAGTACGACACGTTGTACAACAATAAAGTTACCGACTCAGGGGGTGGAATCTCCGCCTCGGAAGTCAACAGCGCCAACATTTCTTACAACAACTTCACGAACAACAATTACGGAATTTACTTCGTCGGCGGAACGCAGGCATTGTACAACACGGTCGCCTACAACAACGTCTCCTACAACAACTACCACGGCATTGTGCTACGAAACTTCGCGAACGGAACCGTTTCGCACAACACCATATTCAAGAACGGACAAAGCGGCTACGTCGGGCTGTGGCTGTACGCCTACGAAGCGCCGTCCCAGTACAACACCATTTCGTACAACACTGTCGAAAACAACACCGACTACGGAATCTACCTGTACGGCAACGACGCAACAAATTCAGTGAGCTACAACGACGTATACGAAAACACGGCCAGGTACAACGCAGTGGACGGCATTGAAATGGTGACGGCCCACTCGGGCCCGAACACCTTCTGGAACAACAACGCGTGCAGCAACCTGGGATCCTACGACTTTGTTTCAAGCGCCGCACAAACGAGTTCCACGAACGACGTGTGCGGCTTAGACAGGTGCTACCAAGGCGGTGACTGGAGCGCATGCACCGTCGCCGGCCCCGGAGCAAGCAACTGCACCGGCGGCAGCTCCTGTTAAATCTGCCGCTCGACCAAATAGTCTGCGAACGCCCTCAGTTTCTCCTTTGCGTCAGACGCAGGCAATAAAGAGTCGACTCCCGCCCACGCGTCTTTAACGAGCTTCCTGCTGAACTGCTGGGCGTACTCAAGCGAACCCGCTTTATTCATTACCTCGATTGCTTCCAAAATGGTTTTCTGGTCGCTCGGGTGCGAAGCCAGGATTTGTTTCAAGCGCTCTGCGTCCTTTTTCGGCGCGTGCGCTAGCGCGTGAATGACCATTAAAGTGCGCTTTCCCTCGTGAATATCTTCCCCAAGTCCTTTTCCCTTCGAGAGCTCGGATTCGGAGATGTTAAGCAAGTCGTCCTGGATTTGGAACGCCACTCCGATTGCTTCAGCGAATTTTCCCAACGCGTCGACTTGCTTCTGAGGCGCGCCTGCAAGCACTGCGGCGAGCTTCGCGGCCATTCGAGCAAGGGTTCCGGTTTTGTACGCACACATTTGCAGGTATTCTTTTTCGGAAACGTCTGGCTTGCCTCCCTTGTGCCAGAAAATGTCGAGTCCCTGGCCGAAGTGAAGGTTAAGCATTTCCTGCAAAACCAGTTCGTACGCCGCAGCGCGCGTCTTGTCGTCGACCTTGTCCTTGTTCTTGAAAAACGCGAGAAACGGAAGGAAGTACATGGCGTTGCCCGCGTTTATGGCGGCGTCGACGCCGAATTTCTTGTGCACGCACGGCTTTCCCCGGCGGAGTTCCGACGAGTCTTCGACGTCGTCGACCAAAAGCGAGCCGTTGTGCATTATTTCCAGTCCAGCTGCAAAGTCGATGTATTCCTTCGGGTTTTTTCCAAGCGCCTCCATTGTCAGCAAGAACAACGCGGGCCGCCAGCGTTTTCCGCCGCGGTCCAACAAGTCCCAAATGGGTTCCGACAACGCCTTGGTTGCGGACTCGGGGTCGTGTGCGTAGGATGGCTTGCCGCAAGCGAACTCCAGCGAAGCAGAATCGTATTTGCGTGGAACGAATTTCTCCATTGTCTTGTTGACTGCGGGCGCGTTTTCCTTGAGAACCGCGATAATGTCGACTTTAGCCAAAGAACATCACCTGCAAACAATTGGGTTGACGGGCTTAAAAAAACGCGTGAGCCCTCAAGCAAGCTTTTTTATATTCTCTTACTGAAATTTCACTCAAATTACACTCTTTGTGGAGGACTGGATTAAATGGAAAGCATTTTGAGCGACGCGTTAAGGCACTCCGGCAGCAAGACCGCCGGAGCCGGTTTGAAGAAGGAAAGCGAATTCTTCGAAACCCCTAAAATCATGGTAATCGGAGCAGGAGGAGCGGGCTGCAACTCCATAAACCGGTTGGCCAAGGCAGGAATCAAGGGAGCGGAACTAGTTGCAATCAACACCGACAGACTCCACCTTACTACAATCTCTGAATCAGCGAAGAAAGTGCTCATCGGAGCCTCGATCACCCGCGGACTCGGAGCAGGAGGCTACCCGGAAATCGGCTCCAAGTGCGCGGACGCCTCGCGTGAAGCGCTTGAGAAAATAATGGACGGAGCAGACCTCGTCTTCCTCACAGCAGGAATGGGCGGAGGCACTGGAACAGGCTCTGCGCCGGTAATCGGCGAAATCGCGCGCAAGCAAGGCGCAATCGTAATCTCAATAGTCACTTACCCATTTGCGCTTGAACGCGCAAGACTGGAAAAGGCAGACCAGGGACTCGACGCCCTCAAGCCCAACAGCGACACAATAATCGTAATCGACAACAACCGCTTAGTGCAAATAGTTCCCAACCTGCCGATCGACCAGGCGTTCAACGTCGCCGACGAAATCATTGCCCGCGCAGTACGCGGAATCACGGAAACAATCACCACGCCCTCTCTCATCAACCTTGACTTCGCGGACGTGCGCGCAGTAATGGCTAACGGCGGAGTTTCAATGATTGCAGTCGGAGAAGCAAAGGGAGCAAACCGCGCCAAGGAAGTCGTCGCAAACACGCTCAACCACGCTTTGCTGGACGTCGACTACACCGGCGCAACCGGCGTATTGCTTCACATTACGGGCGGACCCGACATGACGCTCGGAGAATGCAACCAAATCGGAGAAGCACTCACCGAACGCGTCGACCCCAACGCAACAGTAATCTGGGGAGCCCGCGTCGACCCGCACTTCGAAGGCAAAATCGAGGCAATAGCCATCTTCACAGGCATTACGAGCCCGTACTTGCTCGGAAAAAGCACGCGCGAAACCTCGTCCAAACGCGGTTCCGACGACGTGGCCGACATAGACTTCCTGTAAAACGCTGACGCCTCACAGTCTTTTCTTTTTGCGGCCGGTTTTGGGCCGGACCTTAAAACTGTTGCGACCGAGAAATCCGCTGGCATTTAGCCAGCTGGATGAATCGGCCGACGGCAACCCACCGGCAAGCCACTGGGTCTTTGCTTTTAAAGCCACCTACGACTCAGAAATTCATGCTGCGAACCTTCAAATTCCGTTTATATCCAAGCAAGGCACAACAGAAAGTGTTTGAGGAAACGATTGAAACTTGCAGGATTCTTTACAACAACGCGCTTGCCGAGCGCAAGAACGCGTGGGAAAAAGAGAGTCAGAGCATCGCTTATCGTGAGCAGCAAAATAACTTGCCTACCTTAAAAGATTGCCGCCCTGATTTGCGGTTGGTTCACTCTCAAGTGCTGCAGGATGTTTTGCGTAGGTTGGATAAGGCATTCCGTAATTTCTTTAGAAGAGCCAAGGCTAGCGAGAAACCAGGCTACCCTCGCTTCAAGGCAGCAAATCGCTTTGATAGTTTTACTTATCCGCAGTCTGGCATTGGTTTTGAAATTCGATGCAAGAAACTCTGGCTTTCAAAAGTTGGCGAAGTAAACATCAAGCTGCACCGCGAACTGCCTGCCGACGCAAAAATCAAGACCTGCACGGTAAGACACGACGCAGATCAGTGGTTCGCTTGTCTTGTAGTCGAGTTGCCGGATGCGCATGCAGCATCACGCGAAATCAAATCAGCGGTTGGCATTGACTTAGGCATTGCCAACTTAGTTGCATTGAGTAACGGCGAAACCATCGAGAATCCACATTGGCTTAAGCAGAGCGAGCAAAAACTCGCGGTAGCACAGCGTTTGCTTGCTAGAAAGAAAAACGGTTCAAAGAAACGGGAAATACAGCAGTTGCGCGTCGCTAAGCTTCATCGCAAGATTAGACGGCAACGCACCGATTTTCTTCACAAGCTAAGCAGAACGCTAGTTAATTCTTTTGACTTGATTGTATTCGAAAATCTGAATATCAAGCAAATGATGACCAAAAGTTATGTTGCTAAGTCAATTGCTGACGCGGCTTGGCGTGAGTTAGTGTTTTTTACGCGGTACAAAGCGGAAGAAGCTGGTGCCGTCGTACAATTCGTGGAAGCCGCAAACACTTCGCGGCAATGCAGTTCCTGCGGCACGATGGTGTTAAAGGCATTGCAAGAGCGCGTACACTCATGTCCTTCGTGTGGACTGGTAATAGGCCGGGATATTAATGCTGCAAAAAACATTTTAACGAAAAGCACCGTCGGACGGACGGAAAGAGCCTGTCGAAGCACCGCGATAGCGGGCTGTTGAAACAGGAAGCCCACGACTTCAGTCATGGGTACGTCACCTCTTTTTATTGCACGCCTTCCAACTCACATGCGAGGTAATGCTTTGACTAAAACAATTGCTTTAAACCTGAAGACTTACGCCGAAAGCACGGGCGAAAACGCTTTGGCGCTCGTTGAAGACGCCGACGCGGCGGCAAAAGACTTTCCCGGCACTCAAGTAATAGTCGCAGTACAGGCGCCTGAACTGCGGTGGATATGCGAACAAAAATTCAAGTACGCCAAAATCTTCGCCCAACACGCCGACTCAAACTCCCAAGGGGCGTTCACCGGCTCCGTTACCCTTGAAGCGATAAAAGCCGCGGGAGGCGTTGGAACGCTGTTGAACCACGCCGAAAAAAAAGTTTTGCTCAACGACGCCGCCAAAACCCTTTCCCGAGCCAACTCCCTGGGGCTGCAGACCATTGCCTGCGCCAAAGACGTTTTGGAAGGCGAAGCACTGGCCGAACTGAAGCCAACCGCAGTAGCAGTCGAACCGCCTGAGTTGATTGGAAGCGGCGTTAGCGTAAGCAAAGCCAAGCCCGAAGTAGTTCAAAACGCGGTCAAGAAAATCAAGCACGCCAACCCCAACGCGCAAGTGCTGGTAGGCGCAGGAGTTTCGAACGCGGAGGACGTACGCAAGTGCATTGAACTCGGAGCCGAAGGCGTGCTCTTGGCAAGCGCGTTCGTGAAAGCAAAAGACCCAGAAGCCTGGCTGCGGGAAGCGCTGCAAGCAATTCCTTAACTCGACCGCGCGCCAAACCGCAAATCTTTTAAACAACAAATAGCTAAAGATATCTATGGCTATCCAAATAAACGTCAAGTTTCCGGAGAACTTTTACCACGCAGCGCAAAGTTATGCCGACACTTACGGCTACCGCAACATCCAGGACCTGCTGTACGAAAGCTTACGCGAAAAACTATACGAAAAAAGCGATTTCGACGAGTCTTTTTCTAAAGAAGAAATCAACCTGCTAGAATCGCTCGTTGAAAAATCTCTTCGCAAGGGCAGGGTAGTTGACGAAAAAACCTTGAAAAAGGCGCTGCAGGAATGACTTTCCAAATAAAAGCACTCCAGTGCTTCGTAGAACAGGTTTCAAGACTGAGTCCAAAAGCGAAAAAACTTGTTGAAAACAAGATTGAGCTGCTGAAAGACAATCCCTTCAGGTTCAAAAGGCTGCACTCCGAAAAACTCCAACTGTTCCGGATTAGGCTCAGTCTCGATGGAAAAGAATCGCGCTTAGTTTATGCAGTAATCGAACCGAATATAATACTCGTCTGCATCCTCGAAAGAAAAAACGACTACAAGGATCTGAAAAAATACTTGACCAAACTTAGTTGAGGTTACATTCGCTCGGGCGCAGTTATTCCCAAGAGAGTCAAGCCGTTTTCCAAAACAATTGACGCCGCTTTTACCAACGCGAGCCTTCGCGCAACTGCTTCAGAAGACTCGGCTTTCAGCACGGGACACGCTTCGTAGAAAGAACTGAAGTCAGCGCACAACCGCAGCAAGTAGTCGCAAACTGCGTGCGGAGCCAATGATTTTGCGGCAGATTCTATTACAAGAGGATAGTCTGCGAGAGAGCGCGCAAGCCGCTGTTCTTCAGGCGCAAGACTGCCTTCAAAAACCGGTTTTGTTTTTCCGGCCTTGCGTAAAATATTCCTGCAGCGCACTAGCGTGTACTGGACGTAAGCGCCCGTGTCGCCCTCGAAAGACACTACGCGCTTGGTGTCGAAAACAATGTTTTTTTCAGCGCCGACCCGCAGGAAAGCGAATTTGGTTGCGCCGACTCCGATTGCGCGAGCAGTTTCCTCAACTTCCTCCTTTGAGTACTCGGCGCCCGTGCGTTCTTCCGTCTTCTTCAAACGCTCTTCAATCTCGCGCTTTGCTTCCTTTGTCGCGTCGGCAAGCAAGTCCTCCAGTAAAACAATTCTTCCCTCGCGCGTCGAAAACTTTCCTTCAGGCAATGAAATCAAGCCGAAGCCAACGTGCTTCAACTTGTCGGCATAGGGTTTGCCCAGCAATTCCAGGATTTTGAATACCTGGCGGAAGTGAGTGTTCTGGTCCGATCCCGTTACGTAAACGCATTTTTCGAAAGCGTGTTTCTTCCACCGCCACTCGGCGAGCGCCAAGTCGCGAGACGAGTAAAGCGTCGTTCCGTTGGAGCGTAGTATTACTAGGTTGGGCAGGCCTTGTTGCTCGAGTTTGGCAACTGTTTCGCCTGTTTTTTCTTTGAATGCAATTCCTTTCTTCACCGCCTCTTCGACCAACGGCTTGGCCGGAATCGAGAAGTCGGTGTCGAACAGCATTTCGTCGAAAGAAACGCCGAGGAGTTCGTAGTTCTTGTGCAGCGCGGGCATGCTCAGCTCGCGCAGGCGCTTCAACTCCGCTGCAACGCCTTTGTCGCCGGACTCCATTCCCTCGAGAACAACGCGCACTTGCTTCTGGACTTCGTCGCTGCCTTCGACTTCCTTGTTTATGCGCACGTAGTAGTCCAACAGCGTTTTTTCGTCGGAAAGGTTTTGCGCGCCGTATTTCCTCAACCCAACTACCAGCATTGCAACCTGCGTTCCGGCTTCGCCCAAGTAATTCGAGCCAACTACTGCGTAACCGCGTTCGGTGAGAAGGCGTTTGAATGAGTCGCCGAGGATTGTCGAGCGAATGTGGCCGACGTGCAGCGGCTTTCCCACGTTGGGGCTGGAGTAGTCGATTACTATTGTCTTGCCTTTTCCCTCGGCGCCGCGCCCGTATTTTTGCTTCTGCTTCAGCGCCTCTTCAATTGACTCGGACAGCAGTTGCGGCGAGAAAACGAAGTTGACGAAGCCGTTCACTGCCTCGCAGGAAGAAAACTCGGACGGCAGCTTGCCGGAAAGCGAGGAAGAAATGTCTTTCGCGAGTTCAACCGGGCTTTTGCCCGCTTTTTTGGCTGCTTCGAAGCAAGCGAAAGCCAAGTCGCCTTGCTCGCGGTGCCTAGGCTGCTCTATCCTCGGCTCGACGCTTATTTTAAGGCGCTTCAACTCGCTTGAAACCAGGGTTTGCGCGGCTTCAACTGCCCCTTCAACTACGCAAGTCATTTTACTCGGAATAAACAACCCAACAAACCTTTTTATTTCATGTGCAGTCAATTACGTACTATAATTATACTCGCAGACGAGGGGGATTGAATCATGGCAGAAGCAGAGGGCAAAAAAAGTTTGTACGCTCAAATTGAAGACAAGTGGTATGCTTTCGTCGACTGGGCCGTGAACAAACTACACGTTCCGCTGGACAAGTACTTCGTCAATCCCCTTGAAGACCGCGGAATTCCCTCGTTCCCCGTTGCAGTCGTAATCGCCCTCGCGTTAATAGGCGGAATCGCGTTCCTCGCCCTCGGAGGAATCGCGCCAGCCGCAGTCACCCTCTCAATCAGCGTAACCGCCGAAGGCGAGCCAGTTGACGGAGCAATGGTAACGCTGGCTTACGGGACCGAACGACTGGAAGCCGAGACCGTCAACGGAATCGCTTCGTTCGAAAAAGTGCCGACCGACCAGCAAGCGACGCTCACGATTGAAAAAACGGGTTACCAGAAAATAAGCCGGCGAATAAAGCCGTCCGACAAACCAATTGCAATCCGCTTGCAAGCAAAAGTAGAGTCCGAGGAAGACAAGGCCAAAGCATACTTGAAAACCCAGGGCTATACCGACGAACAGCTGAAGAGCATGCCTGCAGACGAGGCCCTTAGATTGGCGCAACGCCTTGGACTCGCAGTCACAACCGGTCCAATGATTTCAATGTACGTGCAAGTCGAAGAACCCCTCGGCGACCCCGTTTCCGACGCCAGCATTGTATACGAAGCGGGTTCGGTGAGCGACGCCGTAACAACCGACTCTGACGGCAAGGCAATGGTCAACGTCCCAAGCGGAGCACAAGTAACCGCTGCTGCTTCCAAAGACGGGTATGAAACAAAGAGCCGCAGATTCACGGCAGCAGCCGACTCGACCGAGAAAATAACGCTCAGAAAACAGGACACGCTGCAAATGCATGCAGGAGACTCGCGCGTTCCCACACCCGACACGGCCCCGATCCGCTACGCGCCGGTTGTAGTGCGCATTCGCGCCACTGACCCGGCAACAAACTCCACGCTGGAAGTGTCTAATGCAGTAATAACGCTTTTCACGGAAGACAACGAGCGCCTTAACTCGACGAACGGCTCGTCAGCAGCCGACGTGAGTATGAGCGCGCCGGCCGGCACCAAAGTGTACGCAAGCGTTGAAGCACCGGGCTTCGCGCGCAAAAACAGCGCAACGAAAACCGTCGAGCAAGGCAAAACCAACGTAATAGTAATGTTCCTAGACAAGGCAACGCCCTACCACAATGCCGACGGCTCCATAAACCCCGACGGCAACGTGGACTCGATTACTATAAACGTAAAGACCCAGACCGGAAGACCGGTTTCAGGAGCGAAAGTATTCCTCCTGGACTCTCTGACCGGCGCCCAGATTGACAACAAAACCACTTC
>Ga0315268_10008689_pt1 | contig 10582 bp, 9 predicted proteins | sample C1_top_MG_FD_204535 | JGI IMG/M metagenome (GOLD analysis project Ga0315268, IMG submission 204535) | Sediment microbial communities from Yellowstone Lake, YNP, Wyoming, USA - C1_top | ecosystem: Environmental > Aquatic > Freshwater > Lake > Sediment | place: USA: Wyoming | collected 2017-08-01 | reverse complement strand
TGCACGTTGATGCCGGCGCCGCCATTGTCCTGGTCTCCATTAGGCGTCACCGGAACATTGTTGTTATAGACCCGGTTGCTCTCGATCGTGGGGCTGCCGCCAGCGACATAGATGCCCCCCCCGTCAGAGTTGGCCGTGTTGGTCGAAATCTCGTTGCCGTGCACCAGCGGGTTTCCGCCGGCAACATAGAGTCCACCGCCCCCGCTAAAACTCCTTGCACCCCCCGCCATGTTGTTGTAGATATAGTTGCCGGTGACGGTTGGGCTGCTGCTGCCTGCAATGTAAACGCCACCGCCATAGCCCGAAACGTACCCATTGCGGATGTGGAACCCGTCAATCCTCGCCGCCACGTCGCTGATGTAAATCACCTGGCGGATACCTTGTCCATCCAGGACGGTGGGATATGACATCGGATAAGAGACACTCCAGTTAGTGGTCGTGTAGCCGCCCTGCAAAGTGAGCGATTGCGTGATCTGAACGACATAGCTGCCGGTGTCGGTATAAACTCCCTGGGCCACTTTGATGGTGCCACCTGGAGCAACTGCGCGCACGGCAGCCTGAACGTTCGTGTAAGGACACGTACTGAGGCAGACCGTGATCACGGAAGAACCGCCGTCAAAAAGAGGCCTGAAAGCTGGCGCAGAGACAGGCGCGGGCAGAGGCGCGGCCCGGCGGCTCTCTGCTGCTGGCAAAGGGCGAGCTGAGATGGCATAAGCGGCGCTTTGCGGACCAGCCAGCACTCCCAGCAAGACGACCAGGCTCGCGCCAGCCAGCAGCATTGGCAGAGCGAGGCGGAGCACCTTGCGTGAGCGAGCCTGAGAGGCTAATGGACCGAGGGAAACAGAGAACGATTGCACAACCCGGAATAATGAGTGACGTACCATCTAGATGCCTCCACAATGAAGCCTGCACATGAACGCCAGATTCCACCCGATTGGCATCGTTCTGCCGATGAAAGGAACAACGGCCGAACGTCACCGGGCCCCGGATATGATCATCCTCGTTGCTTCCTTGCACAAGCCCGGTCAGCGCCAACGCGCGCGTCAGCCGCATCTCTCACTGACGCTAGAATGGCGCACATTGTAGCCAGAATACCACGACTGAGGGAAGTAAACTCTTTCAGAACAATTACAGAGACATTGCAACAGGATTGCTGCCGCAAACGCTTTGACAGGATGACAACTTTCGAGGACACTCTTGGAGGCCGGCGACGCAACCTAGCTACTCACCGGGCCGGATTACGATAGACCTGAAATTCACCCACCGCCAATACCAGCGGCCACTTTTCGACTTGGGCAATCGTCTCGCCTAATTCAGGCATCATCTGCACGCCCCAACCACGCCAAAAATCGTCCAGGACGATATACCTGGCATTGGCCGGCGAACAATCAAAGGCGAAACGCTCTCGGCCCAAGGGCGGCAAGCCATAGGCCCAACGGCCCATGCAAGCCAGAGCCTGTTGGAAATCGGCAGCCTGCCCCGGCAAAGCCCACGCCACCTGCGGAGAAGCCAGCAACACGTCCCCGGGCGAGCTGTGCGCACCGAGATAGTCTGCCACCGCAAGTACATCAGACGAGGCAGAAAAGCCCTGCTCCTGATAGGTATACACCCCACCATAACTTGCCTCTGCAAAACTCGTCACTAGCATCCCCAAAAACGGTGAAATCAGAAAAATGATGCCGAAAAGGCTCACTGCAATGGCCCGCACTCCCAAAGACAACTGATTCAGTGGGCCGGTTCTCCAACGAGCCGGAAGACGCAAATATCCCAGGCTCTCGTTCACCAGCTGCAACGCAAAGGGCACGCCCCGCTTGACCAGAGACGCCACCCCCAGCGCAACGAACGGCAGAATCGGAATCAGGTGATGGCCCAGCGGTATGAAAACGCGCACAAACAGCAAGAGCGTCGTGCAAGTTATCAAGAGCGCCAGGCTGCGCCCACGCCGTCCCGGCAGCAAGAACAAACCCAGCAGGCCTACCATCACCCAGGCCTCGCGCCGCAACAACTCGCTATACAGGAGAACAACGTTGACCAATTGCATCAAAGACGAGGGTCCAACCCGGGCAAAGGTAAACACCAGGTCTTGCAGAAAAGAAGCCGGGGCAGAAAGGGCTATCGGCGCCACCGCAACCAGCGGCACGAGAACCAGCGGCGCGAGAGCGACCAGCAACGTGCGACGGTCATAAACCAGGAACGCCAATCCCACCAGCAGTGCGGCAACCAGACCCAAATAGTCGGTCGCCAAAGCCAGGCCAGCGGCAATGCTCCCTACCAGCCCCCAAACCACTCGCCGGGTATCGCCATACTTGCACACAGCATAAAAGGTCAGGAGGAACAAGGGCGCCAATTGATTGTAAGTAAACCCGACCCGGCTATAGGCCACCGACCCGGGATAAGAAGCCAAAAAAGCGGCTGCCACCAGCGCCGTGGTAGAATCCCAAATGTCTCGCGCCACATAGTACAACAGGCCGATGGTCACCACTCCATAGAGGCTCGTCAGTGCCCGCAACACCAAGATGTCAGTGCCGAACAGCCTGAAGGCACCCGCCAGCACAATAAAGAAAAGTGGCGGCCTCCCAACCAATAGCGGTGAACCCTGTAGGGCAAAGTATTGCCATCTTCCATGGAGAAGATTGGCAGCCACGTTGACGAACGCGCCTTCGTCGCTGTACCAGCCGGGGTTGGCACGCAAGTTGTAGAAACGAAGAAAGACAGCCAATGCTAGGGTGAGGATCAGCAAGAGGATTTCGATTGGCCTAGTGCGCTTCACAGAGTCCCCCAGAGCAGATTGCGTGCCTTGCTATGCTATCATAACCCGCCTGGCCTGGCAATAGGCAGAGAGTAACGGGCAAAGCGACAAAAGAAAAAGCCCCGCCGGAGCACGGCGAGGCACTCTAGATCTCAACTCGGGGGTTGGGTCACCGGGTCAAGCGTGAGACTCATCCGCCGTCCCGGCCGCTGGCAGTACAAAAGTGAACGTGGAGCCACGACCGACCTCGGACTCGACCAGAATGTGCCCCCCTGCGCCCTGGATAATCTGCTTGACAATCGCCAGGCCCAACCCAGTCCCCCGGATGTTTTGTGCCTTGGCGTTTTCGGCGCGAAAGAACTCGGTGAACAACCGGCCCAGCGCCTGGCGAGGAATACCGATGCCCGTATCGCGCACTTCGCCGACGACCCGGCCCTTGCCGCCCCGCAGACTGATCTCCACCGAGCCGCCGGATGGCGTGTACTTGATCGCATTGCCAATCAAGTTAGTCCAGACGCTCTTGAACTGGTCGGGCGACCCGCGCACCGTCAGCACATCGCCGGCAATGTCCACGCTCACACGGACCCGCTTGTGCTCCGCCTGAAGCTGGAGCGGCTCCAGCGCCTTACGGAGCACCTCGTCCAGGCGCACCAATGTCGTGGGGATTGGTCCCCCCACTGCCTGGAGTTTGCCCAACTCGAGCAAGTCGGCGATCAGCGCCATTTGCTCGTCTGCCCGCGCCATGCACTTTTCAATCGTCGCGCGCTGCTTTTCAGGCGGCACATAGCCGTCGAGGATCAATTCCAAATAGTTTTGGATAGCCGCCACTGGCGCTTGCAGCTCGTGCGTCACCAGACGGATAAACGTCATCTTGGCTTTATCAATCTCTTCCAGCCGGGCCTTGTCTTGGGTCAGGCGGTGCACCTCGGCCTCTAAAGCTCTCAGCCGCTTGACCTCCAGCGACAACCGCCGTCGCTCCAGTCCACGATTGACTGCCAGCCACAACCCATCCGAGGTGAACGGCTTGACGAGGACATCGTAAGCGCCTCGCTGAGCCGCCTTCATAGCCAGGTCAACAGTGCCACTGCCAGTAAGGATGATGCAAACTAGTTCGGGGTCATGTTGGAGAATCGAGACAATCGAGTCTGGACTGCTGTCGTCCAGCAGCACCAAGTCATAGCCGCCGGACTCGATTTTGCGCGGCCCTTCCGCGCAGGGGACCGCTTCCACACTCTGGCCATACGGCGCCAACGCCCGCTTGCAGGCTTCACGCACGCCCGGCTCGTCGCTCGCGACAAGAATCTTGGTTTCTGGCATTGGCGGTCCGCTCTTTCCGAATGACGAAGGAGAAAGGCGAATGAGGTTATTCGCCCTTCGTCACTCATCCTGGCAACTCGAACGTCCGCTGGATGGCAGTCACAGCGTCCCGCAACCGATCAGCCGCGATGACGACGGCCACTGTCGAGATCGAAGTGCTGATCGCCTGGATATGAATCCCGGCGTCCGTCAAGGCGGCGAAAAACGCCCCGGCGATGCCTGGCCGCACGCGAAAGTCCGGCCCAAAGATGCCGACACTGGCGACGCCCGGATCCGACTTGACGGCTTTGGCGCGCAACTCGAGCTCGATCTGGCGCACCAAGTCGAGCGCCCGCTTCGACTCGTCTCGATCCACACACAAGACGACGTGATCCTCGTCGTGGTGATCCGGGCACTGGACGATGAACTCGACGTTGATGCCGGCCTGTCCCAAGGCGTTAAGCAGCACGGCGGCCACATCCGGCCGCCCCGGCACCCCCATGACGCTGATCCGCGCCAGGTGGTCGTTCTGCATAATCCCGCCAATTTTGACCTTGCTCACCGTTGGCGCCTCTGGGGAACAATCAGGCTGGCGGCAAACACCGGTTGACTTGCCGGATCAGTTCCGCTGGCTTGACGGGTTTGCTCAGAAAAGCATTAACGTGGACGTACTCGTCGGTGGGGAACATCTCGGCGTACTCAGTGCTGGCGATGGAGGTAACCATGATGACCGGGACGTGACGCAGGGCCGGGTCGTCATGCATCCGGTGGCTCGCCGCAAGCCCCTCGAGCACCGTATCCATGATCACGTCCAGGAGAACCAGGTCGGGCTTGTCCCACTTGACGCGTTCCAGTCCCGCATCGCCGCTGGCCGCGCTGATGACCTCATGGTGCTCCTTTTCCAACACCAGGCGGGTCGCCTCGATAAAGTCCGGATCGTCATCTATGATCAGAATCTTGGCCACACTCCCCCCTTTCCTTTTGACAAGGTGACATCATGATAAGGTGACACACGTCAGAGTGCACCCTGTCACCCCCTCACCTTGTCTACTCCTATTCGAGGGCTTTCTTTACCAGCTTCAACAACCGCTTGGGGTCCACTGGCTTGGAAATCCACGCTTCCATGTGGATCGCCTCGTCCATCGAGACCAGACCGGCATTGGGCGTATCGGCCATGGACGAAACTACGATGATGGGCAGGTGGCCCAGGACGGGGTCCTCGCGGAGTTGGGCGCTCAAATCCAGTCCATCGGTGACCGTGGTCATCATCACATCGAGGAGCATCAGGTCAGGCCGCTCGGCCTTGATCTGCTTGAGCGCCTGGGCGCTGTTGCTGGCCGAGATGACCTGGTAGTCGGCCTTTTCCAACACCGTCCGCATGATCTCTACAAAGTCAGGGTCGTCGTCTACGACGAGGATTTTAGCGATGGGCATGGACGCCTCCATTTGTTGGACTAGCCTCTGCGGCAACCAACATCTGCACTTGTTCCAATAGCGCCGGCAGGGCTGCCGCTACCGGCGGAGACAAGGTCTCTGTGTAATCGAACTGGGTGCTGCTGATCGAAAGCAACACGGCTTCAGGGTGCGACCCATAGAGAGCCTGCACACACGCCAAAAGCGTCGCCGGGTCGAAAAAGTGCGAAACAGGCTCACTCAAAGCCGAGTTGGGTCGGATGCATTCGCACGTCAAAGCCCCGGCCGGCTCGCCGTGACGCGCGTCAATAAAGATCACTCGCTCGGCCTGTGCCACTGGCTCGACCAAATCCATGGTCAACTGCTGGCAGGCCAAGATGGATACATCGGCGGGGTGGCTTGCCAGCAACAAATGTTGGACTGTGTGCCAGCCCAGGCCATCATCACCGCGCATAGGGTTGCCGATGCCGACGATCAGCGTCCGCGTCACCGATCCCGTCTCAATTCGTTGACCACGTTGTGATCCGGGCCAACAATTTGCACCAGCATGGGCATCTGCCCGGCGGCATGGGTCGAGCATGAGAGGCACGGGTCGTACGCGCGGATGGCCGCTTCCACCCGGTTCAACATGCCCTCACGGATTTGGCCGCCAGTGATATAGGTCTTGGCGACGCTGCTCACCGCCTTGCTCATGGCCCAGTTGTTGTGCCCGGTTGCGACGATCAGGTTGACCTTCTCGAGCTGCCCACCCGGCTTGGCCCAATAGTGGTGAATGAGCGTTCCGCGCGGCGCTTCGACCACACCCACGCCCTCGCCCCTCCATTCCTGGCGCGTATTCAAGATGTCTGTGCTCAGGATGTCAGGGTCATCGAGCAGCACCTTGACCCGCTCCAGCGCAAACACCGCTTCGATCAGCCGGGCATAGTGATAGTAGAGCGTGTTTTCAACCGGCTTGCCGCCGTTGAGCGACTTCCAGATCTTGAATTCTTGGTTCGCCAGCGGCGTGTCAATTCGCTCCACCACGTTGAGCCGTCCCAGCGGCCCTACGCGATAGACGCCCTCGGGCCAGCCAAGCTTTTTATAGTACGGGAATTTCAAATAGCTCCAGTCTTCGACGTGCTCAGAGATATAGTCGAGATAGTCGCGCCCGGCGAACTGTTCGAGACGCTGGCCTTTCCGGTCAATCAGCCGGCAGTCGCCATCGTACAGTTCCAGGCTGCCTTTCGGTGTGACCAGGCCCATGTAGCCAGTTTGGAACACGGCGAACTTTTCAATGTCAACCCGGTTCTTGTCGGCCCAATCTTTCATGATCTTGAGGCCGATCTGCAAGGTCTGCAGTGCCTCGTCGTACCCGGCCAGGATTTGATCCCGCTCGGCGGCCGTCAGGGCTTTGTTGACGCCTCCCGGAACAGCAAAGTTGGGGTGGACTTTGCGTCCGCCCAGTGTATGAATGATTTCCTGGCCGAACTTGCGCAGGCGAACGGCCTTGACTGCCAGCTCGGGGTTGGCTTGTATCAAGCCGACGACGTTGCGCGTGGCCGGGTCGGCGTCAAAGCCGAGCAACAGGTCAGGGCCGGCCAGCTCGAAAAAGTGCATCCCGTGGCTTTGGACGATCTGCCCCATATGCATCAGATCGCGCAGCAGGTTGGCCGGCCGGGGCGGCGGCGCTCCCACTACTTCATCGCATGCTTTGACAGACGCCAGGTGATGGCTCACCGGGCAGATACCGCAAATCCGGGGCGTGATGGAGGGCATTTCAAAGTATATACGTCCTTCACAAAACTTTTCAAAGCCCCGGAATTCATTGATGTGCAGAATAGCGTTCTCGACCTCGCCGTTCCCATCCAGGTGAATCGTCACCTTGGCATGGCCCTCGATGCGAGTGACCGGTTCAATCGTAATCTTTTTGTTCGACATACCCGTTTCCCCTTCTCAACGCTCGGCTCAGTGCCAGTGCAATTTGTCGTCTTTAATCTCCGGAATGCGCCCTTGAGCCAGCTCGCTCAGCGCATAGAAAATCACATCCGGGTCCGGCGGGCAGCCCGGGATGAACACGTCCACAGGCACCACCTCGTGCACGGCGCGGACGCTAGTCGGCTTGCCCAGTTCCGGGTCTGAAGGAATCTTGCCCTCAGCGTCGGTGCTCTCTGTTTCCACGTACGCGCGGCGGAGCGCGTCTTCCAACTTGCCAAAATTGCGCATGGCAATCACGCCGCCAAAGACCGCGCAGTCGCCCAGGGAGACCAGAATCTTGCAGCGTTCACGCATCCGGTGGGCGACCTCCTCGTTGGTCGTCAGATTGATTGCCCCTTCCAGAATGCCCACATCCACACCTTCTTTGTCTGGCTGCTTGAGATCGGTGATGGGCGTCGCGCGGATGTCAGTCAATTCTGCGACTTGAACAATACGCTCATCAATGTCCAGCAATGACATGTGGCAGCCTGCGCACCCGGCCAGCCAATCTGAAGCAATTTTCGGTTTACCCATATCCATTCTCCTCGATTCTACCCGCGTCATGCTGGCGCGGCAGCCTATCCTTTCACCTGACCCAGTGCCTGACGCCAGTCAGAATCCAGCTCGACGCCCAAATGCCCGGCAACTGCCTGCAAAACCTCCAGGTTAGACCGGACGTCCTGGGGTGACTGCAGCCCTCGCTGGGCAACTTGGAGGCGGCCATCCATGTTCAAATAGTGCCCTTCCTGCTCGGCCCACATTCCAACCGGCAACACCACGTCGGCCTTTGCAGTCACCGGCGAGGCATAGCTGGCCTGCACCGCCAGGAAGGGAACCTTGTCCAAGCCTTTCATCAACTGAGGGCTGAGCTCGTCGTCGCCCAGCGCCACGTAAACGGCCTTGTACCCTTGTGGATCAAACGACTTGTCAAGTTGGTAGCGATGGGCGGTCAGGCTGTTGGCCTTGCCCTTGGTGCCAACCAGCTCCGAGGCGCCCACCACACGGGCCAATGCTATCAGAGCTCGCAAGACCTTGGTGGAACCGTTTTGAGTGATGCCCTTGCCATACACAAAAACCGGCTTTTGCGCTGAGGCAATCAAGCGAGCCACCTCCAGGATCGTCTTGGCCGGGATGCCGGTAGTCTTGCTGACCGACCTGGAAGTGTACTTTTTCAGATCGAACCCCGAGGGCAGCTTGCCCTTGCTCATCCCGGATCTGATTACGCCCGCCATGATGCCGAGCAACAATGCGTAATCTTGGCCTCGCTTGGGCTGCAAAGCATAGTCGGTCAAGCCGTGCATCGGATTCTCAAAGGGGTCAATCACAATTAACTGCGTACCCTTGGGCAGGTTGCGCTTGACCAAGAATCCCGCTACCTGATGGTTGTCGAGCAAGTTTACACCAATAGCGACCACACAATCGGCAGCTTTGAGAGCATCCAAGCTACCATTCAGGCTCACGTCTTTTTCGATCAGGCTGTGTTGAACACCCGTAGTTGCTTCCTCTTCGATGCCGGTCGCCATGGCGCTGTGAAGCTGATCGCCGAACAGTGACTTGAAGAAATACAGCGCCTCGGCCGGCAGTCGAGTTGAGGCCAAGGCCGCCACACGCTTGCTCATCCGCTTGGGTGGAGGGCCAAGCCGCTCAGCCAGAAAATCGAGCGCCTCATCCCAGCTCACCGGCTGCTGGGATCCATTCTTGCGCACCAGTGGGGTCGTCAGCCGCTCGCGGCCTCTGTGGAGGGATCCGTACCGGCCCACCTCGCACAGCACGCCACTATTGACTGGGGCTTGCCAGTTGCCCTCAATGCGCACCAGTTGGTTATCGCGTACCAACATCTCGATGCCGCAGCCCACGCTGCATCCTACGCACGTGCTGGGGACGCGCTCAAACTGCGCCTCCTTGCCCAGATAGACTCCCTGCCGGTCAATCAATGCGCCGGTCGGACAGGACTGGACACATGTGCCACAGTGGACACAAGAGCTTTCGCCCAGTGGCACGCCACAGTCCGCCACCAGGACGGTCTTGGCACCGCGCGCTTCCAGTCCAAGCGTAAAGTTGCCGACCAGCTCGCCGCAAGCGCGGACGCAGCGCCGGCAGAGAATGCAGCGATTATTGTCCAGGACATAGTACGGATGCGTGGCATCCACCCAGCAGGGCTGCCAGTTGGGCTGCAGCGGCCAGTGGGTCATGCCTTCTTCGTAAGCAGCGTTTTGCAGCTCGCAATCACCACCACTCTTTTGACAGTACATGCAAAAGTGGTTGCGCTCGCTAAACAACATGGTCAAGACAAACTTGCGTGCCTCCAACACCTTGGGCGACTGTGTGTGAACGACCATCCCCTCCGTCACGGGAAACGTGCACGAAGGCTGGAGAGCGCGCTGTTTTTCAATCTCTACCAGGCAGAGGCGGCACGCGCCCTCGGGCGGCAATGCCGGATGGTGGCACAGCGTGGGGATGTGGATGCTGGCCTCTGTCGCCGCCTGGAGCACCGTCTGCCCCGCCTTGGCCTGGATGTTTTGGCCGTTGATCGTAATGTTCACAATAGCCATTGTCTCAGTGGTCCTTTCTCGTTCTCGAAACGAGACCACTCACTGTGGTCTGGAGATCTTCATTAAATCAAGCCATTCCAAGTCGCACCGCAAACAGCGCTTGGCTTCTTCACGCGCCGTCCGTTCATCGTACCCCGGCTCGACCTCGCGGAAATTGCCAGCTCGCTCAGCCACGCCGATCTCGGGCATCACCGGGCGGCGCGCATTGGCATAGTCGTCCAGGTTGTAAAGCTGCACAATATCGGGGCGCGGCGTCTCGTAGTGTGGCTTGGTCAGCTCGCCCGTCTTGAGCCAGCGATCCACCGCCACCGCCACCAGGTTCCCTTGCGCCACCGCCTGGATGACCGTCGCCGGGCCGCTGACTGCATCGCCTGCAGCAAAGACGCCGGGCCGCGTCGTATTGAACGCATCCTTGACGGCAAAGGTGCTGGCCTTGGTAGTCTCGATACCACTGCTTGCGCCCTGTGGGTCGCTGCTCATCCACGAGAGGTCGGTGGTCTGGCCGATGGCGGGGATCAACACGTCCACGTCCAGGGTGAGCTCGTCACCGTCCTTGGGCGTAGGCCTGCGCCGACCGCTGCCATCGAAATCGGCCAACTTTTGGCGCTGAATCACCACA
>Ga0315268_10008688_pt1 | contig 10582 bp, 13 predicted proteins | sample C1_top_MG_FD_204535 | JGI IMG/M metagenome (GOLD analysis project Ga0315268, IMG submission 204535) | Sediment microbial communities from Yellowstone Lake, YNP, Wyoming, USA - C1_top | ecosystem: Environmental > Aquatic > Freshwater > Lake > Sediment | place: USA: Wyoming | collected 2017-08-01 | reverse complement strand
TCACCAACGTTCGACACTGTTTTCACGCTTGAAACATTTTCATCATCGTCCAGTTCAACAACAGCAAAGTATGGGGCTCTTCCGAAATGCTCAGCCACATGCGCATTTAAACCGTTTTCGTCTTCTACCGGAACCACGACCCTAATACCCATCACATCACCTCCACATTCTTGTTTTTCCAAAGTGTTCATCGACTGTAGAAACGTCTGTTTCCTTCAGCTCTCCTCTCTTGTACTTTTCAACGACTCCTCTGACACTTCCGCTGGCACCTGTTATCACTTTTACTCCCGCTGACCTTAATGCTTGAAACGCGTTCGGTCCCACGTTTCCAGTTATCAGCACGTTTACCCCTCTTCTTGCCAGTGTTTGAGCTGCTTGAATTCCTGCACCGCCCATGGCGCCTGTTGCCGCATTAGGAATTGCTTCGAAAAGCATGGTTTCAGAATCAACTATTGCAAGGAAAGCTGCTCTGCCAAACCGCAGGTCAACTGGAGCATCTAAGCTGTTTCCAGACGCAGTCACACATATTTTCATTCATTTTACCTCCATCTTCTTCATTCTTTCATTGTTCTTCAAGAATTCCTCAACCTTCCCGGCGATTTCCATGAAGGATTTTGACGCTGGAGAATCAGCATGTTCAACTATGAACGGGGCACCCTTGTCCGAGTCTTGACATACTGTTTGATCTATCGGTACAGACCCGAGAAAAGGAATTCCCAACTCTTCAGCCATTTTTCTCCCGCCTCCAGACTGAAATATGTCAACTTTAAACCCACACTTAGGACACACAAAGCCGCTCATGTTTTCCACTATACCTATTATTGGCATTCCAAGCTGACGCGCAAAAAACGCAGACTTCCTCACAACAGCCTGCGATACCTCGGAAGGAATCGTAACTATTACCACACCATCCATTTCTGGCAGAAGCTGAGCGATGCTCAGAGGCTCATCACCCGTGCCAGGAGGCAAGTCTATGAGCAGAACGTCCAAATCCCCCCAGACGATGTCTGATAAGAACTGACGTATCGCCGTCATCTTCAGAGGACCACGCCAGATGACTGGTGAATTCTCGTCAGGCAACAGAAAATCCATGGACACCACTTTGATGCCCAGCGGCCCTGACGCTGGGAAGGCGCCGGGAGGCCCAACTTGCAGTCTTTGACCCGCGATTCCGAGCATCTTGGGCACGCTTGGCCCGTGAATGTCCGCGTCCAGTATGCCAACACTATTAGCATGCCCGTGCATGGCAAATGCCATTGCAAGGTTCACCGTCACGGTGCTTTTGCCGACACCTCCTTTGCCGCTTATCACGGCTACCTTATGTCGGATCTTGCCCATTCTTTCCTTGACTTTCTTTTCCTGTTCGATCAGCTCATTTCTTCTTTCAGAAGTTGAATGCACGGTGCTGGCCATTCTGACATCTCCTGTCATGAGGAAATGAGTTTAATATATAAACAATATTAAATAGTTTGTGTTTAGAAAAGAAAGTGGGAAGATACTATTTGGACGATATAGACAGGAAGATAATCTCGCAGCTCGAGCTTGATGGTCGAACAACGCTTGAACAGCTTGCGAAGATTACAGGGTTAACAAGCATGGGAGTCAAAAAGAGGTTTGACAAACTTCTTGAAAAAGGCATCGTGAAAGTTTCAGCATTGATCAACAGCAAAAAACTTGACCTCCACGCGGCTGTTGTCCTAATTGAAATCGAAAGTTCTGAAGCAATGCAACGGCTTCTTGAAAGGTTCAAAGACTGCCCACGTGTGGTCCACATTTTGACGGCACTGGGCGGCTTCAACTTGATCGCCATAGTAGTGGCAGAAGACAGCGACACGCTTGAAAGCATATCCGTAGAAAAATGCTCGTTGAGGAGCAGTAAAGGCATAAGAAGGTCCGAATTCTATCCCATCGGCAACATTCACTATTCACAGTTTCTGCCAGTCAGAGAATACCTTGCTCATAAGAAGATGACGCGTACGCCCTGCAATGTTGACTGCAGCACCTGCAACAGGTATAAGGCGGAAAAATGTGTCGGATGCCCAGCCACAAGCTATTACACGGGCATACTCTGAGACAGAACAAAAGAACTGAACCACATGGTGTGTTGAAATGAACAGTAAGCATGTCTCGCTAAGAGAAGTTGATGGTGTAGAAACGATAAGCCTAGTCGACAACTCTGTGGATTTTGCATCTTCCATCGGAAGAGAAGACGTTGAACAGGTTCGAGAATGGGTGACGAAGCGTCATGGGGAAGAATGGGCCAGGAAACATTTTCAGCTTCCAGTTGCTGAACACGGGTTTTCCATGCTGGTCCGCATTTTTGTGGATGACAAGATTCATAGTGTTCTGTTTGATACTGGCGTGAGCAGAGAAGGAGCGGTAAACAACGCAAAGAGAATGGGGCTGGACCTGACACGAGTGGAGGCTATTGCATTATCGCATGGACATTACGACCACTTCGGCGGACTGACTGAAGTGGTTAAAGCCATTGGCAGGGAAAACTTGCCGATCATCGTGCACAGGGACATGTTCAAGAAGAGGGGCGTGGCAAGCTCGGACGGCAGCATACGGAAATATCCTGACTTCCCGGAAGAAGAACAAGTTAAACCAGCCAAGTTTCTTGCAACGAAACAACCATACTTGCTTGCAGAAGACACGGTGCTAGTCACAGGGGAAATTCCTCGCAAAACTGGTTTCGAGAAAGGATATCCTCAACAACGCACGTTCATTAATGGTCAGTGGCAGCCAGACCCGTGGGTCTGGGACGATCGAGCGCTTGTAATCAACATCAAACACAGGGGGCTAGTCATATTGTCAGGCTGCGCTCATGCAGGAATCGTAAACACCGCACTCTATGCAAGGCGAATCACAGGCGTCACAAAAGTTCATGCTGTACTCGGCGGCTTTCACCTAGCAGGAAAAGAATATGAAACAAGGATAAGGAGAACCGTGAAGGGGCTGGAACAGCTGAAGCCCGCGTTGATAGCACCTTCGCATTGTACTGGTTGGAGAGGTTCATTTGCCATTGCCAAAGCTATGCCGCAAGCTTTCGTGTGGAACAGTGTTGGAAACCTCTACTACCTTTAGATCCTTGCCAACTATGCAGCAAGCTTCGCAATCATGCCATGTTAAAAAGAAAGTTAAAACGTTAAAAGAAAACAGTGTTACTTCAAAATTCGCAGGCTGTATTCCGCTTTCACTCCTGCCTTTTCAAACAGTTTTCCAACGGGGCAGTTCTCTAATGTTAACTTGAAGATTCTTTGCATCCTGTCTTCTGAAGCGTCAGCCTTTGCTGCCACCTCAAATTTCACCTCGGTTATCGTCCCTGCTTCCTCTGTCTTAATTGCTTCCATGTTGACCTCTAAATCTTTCAGTGGAACCCTCATCTTCTTTGCTGTTAACGCGAAGATCGTAGCAATACAGCCAGCATAACTCATTGCGCCAAGTTCAAGAGCCGTCGGTCCCATGTCAGTTCCAAGTTCAGGCGGCAAATCCAAGCATAGACTGTGAGACCTGCCGTCGTCTACGGCTATTCTAAGGTCCTTGACCAATTTTGCTGTCAAGTGAAGTTTCTGCACCAAACTGCTTCACCTCCAAAAACAAAACAGAGAACATACTCATCTGGGCCTAATACGGGTCTCCATTCCTCAACTCTCTCTTCCATTCCAGAAACCCCTGCTCCTCTAAGCTTAAGGAAATTTTGTGCTGTATTATATATTTCTTGTTTCGAAAAGTGAGAAAAACGAACCGAAAAGTTCGGACCAACGCCGCAGGTTACCCCTCGCTAGAACGGACAGAAAAGAAGCTTAAGTGGAGAAGACTCTTGGCCATGCATAAAGAAAGAGTAGAAGAAACAGCGCCAGAACCAGACCTTGCCGAGTTGGAAATATGCAGCCCAGCTTCATCCAGGAGTTGAATGCGTCTTGTCGTCTGCTTCTTCACATCTAATCTTTGCACACCTCTGGAAGTTAAACCCACGATTAGAGCAATGCCGATAGATGCTCCAATGAACCCGCCGATCATGTGCAGGCCCGCCCATCCGAGGACGCCGCCCCACCTTTCCAACGCCCGCGCAGCCATAAAGAAGACCCCTATTATTGCACCTGCAACTGAGGCTGAAACAAGGGAAGCAAACATAACTGACACGGTGGTAAACGACGCTTTCCTGAAAGACCTGTCATATCCAGCAAATCTCATTATTACATCAAACACAGCACAGGCTGCCGTGAAACCAAAAAAGTGAACTCCACCAGGGTTGAAGATGAAGTTTACAACTGTAGCGACAAGCCCCACCGCAGTTACCGCGCCAAACTTCCTGACCCACCAAGCAGTAAGTGCGAGGATTGCAAACCCGATCATGTCGCACAGTACGGGCACTCCGAACATTGTGAAAACTATCGGAGCGAAGATGGAACTCAAGACGCCCCACAGTGCAGCAAACATTGCTATAGCGGCTACTTCTCGAGTGTCGAAATATGCCATGCTCATGGCTCCAGTATTACAAGTCAACAGAATCGTAACACTCAGTATAAAAGCTTTCCTCACCAAAAATGGATGTGGAAAAGTGACCAAACACCAAAAAACAATGAATGAGCGGTCGATATGAAAATCTGGGAAATCGCTTCTTCTCGGTTCTTCATGAGGAAGAACTCGGCAAAGAATAAGTCGCAGCAATGACACCGTGGCCTTTACAGGTCTTGCTCGGTCGTATGAGGTTTCTTGGGACGCGACTGGAGTTTCACTTGTTTGTCAGACGGGTTTTATGTAGGCATGTGTGAGAAGCTGCGAGAAGGCAGATATACGAGTGCTCGTAATGTTTTGTGAGGAGACTCGTAGGCGTGGGCAGATGAGCGAGGTAAGTGTGGCAACCGAAGAGTATCTGGAGGGTATTTTTCGGCTTCAAGAGAAGAAGGGAGTCGCCAAGACAAGTGATATTGCCGAGCTGCTGCGGGTTGTTGGTGGAACGGTCACTAACACTGTGGAGCGGCTTGAGAAAGAAGACTATGTTGTTCATGAACCTTACAAGGGTGTGAAGCTTACAGAGAAGGGGCTTAGAATAGCACTTCAGGTCATTAGGAGACACAGGCTTTCAGAGCGTCTGCTTACCGACTTTATGCATGTAGAATGGTACAAAGTTCATGAGGTTGCCTGCAAACTGGAACATGGTTTAGCAGACGAGATTATTGAGCCACTTGAAGAAGCGTTAGGTCACCCAAAAACATGTCCCCACGGAAACCCCATTCCCACGAAAGGCGGCAAAATCCTGAAAATAAGATCACAACCGCTGGCCAGCATGAAAGAGGGAGAGCAAGGCACGATCGTGAAAATAACAGATGAAAATGTGGACCTGCTGCATTACCTAGACATTCAGGGGCTGACACCAGGCGTTTCGGTGAAAGTTTTGGAAAGGGCTCCGTTCAATGGACCAACAACTCTTAGAATAGGCAGGGTAAGCCGTTCTGTGAGTCAGGCAATCGCGTCGATTATTCAGGTCAAGAGAACAGCTTGGAAAAAGGGTTGAAATATGCATGAATAAACCAGAAAAGGCTGAAGTGCCGTTGACATCGCTTCGAGACGGAGAAACTGCAATCGTGACTTCAATAAAAACGGCGTGTGGAAAAGGACGAGGAAGAGGCTGGGGGTTCGCGAAGAGGCTTATGGATTTGGGCCTAACGCCCGGCACAAGAGTGACTGTTGTGAAATCAGCGCCGTTTCACGGTCCCCTAGAGATCCTTGTGAGGGGGTCAAGAATCGCGCTTGGTAGAGGCGTGGCAGAGAGGATCTTCGCGGAGATTGAAAAATAGTGACGGAAAAAAAACTCGTTTTCGCGCTGGCAGGAAACGCGAACGTCGGAAAATCTGTGATATTCAACTACCTGACTGGCTTACACCAACACATTGGAAATTGGCCTGGAAAAACTGTTGAAAGGGCAGAGGGAACACTTCACTTCAAAGGGTACACGATAGACATAGTCGATTTGCCCGGCATATACTCGCTTTCCACCTACTCACTTGAGGAACTTGTCTCAAGAAAATACATTGCAGTGGAAAGGCCAGACGCAGTAATAAATGTCACTGATGCCTCAGTCCTCGAAAGAAACCTGTTTTTCACTCTGCAACTCATAGAGCTTGAAACCCCCATGATCATGGCCCTAAACCAGATTGACTTGGCAAAAAAGAAAGGCATCGAAATTGACACAAGAAAACTTGAGAAGCTTCTGGGAATACCTGTAGTGCCGACCGTAGCAACAAAAGGCGTCGGCATCTCCCAGCTCTTAGAAAAAACGTTAGAAATCGTCGAAAAAAACCAAACCGCGAAAGGAAAAATAAGGTACGGCGAAGAAATCGAGGAAAGAATCACCAAAGTTGCAGAAATGGTCGAAAAGATACAGTTTTGGTATCCTCCAAGATACGTGGCAATTAAGCTGTTAGAAGACGATGAAGAGATCACGAGGGAAATCAACAGGATAGACCCACAGATAACACGTGCAGCAGAAAAACTTGCAGGCGAAATTGAAAACCTCCATGGCCATTCTTGCTCAACCGTGATAACTTCTGAACGTTACGAAGCAGCCGGCTGCATCGCCAGACAGGCTCAGAAAATAGTCACTCCAACCAAGCCTCCGCTGACGGAAAGACTCCACACCATAACGACTCACAAGATTGCCGGCTACCCCATCATGGCTTCCGTCCTACTGTTGATGTTCTATTCTGTTTTCACTTTTGGAAACTATACTTCAGAACTCATAAGCAACATTCTTTACGGCTGGAAGCCCTTTTTTTCAAGCGTCCTCGGTGGGGGAATCGTAGAAAAACTGGTTTGGGGCGGCATCATTGAAGGCTTGATAGCAAGTGTCACGATAGCCTTGCCCTACATAGTCCCCTTCTACGTTATCCTGTATCTGTTGGAAGATTCAGGCTACCTCAGTCGAATAGCATTCCTGATGGACAATGTCATGCATAAGATAGGGTTGCATGGGAAAGCCTTCATTCCCATGATGCTTGGCTACGGCTGCAATGTTCCAGCCTGCTTGGGATGCAGGATAATGGAAACAGAGAGAGAAAGAGTTCTCGCCGCGTTTGTGACGACACTCGTTCCCTGCGCCGCTCGTACGGTCATCATACTTGGCTTGGTCGGCCAGTTTCTCGGTTTTCAATGGGCGTTGACGCTTTACGTCGTGGACCTGCTTGTCATTTTTGCCGTCGGAAGGCTTGCGTTCAAAACCTTACCTGGCGAGCCTACGGCCTTGATTATGGAAATGAGCGACTACAGAAAGCCTCACGCTAAAACCGTCTTGAAGCAGACGTGGTTTAGACTTGCCGAGTTTATCAAAATTGCATTTCCCTTGATAATCGTCGGAAGCTTCGCAATAAAACTTGCAGAAATTCTAGGTCTACTTGAACCAATTGCTGCAGTACTCAGCCCCGTAACAGTTTTGTGGCTAGGATTGCCCGCCATTACGGGAATAACATTGATCTTTGGCGTCCTAAGAAAGGAGTTAACCCTCATCATGCTCGCCACACTCTTGGGAACAACAAACTTCGCACAGGTCTTGACACCCGTTCAAATGATCACATTCACTCTGGTAGTCATGTTCTACATACCCTGCATAGCCACCATCTCTGCACTAGTCAAAGAACTCGGCTGGAAAAAAGCACTGTTCATAACAGTGTTCGAAATACTTTTTGCCTTAACCATAGGCGGCATCGCGTCAAGACTGCTGATGCTTGTCCCAACATGACCCTGCTCATCACTACAAAACGAAAAAGACACATGTCAGGCACACACGCTCCGACTCAGTCTAAAAATCAACCGAGTAGCCAGCATCGACAATTCAGACCACACCTAGTCCGCGTTTAGCGGCATCTTGTGAAACTCGAATTCTCACCCAGCCATGCTGTCTCTATCCACAGACAAATCATTTAGCACTACGGCCAAGTTCCAAGCGCTAAACTTGACCACTCTTGGCTTTTAACAGTAGCCCGCTAAGCAACGTAGGCATGGTTAAGAGATAGAAACATGTTATTCGATAGGATGCATTCGCAGCTCTGAATACTCCTGACAGCTTGCACCGCAAAAACAGGGGGTTGCCCCAAATTCCCATACAAAATGGAGATATCTCACACAAAACCCCCTTTTTCTCGTTTAGAATGGATAAGCATCTTGGCATTTCTGTGATAATCAAGCAGGGCGATCCTTCAGGCGCCTAAAGAGTTAGGCTGTGCGTGGGCGGGACAGGGCCATGAGAAGCGTGCGCTTGATGGTGAGAGAGTGACATTGTGCGAGTATTTCATGGGAAACGATAATAAGCTAGGCAGAGAAAATAAGTCTTATGAGTTCTCAAGAGAGCCGGGTCTATGTTCTGGTGGAGATTCAGCCTGGAAAGGAGAAAGAGTTCGCGGATGAAGTGTTGTCAAAGGGGCTGGTTGCTGACTCTAAAGTGGAGCGGATGGATTTTGTCCACGGGTCTTTTGATTTTGTCATACTGCTTCGGGGACTGATGAAGGACATGGACTCTAGGGTCATGGAGCTGAGGAAGTCTCCGTTTGTTCGCAGGACGGAAACACTGATCTGCTTTGACATGTTCAGTTGGGAAGACATATCGGGTCGATTGAACGAATAGCACACGCATCATCATAAGCGCAGGGCATCAGTTTCCACTCCTTGCTCTAACTTCCATGGCTTTTCTGTCATGGGAGAAGTAGCCGCGGCTGCTCGAAGCTCGACGAGGGCCATGATCAGATCATGTCTGCAGACGTGCGTGGCAATCGGCATCTACACTCTATCATGCGCAAAGCCATAAGCCAGCGACTTCAGAACCCAAGACTGATGAGAATAAGCTTCCACACCTTCAGGCATTGGAAGGCCACGAGCCTATATCACCAGACAAAAACATCTTGCTCGTCAAAGAGTTTCTAGGACACGCAAGCCTCGACAACACTCTGCTCTACATACAGATGGAACAGGCACTCTTTGGAGCAGGAAGCGACGACGAGTTCATAGTAAATGCACCACCGACAAAGAAGAAACAAAGAAGCTGCTATCAGTCGGCTTTGAGTACGTCTGCGAGAAGGATGATATACTGCACTTTCGAAAACGCAAATAAGAGTGAGCATGGTAGAAAACTAAGCGGAGTCAGTCAAAAACAGGGCGGGGTTGCCCTAATTTCCGTCTGAAGTGGCGAAATCTCCCGCAAATCCCTTTTTTTCTGTTTTTTCAACGTTCTTGAAGCTGCAGTTTGCTCTTACGTTTTCTGTTAACGATGACTAATGAAGTTTTTTCTAATACGGAAGAATGGTTGAAAAAGGAGATAGGAGTTTGGGGTTTTCAGGGTTCATTGAGTTTTAGCTTCTTTTGTGTTTGGTGTAGATTGCTGCTGTTGCCACTATTGCTGTTGCTGCTGCTACTGATACGCCTATGGAAAGCATTTCTATCGGCATATTTAATGTTGGCAAGTTTAGCGGTGTCGATGATGCTTGCCAGATGTTTGTGCTGGTTGCTTTGTAAGTAAAGGATGATGAAGCTTGAGCTAACGTGATTTCTAGGACTACGCCGGTTTGTTTGTCCCAGTAGTAAGTGAACTGCGTTTCGCCTTGGGATAGGCTTGCGTAGACAACTGTTCTGCTTGTCCCAGCATAGGTTCCCGTCCTCTCACCAGCAAGTATTAAACCTCCATACCCCGCTATTTGAACAGTATCTCCAGCGTTCGAGTTTGCCGGTATAAGCGCTTGGAAAGTAAGGTTTCCAGTGCTGCTGGCAACATCCCACGTCATAATCTCGGTTCGTTCTGCTCCGCTGTTAAGGTGAGTTGTCACGTGTAATGTTGCTGTTGTTCCTATAACCGATAGACATTCCACTTTAACCCATTGAGGCGTGTCACTTGGCAGGTTGCCGCCTGACACGTAGTCGCATTTTATCCAGTCGCCAGCTTTAACGCCGACTTGAGCTTCAGCATAAGCTAAACCTATACCGAGCAAAAGCAGCATTGCAATTACTCCCATAGCAGTTGCTTTCATCATAATGGCATCCTCCATTATCCCCGTTTCACAATTATTGCCGCTATTACTGCTGCAACTGCTATAATGGCGATTGACAGTATTAGCCACCAGTAGCCCAATATGCCAGTCAAGTCTACGCCACCGATGCCGCCACCGCCGCCGCTTAAGTGCGCTGTTAATTCGTGATAGCTGTGGTGATATTGCACGTAAATTTGGGCATTGTTGCCTACCTGGTTTATTTGGAAGTCTATTGGTTGGTTGTCCAATGTGACGTGGACGGTTGAAAGCGAGCTTATCATTTCTATTGGTATGGTTATGTTGGCTATGCCCGTTGTGCCGTCTGGACCGCCAACAGAAACGCTCAAAGCCATGCTCGTAGAGTTGAAAACTACGCCAAGCACAGAAGAGTTCGTTGAAACATACATAGTCTTATTTGACCATTGAAGTGTCATGCGAATCCACCCCTCAGGAAGAACGGAAACAAAAGCGCTCAGACCAGTTGCTGCAGCCTCAAGACCATCACTAATGCCATCGCCATCGGTATCCGTCTTTGCTGGATCGGTTCTAAATACTTTAATTTCAAC
>Ga0315268_10008687_pt1 | contig 10583 bp, 8 predicted proteins | sample C1_top_MG_FD_204535 | JGI IMG/M metagenome (GOLD analysis project Ga0315268, IMG submission 204535) | Sediment microbial communities from Yellowstone Lake, YNP, Wyoming, USA - C1_top | ecosystem: Environmental > Aquatic > Freshwater > Lake > Sediment | place: USA: Wyoming | collected 2017-08-01 | reverse complement strand
AAGAAATATTTATAAAGGAAATGGTTTTAAAACATCCACCCTGAGACCGATTAATTTTTTATACTTTCAGCAACTTCCCCATCCTGAGGTATTGAGACCACCACTTTATCCTTATATGCTTGCGGGTTTATTCATGCTTTTAGGGGTGAATGATTTTGCTGTGGTAGCATGTGATGGAATTTTTTATGTTTCTCTGGTTGCTTTGACTTTTTTAGTTGCAATAGAGCTGTCAAATAGTCACAAGATAGCATTATTTAGTGCGATTACTGTAGCCCTGTTAAAATATTTCTTGACTATGAGTATTATAGGCTTGAGCGATATTGTTTTTGCAAGCCTATTCATGTTTTTCTTGTTATTCTACCTAAAAAAACAGAAGTTAATATTCTGGCATGGGGTAATTATCGGGTTGCTATATCTTTTACGTACCAATACGCTTTTTATAATCATACCCTGGCTATTTATTTAATTTAAACCAAAAGAATTTTTAGCGCGCTGGCGCGACCTTTTGAAATTTTCGATAGGTATATTTATTGTTATAGCCCCCTATCTTATTAGAAATTATATTGAAACTGGCAATCCACTGTTTTCCTTACATAAATATTCTCTAATGCTTGAAACCCGCGCATACCCAGGTTGGACTTTCTGGACTCAGATTAAAGATATGTCAGCCATCCAATTTTTAATCAATCATCCCGATGAGATATTTTACAAGGTTAAAAGCTTTATTCCACTTCTTTATGATGATTTCGTCATGGTTTTTCATCCCGCGGTTATAGTTATATTATTATTAACTTTAGTTTTTCCTATCAACACTAATAGTAAGGTTAAAAAAATTCGAAGATTTATATTATGGGTAGTAATTTTACAGACAGTGATAATATTAGCATATGGTCATGAAGTACGTTTTTATTTGTATCTATTTCCGGTAATCTTTATATTGTTTGGAATAGTGATTCGTGAATTACTAAAATCTATAGACCTGAGAGGAAGGTTACTGAGTGCAATTCTGGTAATAATGTCTGTTGTTATGATATACCCATCAATTTCGTACTGGAAGAGTAACAAACAGGTTAATATTTATGCATACTTTGGCGAGAAACTTAAAATGATTACCATGTCGAAAGATATTATAGCTTCTGATATTGCATGGGAGATTAACTGGTATTCAGATAGAAAGACTGTATGGCTACCATATGATATAGATACCCTGAATAAAATTTCAAGTTCTCTCCCAATTGACTATATATTCCTTTCAGTAAATCTCTTGCAACCGTTTGCATCATATAAAGATAATATATGGCAAAGGTTATTTCTTTATGCAGGTAATTTTAATCTGCGAGGTTTCAAATTGGTTAGCGTCTTTTATTATGAAAAAACCCCGATTGGAGTTTTATATAAAATAGAAATGGATCAGAGAAAGGAACAGTTATGAAGACGTTATTTATTACAGGGGGTGCCGGATTTATCGGTAGTAATTTTGTAAATCATATCTTTCAAAGATATCCTGACTATAAATTGATAGTATTAGATGCCCTTACCTACGCAGGGGATATTGAAAATATAGCGCCCGAGGTCAGAAAATCTGACAGATTTGAATTCTGGTATGGTGATATAAACAACCTTGACCTTACGAGCGATCTTGTCAGCAGGTCTGATATAGTAGTACACTTTGCGGCTGAGACACATGTTGCAAGGTCTCTGTATCAGAACAGGGTGTTTTTTGTCACGGATGTTCTCGGTACTCAATCGGTAATGAATGCCGTGCTCAAACATTCCTCGAGGCTTGAGAGATTCATTCACATTTCAACATCAGAGGTATATGGTTCAGCACTTCATGAGCCGATGGATGAGAACCATCCACTAAACCCTCGTACCCCCTATGCCGCTGCAAAGGCTGGTGCGGACAGGCTTGTGTATTCTTACATACAGAGCTATAACATTCCGGGCATAATCGTCAGACCGTTCAATAACTATGGGCCCTGTCAGCATCTTGAGAAGGTTATCCCGAGGTTTATCACTAGCGCCATACTTGGAGAACCATTGACAATTCATGGCGATGGCTCTGCCTCGAGGGACTGGATCTTTGTAGATGATACGGTGAGAGCGATTGCACTTTTCATTCGCGCACCGCTTGATAAAGTTAGAGGTGGTGTCTTCAATCTGGGCACGGGCAGAAGCATAAGCGTACTTGATATCGGAAAGAAGGTCATTAATATATTTGGGCTGGATGAAAAATATTTACTTTTTATGGAGGATAGATTCGGCCAGGTAAGCAAGCACATATCCTCAATAGAAAAGGCAGAAAGGGATGTTGGGTTCAGGGCAGAGGTGTCTTTTGAAGAGGGGCTGCAAAGGACAATACAATGGTATATGCATTACCGTTACATATGGGAAAAACAGCTCCCGATGAGAAAGGTGCCTGTAAAAAATGAGGATGGGCGTATTATCTGGTATTAGTTAATGAAAGTAGAGTTTTTCAGACATAACATAATTGACGAAGATGTCGAGAGGGTGTCGAAGGTCCTTAGGTCTATTTTCCTTACTACAGGGGAGGTGGTGGCGGAATTTGAAAGGGAATTTGCATCCTATCTCAATGCAGAAGAAGTAATAGGCGTGACGAGTTGCACTGCAGGGCTTCATTTGAGCCTTCTGATGCTTGGTATAAAGCCAGGCGATGAGGTTATAACAACACCAATGACTTTCTGTGCTACGGCAAACGCTGTATTGCATGCAGGTGGCAGGCCGGTCTTTGTAGATGTTGAAGAAGACACAGGCAATATAAATGCAGATTTAATAGAGGCTGCTATAACCGAAAAAACAAAGGCAATACTACCCGTACATCTTTATGGTCAAATGTGTGATATGGTGAAGATTAAAAATGTAGCAGATGAATACGGCCTTGCTATCATAGAAGATGCAGCACACGCGATAGAGGCTTTAAGGGATGATTTCAGACCGGGAGCGCTGTCAGATGCTGCATGCTTTAGTTTCTATGCAACAAAGAATATAACATCAGGAGAAGGTGGGGCAATAGCTACAAAAAGAGAGAAAGGAGAAGTCTTCAGGATGCTCAGGCTTCATGGCATTGATAAATCTGCCTTAGATAGATATACTGGACGATACAAACACTGGGACATGCCTTTGCTCGGCTGGAAATATAATATGGATAATATCCAGGCAGCACTCCTTATCGGTCAGCTCAAAAGGATTGATATGCTATGGAGAAGAAGAGACGAGATATGGAGAACATACGAAGATGCCTTTGCGGGGATTAAGGCTTTAAGACTTTTGAAAACAGTAAAAAATTCAAGACATGCAAGGCATCTCTTTACAGTCCTTGTAATGCCTGAAAAAAGGGATTTGATTCTTCACAGGTTACAGGAAAAGGGTATCGGTGTAGCTGTCAATTACAGACCCGTTCATCTGCTTAAATACTATAGAGAGTCCTTTGGTTACAGAGAAGTTGATTTTCCTGTCGCTGAGGAGATAGGTAAGCGAACAATTTCACTACCCCTTTATCCCAGTCTGGAAAATAGAGAGATCTCTTATGTGATAGAGTCTTTGAAGTCAGTGCTGAATAAATGTTAACGTCTATCTGATTTTAAAGGGGAAGGAGAAAATATGTCTGAGGTAATGTATAACTTGAGAGAGCAGGGTTTTACCTTAATTGAACTGCTCATCGTCATTGCAATCATCGGCATCCTTGCAGCAATAGCAATCCCCGGCTACTTAGGAATGCAGGAAAGAACAAGGAAAGGCGCAGTAATAAGGGCTGCCTCTGCAGCGGAGCCAGAGCTGCAGATATGGCTCCACTCTGCATTGAAGGGGCGTACATCCGGAGCTGGTGTTCAAGGTCAGCTAATAGAGGTTGACTCTACAGGTGATGGTGTTATAGATAGTAACGACGTGAATAACTATGCCCTTGGAACTGATTTAAATACAGCCAATCAGCTGTGTTCTCGTTTTGTAAATGCAAAACAAAACTTAAATAGGGAGATGTCTCCATGGGCAACTATTGCAAGTTCATTATGGATTGCTGGTGGGATATCTGAAGGCAGGATAACTTGCAGCCATGGAGCAGGATCAACAAAAATTACTGTTACAGCAAGGGATTCTACCGGACTGACAATTTATACAAAGGATCTTTATTCGGATTGATGGGGAGTTTATTAGACGGAATAAAAGCATCTTCTTTGAAGTTAATAGGGATATTGCTATAATATAATAACTAAGATAGTATTTGTTCATAAATTCAGATTTGTCTGTTATTCCTGCGGAAGCAGGAATCCGGAAGCATAATCTCGAAAGCTTTTGGGACTGGATTCCGGATCAAGTCTGGAATGACAAGATTGTATAGCCTTCATGGGGACACTACGTTAGATAGGAAAGGAGTCAGAAATGGATAAAAAAGGATTTACCTTAACAGAGCTTTTAATAGTTATTGCTATCATCGGTATCCTTGCTGTGATTGCAGTCCCTGCATATATCGGCCAGCAGAAGAATGCTGCAAGGGCAGAAGCATATGCAAATCTTGAAAATTTAAGACTTCTCGAAGAGCAGTATTTTGCAGAGAATGGAAGATATGCTCCGAATCCAGATGCCACTTGGAATTATAACGGCACATATGGGACAGCAGATAATGGTATAGAGGATGTACTACCCGGATTCAGACCTGGTGAAGCGACCAGCTTGAATTTCACTTATTCTTTGCAATCATCAGGGGCTGGAACTGCATTTACTGCAACTGCGACAGGAAAAACGGGAAGACGGGTAGCAGGGGATGTTTTTACTATAGACCAGAACAATGTGAAAAACTTCTAAAATATAATGAATTTAGAATAAATTGGGACAACTAATAGATAGGGGCGGAATAAAGGGACTAAAGGTTGTTCCGATACTTCCTGCCATATTTCTCTGTCTGGCTTTTCTTTTAAAAATTCTTTATTCGCTTCCGATCAGAGATTCATTTTTATGGTATGCCGGTGTTTTTTTCTGCTTTTATATCCCTGGCAACCTCTTGGTGAGATATATAGGTTTTAATAAGGATGAATACTTTGTCAATTTCTTTCATTCTGTAGCACTTGGTGCTGCATTAATGCCTTTGTTTTATACAATTATGAGATGGTTATCCCGTCCCGAACTCTTATATGTTTTTATCATTTTTATGTTTTTGTTCTGGTTTATACCTAATATCCGTGAATTTAAAGAAAAGAAAGGTAATATTTATACATCTCCTAAAGATCTCATTTCTATTTTAGTGTTAATAGGAACGATCTTTATACTTCTTCACCTCAGTCATTTTACTGATGTTATTTTTCTTGAAAATGGATTTAAAATTAGAAATGTCTATCTGACTGAGACTATTTTCCATCTCGGCATCATAAATATTCTCAAAGATACATTTCCTCCTATTTTCCCCTATGCAAGTGGTTATAATTTCTATCATTATCATTTAAATATGCATCTCGAGATAGAGATGTTTAATCGTTTTTTCTCCATAGATACACTGAAATTGACATTTTTGTATTTCCCGCTTCTCTATTTCTGTCTTTTAGTATTTGTGCCTTATATATTTATCCGGAAAAACGGGGGTTCTGGACTACTCGGAGTTATAGCTGGCATATTAATGTTCGGCTCTGACTTGTCTTTTATCCCTGGCCTGCTTGGTATCATTCCACTCGATTATCCATGGACCCTAATTTTCACGACTACAATATGGTCTCTCTTAACACTCAATGGTTACTTGTCAGCTCTTTTTGTCATGTTTTTATGTGTATTATATCTAAAAAAATTTTTTGAAAATGGCAATTCACTATATCTTCTTGTATTTGCCTTTCTTGGGTATTCTGCTTATGGTTTTAAGAGTTCGATGGGCCATATAATGGGTGTAGCATTTTTAACAGGTATTGCTTCTGTTGTGCTAATGAAAGACAAAAAGAAAGGTATGCTTCTCTGTGTTGTATCAGCACTGACTATTTTGTTAATCGCCTTAGATATAATTTTGTTCAGAGGAGGTACAGGTAATAATATTTTGTATATTGACTTATTTAATCACTTTCGCGATTCACTTAAATATTTTGGTATAACAGATAGGTCATGGTTTCTTTATCTCCTGATTTTCCCTATATATACATTAGCAACCTTTGGTGTCAGGATATTCGGGTTTTATGCATTAAAGGATGCCTTTGATAAGGAACATTTTAATCCTGTATTTGTCTTTCTAACAATCTTTGTTATTTCAGGATTTCTTCTATCAGATATGATATTCCTTGGTTCCGGTGTTCATTCTTCTTTTAGGATAAACAATGCTATATGGTTTTCTGTGCAGTCATTAATGGGGGGTTGGCTTTTATTGTCCTATTTCCTTTTAAAGATTAGGCATGACAGGAAGAGATTCTTAGGGATTATAGCTCTAATTATTCTATTTTCCGCCCCTAGCACGGTACAGTTTTTCACTCTTCGTTTTGACCATAATTACTATACTGTTAACTCTGATGCTGTTGAAGTAACGAAATACCTTGATACCACTCCGCCAGGATCAATAGTTCTTCATCCTCTAAACTATAATGGTCCATCTCTTGCTTCAAATCTTGCTTGTAGACCATCTGTGTTAAACCTTTTTCGATCGTTTGTCACACAGAACATAGAACAAATAGAGGTAGAGAATAGATTAAAGGATGTAATGTTATTTTTTAGCCGAAACAAAGTAATAAACAGATCATCTATTTTTAGAAAATATAAAGTGGATTATGTGTATGCTCCTTTGTCATACGTTGACATACTTGATACGGAGCCAATGTTATCACAGGTTCTAAAGAATAGGGAATATGTAATTTATAGAGTGAAATCAAACTATTCTCTGTAAATGATAGTTATTTATTTTTATATTCTTGCCACTTTATGCCTTTTTTCTTCAAAAATTCCTGAGTTTCTTTATTACCCAACCTCGCTGCTATTTGAAAGTCTCCAATCGCTTCAGAATTTTCGCCGAGTTCGAAATAAGCTATACCACGGTTATAGTAATACTCAGAATGGTTAGGGTTGAGGAGAATAGCCTTTGAATAGTCTGCAATAGCCTCTTTCAACTTCCCTAAGGCATAATATGATAATCCCCTATCGTTATATGCTGTAAAATTATCGGGGTCAATTTCGATAACCTTATCTAAATCCCTTAGCGCTTCATGATGATCTTCCATTTTTGCGTATACATTGGCGCGAATGTGATATGTCTGTGCAGATTGAGGATCAAATTTAATGGTGATATCTAAATCTTCTACTGCTTGCTGGTAATCTCCCAGTCCAATATAATCAATAGCACGAATGTAATATGCTTGCGTATATTTTGGATTATATTGGATAGTTTTATCTAAATCTTTTAGCGCTTGCTGATAATCTCCAAGACTTGTATAGGCATGGGCACGGTTGTAATAGGCCAACCAGAGATCAGGATATTTCTTTAACTCATAACTCCACAATGTTATAGAGTTATTCCAGATTCTTATCTGTTTTAATGTTTGTATGCCTAATAGCGACAGGATCGATATTAAAACAAGAAGGATAGTTATTTTGGTTAAAAAAAAAGCTCGTTTTTTATAATAATACTTTACCCATACCAGCGATATTCCCAGCCCGATTAAGAGAAAAGGACCTATACTTGGAACATATGAGTACCTATCTGCTGCTGCCTGCTCTCCTAATTGAATGATTCCAATTACAGGTAGTAAGGTTATTATATAGAATGTCCATATGGTCATATAGACCTTCCAGCCCCTGTTCCATGCCCTAACACAGAAAATACTAATTGCTATGACCAATATTATTGAAAATATGTGCTCGAAAGAGAGGAATGAAAGGTTGTTTGGAAGAGGATAAAATGGTGAAAGCCCGATTGGTAATATCATCTTTTCAAGATAAAATGATAGCCCCCTTATAGCTGTAACGATGCGAAAAGATAAGGGGTAGGCTTTTATTGATGTTATTGCGCCTCCTGAATGTTGAGCTATTATTGTTAGGATAGATGAAATTAGGCCAAAAAAGATAAAAGGTATTTTTTCTTTTACTACTCTTTTGTGTGACCTGAAAAGCTCTTTAAAACCAATCCGCTGAAATGGATAGATATCAAGGATAACAAGTATAAAAGGAAGGGTTACTGCCATTGGTTTGCTCATCAAGGCTAAGATAAAAGAGACGAGACTTGAAATATAATATAATGATTGTTTTTTAATTTCCTGTTTTACAGCATATTTACAATAAGAAATAAGGCTCAGGAGTATAAAAAAGGTTGATAAAACGTCCTTCCTCTCGGATACCCATGCCACAGATTCTACATGTATTGGATGTATTCCGAATAAAAGTGCGGCTACCGAAGCCGCAATAATGTTTTTTGAAATGCTTTTGTCGTCATTTGCCGGAAAAGAAGATTTGGATAACCTGATATTTGTGAGCAGATACAATATCAAAATATACAAAAGGAAGGTATTTACGCTATGAAGAATGATGCTGGTTAAATGGTGCCCTATTGGGTTTAATCCCCATAAAGCATAGTCAATTGAGTGAGAGATGAAGGTAAGAGGGTGCCAGTTTAATATATGGAAGCCGGAGCTCCACTTCAAAAGCTTAAAATCAAGGGAACGGATATGTTCATTTTCATAAACATATTTGTCATCGTCCCAATTAACGAAATCATTCTGAAGGGCAGGGAGATATATGTATAAGGTTAACACGGTAACCCAGAGAGCTGCTGCCCATACCCTTGTAATCGAGGAAGGACTCCCCTTTATGTCAGAAAATTTTAAAAGCACAAAAAACTTTTTATAATATTTATTTTTTGCACTGCTTTTTTCTATTATTTTCCCTCTCTTTTTTAAATATTGACGAGTTTATTAGCCCTAACTTCTGTAAGGCATATTTAACTGTAGTAACAAGAACACCGAAGCCGTATTTTACGCTCCTTGCAAAATTTATAGAAGATGCATCTTCAAAATACATGGCAGGGCAGCTTATCTCTCCTATCTTGAAACCAAAATAAACTGCCTGAGCAATCATCTCGTTGTCAAAGACAAAGTCATCAGAGTTTTCCTCAAGGGGCAGTGTTTCTATTACGTCACGGGTGAAAGCACGGTAACCAGTGTGGTATTCAGAAAGTTTGGCGCCAAGTATCAGGTTTTCGACAAACGTAAGAAATCTATTTGCGATGTATTTGTAAAGTGGCATCCCTCCCTTCAGGGCGTTGCCCCCGAGTATCCGTGAGCCAAGCACGACATCATAATGACCAGAGACAATCATGGAAGCCATAGCGGTTACAAGACGTGGAGAGTACTGATAGTCAGGATGAAGCATAACAATAATATCTGCTCCATGTTTTAAGGCTTCACGATAACATGTTTTTTGATTTGCACCATATCCCATATTTTTTTCATGTACGATTGTTTTAATTCCCATTTCATTGGCTATCCTGACAGTCCGGTCACTTGAGGCATCGTCAACAAGAATAACGTCATCTACATATTCATGGGGTAATTCAGCATAAGTCTGGCGAAGTGTCTTCTCAGCATTATAAGCCGGCATTATAACAATAAGTTTTTTATTCGAAATCATTCAATTTCAACAGTAATTATTAAATTTTTGGTAGTTATTCTTTAACTTCATATATCTAAAAGGCGCCCATAAATAAGTTTAACAGTATTTTCAGACAGATTCTATAGGTTGTTAGAATTTTTCCACGTTTTTCCTGTTACTAAGACTTCATGTGTTAAAATAATTAGATGTTCGGAAAAGAACTTGTTATCGAAGGTGCTCGGCAGAACAACCTCAAAAACATTAACCTCAGTCTGCCTCATAACAAGGTCATTGCAGTAACAGGGGTCTCAGGCTCGGGAAAATCCTCTCTGGCATTTGATACTATATTTGCGGAGGGTCAATGGAGGTTCATAGAGTCTCTCTCAACATATGCAAGACTCTTCCTCGAAAAACTTGACAGACCAGATGTTGATGCAATTCATAATATAAGACCGGCAATAGCCCTAGAGCAAAAAAACCCAGTTCGTGGTTCACGATCAACAGTCGGAACATTGACTGAACTTTATGACCTCTTCAGACTCTTATACTCAAAGATTTCTATACCCTTTTGCCCGATCTGCGGAAAAGAAATAAGACAATGGGATCCCTCACAAATAGTTTCAGAGCTTATTGAGAAACACCATGGAGAAAAAGCAATTATAATTTTCAAGACTAACGACCCCATTGATGAACTGAAGAAAAGAGGATTTTACAGGGTCTGGCTCGATGGGGAAGTCATTGACATTCAAGATTTAGCCCTGAATCAAGTTCAGGGCAAGATTCAAGATAATAGTTTGAACTCCTCACTCCTCACTCCTCACTCGTCATTTAATATAGTCCTTGATAGGCTTGTTATTAAGGATGAACCACGATTGTCCGACTCAATAGAGATGGCATGGAAAGAAGGTAATGGGAGGATGAAGGTCATCCTTATTAATAAAGCTCTCGGCTCTCAGCTCTCAACCCTTAGCTTCTCATCAGAAAACGCCTGTGATGAATGTAATATCGAACTGCAAAAACCTTAT
>Ga0315268_10008686_pt1 | contig 10584 bp, 10 predicted proteins | sample C1_top_MG_FD_204535 | JGI IMG/M metagenome (GOLD analysis project Ga0315268, IMG submission 204535) | Sediment microbial communities from Yellowstone Lake, YNP, Wyoming, USA - C1_top | ecosystem: Environmental > Aquatic > Freshwater > Lake > Sediment | place: USA: Wyoming | collected 2017-08-01 | reverse complement strand
TCATGGCTGTCTTCGATGCCTACATAAGAAAGGTTGCCGAATACGTTGAAGCAGTGCGGGACAGCGGCAGAGAGGTCAGGGTTTTCGATTGCCCCGGTGTCCCCGATATATTGCTTGACGGGCTACCTGTAATAGTGGGGCCTGGAGCAAGCTCGGGAATAGTCCTGCGCGGAGACACTTTTGCCGAACTCGGCAGCCCCGAAGTCGGCTCTTGTGCCTTTCCGCTTTGGACTACCAATACAGCGCTGGTCAAAGACGGTAAAATCACTCTTATCGGCCCGGATATCCTCGAATCTCGAGGGGCAAGTCTGCCCTTCGCTCAAATCATTACAGCAGCAGGGAAAGAGCTCAGCGACAAACAGCATTCCGCGCTGGATGAGAGTCAATACATTTCCGACCAGATTGAAGGCTACATGGTGAAGAGCACGCCGGGGCGCATGTGGACTAGGATAAGCAACACCGTTGCGGAGAGAGGTTTCGGCTTCGAAGCGCTGGGCAAGGCACTTATGGCCATCTACAAGTCCAGTGTATCCGAGATAGAGGCGATGGAGATAGTTTTCGTCACCTCAGGCAAAGAAGATGTGAGAAAGCTGGACGAAATCGCTGAGCAGGTAAAGAAGATAAGCAAGGATATCACCAGGGAAACGTGGCTGGCCAGAGGCTATGACATCCTTGAATGCACTCTGGGCTGGGATTGCAGTTCCTGCCCTGATAAGCCCGTGTGCGATGACATCAAGGCTGTGATAACTGTGCGCAAGAAGAAACCCAGCAAGCGTCAAGCTTCCACTAAGAAGTAATTATTTAAACAGGGCTACTATAAAAGTTTCGCAGATTTAAAAAATAGATGGACACGCATTAATGAAAATGAATAATTCTACCAGTCCTGCCAAAAAGCTCATCGCCGTCTGTGGCAAGGGCGGCACGGGCAAGACCGCCCTCACTGCCATGATGACCAGAGTCCTACTTGAAAACAGAAAGGCTGGCAAACTGCTTCTCATCGATGCCGACCCTGCCCTGGGCTTACCTAACGCCCTGGGCATAAAAGTCAAACGAACCATGGGGCAGGTCCGGGAAGAGATAATAAAGACGGCCAGGGGCAGCGATAAGGAGAAGAAGGAAAAACTAAACAGCATGCTGGACTATATGGTGTTGGAAGCCCTCATGGAAACGGACAGGTTTGCATTGCTAGCCATGGGGCGCACTGAGACATTGGGCTGCTTTTGCCCAGTCAACAACCTCCTCAGAGATGCTATCGAAACTCTCTCCAGGAATTTCGATACTATTATCATCGATGGCGAGGCGGGGTTGGAGCAAATTAACAGGCAAGTCATGAGACGCTTAGACACTCTAATCGTGGTTAGCGATGCCACGTCCAGGGGTGTACAAACCGCAGGTCAGATAAAGAAGATGGTGGAAAAGGAAAAGGTGATTGAGGTTAAGAAAATGGGCCTCGTCTTCAACAGAGTTCAAGGCAATGATAAACTACTGAAACAAGCCGCCAAAGATATAGATTTGCAGGTCTTTGGCTACATACCTCAGGACGAGAACATAGCCCACTACGACCTGGTCGGCAAGCCTATCCTTAAAATACCCCCAGAATCCCCTGCCCTTTCGGCGGTAAATAATGTCGTAGCACAACACATCCTCAGGTAGAGGGTTCTCCAAGGTTGAGTCCTATGTAAGCGAGAGCAGTGCAATTAGGAGATTTTTCCGGGAGAAAAAAGGAGGGCGTGCATAACATGGCTGAGAAGCAGAAGACGCGCAAGTGGGATGCTGAAGTCGATATCATCGTGGTTGGATTTGGTGCCTCAGGTGCGGCTGCAGCCCTGGAGGCAGCTCAGCAGGGGGCCTCAGTGCTGGTATTGGACCGCTTTCATGGTGGTGGAGCCACGGCAGCCAGCGGCGGCATCGTCTATGCAGGTGGCGGTACACCATACCAGAAGGCTGCAGGATACGAGGATACTCCGGAGGATATGTATCGCTATCTCAAGCAAGAGGTGGGCGATGTTGTTACAGATGAGACGCTGCGTCTTTTCTGTGAACAGTCTCCGGGGATGATTGCCTGGCTTGACCAGGCTGGAGTTCCTTTCGAAGGCTCCATGTGTCCCTTCAAGACGTCCTATCCTACTGATAAATACTATTTATACTTCTCCGGCAACGAGAACCACACTAGTTACAAGGCAAATGCCAAGCCGGCACCGCGCGGTCATCGCGCCAGGGGAAAAGGCATCTCAGGCCTTACACTCTTCCATGCTATGGAAAAGGCTGTTCGCAAACAACAAGGAATCCAGGTGCGTTGTCAGACCCGCGTGGACCGATTGGTCTTCGCTGATGATGGGCGGGTGATAGGTGTTGAAGGCATATCTATACCGCCTGGCATTACGTCGCGTCTGCATGGTGCCATCTCCTATATCAATGCCAAGACGACTACTTATGTACCTCCAGCGGCGATGCTGCTCCACAAAATAGATAAGCTGCTAATAAGGCTAAGGGCGAAGCCCTATCGCGCGCGGGCTCACAAGGCCATCATTCTGGCAGCTGGAGGCTTTATCTTCAATAAGCAGATGGTCAAGGAGTGCGCGCCCATTTACTTGAGCTGTTTGCCTCTGGGCACCTACGGTGATGACGGTGCGGGCATCCGCTTGGGGGTAAGCGCGGGCGGAGTTACGGCATACATGGACAAGATAAGCGCTTGGCGCTTCTACGTACCTCCCGAGGCAATGATGCAGGGAGTACTGGTCAACAAAAAGGCCCAGCGCATCTGCAGCGAAGACCTGTATGGGGGGAAGCAAGGGGACTATATTGCGGCTGGTGGCGGCGATGCTTATCTGATTTTCGACAGCAAGACCTACAAGGAAGCTGTAAGTAAGATAGGCGAGCAGTGTGCCGCGTTCCAGAAGCTAACCATGATACCCATGCTGCGCCTTACCCGAAAGAAGGCTAAATCGTTCAAGAAGCTGGCAGCCAAGATCAAGGTCTCCCCTGAGGCTCTGGAACAGACCATGTCCCAATACAATGCCATTGCCAGTAAGCACGAACCCGATCATTTGGGCAAGACAGAGAAGCGCTTCGTGCCTCAGGATACGCCGCCTTTTTATGCCGTTGATTGCTCTCTCAAGTCCAAGAGCGGGATACCTACCGCATCGCTGACGCTGGGTGGCCTTGCTGTGAACGAGAAGACCAGCCAGGTACTGCGTAATGATGGCTCATCAATCGATGGTCTCTATGCCGTGGGGCGGAATGCCGTGGGAGTCTGCAGCAATGGCTACTTTGCCAGCGGCATCTCCATTTCCGACTGCATATTCTCCGGTCGGCGTGCTGGCAAACATGCAGCCTTAAGCGGCACAATTCGGCCCAAGTCCTAACATTTCCCCAGGACCGATTTCCGGGGGGCTCAGTTCCCTGTCTCTTCGCGACAGGGGCAACTGCAAGACCTGCTAGGACGATCATGGAAAATCTGGCAAGATTGAGAACTCGCCTCCTTCTCAAGATTCAGGCTATCCTCTTGCCCGGTATCGGTGTCTGAGAAAGATAGACCTCTTCAACCTTGATGACGCCTACCTGCTTGATATAGAAATAGACCTTGCCCTTCAGAAACGGCGATTCTTTGGAAATCGCCTGGGCCATGTCGTACAGGGGGCCGGACCTTTGAAATCCCTCGAAAGTGCCCTTAACTTGATAGGATGACCACGGAGCTTTGAAGACCGTCGCCGCAACCTTTTTGGTGCTAATCAAGTTCTTTTTGGTTTTGTTCATCAACAGGTCTGCGAATATAAGGATATCCTCGCTCGGTGCCGTGAGCGAAGCGATATAGGGTACAATTAGGCTTTCCCTCAGCGTCAACGGTAGCCAGGAACTTGACCGACTCGGGGTCGTTTATGAGGTCCATAACCTGCTTTGGCATCTTAGCCATGAGTTTACCTCCTCCCACTTGTCGGCTATTTCGACGTGACTTTGGCCTGTACCCCAAATGATGCTACGAGCCGCTGAAGCTTTTGCATACCTACATCGGTAGGGGGTTGAGTGCCCTCAAAGACATAATTGCGGCCCAGTTTCCTGTATTTTGGCTCTCCCAGCCGATGGAAGGGCAATAACCTCTTCGGGTTCTAACAATGTATATTTCTTAAAACCTTGGACGACTTTCTTGCGTTGTTGCGGGGGAAGATTGCGAATTTCGGAGGCCACTTCCACAGCCTTCTTAGGCCCGAGCAAGTGAGTTAGTCTGATAGCCTCTTCCCTCTTTATTTCACCTTTGTCCTTCATTGCCTTCAGTTGCTCCGGAACACCGTGGTACCCTGACCATGTTCGTATGGTGGCTTCAGTGAGCCCGAGCGTTTTTGCAACCAAGGCATAATCGCCGTTATGAGCATCGACCAATCGTTCAATTGCTGCAGCTCTATCACGATCATCCAGGTCAACCCTTTGAACATTCTCGAGGAGTGATAGCATGAGGCAAACCTTGTCGTCGGCAGTTTCAATTATCATCGCAGGCACTTTCGCATTTCCAAGTTTCGTGATAGCTGCGAGACGACGTTGTCCAGCTATTAGCTCGTATTCGTTCCCTATTTTTCTGACAAGTATAGGCTGTAATAGCCCCTGTTCTTCAATGCTTTTCGCAAGCTCATCAATTCTAAGCTCAACATTAGTCTTTCGCACGTTGGTTGGCGCAAACCTAACCTTGTCCACCTCAATTTCCGCAAATCTGGTCATTCTCCTCACCTCCCTGTGGTGGCTCTTCTGTGTGGATACTCGTAAGAGCCAGCGCTACTATAACAGAGTTACTATTCTTGTGCAATTGTTGGGTTGTTCTTTCCCTAGTAGAAGTCTACAAATCGGAGAGCCCCAGAATTTCTACTCATAATCTTAGCCACACCAACCGAAATCAGGCTACTGGAGAAGCACCATTGTCGCAGTAGTACACTCTAGTTGCAGAGATTGTTTGGCTTGGCAAAAATGCGGCGTGTTAGGTGTCGATGGCACTGGTTGCCTCTTTTCGGCATAGTTATCAGGGTATCTCCGTATTCCGAGGTGAAGGACAGAGTGAAGGACACGTCTTGCGGGTGGACGATATGACGGGGAGGGCGGCTGTTAGGCTTTGGCTTTGGAGTAGGGGATGACCCGGATACCCAGGTTGGGCTCGACATCGAAGGAGAGGGGGCGAGGGCACAGTCCGTCAGAATGTTACGTCATGAACTCCTGCCCGTGCGACTACTATGGAGTATTCTGAGACTCTTGGGACTTAATATAAGCAATTTAGTTAACAAACGGCCATTTTGTTATCCTTGGGCTGATGAGGTGAGAGACATCCCACTCCGTTGACAAATAAATCAGCAAGAGCAAAAGCTACCGCCTGGGTCTTCTATAGGATAGTAGTAACTGCTGCAGAGCCGGAACGAGTTGCTTTTTCTCAAACAGGAGTTCGATATGTGTCCAAACTGGCTCCCCTTCTTGCTAACGATCCACACTCCAGCTCTGTATCTGCAAACAGGAGCGAAGCGAAGGAATCTTACTATCGCCCTAGAGATGCTGAGATGCTTCTTGTTTGGCGGTGAGAACTCACCGTTTCGTTCGCTGACGCTTGACATTTCATCGGCAAAGTGCTAGTTTTCTTTCAACATTAAGGGCTTTAGCTACTAATTATAAAGGAGGGACCAGATGCTTATAGGGAAGAAAACATCGGCAATTTTCTTCTTGATTGTAGTCCTGAGTCTGCTTGCCAGTATGATTGCCTGTAGCAGTCAGCCAGGGGTATTAAAGATAGGGGTCAGTGCACCCCTATCCGGGCCAGCAGCTCCTGTTGGCGTTGGTATGCCCCGTGGGGCGGAGATGGCGGCTGATGAGATCAATGCCGCGGGTGGTATCGATGTGGGAGGCAAGAAATACACGCTTGAAATTGTTTCCATGGATGATAAGGCTACCTCTGAAGGTGGGGTCACTGTAGCTACCACCTTTGCCTCAGATGGCATCAAATTTGTTGTCGGGCCTATCATCTCCGCTGCCTTTCTGGGAGCTTCCCCAACCTATGAAAAGAACAAGATCTTAGTGCAGCATATGGCTAGTGCTTTTTCGGCAACTACGCCAGATAAGCCCTTTGCATTCAGGTGTTTTGATGGAGGAGCAGGAGTTTTGGGTGGGTTCTATTCCTGGCTCAAAGAAAGCAATTTCCTTCCCGGTGTGAAAAATGTGGTCTTTATCAACCCTGATGATGCCAGTGGTCAGGAGCTTGTGCCATCAATACAAGTTGCTGCCACCGATAACGGATTTACTGTCGTGGACAGCGAGTTTGTTCCCCGGGGCATCACAGATGCTTCTTCACTAGTGCTCAAGGTTCTGGCAAAGAACCCCGACCTGATCGACATGGGTGTTATCACAACGGGAGATGGCGCAGTTATTCTGAAGGAACTCCATACTCAGGGGTATAAAGGGGCTATCATGTTCCAGTCTGCTCAGCCGCCGGAAACGCTGGTGAAGCTGTGTGGCGCTGATGTGGTAGAAGGCGTGTTGACCTGGGCAGGCGATCCCCAATCCACACTTGTTACACAGGGGTATAAGGATTTTTACAATGCATATGTCGCCAAATACGGCGAAGCGCCGATGATGCTTGCTGCCGGCAGCGCTTATGATGCTGTATATACGTTCAAGACTGCTATTGAGAGCGCGGGCACTCTGGATACAACTAAGGTTCGAGACACTATGGCCAATATGCAGTGGGACAGCAAGCTTTATGGGCCTACAATATGGGGTGGTGAAGATTTATTCGGCATTAAACGCCAGATCATTACTCCTGTGCTGTTCGCTCATTTCGTGGCAGGAAAGCTGGTGACCGTTGGCATAACGGAGCCTGAATTCTATGCTCCTGCGAAGAGCTAGGGTTCGAGTGATATCGTAGAGTGATATCATGACTAATTTAAGGGTACTGAGCCAAGACCAGAAGTGTTGGCTCAGTACCCTTTTTAATGGCGGTTGCGCATTTTTAAAAGGGACTGCCTAGAAAATCATGGAACTGGTTCCCCAGATTATAGTTAATGGCCTGGTCTCCGGTGTGGTCTATGTGCTGATAGCGTTGGGGATCACACTTGCCTTTAGCATCCTCCGCGTAATTAACTTTGCCCACGGCGAATTCTATATGCTGGGTGCCTATATTGCCTATTATTTCAGCGTAGAGTTGGGGTTGAACTATTGGGCAGCTTTTCCTCTGGCTGTCCTCGCAGGAGGGCTCCTCGGAGCGGCTGTGGATCAGGTACTGCTACGCCGAGTAGGTCGGGAGCTGCTCAAGACTTTGATTTTGACTCTGGGACTGATGTTGATTCTTCAGAGTGCTGCTACATTCTTCTTCGGCACACAGGAAAAAGCTATCCCCTCTCCCATTTCAGGAGTGCTCAGGTCTACTTACTTGACCATTCCCAAGGAGAAACTAGTGATTGTCCTTATCTGCATTGCTTTAATTACAGGCCTGCTTGTTCTTGTTCGCTGGACGAAAATGGGTAGGGCAATGCGGGCTGTTACGCAGGACCGGGATGCAGCCCTGATACAGGGAGTCAATGTTGAAGGTGTTTTTGCCGTCGCTTTTGCTATCAGCTGCGGTTTGGCTGCCGCTGCCGGCGCTTTGATGGCTACAGTTCTGCCTATAGGCCCTTTTATGGGCAGTGTACCTTTACTAAAAGGCTTGACAATCATTATTTTGGGAGGGATGGGGAGCATACCTGGGGCTGTCGTCGGCGGGCTTATTCTTGGTGAGACAGAAAGTTTCATAACTTTCTACGCTAACCCCCTAGCCAGCCAATTGGTCTTTTTTGTGCTTATCATCCTGATATTATTTGTCAGGCCCAGAGGACTGTTCGGTGTTGAGTAAACGCTGGAAAGTAATCCTAGCCTGCTTCATTTTGGCTCTGCTTTTGATCTTGGTGCCACTGCTGCTTAATGACCGCTATCTTCATCTGCTGATTGTTATTGCGTGTAATATAATTCTGGCTCTGAGTATAAGGTTAATATTTCTCGCTGGAGAATTGAATGTGGGTCATGCTGCTTTCATGGGCATTGGAGCCTATACATCGGCTCTGATGGCGACAAGGTTGGGGTTAAGTTTCTGGCTATGTTTGCCCACGGCAGCTATAGTTGCAGCTTTAGTTGCTACAGTTATAGGTTTCCTTGCTCTGAGGGCAAAGATAAAGGGATGGTACTTTGCTATACTGACCTTGGCTTTTGCTGAAGCCTTCAGGCTAATTGTCACGCTGTGGAAGGGGCTGACGGGTGGGGCTACGGGCGTTCTCGATGTCCCTGCACCTTACATTCACATCCCCGGCTTGCCTGTTGTAGATTTCGGACCAAAGCTAAATTACTATTATCTGGCGCTGGCTCTGGTATCCTTGACATGGGTGGTAATGTCCAGGCTGGAGCACTCACGGTTTGGGCTGACCCTCACCGCTGTGCGGAAATCTGATGTCCTATCGGAAAGCGTAGCTATCAATACAATAAAATATAAGGTCATCGCATTTGCTATCGGCTGCGCCTTTGCCGGAATAGTAGGTAGCTTTCTTGCTCACTACTATTATTATGTCTCACCGTATGAATATACACTGCACCAGACACTCTATATGCTGCTGTATGCCCTGTTTGGCGGTATCGGCAGTCTGGCCGGCCCAGTATTTGGCGCCACGATTCTGACCCTGTTACCCGAGTTTCTGCGAATTGCCAGAGAGTATGAACCAGCCGTTTTCGGTTTTATCCTGATCATTACTATTTGGCTACTCCCTGACGGACTAGTGGGATTGCGAAAGTACATGAATAAGGTGCTTGTGAGAGTTTAGATGCCTTTGCTAGCGACGCGAAACTTAACCAAGCACTTTGGCGGACTATCTGCAGTGCAGGGTCTCGATCTGGACATAGATAGTGGCCAGATGGTAGGCCTGATCGGGCCCAACGGCGCAGGTAAGACCACCGTTTTCAATATGATCAGTGGCTTTCTATCCCCCACCAAAGGCCAGATACTATTCAAAGGAAAGGATATTACCGGTTTACCGCCCAACAGGATAGCCGAAAAAGGGTTAGTCAGGACTTTTCAGTTGACCACTCTCTTCACGGATCTTACTGTACTACAGAATGTACTTATCGGCTGCCATAGCCAAGCACGCATCGGCCTATGGCAGGATCTGTTTCACACAGCTTCCGTTTTGAAGAGGGAGAGGAAGGTCGAAAGCAAAGCCATGGCTGCGCTTGAGTTTACGGGGTTGTCCGAATTTAAGAGTGAACTGGCGGGTAACCTGCCTCATGGACGTCAGAGATCGCTGTCGTTAGCTATCGCGCTGGCTGTTGAACCTCAGATGCTACTCCTTGACGAGCCTGTCACAGGCATGAATGCTCATGAAACAGAATTGTTTATGGGGCGACTAGAGAGACTGAAGGAAAAGGGGGTTACAATTCTTCTCATCGAGCATAACATGCTAGCAGCTATGAGTTATTGTGATCGCATGGTTGTGCTGAACTACGGTCAAAAGATTGCTGAGGGCGCTCCGGCGGAGATACGCCAGAATGAGGAAGTCATAAAAGCTTATCTGGGTAGTGGAGAGGTCCACTAATTATCAAACGGTTTAACCATAAAGGGATTGGTTAAAGATGTTCTTTGAATTGAAGAGTCTGTTTGTACATTATGAAAAAATCGAAGCCCTCAAAGGCGTCTCTCTGGTTTCTGAGGAGGGGCTGGTTATAGCAATTATGGGGGCTAATGGGGCAGGTAAGAGCACCATCCTGAAAGCCATATTCGGTCTCAAACGGCCCTCCGGCGGGGAGGTATGGTTTAGGAATCAGAGGATAGATGGCAAATCGCCCCGTCAGATAGCTCGCTTGGGCATTGGTTATGTGCCCGAGGGTAAAAGGCTCTTCCTGCAAATGACTGTTCTGGAGAATCTGCTTATGGGCGCTTATCTGAGGAAGGATAAGAGAGAGGTTAATGAAGACATCGACCATGTCTATGAGCGGTTCCCTATCCTCAAGCAGAGACGCTATCAGTTGTCGAGGAACTTGAGTGGTGGGGAACAGCAGATGCTGGCTACAGGACGGGCTTTGATGGCCCGGCCCAGGCTGCTTTTAATGGACGAGCCGACCTTGGGGCTGTCTCCAATAATGGTGCAGGAGATAGCACGAATTATTAGAGATATCAATAAGGAAGGCGTCAGCATAATTCTGGTGGAGCAGAATGCCCGCCTGGCGCTAAGTGTAGCCCATAAGGGTTACGTCTTGGAGACAGGAAGCATTGTTCTTCAGGGTAGCAGCCAAGAACTGGCGCACAGCGAGCATATAAAGCGGGCCTACCTGGGAGGGTAAGTCTCGGCCATAGATTATTTTGGTCAAACTGGTTACGAGGTTGCTGATCAACTTAGGCAAGCCATATGCCAAACCCAAGCCCTTTTAGGCCACCAAATTTTCTGCGAAATTTCAGCTTCAATGTGATCGTCCTCCTTCTGGAGCAGATAGTCTATTGCATGTAATGGCTGACTAACAAATAGCCATTTGGTACGATTTGTCCAACAAAACTGACAATTGTGTAGCCCCAGTATGTTCACAATCCTCAGTTTTACGGCTTGTTTT
>Ga0315268_10008685_pt1 | contig 10585 bp, 6 predicted proteins | sample C1_top_MG_FD_204535 | JGI IMG/M metagenome (GOLD analysis project Ga0315268, IMG submission 204535) | Sediment microbial communities from Yellowstone Lake, YNP, Wyoming, USA - C1_top | ecosystem: Environmental > Aquatic > Freshwater > Lake > Sediment | place: USA: Wyoming | collected 2017-08-01 | reverse complement strand
GCATCGACGTGTCCGCCTGCACGTTCTTCAGCCTGTAATAATCCATCACTCCCAGGTGCCCTGAGCGGAACGCCTCGGCCATTGCCTTGGGGATTTCCGCTTCGGCCAGAACCACCTGCGCGCGGTTCTCCGCCTGCTTGGCCACGTTCTCCTGTTCCTGTGCAACCGCCATGGCCCGGCGCTGCTCGGCCTCGGCCTGGAATCGGCGCTTGTCGGCCTCGGCCCGGTCGGCCAGCAGCTTGGCGCCCACGTTCTCGCCCACGGTGATCTCGGCGATGTCGATCGACAGGATCTCGAAGGCGGTGTTGGCGTCGAGGCCCTTGTTCAGCACGGCCTTGCTGATGGAGTCCGGGTTCTTCAGCACGTGCTTGTAATCCTCGGCCGAGCCGATGGCATTCACGATGCCCTCGCCGACGCGTGCGACGACGGTCTCTTCCGTCGCCCCGCCCACCAGCCGCTGGATGTTCGTGCGTACGGTCACTCGCGCCTTGACCTTGAGCTGAATCCCATCCTGCGCCACGCCGTCGATCGTCGACAGCGCCATGCTCTGGTTGGGCACATCGATCACGCGCGGGTTCACCGACGTCTGCACCGCGTCGAGAATGTCGCGCCCGGCCAGGTCGATCGCCGTCGCCGTCTTCCAGGACAAATCGATGTTGGCCTTGTGGGCCGCGATCATCGAGTTGATCACGCGCTCGACGTTGCCGCCGGCCAGCACGTGCGATTCCATCTCCGGCTGCGATACATCCAGCCCCGCCCGCATCGCCTGAATGCGCGAATTGACGATCACAACGCTGGGCACCTTCCGCAGCCGCATGCCCACGAGGTCCAGGAAGCTCACGTGCGCCCCGCTGACCAGCGCCCGTACGTACAGCCCGATGAACTGAAACATGATCCCGAACAACACCACCAGGATCAGCAGCACCACGACGAGTACGCCAATCACAAACGGGCTCATTCCGGCAAGCGTAACCATAGCTGTTCCTTCCAGGTTCTAATCTCCAACCCGTTCAAATCTTCAAGGCCCACTTCGTGCGTTCGTGTCTTCGTGGTGAATCCGCAGTTCACATCGCCCGCACGATCGGGCGCCGATCCACTACGCTGACCACCTTCACCTGCGCGCCGGCCGGAATGATGCCGAATTCCGACGAGGCCTCCACCCGCTGCCCCTCGAATTCGCACATTCCCATCGGCCGCAGCTCGCTGATGCTCACCCCCACCTGCCCGATCTGCACCGCCAGCGGTTGAGGCTGGCTCTGAATCGGCGGAAGCACCAGCCGCCTGCCCACGTATGTCTTGGGCCAGATCCGCGCCACCCACATCCCGACAATCGGCGAGGCGGCCGCAATCACCAGCGTCGCGGCCAGCCCCGCCCATTGGTTCACGTAAAAAGCAACGCACACCGATGCGATAACGCAGCCCGCGCCCATCACCCCCAGCAACCCGTGGCTCGGCAACACAAGCTCGGCCAGCAGGATAACAACGCCGGCGAAAAAGAGGACGATGGCCCAGGTGAGCGGTGTCATTGATTGTTACAGTCGCTCAGGGCGACACTCCACTTACAACCGGGCGAACGACGACACGGTTTCCCTGCACCTCGCGCACCACGATGCGCGTGCCGCCGGCCACGAAACCGCTGTCGCTGATGACCGACACCACGTGCACGCCGCCCGCCGGATCCAGAAACTCCGCCGAGCCGCCGGGACGCAGGTCGGTGATCGCCTTCCCCCCCGCGCCCACCGCAAGCGGCGACTCGGTGGGGTCTATATTCGTGAGGCTGCCGGCCATCGCGCTTTCGGTGCTCCCGACCGCGGTGTTGAGGATCAGCCGGTTGAAATACGGCATCTTCGGCAGGTATCTCCGCAGCCACCAGCTCAGCAGGAAAGCGCACACCAATCCGCTCACGATCACCAGCAGTCCCTTCTGCAGGCTCTCCCACGTCTGCGGCATCCGCGGCACGCTTAGCGGCGAGCGGCCCGGCTCGGGCGCGATGAATGTCAGCAGAAATCCAATCAGGATCAGCGCGATGCCCGCGAAACCCGTGATGCCAAATCCCGGGATCACGAAGATTTCCAGCGCCAGCAGCCCGATTCCGATCAGGATCAGCGCGATCTCCCACCACTGCGCATAGCCTGTCAGCAGCGGCACGCCCAGCAGCACCGCCAGCGTCACCGCCGCCAGCACCTCCGCAAACCCATGCCCCGGCGCATGCAGCGACATGTACAGGCACGTCAGGAAAATCCCCAGCAGGATGGCCCGCACCGGGCTGCTGTTCAGGAACGCCAAAATCTGCTCCCCAACGCCCGAATCGTAGATTCGCCCGCTGGTGTCATACCCGCGGGCGCTGGCCAATGCCTCTCGCGAAGGCTCGAGCTCCTTCGCCAGCCCCAGCTCCTTGGCGCTCCTTCCGCTGACGGTCAGCAACTGCTCCGACACCAGCACCGGCGCCGGCGAGCCGGCTACCGGCGCAAAAAAGCCCCGGGCAACCCCTTTCTCGTAATCATCCGCCGTCATGGCGACATATCGGCGCTCGCTCTTAGCTCCGATACGGTATTCGATGTAATAGATCGGCTTGAGCGTCACCATCGACATCACCAGCGGCACCGGGTAGCCGTTGCGAATGGCGCTGTCCTCGAAGTCGGCCAGGATCGGGCTCTCCGCCTTGCTGCGCTCCGTGGCCGGCAGGGGCTTCAGCGATCCGGTTCTGTCAATCATGATCGGAGCGCAGTCCCCGATGCTCGCCGAGCTCTTCATCACGATCTCGTTGCACGCCACCGAGATCAGCGCGCCGGCCGAGTAGGCCTTGTTGCCGATGTAAGCGATGGTGTGGATCGTATCCTGCCCCTTGAGAAATCGCGAGATGTCCAGGGCGGTTGGAACCAGCCCGCCATTGGTGTCGATATCGACGATGATCACGCGCGCGCCGCTGGCCCTCGCCTGGTTGAAATGCCGGTAGAAGGCATTGGCGTTGTACTCGTTGATGTCCCCGTGCAGGGCGACAATGGCCGCCTTCACCGAAGCGCCGCTGACGGGATCGCCCGCCGTCGCGGGGCGGGTCTGCGCGAGCGTAAGGCCGGGAATCACTGCGACGACCAGCCACGCCATGATGGCAAGTGGTGTCCGCATGTACAATATTGTACGTAAGAATCGGCCGGAAGGAATAGAAAAGAAGTTATAACCTGCCGCCGTGTTTGGAATCGTGTGTGCGGGGAGCGATGACTGGCGGAGGTGGCACGTCACGTGTCATTAGTCGTTTGTCATTGGTCATTTGTCATTTGCCGCCGACAACAAATGACAAAGGACAGATGACAAGTGACGAGCGGCAAATGACAGGTGAGTCACACCTTCACATTCGCCCTCAAATACTCATCAATCGCCCCCGCCGCCCGTTTCCCATCGCCCATGGCCAGGATGACCGTCGCCGCGCCGCGCACGATATCGCCGCCGGCGAACACGCCCGGTTTGCTGGTCATGCCGTCGGCATCGACCACGATGTAGCCCTTCTCGTTGACCTTCAGATCGGGCGTGGTCGCCGTCAGCAGCGGGTTGGCCCGCGTGCCGATCGCCTCGATCACCACGTCGCACTCAATGTCGAACTCCGAGCCGGCAATCGGCACCGGCCGCGGCCGCCCCGACCTGTCGAGCTCGCCCAGCCCCATCCTCTGGCAGCGGATCGCCCGCACCCATCCGCGATCATCGCCCAGGATCGCCACCGGGTTGGTCAGCATCTGGAAGACCACGCCCTCTTCCTCGGCATGGATCACTTCTTCAACGCGCGCCGGCATCTCCGCGCGCGAGCGGCGATACACCAGCGTCGCCGGGTTGGCCCCCAGCCGCCGCGATGTCCGTACCCCATCCATCGCCGTGTTCCCGCCGCCGATCACCACGGCCTTCTTCGGGCGCAGCACCGGCGTGTCGGCGTCGGGGTTGTAGGCGCGCATCAGGTTCACGCGAGTGAGAAACTCGTTAGCGCTGTACACGCCCTTGAGGTTCTCGCCCGGTATCCCCAGAAACACCGGCAGCCCCGCCCCGTTGGCGATGAACACCGCGTGATACCCCTCCTCCTTCATCAGCTCGTCAATCGTGTACGTCCGCCCGATCACCACGTTGCACTCGATCTTCACCCCGATCGCCCGCAGCGAATCAACCTCCTGCCGCACGATCTCCTTGGGCAATCGGAACTCCGGGATGCCGTACACCAGCACCCCGCCCGGCTCGTGCAATGCTTCGAACACCGTCACCGCGTGCCCTCGCCGCGCCAATTGCCCCGCCGCGGTCAGCCCGGCCGGCCCGCTGCCGATCACCGCCACCCGATAGCCGCTGGGGGCCGGCGGCGCCGACACCTGCCCGTCGCGGTGCTCGCGCGCCCAGTCGGCCACATAGCGTTCCAGATACCCGATCGCCACCGGCTGCCCCTTGTTGCACCGGATGCACACTTCCTCGCACTGCCGCTCCTGAGGACACACCCGTCCTGAAATTCCCGGAAGCGCATTGTCGCGCAGCAGCGAATCGGCCGCCGCCGCCATGTTCCCCTCGGCCAAATGGCCCACGAATTCCGGAATATCGATGCGAACGGGGCAGCCCTCGATGCACTTGGGGTTCTTGCAGTCCAGGCACCGGTTGGCCTCCAGCACCGCGATCCGCTCGGCCATGCCCAGGTTCACCTCGCCGAAATTCCGCGAGCGCTCGATCGCATCCTGCGCCGGCATCGCCTGCCGGTCGATTTTCATCCGTTCCGAAGCTTTCATGGCCATGTCGATCTCGATCTACTCTCAACGCTGCACGCCGGTCACGCCGATTCGCTGATTCCCGTCATACCACGGATGCGACTCCGTGCCTCCGTGGTTCAATTTCAACTTTTCACCGCCAGCTTGCACTCATGCCTCTCACTGGCCCTCTTCTCCTGCTCCCGGTACGCCGTCAGCCGATCCGACAGCTCCCGGAAATCGACCTGGTGCGCATCAAATTCCGGCCCGTCCACGCACGCGAACAGCATCTTTCCATCAATCTGCACCCGGCACCCCCCGCACATCCCCGTCCCATCCACCATGATCGGATTCAGCGACGCAATCGTGTGGATGCCCAGTGGCCGCGTCAACTCGGCCAGCGCCCGCATCATCGGCACCGGCCCGGCGCAGATCACCTCGCCGATCTTCACATCCGTTTCGGCGATCAGCTTCTTCAGCCGCTCGGTCACGAAACCGTGAAATCCGTAACTCCCATCGTCCGTACACGGGTAAACCGCGTCGCAAATTTCCGATAGCTCCTTCTCGAGAATGACGTAAGGCTTGCTCCGCCCGCCGATGATCGCCGAAACCCGATTGCCCAGGGCCTTCAGCGCCCCGGCCTGCGGATAAATCACCGCCGTCCCCACGCCCCCGCCGACGATCACGGCATGCCCGCACTTGTGAATCACGGTGGTCTTCCCCAGTGGCCCGACCACATCGCTCAGCGCTTCGCCCACGTCGAGCGCCGCCATCTGCCGCGTTGTGGCCCCCACCGCCTGCACGATCAGCGTCACCGTCTTGCGATCCCGGTCGGCATGCGCCACCGTCAACGGAATCCGCTCTCCTCCGGGAACAACCCGCACAATCACAAACTGCCCCGGCCCGCAGTGCCGCACCACGTGCGGCGCTTCAACAACCAGCCGGCGAACCTCCGGTGCCAACCACTGAGCTTCAAGAATTCTGTGCGGCATAGGAAAAAGGACACACTCGTCCGATTCGACGCACGATAGCAGGAAACCCCTGGCATCGCAACCGCAAAGGTGGGCGGGCGGGACGGTACCTCCCCGCTCTTAAACTACTGCCGGGACAGGGGTTGTGCAGCGCCGGCACGATACGTCGGCGATGATGCTGCCCAAGCTGTCGACTAGGTCCTCACGCAATGGCTGCGACTCAACCATGAGCGCACTCTGCCGGCAAACGACAGCTAATCCCCATGCTTCCGCCGCAGCCGCCCGCTCAGCCGCAGCATAAGCTCCACCCGCTCGATTTCCTCCAGCCAGTCTCCCAGCGTCGCCGCCAGCTCATCCGGGTCCGGCCGGGCGATCGCCAGCGGGCACGATGCGCCAAGCTGCTTTCGCGCCAGCGCCCGATACCGGCTGATCGTCCGGTCACCCGCCAGCGAGCAGAACTCGAAATCCTCGGCCATCAGCACCGCCACCGGCACCCGATCTCCGCCGTTGATCCGCAACTGTGCGGAAAAGTCCTTGTGCTCATCCCGATCAACGATGCGCAAGGGCACCTTGCCCGGATTCGCTTCGGCAATCCGCGCGATCAGCGGCACCTGCTGCACACAATCCCCGCACCAGATCCCGCTGACAACCAGGATGTTCATCTCGCGCACAAAGCCCCCCACAAGCTGCCGCTGAGGGGCGCTCAGCTTCGCCGCGTCATACGCCTGTCCCCACCGTCGCTGCTGCTCCGCCGTTCCAGTCGCGACATAGCCGCTGTAATCCATTCCGGCCAGAAACGTCCCCTTGAGCATCTCCGCGGCGAGCATGATCACCACCTGATCACTTCAGCAGTTGTCCCTTCAGGTTCTTCGCCTTGATGTCGTTCGTCACCGTGTTGATGATAGCCTCGTCGAACGTGGCCGTCTTCATGCCGCTCTCATCAACCTGCCAGGCGGGGTTGGCCGCGTCTCCCCGGACGATCACCTCGTGTTTGGCCGGGTCAAAATCCAGCGTCATGCAGCGGATGTTCAGCCCGTTCACCGCGGCGCTGATGATCGCGACGGGCTGCTTGGATGACCCTTCCACATGCACCTTCTTGATCTGGATGCGCGACTGGCCCAGCACGCCCGCCGCCGCTGGCGGCTTCTGCCCCGGCTGGGCCTCCTCCTGCACATCCATCACGATCGTCTCGCCATAGAGCCGCACCGGCTTGGCGTCCGCCTCGGGCTTCAGCCGCGCAACCTGCACGTCGCCCCGCATCACGATCTGCCCGGCGGCCCGATCGTAAACCAGGCTCTTCTTCCACTCCAGCTCCATCTGCCCGCGCATGCTCAATGGGTCTTCCGCCTCGGCCTTCGCCGCCGCGTTCTTCGCCGGCGGCCGCGTGTCGGAAAATGCCATATGGCCGGGGCACGGGATCACCAGCTTGCGATTCGCCTCGTCCGGCTGGAAAAACTGGATGCGCTCGGCCGTCGTGCGGAAAAATCTCGCGCCGTTGGCCGCTTTCAGCAACGACTTCACCTCCGCCGGCCTGTCGGTCGTCCCCACGATCTCCATGCTGCGGATGTCGCGATTGGCCATGATGTCCAGCTCGCCCGCGGGCCGGGTGGATGCGCGTTTGCCCGCCGCGGGCCGCGTCGTTGGCTGCGTGGTCGGGCGCGTGGTGGTGACCAGCCGCACGCTGTCGCCCTTTGCGGTGTTTTCCGCGCCCTCGGAGTCTTTGGTGTTCAGCTCCACGTTCCCAATGCAGTCGTAGATATCGCCGTGTCCGATGAGGCTCCTGGTCCAGCTCACGTGCACGGGCTGCGCCGGCTTCTGTGGATCGGGCTGATGCTTGCCCTCAAGCTCGCCGGCGCCGTCCACCGCCAGTTCCTGCGTCTCCTGCACCATCCGGATGATCGGTCCGCGCAGCGAGCCGTCCTTCGCCTTCACCTGCGACTTCCGCTCCGGATCCAGCGTCGTCAGGATCGCCGTCGTCAGGCCGCCCGCTTTGTGAATCGACAGCGTGTCGCAATCGGCGGTGTTGCCCTCCTTTGTCTGCACGTGCACGTTCTCGCTGGCGATCATCGACTGGAAATTGCCCGGCACCACGTCTGTCTTCGACGGCCGGGTCGTGGGGCGCGTCGTCGGCTCGCCCAGATTGGCCGACAGCAGCCCCGCCGTCAGCTCACGATCCGAATCCTTCACATACACCTTTCCCGTGGCCACCACCGTTCGGGCATACAGTTTTCCCTCGGCGCTTCTCGCCGTCATCAGGTCCAGGTTGTCGCAGTTGATGATGCGCTTGCTCTGGTCATCGGGCGACTCGGCCACGAGGCATTTGACACCACCGTTGGCCCGCAGCCGGTTCAAGGGCGGCGTGCGCGCTGGCCGCGTCGTGGCCCCCTCGCCGATGCCGCTCGTGTCGAAATACAGGTCCAGCGAATCGGCACGCATATCGAGCTGCGGCTCCTCGACCGCGTGAACCTTCCCGTCGAGCTCCGCGCGCTTGACGATCATCCGCTCACCCTGCGGGATGAAATACAGATTGCACCGCTCCTCCCACGACACCGCCATCGGCTCCCTGGGCTGGGTCTGGCCCTCCGGCCGCTCTTTCCGCTCCTCTAAATCCTCGATGGCCATCCGCGCATTTCCCGGCCCCAGCAGCGCAATGCCTTCTTCCTGCGAGATATCCATGAAGTTGCTGACGATCCGGTTGCCCCTCTCATCAAACATCTCCACCACGCCCCCCGGAGTGCTCTCCAGCAACGCCCGATGATCGATGCTCCAGAACGTCAGCGATGCGCACCGCAGATTGTTGCGCACGCCGTTGGCCTCGCGCACCACGTGCACCTGCTTGCCCCGCTCGGCGATCAGCTTCACGATCGCCTCGCCCGACGTGAGCCCCTCGGGCCGATCGCCCTCGACCGGCCGAATGTTCATCGGGCCTTTCCACCGGATCAGCACCGGCTGATCAAGCGGATTCGTCGTCGGCAGACGCTTCGCGGGCGCCGGCTGGGTTGTGGCGGGGCCCACGCTCACCGCGCCCTCCGCCGGGCGCGTCGGAGGTCTCGCGGGCTGTGCTTCCGGCCGCCCTGTCGGCGCACCCGCAGGCCGCGTCGTCGCCTCTTCCTTGCCCGGCTCATTGATGAAAATCAGCTCCATGCGGTCGGCCGTCGCGATGCGCTGCTCGGCCTGGTAAATCTCCACCGCATCGTTGAATATCGCGCGATAGACCTGGTCCTCGGGCGCGGGGCGCGCCACCGGCCGCGTCGTGCTCCGCGGTGCCACCGCCCGCCTTACCGCCGCCGGCTTGCCCGCATATCGAACCGCGGACTTGTCGGCTGCCGCCAACTCCACACCCGCCAGCGGCTGGCCCTTCCGCCAGACCAGCGGCCCATCATCCGCCTGCTCCCACGCCATCGTCGCCCCGGCCCTCGCCGCCGGCGCTTTCATCTCCCGCGCCGTCCACCGCAGCGCCGCGATCGCGTCGCCGATCGGATCGTGCCCCCGCGACACGCCCGGCCGCGTCGTCGATCGCGCCTCCAGAAACTTCCGCGGATTCTTGATCAGCAGCCGCTCCCCCCGGCTGATCGTCAGGTTCTCCAGCCGGCGGCTTACATCGTTGTATTGCAGGCTCAGCCCATATCCGTCAAATTCATAATCGTCGCCGCGAACGTGAATGGGCACTTCGTCGGCCGGCACGATCCGCCCCCGCCCATCCTCATACTCCTGCGTCTTCACGCGCACGTTCTCGCTCTCGAACGACGCATTGTTCATCTCGACCGTGGCCGTCGGCTTCGTAGCCGATTCGCTCCGATACATCTCCAGCGTCACGCCGTGGAGCAAGCCGCTGCGCGGCTGCTGGCTCATCTTGGCATCCCCCACCACGTTCCCCCCGCGGTTGAGCCCCTCCTGCATGATCACTTCGCCGGTCTGCCCGCGCACCTTCAGCACCTCGCCCTTGTGCAGGAAGAAGATCGCCTCCGGATCGAACAGCTTCACGCGCCCATCCTTCATCGGCTCGTAACGCGCGGCCCGCAACTGCGACGTGATCGTGCCATTCTTCCCCACTGTCGTCCAATAGGGCCGATCCCCAGGGCCCAGCACGCTGGGGCGGCTCGTCATCGGCTCTCCCCCGCGCCCGCCCCCGCCGCCCTTGCCCTGCGCGATCGGCGCCGCCTCACGGCTGCCCATGATGATGTATACCCCCGCCGCCAGGGCGGCCAGCATCAGGGCCGATATGATCAGGATTATTCCGCGCATGGTTTATGTTTCCGGCTGAACGTCGAACATCTTCAGCACCACCAGGTCCTGCACGTCGATCAACCCGATGGGCCGCCCTTCCGCATCGACCACCGGAAGCTCGTCGATCCGATGCTCCCGCATGATCGCCATCACCTCGCTCACCAGCGCATCGGCGCTGATGCGCTTGGGGTTGCGCGTCATCACTTCGCGGATCGGCCGCGAAAGCACCGAGGCGTCCTGGTCGGTCATCAGCCGCCGCAGGTCCGAGTCGGCGAAGATGCCCGAAAGCACCCCCCGCTCGTCCACCAGCAGCACCGCGCCGCTGCGACGCTTGATCGTGCTCACCTCCACCAGCACCTGCTTCACCGTCAGACGCTCCGAGGCCACCGGAAGATTCACGCCCAGGTGAAATGTCATCGCCTCCCCCACCCGCAGCAGCCGCCGCCCGAGCTGCCCCGCGGGGTGATAGAGCGCAAAATCCTGCTCCGTGAACCGCCGCAGCTTCATCACGCTCAGCGCCAAGGCATCCCCCAAAGCCAGCATCGCCGTCGTTGTCGCGCTGGGCGCCAGGCCCATCGGGCAGGCCTCGTCGATCCGCCCCAGCTTCAGCACCACCTGCGAATCCGCCGCCAGCGAGTTGCGCTCGCTGGCCGTGATCGAGATCACCTGGTGCCCCAGCTT
>Ga0315268_10008684_pt1 | contig 10585 bp, 11 predicted proteins | sample C1_top_MG_FD_204535 | JGI IMG/M metagenome (GOLD analysis project Ga0315268, IMG submission 204535) | Sediment microbial communities from Yellowstone Lake, YNP, Wyoming, USA - C1_top | ecosystem: Environmental > Aquatic > Freshwater > Lake > Sediment | place: USA: Wyoming | collected 2017-08-01 | reverse complement strand
GGATATTACCGTGCGCGTCGAGGCCAGCGCGAAACTGCGTTTCCTGGCCGACCATGATCCATTGACCGGTATTTTCAACCGGCGCGGTATCGAGAAGGCGTTCGAGACGGCCAATCGTTCCATTATCAATGGCAATGCGATGGCGCTGGCCTACCTGGACCTGGATCGCTTCAAGCTGATCAATGACTTGTTCGGACATGTGGCGGGGGACATGGTGTTGCGACATGTCTGCAAGCGCATCGATAAAATCCTGATCAAAGGGCAAGTCCTCGGGCGGGTTGGTGGAGACGAGTTCGTGATCATTTTTCAGGCCGGGCCGATCCAGTCGGCCGTCGAAATATGCCAGCAAATCATTTCGGGAATTTCCACCGAGCCTTTTGCCGTGGGCGGACGGGCCTTTCAAGTCAAGTGCTCGATCGGCCTGGTCGAAATTGTCAGTGGGACCAAGGAAGACGATGCCATCTCGCTGGCGGATCGGGCCTGTCGCGAAGCCAAGATGGGACATCAGGGAAATCTGGTGGTATATCGCCAGGACATGTCGGTATTTACCGAGCATACCGAGGAATTGCATCTGATCCAGCGCCTGGACATGCTCCAGCCGGAGGGGCTGTTGCTGATGATGCAGCCCATCATGTCCATGCGGGATCCCTACGGGTCGCTTAACTTCGAAGTGCTGTTGCGCATGCGTGAAAAGGACAATTCCATCATTCCCGCCTGGAAAATCATTACCGCCGCGGAACGCAACGGGCGCATTGCGACCATCGACAAATGGGTGCTGACGAGCACCCTGGAGTGGCTTAGCACGCATGCCGCGCATCTGGAAAATTCGAGTTATGTGTCGGTCAATTTGAGCGGTGGGTCGCTCAACGACGAAAAATTCATTAAAGACGCGTTTGCGATCCTGGCGCACTATGGCCCCACGGTTGAACGACTGTGCATAGAAATCACCGAGAGCGTGGCCTTGCACGACCTTGCCAATACCCGCCAATTCATTGATGGCATCAGGAAGTATGGCGCGAAACTCGCCTTGGACGACTTCGGCGCCGGCTACACGTCCTTCTCCTACCTCAGAAGCCTGCCGGCGGATGCGGTCAAGATCGACGGTGCCTATGTCAAGGACTTGCTCGCCCACCCTGCCAACCAGGCCATCGTCCAGGCCATCGTCGATCTCACTCGCAATCTGGGCATGAAAAGCATCGCCGAATGGGCCGAGGATGTCGCCACGCTTGAGGCGCTGGGGGAAATGGGCGTGGACTATGTACAGGGCTATGTGGTTTCGCGGCCACTCGCGCCGGAAAGGATTTTGCTGGCCAGTTCCGCCGCCGATTGCGTGGAAGATGCGGGCACCACCCGTTTCATTCGGGATTCGCTGGCCGCCATCATGATTCGGGCCGATCAGCCCGAACGCGATCGGCTGCATTAATCATTTACCCTTCCCGCGACTGCGCCGCAGAACGCCGTCGGTAGCGCGCCAGCGCTGCAGTCTCAGGTTTCATCCTCTCCCGGATAGGAGGGGAGCGCGCCTTCCCCCAGCAGATCCTGCTCCTTAGGCACGCGAAAACTGTCTTCCAGGTTCAGCAGTTCTTCGCGGTGCAGCAGCGCCAATTGCCCCACCATCCGGCTCCCCTGGGCGGTAAGATGGACCTCCACTTCGCGGCGGTCCGTCACGCCCTGCCGGCGCGACACCCAGCCTCTCTTTTCGCAACGCGATACCAGCGCAACCACGCCATGGGGATGGGCCTGCAGTCTTTCCGCCAACTCCCCGACTGTCGCCCACTCGCGCCCCGGGACCCCCTTGATATGCAGCAGCAGGAGGTATTGCAGGGGCGTGACGCCATGACGACGCGTCACCTGCTCGCTGAAGCGCAGGAACCGGCGCAACTGGTAGCGGAATTGCGAGAGAGTCTCAAACTCCTTTTTACTAAGAACTGCTTTCGCCATATCGCAGAACATCCTTGGTTTTTCGCGTCCGCATAAAATAGCACATTGCATTTCTATCATGTTGTGATATATTTATTTCCGCAAAGTGATCGTTTCTCTTTTTTCCGGAGGTGTCTGGTGGAAGTGAAAATTAAATCGCCGGCGGTCGATGACGAGGGCTACCTGGTGAATCCGATGGAGTGGAGCGAGGAGCAGGCGGAAGCATTTGCCCGTCAGGAGAACATCCAGTTGACCGAGGATCACTGGGATGCGTTGCGCTTCATGCGCGATTTCTACCTGGAACACCAGGTCGCGCCGGATGTGCGTTTCGTGATCAGGCACCTGGCGGAGCGGATGGGGCCGGCTTCGCGGAATGCGATCTTTCAGCTCTTTCCCTACGGCTACGTCAAGCAGGCATGCAAGATTGCCGGCATGAAACGCCCGCGTGCCTGGAGCACCGGCTGATTCCAATTCCAAATCAACCGTGACATTGTCGACTTCGCCTTGCCGTGTTAGTTACACTGTCTTCGGCTCGTCTTCGCGTCACACTTGATTTGGAATTGGAATCAAGCATCACGACGAACCGGAGGAACCCAGTCCGTAAGGCGCGGGAGTGAGATTGACGATGCGTTTAAACAACTCGTCGAATTCTCCTTCAATCCCCGAGCAGGGATCGAAATTGGCGGCAAACTCCGCGTCAATTTCTTCCCAGTCGCTTTCGGTCAGCGACTCCCTGGCCAGGGGCAAGAGTTCCGTCTCTTCCAGGTTGAGGTGGTCCCAGTTGAAATCCAGGTATTCCTGGAGCACCGCATCGAAGGCCGGGAAGCCTCGTGAACCCATGCTTTGATAATGGATCAGGGCTTGTTGCAGGCTAACGGTCAGCTTGTAGCCTTGATGGTGTTGACGCTCCAGCTCGTCAATCAGGGTTCCCGCACGGGCGGAGCGGTCGCGCAACCTGGCGAATAGACAGCGGTCTTCCTTCGGGTGATGAACCTTCTCGGGGACTTGGGTGATGTAATCGATCATCGCCGATAGCAGCCGGAAATCCGCTTCGGAGCGGGCCTCGCGTATCTCGTTCACGACGTAGCGCAGTGCCTGCAGCACGGCGGCAAGCGCGCGGTGTTCGTTATGGATGATGTCGATGGTTTTCATGTGTTCACGACCTCTTAGCGGGCGCCCACACCCAGCAACTTTTCGAGCAGTGCGCGATCCTGCCGCAGGGTTTCGCTCCCGCCCGAATAAACCACGCGGCCGCGTTCCAGCACCAGGGCCTGGCGGGTCAGGGGCAGGATCTGGTGGGCGTGTTGTTCGACCAGGATCACGGCCATTTCGCCCGACGCCACCATCTGGCCGATGATGCGCAGCAATTCCTGGATGATCAGTGGCGCCAAGCCTTCCAGCGGCTCGTCCAGCAGCAGCACTTGCGGGTTGAGCATCAAGGCGCGGGCCATGGCGAGCATCTGCTGCTCGCCGCCGGAAAGCTGGTTGCCAAGGTTGGCGCGACGTTCCTCCAGGCGCGGGAACAATTGGTAAATACGCTTCAGGTTCCACGCCCCGGACCGCGCCACCACCGTGAGGTTCTCCTCCACCGTCAGGGACGGGAAGATATCGCGTTCCTGCGGCACCCAGCCGAGGCCGAGGTGGGCCCGTCCGTGCGCCGGCACGACGGCGAGGTCCTGGCCCAGGTAGCGCATATGGCCGGACTTGAAACGGGTGGCTCCCATCAGGGTCGACAGCAGCGTGGTCTTGCCCATGCCGTTGCGGCCGAGCAGCGCCAGGCTGTCGCCCTCGCCGAGGCTGAATGAAATCTCCTCCAGGATGACGGCATCGCCGTAGCCGGCCCAGACGTTTTCCAGCGCGAGCAAGTCAGCCATCGAGCGCTTCCCCGAGATAAACTTCCCTGACGCGGCGATCCCTGGCGATGACCTCGGGCACGTCCTCGGTGAGCAGGGCGCCGCCCACCATCACCGAAATCCGTTCGGCAAAGCGGAACACCAGATCCATGTCATGCTCGATCAGCAGGATCGTCACCTCGCTCGGCAAGCGGGCGATGCTCTCGAACAACTCCCGGCTTTCGCTGGTCGGCACGCCGGCCGCCGGTTCGTCCAGCAGCAGTACCTGCGGTTTGGATGCCAGGGCCAGGGCGATTTCGATCAGGCGCTGCTTGCCGTAGGGGAGGCCGCGGACTTTATGGTGCGCCACATCCAGCAGGTGCAGGGTCGCCAGCAGTTCGGCCGCTTCATCGATCGCGGCTGCGTGGCTTCCCACCGGGCTCCACCAGCGCCAGCCCAGGCCGAGACGCTCGCACACCGAGAGGGTGATCGATTCCAGCACGGTCATTTCGGCGAACAGCCGGTTGATCTGGAAGGTGCGCACCAGGCCGCGCTTGACGCGCTGGTGCTGGGCCAGCCGGGTGACGTTGGCGCCCTTGAGGAAGACTTCGCCGGCGCTGGGTTCGAGGAAGCCGGTTAAAAGATTGATCAGCGTGGTCTTGCCGGCACCGTTGGGACCGATCAGGGCATGACGCGCGCCTGGCTGGATGGTGAGGCTGATGTTATTGCTGACGACGAAGCCGCCAAACTTCTTGGACAGGTTGCGCGTCTGCAGCACGGCGGTCATGCCTGCTTCCCCCCGGGCACGGGCAGCTTGCGCAGCAGGCCCATGATGCCGTCGCGCGCGAACAGCACGATCAGTACCAGCGCAGCGCCGAGCCAGAACTGCCAGTACTGGGGGTTGATGTCGGCGAGGAAATGGTGGGCGGCCATGAACACCACGGTGCCGATCAAGGCGCCATACAGGCAGCCGCTGCCTCCCAACACCAGGATCAACAGCAATTCGGCGGAACGGGAAAAGGCCATGACATCCAGGGAAACGAACTGGGTGGTCTGCGTCAGCAAGGCGCCGGCGACTCCCGCATAGGCCGCGCCGACGGTGTAGATGGCCACCAGGCGCCCATGCACCGGCGCCCCGATCGCCGGCATGCGCGCCACGTTCTGCTTGATGCCACGCAGGGACAGGCCGAAGGGACTGTGCGCCAGCCGTCGCGCCAGCCAGAACATGAGAAACAGCACCACCAAGCTGTACCAGTATGCCGTCCTGCTGTACAGATCGAAGCCGAACATGCCCAGCAGCGGCTGCATTTCCACACCTTGCAAGCCGTCGACGCCGCCCGTGAAATCGGTCAGCTTGTTGGCGGCCTCGTAGAGCATCATGGACACGCCGAGGGTCACCATCAGGCGCGTCAGGTCGGTGCCGCGCAGCACCAGGAAGCTGGTGACGAAACCCACCGTGGCGGCCACCAGGCCTCCCGCCGCCAGACCCAGCAGCGGATCGCCCCAGCCGTACTTGGACAGCAGGCCGGCGGCATACGCGCCCAGCCCGAAGAACGCGGCATGCCCCAGCGATACGATGCCGGCATAGCCGAGTATCAGGTCCAGCGACAGGGCGAACAGGGCGGTGATGGCGATCTGCGACATCAGTGCCAGGCTTTTCGGAAACAGGAAGTAGGCCGCCACCGTCAATAACCAGAAGGCATATTCCGCCGGGCGCCAGGCGGAGAGCTTGCGCAGCGGGTCGAGGTCGAGAGCGATTCGGTGGTTCATCTGGTTCATCCGCTGCGCCTCACTTGGCCGCCGAGCGGCCGAACAGACCCTGGGGCCGGAGTATCAGCATCACCACCATCACCGCGTAAATCACGAAGGCGCCCACCTGCGGCAGGTAATATTTTCCTGCCACGTCGAACACGCCGAGCATCAGCGAGGCGATCAGCGATCCCTTGATATTGCCGCTGCCGCCCACCGCCACCACGATCAGGAAATAAACGATGTACTTCACCGGGAAGCCGGGGTCGAGGCCCAGCATCTCGATGCCGAGGGCGCCGCCCAGCCCGGCCAGCGCCGAGCCGAGGGCGAAGGTCAGGGTGAACACGCGATCCACGTCGATCCCCAGACCGCGGGCGATGCGTGGATTGTCGACCGCGGCACGCAATTGGGCGCCGAAACGCGTGCGGCTCACCAGCCATTGCAGGCCGAATGCCAGGCACAGCCCGACCGCGATCAGGAACAGCCGGTAGATGCCGATGTCCAGGCCCGGCAGCTGGATCTGGCCGCGCAGGAACTCGGGCAGTACCACCGGCTGCTGGCGGGCGCCGAAGAAATAATGGGCCGTGCTGATGGACATGAACATCAGGCCGATGGAAAACAACACCTGGTCAAGGTGTGAGGCCGCGTAGAGACGCCGGTAAAGGGTTCGTTCCAGCACCACGCCGGCGGCGGCGGCCGTTGCGGCCGCCAAAGGCACCGCCAGCAGGAACGGCAGGCCGGCGCGGGACAGCAATAAGGCGCAGGTGTAACCGCCCAGCATGGCGAAGGCGCCGTGGGCGAGGTTCACGAAATTCATCAGGCCCAGCGTCACCGACAAACCGACGCTGATCAGGAACAACAGCATCCCGGATGCGATGCCGTCAAATAAAACCGTCATCGAGTACTCCCTGCCACCTTGCCAAGATAAATCCGGTGGCTCAATTCTCTGCCCTGAAGTTCCCGCGCCGGGCGCTCGGCAACGACTTCGCGATGCCTGATGGCATGGGCGCAATGCGTGGTGGACACGGCCTGAGGCGGGTCATCGATGCAACGTGGGTGGAGGCGCAAAGCGGCATTTTTCCCTGAGGATTGTCGCGAGAATGCGGCCGGCCCCGTTTCCGGGAACCGGCCGGGCGCGTCTTGCTTACTGCTTGCCTGGGTCCTTGAACTCGTTGACCTGGTCGAACTCGACGTTCTGCAGTTTACCGCCGACCTTCGTCACCTTGCGGATGTAGACGGTCTGGACGATGTCGCGCGTTGCCGGATCGATGCTGACCGGGCCGCGCGGACTGATCCACTTCATGCCCTTGGCGGCCTCGATGAACTTGTCGCCGTCGGCGTTTCCGCCGGTCTTCTTGAGGACTTCGGCGATCAGGCGCATGCCGTCATAGCCACCGACCGACATGAAGTTGGGACGGTCCTTGGGATAAGCCTTGGCGTAAGCCGCGGTGTAGACTTGATTCTCGGGCGACTTGTGGGCCTCGGAGTAATGGAAGGAGTTGATCACGCCCAGGGCGGGATCCCCGATGGAATCCAGCACCTCTTCGTCGAGCAGGTCGCCGGTGGCGATCACCTTGATGCCGGCCTGTGCCAGGCCGCGTTCCTGGAAGCCCTTCATGAAGCCAATGCCAGCTTCGCCGGCGGGAACGAAGATAAACACGGCATCCGGCTTGACGTCCTTGACCTTCTGCAGGTAGGGGGCGAAATCCGGGTTCCTGACCGGGACGCGTACTTCGCCCACGATTTCTCCACCGGCGGCCTGGAATGTCTTCTTGAACTGACCTTCGGCATCATAACCGGGACCATAGTCGGCCACTACCGTGAACACTTTCTTGATGCCGTGCTTGTAGGCCCAGCTGGCCATGGGGGCCGTGATCTGGGGCAAGGTCATGGAGGTGCGGACGATGTAGTTGGACTTGGTCGTGATCGCGGAGGTCGCCGCGTTCATTACGATCATCGGCTTCTTCGCTTCCGTGGCGAGAGGCGCCACGGCAAAGGCGGAGGGCGTCAAACAGAAGCCGGCCAGGATATCCACGTTGTCCTTCACCACCAATTCCTGCGCCAGGCGCTTGCTGACGTCGCCGGCGGTGCCCGGAGCATCGTCCTTGATGATGAGTTCGATCTTGCGGCCAGCCACCAAGTCGCCGTTCTGGGACAGATACAGTCGCACGCCGTGCTCGATCTGCTTGCCGTAGGCGGCGAATGGTCCCGTCATCGGCAGCACCAGTCCGATCTTGAGCGGTTCCGCAGCCTGGCTTGCCAGCGCCGTGCCCAAGGCGAGCGCCGCCACGGTCAAGTTTTTTAAAAATCGCATTATGGATTTCCTCCTGAATTTCGCCCTTGAGCAGGGCGGTTGTTGATGCGGAAAGCGGAAGCGGGCTTTCAAGACCAGCTTGCCCCACCTGCCGACAAATGTCCAATGAATGAGGCCGTATTCTTCAAAATTTATAATTCGCCCTCCATCCGTGACGTGGCAAGTTTGCCAGCCCAAACCGAGCAGGCCAAGCCAATATGGTTTCTAGTAGTTATTGCGTTTTGTTATAGGGGTCTAGCTGGCATTGAGAATATCCGTGAAATCGTTGACGCCTCGGGAATAACGATGTATACATTATGTATTCAAAGAATTCGAAGGGTCCATGATGCAGGCAAAGAGCAAGGCGGTCTTTCCGTTGAATGCATGGTATGCCGCTGCATACGACGTTGAAGTCGGGCGACAACTGGCGCCCCGCACCATCTGCAACAAGCAGCTGGTCATGTATCGCCGCGCCGACAATACGCCGGTGGTGCTGGAGGATGCCTGCTGGCACCGTCTGTTGCCGCTCTCGAAGGGGCGTCTTGAGGGTGGCAATGTCGTCTGCGGGTATCACGGCCTGGTATTCAATCCAGGTGGGCGTTGTATACAGATGCCCTCCCAGGAGACCTTGAACCCCTCCGCGTGCGTGCGCGTGTTTCCGGTGATCGAGCGCCACCGCTTCATCTGGGTCTGGATGGGTGACTCGGCGCTGGCCGACCCGGCCAATATCCCGGACCTGCACTGGAACGACGATCCGGCGTGGGCGGGCGACGGCCGCGTGATCCACGCCAAGTGCGACTACCGGTTGGTGATCGACAATCTCATGGATCTGACCCACGAGACCTTCGTGCATGGCTCGAGCATTGGCAACCGCGCGGTCGCCGAGGCACCATTTGAAGTCACGCACACCAAGAAAACGGCCACCGTCACCCGCTGGATGCTGGATATCGATCCGCCGCCGTTCTGGGCCTACCAGTTACGCAAAAAGAACGGCCAGGTGGTCAAGGCCGACCGTTGGCAGGTCATCAATTTCGAGGCCCCGAGCACCGTGACCATCGACGTCGGTGTCGCGCCGGCCGGTAGCGGGGCGGCGCAGGGCGATCGCTCCCAAGGGGTGAACGGTTACGTACTGAACACCATCACCCCCGAGACCGACACTACCTGCCATTATTTCTGGGCCTTCTGCCGCAACTACAGCATCCATGAGCAGGGACTCACGCAAGCCCTGCGCGAGGGCGTGACGCGCGTGTTCGGCGAAGACGAGGAAATACTCGAGGCCCAGCAGAAGGCCATTCTCGAACACCCGGACAAGGTGTTTTACAACCTCAACATCGATGCCGGCGCGATGTGGGCGCGTCGCATCATCGACGGCATGGTGGCGGAGGAGCAAGGTGAAACGCTGGCCACCGCGGCCGCGCTTCCCCTGAGCGCCACGGGACGATGAGACAAACCGGAGGACCGCCATGAACAAGCCGATTCCCATCCAGCGCGATCAGTCCCAGGCCGACCGCGCTCTGCTCGGCATTCGCGACATGGTGCTGCGCGGCGAATTCAGGACAGGCGAGCGCCTCCCTGAACTGGTGCTGGTGGAAATGCTCGGCGTATCCCGCACGCCGATTCGCGCGGCGCTGCAGAAGCTGGCCGAGGAAGGAATACTGGAGGCCGCCCAGCCGACCGGTTACCTGGTGCGCGGCTTCAGCGAGGCCGAGATCGCCGATGCCATCGAAGTGCGCGGCACTTTGGAGGCTTTGGCGGCACGCATGGCGGCCGAGCGTGGGGTGCGGCGGCCGCAACTCGAAGCGATGGCGGATTGTCTCGATCAGATCGACAAAATACTTACCCACGCCGCTCCGGGCGGCGACTACCTAAGCCAGTATAGCCAGTTCAACGGCAGGTTCCACGAACTGCTGGTGGAGGCCTCGGGCAGCGAAATCGTTGCTCATGCGCTGGCGCGTGCCGGCTCCCTGCCTTTCGCCGGCCACAATGCATTCGTCTCCATCCAGGGCCGGATTCCCGGTTCCCTGGAGATCCTCAAGGCCGCGCAACGCCAGCACCGCGAGATTCTCGAAGCCATCGAGGCGCGCTCCAGTGCCCGCGTCGATCCCCTGGTGAAGGAGCATGCGCGCATTGCCCACAAGAACCTGCAACTGGTCCTCAAGAATGCCGAGGCCATGAAAAACCTGCCCGGCGCTGTGCTGATCCGTCGCCGTCCGTGACCACAAGGAGCCTGAAGTGAAATTTCTCGACACTTGGAACCGGGCTACGCTGGAGCGAACATGCGCCATCACGCCCACTATCCGTCTCTTCGAACTCCTGCCCAGCGGCAGGGTTCCCGCCTGGACACCCGGTTCGCACGTTCGCGTGCGCCTGGAAATCGACGGGCGTTGGGAGACTCGCTGCTATTCGCTGATTGACGATGGCAACGCGGGCGGCTGTTACCGCATTGCCGTGAAACTGGCGGAGAATGGCTTGGGCGGCTCGCGCGCCATGTGGGCTCTGCAGCCAGGCGATGCCATCGAAATATCGGAGCCGGACAACCATTTCGAACTCGGCCTCGGGGCTCCGTCCTACACCCTGGTCGCGGGCGGGGTGGGCATCACGCCCCTGGTAAGCATGGCCAGTTTGCTGGCGCGCACCGGGCGGCCAACCCGTCTATTCCATGCCGTTCGCAACCGGGAGTAGGCGGCCTTCGCCGAACTGCTGCAGTCCCGGTTGGGCGAACGTTTCAGGCTGTGCGTGGAGAGCGAGTCCGGGCGGCTTGACTTCGAGAAGATCATTGAAGGCGGCGACC
>Ga0315268_10008683_pt1 | contig 10585 bp, 8 predicted proteins | sample C1_top_MG_FD_204535 | JGI IMG/M metagenome (GOLD analysis project Ga0315268, IMG submission 204535) | Sediment microbial communities from Yellowstone Lake, YNP, Wyoming, USA - C1_top | ecosystem: Environmental > Aquatic > Freshwater > Lake > Sediment | place: USA: Wyoming | collected 2017-08-01 | reverse complement strand
AGCCAATTGCAAAAGTCCCTCTCCCCTCCCTTGACGGGAGGGGATTAAGGGGAGGGTGAAGGAATAACTCATTGATAACTCTAATCTTTTACCCCTCACCCTAACCCTCTCCCGCAAGGGGAGAGGGGCTTTTCGAGAGTTTTGCAATTGGCTCAATAGTATGGAATTTTATGGCAGATTAAAGTGTTGATCAGCCGATGGCAGTTCACGGCGGGGCATCACCTGCCGAAAAAACTGCCAAGTTTTAAAGGTCAGAGTGAGTGGGTTTGCCGGGTGTTATCCTTCAATGCCTTAGAAATAGCATCGCTAATCCATACATTTAGACTTTTTCCTGCTTTTCGAGCTTCTATTGTAATATTTTTATGAAGCTCTGGTTCAACGCGTACAACGAACTTACCAGAGTAGGGCTTTTCGGGGTCCTCGCCCCGCTTGGCACAAAACTCCAGATAATCGTCAACGGAATCCTGAAAAGCCTGCTTAATCTCTTTTGCTGTTTCGCCTTCAAATGTAATTACATCTCTTAAATTGATAATTTCGCCATGAAAGATGTCGGCATCATCATCAAATTCAACTTTTGCAAAATATCCTTTATATTCCATCATGGTTTCACCCCCGATTCTATTAAAAATCTTCGCACAGACTTTACAGATCCCTTGCTTGTTACTCGCTCAGGATGGGGCCGGTGAAAAACAGCACGAACGTCATTAAGCGCCACTCGTACGCGAGATCCTTTACCTTCGGTCACTTCAGCACCAAGAGATATAAATAACACCTCAATATCATTCCATGAAATATCCGATCGCTCTGGTTTTTCAAATATTTTCTGTAGCGTCTGTCGTTGCTTTTTATTCATGGTGATATAGTATCACAATTTAGTATCGTGTCAATAGAAAGGATTTCCTTGTTATCCCTTGAAAGCGAAACGCTGTCTTGCTTTGGAAGCGGCAGTTTTTACCGCTCATCGGGCGATCTCCATGTCATGAAATGGTCAAGGGCGTCTACGCTTCCTGTCAATTCGCGAGCGCGTTTCAGACGCTCCAATATCTTGATCCTTTCACTGTCACTCAAGTTAGCGGCTCTCCGCTCAGTATCCTGGAAAAACTGATCAATGCGGTTTGATTCTGCCCAGCCATGGATAACCTGAAATAGTTCTACTCTGCTCTCCTTGAGCGCCTCTGCAGCCCGGCGCTCTGCTTCTTCCTTGCGCCACTGCTCGTGTTGTATCTCCCACTGTTTGCGCTCTATCTCAGCTTGGCGCTCCCCTTCTTCGACAAGACGGGCAATATTAACAGCTTCCCGCTCAAGTTCTTTGATGATTGCCTTGATTTGACCACCCAGATCACGATTCTTGGTTTCTTGCCAACGATTGATCCAATTTGCCCTCGGATAAGGCGAATAGGCTTGCAAGCATAGCCTGCCGGTTGGGAAAGCTTTCTGCGTTGTCCAACTGTGATCAAACGCATACCGCCGTTTGGGCGGACTGTAATCCTGTTCCCGAATGTATTTACCGTTTACGTAGCGGACCTCCACTTCCTCAGACATCTCTATAATCGTCAGGCCTATTGCCACGGTGCCGATATACACCACGGTACAGCGCCAAGGAGACCAGAGATTATTATATCCGCGATTTTTCATAGGTACTTCACGTTCATCGACTTCTGCTCTGTGAAAATACTCCCCGTTTGGGGCGATAACAACACGATGGCCATATTCTTCAAACAGCAAGAATAGATGGTTGGCAAATGTCAGTGCTTTATCTAGGCTTGTCTTGCTGACAGTCAAGTCGATTAAAAGCTTTTTGGCTGGTTTGAGATAGTCACCCTCATGAGAAAGGCGTCCAGCCTCAAAATGCGCTTTTGCCCCATTGACCAGGGTATGTTGACTTGGCCGGGACGCGGGTGGTTTGTGGCGCCTTTGGAAAAACGTGGAAGGCGGACAAGGCAGCAGTTTCGCCACTTTGATGTGTTGTCCGTCTCGCGACCACACTATATCATCGCCTGGTCGAGCATCGGGCAGAGGAGGTATTGGCGAAATCTTCCCAACCGCCAGCTTGGCCCAATATCCGCGTTCTGGTCTTGGAACGTTGAGAAGTTTACAGACTCTGGCCATGTAGCTTGACGAAACGCTGTATCGAGCGGCTACTTTGAGCATGGACTCGGACCAGACGAGCGCGTACAGCGCCTCACGCGTCAATGGTGTGAATGGTGCCGTTTTGTTTACATCACAACCGGAAAAACCTATTTCATCTGTTGCCATAGCTTCTTTCATTCCCCCCAGACGCGGGCGAGAGTGAACTGGATTTTCTTTTCGAAGCGCGCGATCAGCTCCCGGTTGGCGGCAACCAGCGCCTGTTCGGCTTCGATCTCGGCGACGATGGCCTGTTGCGTGGCGAGGGTTGGGAGGGGAATTGGGATGGCAGACAGGATACCCTGATTCAAATTCTTCATCGTGACGCCAACGGCTTGTTCTTCGAGGTAGGCTTTGACCTTTGGAGACGCGATCTGAAAAAAGGCGAACCGAACATCGCATCGTTCTTTAAGCCGAATCACGAAGCTACCCGTGCCACAAAGCCATCCGTTCATCTCTGAAGTGACAACGGCGCACCGTCCCATTTCGCCACGTCTACCTATGACGATGTCGTTTTCGTGAACAGTGAACTCTTTCAGGCGCTCTCTATTATCGACGGACACCGTTTTCGTGCCGTCCATGATGATCTCTCCATCGATGATGTTTTGGGGATTGATGACAGGTATTCCATTCTCAACGTAGTCGCTCTGGTGAAGTGAACTTCCAAAGGGTCCGGTCAGAATGGCTTCGCAGATCTCGCCAAGCTCCACCATCGGCCAGTCGGGGTGGATGGGGATGTGGGGGTGGTAGTGATCAAGAACGGCGCGGGCGCCGTTGATAACTTTCTGGTAGCCCTCGATCTCCGCCACGATCTCCTTTTGCACATCCAGCGGCGGCAGGGGGATTCGGATGTTCTTCAGGATCGGGATATTGAGTCCGCTCCGCTCATTGTCTCCGGTCAAAGCACGAATGTCCGCGTACATGGAGCGCAGCACCCAGAAGATGAACTCTGCGATGACTCTTGGCGGTTGTGATGGCGTGATCGCGACTAGAGACTGGTTACAAGTGGTACCTTCCATCCGGAGCAACGCAACGGTCCCGCGTGTTTTCCCTTGCCCGTTCAACGCGATCAAGACACTGTCCTTTGGTAAGACTCGGGCGTTCGAGTTCTCCACAGCTTTCTGAGTAATTCGCTTCTGACAGTTCCAAATCTCTAACTTATGTATGTCGCCGGACACCAGCCAGGGAACGGTGCCCTTCTCGTAATAATCAACAATCGTGGATGTTGGCGTCCCCCCAGTCATAAATGTGCAGATGTCTCCGAGCGAAACAGTCGGCCATTTCGCTTGAAGCAGTCGTATCTTATCACCATACCGCTCCCCGCTCAGATTGTAATCTCCGTTCGCCACGATCTTCTCCTTCTCCACGATAAGCCCAAGCGTGGGCTGGAAGTCATCAACCGACTGCCCCGCCCTTAGGCGGTGCAAGTACTCGCCGATCTCGATCTGAGTCTGCGGCAGGTCGTTCTTGTCAATTTCGCGACGCTGGGCACCAAGGCCGAAGCCGTCGTTTACAATCTTGAAGAAGGCGATGGTGTCGGTCTTCCTGGCCAGTGCCTTGTCGAGGATGAGGATCGATGTCTTGACGCCGGAATAGGGCTGGAACACGCCCGCCGGCAACGAAACCACGGCGACAAGGTAATGCTCCACCAGCATCTTACGTAGTTGTTTGTAGGCGGTCTGGCTCTGGAAGATAATCCCCTCGGGCACGATGATGCCGGCGCGGCCGGTGGGCCTGAGGTGCTCGGCCATGTAGTCCACGAACAGCACTTCACTGCGCTTGGACTGCACCGAGAAGCGGTTGTGCGGCTTGATGCCGCCCTTTGGCGACATGAAGGGGGGATTGGCGAGAATCACGTCTGCGTATTCGTTCCAGCGTTCCTGGCTGGTGAGAGTGTCGTACTCGGCAATGTGCGGATCAGCGAAGCCGTGCAGGTACAAGTTCACCAGGGACAGGCGCACCATGTCGGGCGAGATGTCATAGCCCTTGAAGTTCTGCGCGAGGCGACCCTTTTCATCCGGCGTCAGGGTGCCGTTGCCCTTTTTGTCGGTATTTGCCTTGAGGATGTGTTTGTATGACGAGATGAGAAACCCGGCGGTGCCACAGGCCGGGTCGAGGACGGTCTCGGTCTTCTTCGGGTCGATGATTTCTACCATAAAATCAATGATGTGGCGCGGTGTGCGGAACTGTCCGGCATCGCCCTGGGAGCCGAGCACCGAGAGCAGGTATTCGAAAGCGTCGCCGAGGCGTTCGCTGTGGTCGTAGATGAATTCGTCGATGACCTTGAGGAACATCTTCAATGTTTCGGGGTCGCGGTATGGCAGGTAGGCGTTTTTGAAGATGTCGCGGAACAAGGGTGGGATGCCGGGGTTTTCGGGCATTTTTGTGATAGCCTCGGCATAGAGGTTAAGTGTTTCGTAACCGCCCAGGCCGGAACGCATCAGCCTGGCCCAACCGTAGCGGGCAAACTCCTTCGCGAAGAACTTGCGCTTCCCGCCGAATTCCTCGCTCTCAGCATCCATATCGTCCATGAACTTGTAGATCAGGGCAATGGTGATCTGCTCGACCTGGGATTTGGGGTCGGGCACCTTGCCGACGAGAATGTCGCGGGCGGTGTCTATACGGCGTTTGGTGTCGGTATCTAACATTGGACTCCTTAATCGGTAGTGGACAGAGTGGACTTGGTGGACCGGATGGACCGGATGGACGAAGAGCGCAATGAGCGTTTGTCGGAGCGCACGCGGTAGAGGCGCTCGGTGAAGCCCCCTTCGGTTTCAAAAGCTGTCGCCTGGGCAGCGAGCTGACGGTCGAGCAGGCTGCAGGCGACCGTCAGCAGCACCAGCGCGGCGTTTGCAACAATGTGTGGGTAAGTAGGCGGGGTGGCCTTCACGGATGGATGTTTCTGTCCAGATTGTCCACTTTGTCCACACGGTCCACGATCATGCTCTTCCCGCACCCACTGTGTCACAGCGTCCGCAGTGACGCAACGGCGGTCGATCAGACTTTGCCGGCGGGGATCGTCACGATCCCAGATCGACAATCCACGCTGGCGCAAGAAATCCTCGTAATCAAGCCGCAGTTCTTCAAGGCTGGCCCGCGCCACGTTGGTAAGTTTAAGTTCGGTCTTTTTCGAAGTTCCCGAGGCCTGACTCCCTTCGGCAATATTTTGAACCCCCGATCTTGCCGCCTGCACCATCTGGTCGTGGGTACGGCTGCGCTTTTCGATATAGCGGTCGCAAAAACGAACCGTTACGTCATAAATCAGCTGTGCCACCTGAAAACTCTTGAGTTTTCGGAAGCCACCATGCTTCGGTATCAGCGGTTCACTGGGGTTCATGTTGTCTGTAACCTCCCGACTTGGAGATTAATCCAATAATATTGGTAGCATTTATCCGCTGTTCCGGGATCAACACACAGCTGTTGAGTCCTGCTTGACTTCTAATTGTGGCGAATTCGCCATATTTCGCCTTCAACATATCCGTCAGGGGAATATAGTCTCCCTGTGGGTGCGACATGACTGCTATCTCTGTTCCCTGAACCACTATGATTGATTTTCTGACCTTGTTCATGGATTCTCCTTTATGCGGCGAACTGGTTCAAGGAGACGTAGTCCTTGACGTATTCGGGAATCAGGGTGCGGTACTCCTCCGGTACGGCTCGAAAGTCGCGGGTGGAAAAGACCGGGTTGGTGGCCAAATCGGTGAAATGCTTGTTCTCGATGATATGGCGCACCTGGTCGCTGGTTACATAGGCCTTAAAGAAAGTCTTAATGGCAGGAATGGTCTCGGCCTCTTCAGGTTTAGTGTCGGCGACAAACTTGGCAAACTCCTCTTCCAACAGTTCGTCTCTGGACTTGAAGCGTGGAATGAGGCCAAAAACCTTTTCGAGGATTTCGCGCAGGGTCAGGCGGCGGTCCACGGCAGCGGCTTTTCGCAACTTGTCGAGATTGTAGTACTCTTCCGGCTTGTCGAAGACCTCGCGATTTACATAGTCGATGACGCGATCCCATTGTCCGGCCTCAACGGCTTTCGCGATGGTCTCATTATCGCGCACTGTGTCCTCGAATTTCTCGAAGAACATCCGGTCGATCTTCATGCCTTCGAAGCCGATGGTTTCCTCCTTGATTGTAGCAAGGATATCCGCACCCAGATGCTCGTAGGCGCCACCGACCACGACGGGGCCGACGCCGGCTTCTCCATCTCTGCCTTTGCCCTTGGGCCGGGGAAGTTTCAGCACCTCGTCGTAGTTGAATTCCTCCTCGAAATACTCGCAATTGGCGAAAAAATCGAAGAGCTTGAACGCTGATTTCTGCGGCTGCAAGACACTATCTTTGAGTCTGTCGTCGAAAAGCTGTTCAAGGAAGTTGTGCTTGCGGGTGCCGCGCCCCTTGATCTGAATAAAGTCCGTCGGCGAGAAAATCGGGCGAAACATGCCGAGATTGAGGATGTCGGTGCAGTCGTAGCCCGTGGTCATCATGCCAACCGTCACGCAGACACGCGCCTTGCTGGTCTTATAAGCGGGCAGGAAGTTTGCCGAACCGAGCAGATTATTGTTGCTGAAGTTTATGGTGAACTGCTGGGCGTCTGGAATCTGCGAGGTGACCTGCACGGCGAAGTCGGACTGATATTTGCCTTGGAACATCCGTTCAGCCATCTGGTTGAGAATATGCGCAAGTTTGGAGGCGTGGTTCTGGCTGACGGCAAAGATGATAGACTTGCCGATCTCTCCGCTTACCGGATCACGCAGGGCATTTACCAGAAAGGTCTTGCAGAAGAGCTGGTTGGTGGCATCGGCAAAGAAGCGCTTCTCGAACTCGCGTTGCTTGAAGGTCTCCTGCTGGTCTTCGCCCGTATCGTCGGTGAAGGAGACGACGAAGCCCTCTTCCGAGAGCAGTTCGGTGGTGATCTCTGTGCGGGCATCAACCACCGTCGGGTTGATCAGGTAGCCATCCTTCACGCCGTCGAGAAGGGAATAGCGATAGGTAGGCTGGCTGTTCTCGCAACCGAAGGTGCGATAAGTATCCAGCAACAGCCGACGCTCGGCTTCGCGCGGATCTCGGGTGGAAGGATTGGTGTTGTCAAACCGCCTGAGATAGTCGCGGGGCGTGGCAGTCAGACCAAGCTTGTATCCGATAAAATAATCAAAGACGGCGCGGGCGTTTCCGCCGATGGAGCGGTGAGCTTCGTCGGAAATGACAAGGTCAAAATCGGTCGGCGAGAAGAGCTGCTGGTACTTGTTGTTGAAGAGCAAAGACTGCACTGTGGTGACAACGATTTCCGCCCGCCGCCAATCGTCGCGGTTTTCCTTGTAGATCACCGTCTGAAAGTCGGCAGACAGCAGTGACTTGAAGGCCTTCCAGGCCTGATCTTCCAATTCGAGTCTATCTACCAGAAACAGAACACGCTGCGCATTGCCGGAACTCAGAAAGAGCTTGATGACTGCAGCGGCAGTGAGTGTCTTGCCGGTGCCGGTTGCCATTTCGAACAGGAAGCGGTCTTTGCCGTCCTTCACAGCCCGTTGCAGGGCGTAAATGGCTTTCAACTGATAGGGGCGCAAAAAACGTAATTTGTTGGCCTGGATGAAGCCGGGGCGTTCCATTTCATTTTGCCACGCCGCTTCAGATTTATAGTTCGGACGCTGAGTCAGTACAATATAGTCATCGTTAACCTGTTTCTCAATTAGGCGCTGCGGATTTGGTGTCACTGTCCGGTAGCCGACAACCGAGTCGGGGGTCGGAAAGGACGTAATGACATGGGGGTTGCCGCGCTCCAGGTCCCAGAAATAGTGCAGGTTGCCGTTGGAGAGGATCACGAACCGGCAGTTCTGGGACTTGGCGTATTTGCGGGCCTGCTCCTTGCCGATGAGCGGGTTCTTGTCCTCCGATTTGGCCTCAAGGACGATGAGCGGGAAGCCTTTGTTGTCCAGCAGCAGGAAATCGATGAAGCCCTTGCTTGTCTTCTCGAAATTTTCGCCAAGCGCTTCCAGATCGGACGACTTGATCGTCACGCTGGGCTCAAGGCGGATGTTGGCGGGAGCGCTCCCTTCCGGAAAAAAACGCCAACCTGCCTTTTCGAGCAGTTTGTTGATTTTGATACGAGCTGTGGCTTCTTTATTTGTCAATTCGGTTCCTCATTATCACCACGGTTGTTCAAGCGTCACACCCCTGCGATCAGCAGAGCATGTGGTGCATCCACCGGATCGCGTTGTTGCCCCGACTCTACGCCACCTTTTTGAGAGAGATATACATGCCGACTCTCGTCGCCAGGGTGGGTAATAAGCATTTCGAGGCTAAATCTATCCCATTTGCCTCTGACCAAGTCCGAAACCCTGGATTTGACTGATACCGAGGATTTCAGCAGCCCTGGCCTGCATCAGTCCCCTTGCTTTGACGATCTTCCGGAGAGCGGCCCGTATCTGAAAAACTGCGGCTTCATCCGGAGAATATCCGAGGTCAATGAATACGTTTCCGGAAGAATTAATAATGGCGTCGTTCATAAGTTACCTCCAATCTGCCTGTACCGTCGACGAGCCAAATCAACATCTTTTAAGAGGTTATTGCCGGCGCAATAACTCTATCGGCTATAACTCTTTAAAAGATATTTGATTATTAGCACAACGCCCGGCTGAAAGCAACGGAACCGGAACATAGATTCCTTTGCCTTGCCTCATGTCTTAAACTGTGGTAGCTGTTTCACCTTAATAAATTTAAACCTTTGTGTACTTCGTATTTTTTTGTTTAAGAACTTAAACAAGGATCAAATTGAAAATAAAACACTGGATCGCCTTCATAACCCTCGGCCTCATCTGGAGTTCATCATTCCTCTGGATCAAAATAGGCGTTCAGGAAATCGGCCCCACCTCCCTGGTTGCCTTTCGGGTGTTATTTGGCGCTCTGACAGCAGGCGCAGTTGCACTCTATCTGAAATCAGAATGGCCGACTGATATAAAGACCCTGGCTAACTTTGCCATAATTGGGCCCACCAGCCTTGCCATTCCCATCTTCCTCATCTCATGGGGCGAGCAAACCATCGACTCAGCGGTAGCGTCTGTTCTCAATGCCACAGTCCCGCTGTTCACAATCATTATTTCCCACTTCTGGCTTCAGGACGACAAGATGACTCCTCAGAAAGTGACCGGCCTGCTCATCGGCTTTGCAGGCATCCTGATCCTTTTCAGCAGGGACCTGCTCGCCAGCAGACACACCAATGTCCTTGGTCAACTTGCAGTCGTACTCGCATCCCTTTTCTATGCGGGCAGCGCAGTCTTCACACGCAAGGTAACCGCGCATGTGCAAGGCATGTCACGCAATGCGCTTCCACTCATCACTGCCACCTTTTTCATGTGGATCATCGGCCCAATTGCGGAAAAACCATTTTTGATTCCCGCTCTTCCGATCACGTGGGTCGCCGTCTTCTGGCTCGGCATATTCGGCTCAGGCTTCGCCATGCTCATGTTTTATTATCTCCTGCATGAGATCGGTCCCACGCGTACATCACTCGTCACATATATCTTTCCCGTTGGCGGCGTCATCCTCGGCGTACTCTTTCTCGGTGAACATCTTTCCTGGCAACTACTCGCAGGCTCGGCGCTTATCCTCGCAAGCCTTTTTGTGGTAAATTATAAACCTAAAACATCATGAGTGACATCATTCCAAGCCGGAATCACGGGAGCGTATTCCCAGTAGCTTGCTGCGGGGAGCTTCAAATAACCCTTTAATAGTTGTCCATGGCATCGGAGTCATCCGAACCGGCGCCTTCAATTTCTTTCTTGGCATGCCCTGATTCCCAGCGTTTGTCTAGATAATACAGAACAGGGACGGTCATGCGGGAAAAAAGCAGAGACGCCACTTCCCCGGCCATAAGAGATATGGCAAGACCCTGAAATATTGGATCAAACAATATAACCGAAGCGCCTACCACGACTGCAGCGGCAGTAAGCATCATGGGCCGGAAGCGAACGGCCCCTGCGTCTATGACTGCAAGATCAAGCGGCATGCCCTGTGAAACCCGAAGCTCGATAAAATCAACGAGAATAATCGAGTTTCTTACAACAATTCCGGCCCCTGCAATAAAACCTATCATCGATGTTGCGGTAAAAAAGGCGCCCATCAGCCAGTGAGCAGGCAGTATGCCTATGAGGGAAAAAGGAATTGCCGCCATTATCACAATCGGGGTTGAAAAAGAACGGAACCAGCCCACGACAAGCACAAATATCAGGATGAGAACCACTCCGAAAGCTATTCCAAGGTCCCTGAAAACTTCGTAAGTTATATGCCACTCGCCGTCCCATTTCATTGAAAACCTGCGATCGGTTTCAGGAACTCCCGAAGTATGCTGGATAATTTTATAGCCTTCGGGGATGGTTATGGCATCAATCTTTTTCTTCATCTCAAGAATTGCATAAACAGGGCTTTCCTTTTCACCGGCAACATCGCCGGTTACGTAGACAACCGGCATAA
>Ga0315268_10008682_pt1 | contig 10586 bp, 11 predicted proteins | sample C1_top_MG_FD_204535 | JGI IMG/M metagenome (GOLD analysis project Ga0315268, IMG submission 204535) | Sediment microbial communities from Yellowstone Lake, YNP, Wyoming, USA - C1_top | ecosystem: Environmental > Aquatic > Freshwater > Lake > Sediment | place: USA: Wyoming | collected 2017-08-01 | reverse complement strand
GCTTTATAGATATCTTGACTGGAATATGGCCCATCGTAGGGCAACAACCTGCTGGCTATACGCAGTTGGTAGGCCAGGACCATGCTTGCGACCACAGTCAGCGCATCAAGGCTCAACAGTGCAACGGTAAGAGCTGTCCAGTGGAACTCGTAATTTGACTGTTGGGGCATTGCCACCCGTGTCTGTATGCTATTGACGTCGGTATCTTGCTTCAAGAACACATATCACCTTCAGCAGAACAAATAGTCAAGCAGCATCTAGCACCATAGAAAGGGTAGAAGAAATATGTAACGAGGACATAACAGATACTATCACCTTATAACAAAGATGTAACAACCCCATACCGAAAAGTTATGCACGGTTAGATTCACGTAAAAACTGGCAGCCGGTTAGTACCCAGGCTTCTTACCAGCACCTGATCTTTCGCACAGCTTGACAGCGTGCCTCATTCTGTGCTATTCTCCATCCAGTTTCAGCACCCAACCAGTTAATGAGGTAACCGAATGCAACGTGAGCGCATCTCTGACGATATTTTTGTCTTTACCAGTGGAATGTATGCTCAAGTGACAGCTGGTGCGGTGTTGACTTCGGAAGGTACAGTTATTATTGACACGCTGCCTTTTCCGAGTGAAACACGCCAGATTGTTGACTTTATTGACAAGCGCAGCCCGAATGGCATTCGCTACCTTATCCTGACCCATTATCATGCTGATCATGTCTACGGCGCCTACTTGTTTCGCAATGTCGAGACAGTATCGCATGCGCTGTGCCGCGACTGGCTGCTGGAGCACGGAGAAGCTGGACTAGAAGCCTCGCGTGCTCAGACGCCCGAGTTGGCCGAAGTGCAACTTTGTGCCCCCGACATGGTGTTTGAGGGTGGAGACCTGACGTTGCGGATGGGCAACAAGACGCTGCAACTGTTGCACTCGCCGGGTCACACCATAGATTCAATCGTCGTCCATATCAAGGAAGACAAGATTCTGTTCGCAGCCGACACCGTCATGCCCGTACCCTATATCGCGGATGGCGACCCGAAGGCTTTTGTCGAGTCATTGCACATGATTCGCGCGCTCAGCTTGGAGAATGTCGTCCAGGGGCACGGGGAAGTGGTCTTACGCGGGGAGATCAACGAAGCGATTGACAGCGGCGTGCGTTACCTCGAAACGATTCAGGCCAAAGTCGCCAAGGCAATTTCGACCAAAAAGCCGCGCGAGTCTATGCGTGAGATCAGCATCGAGTCCTGCGGCAAAAGCCGAATTCCGCTCAACGGGATGGTGCAGCAGCTACACGCTGCCAATCTACTGTCTCTTTACGACCGAATGACTAACGCCGACTCGTCTCGCAGCAGGCGGCGCAAGTAGAGCAAACCGGTCGGAGGCCAGCCATTGATTCCTCGTGGCTGGCCTACGTCTCATAGTTCTAAAAGCCCTCACCTGACCGGCCAGCCGGGCCGCGTTACCTCAATTTCGAGTGCGTTGTTGAAACGGTTAAAATAGTTGAACAAGGCAATAACGCCGACAAGCTCGACGAGTTGCCCTTCGTCGTAATGCGCGGCGACGGCGTTCCACACCTGATCGCTGATGTGACCGTTGCTTAGCGTGATCGCATCGGCCAAGCGAAGCGCAGCGGCTTCGGCTGGCTTGAAATGCGCGTCCCATGTCCCAGGTACTTTGAGTGCGTCCAGGTCTTCTTGCGTTGCTCCTTTGTGCCTTGCCAAGGCACTATGACTCGCAGCTCAATATCGGCAGGCATTAAGGATCGAGACGCGCACGGACAGCATCTCTTTGAGCTTCGGATCTGCGGTACATTCTTCGTTCCACAACGCCGCCATGTGGTCGGATGCGGTCTTCATCGCCGCAGGTCGCCGCGCAAAGGTGCGGAACATGTTCGGCACGTTGTTGCGCGCCTTGAAGAAATCCTGTAGCACGACTTGCGCCTCGGCAGGCGCATCGTCCGGGTGAAGCGGTGAGATTCTTGGCATGGTCTTTCCTTTCACGTCCGAATTGCTTTGGATTTTACCGCAAAGGTACGCAGAACGCCAAGTTTTTCTTATCGCAGGTCGCTAGAACCACAGCCAACAATGGCATACCACGACGCGAGAGCGCGGGAGCAATCCCGCGCTTTTCTGTTGTACGCCCAACGTGGGCGTTAACTAGTGTGGTAAGTTCCCTTTCTGTTCAGGTGCAAGAGCCGCAACTTGGCACGGCTTGATGCTACCATGTGGCTCAGAGCGGCGGGATCGTCCCCGCCGCTTTTTATTGTCAGATGCACCACTGTCAGACACATTCTCAATCACTGGCGCGGACAATGCCTCGAAAGCTTTTTTCGCGTCGGCCGCCTTTTTCCCAAATGAGATAATGTAGACCCTCGCTCGCCCCAAACGGCGTTCCACCTCATCGTCATGAATTTGCTTCATCATTCGACACCTCCGTTTCAGATTTGGTTCAACAACCTGAAGGAGAGTGTACGCGACTGCGAACGATGGATCAAGTTACGGCGGAAATTGTTTCTTGCCCTGGCGACGGTTTCACTTAGACCGCGACCACAGCACAGCTGACTATTGCGCTGAACTGGAAGAGGTCAAGTACAGCCAGTGCGAGTCCTCTACGGGAGCGAGGCAGTTCGGGGTGGATATACGGGGGTTAGCAGAAATGAAAAGCGCGAGGTATTCCCGCGCTTTATCGATTGTAACTCGGAACCAGAGCTTTCAAGATGCTACACTTGAAAGCACAATCCATCGGTGACTCACGCCCGAGAACTTCAGCGTTTGCGCTCTAATTCTTTGACCAAACCTTCGATTTCACTCCGCTTGCTGGGGTCAAGTTGTGCTCGCTTGAGACAGTCTTTGAAATCAGTAATAGCATCCTTTAGATTCCCAATTTCGCGTTACAGGCACCCATTCCTATAGCACGCGCTGTCCAGCGCCTGGTCCACACCGTTATACAGCACCGCCTTGTCCCCCGTGTTGCTCCAGATGGCTCCGGTTGACCACAGCAAAACTGCCGGCGGATTGGCGACCGCGCCTGTGTAGCTCTCGCGCACTGTCGCCCCTGGCGCGAGCGAATAGCCCGCTGGGAAGTTGAACGTCTGCGTGCCAATCACTGGATGAGTCTCATCTGTCTGCCGGAATGGCAAGTAATGGAGTTTGCGACTTGGGAATAGAGGGGTACAATTAGAGTATCTAGGTTGCCTTCCTCTGATGAGTATTCAGACACTATGCCGGACACCCCAGATTCATCAAGTTTATCTACACCTCGACTATACAGCGCCGGTCTATCTGGTAAAGCAGGGCTGCTGGATGAGACACTGACCGTGCTTCAACTGGTCGCGCAAGGTCAGGGGCCAGTAGAGCTACGGTCATCCGTGCTCGAAAGCGATGTGCTCGGCAAGGCCACGCACGAGAATCGGCGTAGTATCTGGGACAAGCTCCATCAGCGTTACCTGGCTGATTGGCCTAATGCTGTTCGGCCTCGCTTGCTGACAGCACTCTTGCATCTGGGTGATAACCTCGATTTGGACTATCGGCGTGTCGACCTAGAGCAACTTAAATTGTTGTCCCTTTCACCAGAACAAGCCTTGGACTATTGGCTACACCATTATGTCAGTGGCGTACAAATCAACGATGAGTATGTGCGCATCAGTTACCGTGTGCCAACCGATTAAGCGCAATATGAAAGCTTGGTGCCGAACCTGATAGAGCATCAACTACGAACAGATTTCGACGAATTGCGTGTGATCTTTCGGCTTTATGGCGTTAAATTTGATATTGGGGCTTCGACTGTTCGTTCAATGCGTGTCGTGCAGATAATGCCCTTAGAAGTATGGGCCGCAGCTGAACGTCGCCTCAGTAAGCTACGAGGTATCGAGCCGTCACCACCCTTGGCCGTATCCTCACTGGTTGAGACCGTGCGCGGCTTGCTTGCGACAATGGGTTATGACTGCGAACCGGCCAGCCGACTTACTAACCAATTCACCCTTTTTAGGTCCCAACCACTTGATAAAGGACTTCGCCTAGCATTGGTTGTTGGCTGCAAGAGCGGTCCAGTCGAGGTGACGGATGTGCAGACAATTATTGCGCAATTCGACTTACCTAATCAACAGGGCTACATTGTAACAGAGACTCGTGTGTTGCCCTCAGCACTGGCGGCTGCTGAGACTAGCGGGCGTGTGCAAATCTTTACATTGGCCAGTTTATACAACGAACTGCTCGACTTTTCCACGCATGTCCGCAAGTTAGTGGATAACTATGCCGAAAGCGAGCTGGCTCATTACTATGTGGACCTCGGCTGCGTTCGGTATTCTTACGATGACCAGGGTCGGGTGATCGGGCAGGATCGGTACAAGCCGATAGATGGGTATGTTGACGCCTGGCTCAGGGAGCGTGGCGTCATTCGCTTACCAGTGGCTATTCTTGCCGACGGGTCCAATACCCGTCAGGCCATCAACTACAACTACCGCGCCTGGCGCGACTTTTTCAACGACCGGCAGCTTATCGCTCTCGGTTGGCTGCAACAGGCCATTTCACAGTTGCCCGATGCCTCGACGCGCGATGCTCTTTTCACACTTTTTTCTGGCGCGCTAGAGTTCAATAATCTATTCGCCTCTTACAAGGGCGAGGGCACAGGCGCAGTGCGACACACGTTCTCACACCACATTCTCAAACCAGAACGCGCGCCTATTGAGGCGAATGTATGGGGCACACCCAAAAGCTCTGGATCGTTCTCGAATCTATTCGAGACTCGCCTGTTGCGCGCCCCGGACTATCGCGCCGCGCCATTTGAAGTGACAGTCCAGGGTTCTGGCAAGGCACATCGCTCTAGCGTTCCCTTCTCTGGCAGCATAGAGACTGTCTGGCCTATCCAGGGCAACTTGCAGCCACGCGCCATTTATCTCTCCTGCGGCAGCTCCGATGAAACCCATCTGCCGGATAGATGCGTGGATTTGATCGTCACTGATCCGCCATTCTTTGATAATGTCCACTATTCCGAACTGGCAGACTTTTTCTATGCATGGCAAAGCCTTTACCAACGCGGGTTCGTCAATGGCGCACGAACAACTCGCAACGTGCGTGAAGTTCAAGATGCCGACGCAGACAGTTTCGCTGCCAAGCTGCGTGCTGTCCTGACCGAATGCTATCGCATCCTCAAAGACGATGGGCTGCTCGTGTTTACTTATCATCATTCTCGCGCTGAAGGCTGGACATCCGTAATGGAGGCTGTTTTCGGCGCAGACCTGTCTATCGTCGAAGCGCATCCTGTCAAAGCCGAGATGTCAGTAGCGACTCCCAAATCTCAAGCCAAAGAGCCAATCCAGCTAGACATCATCCTTGTCTGCAAAAAAAGAGGACAGGATACGCGGAGTCCACTCGAACCCTCTGAGGCTTTGGACGAAGCAGCCAAACGAGCTTTCCAAAAACTAGAGCGGCTCACGTCAGTAGGATTGAATCTCTCACTGAATGACCGTCGAATCGTCCTGGTGAGTCAGTTCATTTCTGCTTTGGGGCCTGTCACATCTGCCAGTAACGCAGTGCAGGCACTACTGACACAGCAAGACAAACTGGAACAATCGGCGAAGGACCTGCCCGATAGGGCTGACGCAGAAACAATTGTCGCAGAATCTTTTCAAACATTACAAATGACACTGCCCTTTTAAGTTGAATACACAAGACATATGCAAAACATGCAGCGAGCAAATCACGGTCAACAAGCTCACTCGGAGTAAATCATGGCAAATCTGATTGAATCGAAAAAAAACTGGGAATCCGGCCCCCTCGCCCGCACGCTCAAAAAAGCGCCGGAGCGCAAATCTGAATTCACCACCTCATCCGACATCCCGCTCGACCGGGTGTATGTGCCGGACGAAGTACCGGTGGATTACGAGCGGCAACTGGGCTTTCCGGGCGAGTATCCGTTCACGCGCGGCGTCCAACCCACCATGTACCGCGGCCGCTTTTGGACGATGCGCCAGTACGCCGGTTACGCCACGGCCGAAGAATCCAATCGCCGCTACAAGTTCCTGCTCGAACAAGGGCAAACCGGGCTTTCCGTCGCGTTCGATTTGCCCACGCAAATCGGCTACGACTCGGACGACCCAATGGCGCTGGGCGAAGTGGGCAAGGTCGGCGTGGCGATCAGCTCCATCGAGGACATGGCGCGGCTGTTCGACGGCATCCCGCTCGACAAGGTCTCGACCTCAATGACGATCAATGCGCCCGCCGCGATCTTGCTCGCGCTCTATATCGCCGTCGCCCGGCGGCAGGGCGTGGAAGAAAAGCACTTGCGCGGCACGATTCAGAACGACGTGCTCAAAGAATACTTTGCGCGCGGCACGTACATCTTCCCGCCCAAGCCCGCGTTGCGGCTCATCACCGACATCTTTGCCTACTGCGCCACCAACGTGCCCGCGTGGAACACGATCAGCATTAGCGGCTATCACATCCGCGAGGCCGGTTCGACCGCCGCGCAAGAGGTGGCGTTTACGCTGGCCGATGGCATCGAATATGTCAAGGCCGCGCTCGGTGCCGGGCTGAAGGTGGACGAGTTTGCGCCGCAACTGGCTTTCTTTTTCAACGCGCACAACAATTTCCTCGAAGAGGTCGCCAAGTATAGAGCCGCGCGACGACTGTGGGCGCGCATCATGAAGGAACGCTTCCAGGCGCAGGACCCGCGCTCGATGATGCTGCGCTTTCACACCCAGACCGGCGGCAGCACGCTCACGGCTCAACAGCCGGAGAACAACATCGTGCGCGTGACGCTTCAGGCGCTGGCGGCGGTGATGGGCGGGACGCAATCGCTGCATACCAACTCGATGGACGAGGCGCTGGCCTTGCCGACCGAACGCGCCGTGCAGGTGGCGCTTCGTACGCAGCAAATTATCGCTTATGAATCGGGCGTGGCCGATACGGTTGACCCGCTGGCGGGCAGCTATGTCATCGAGCACCTGACCGACGAGATCGAAAAGCAGGCCGCCGACTACATTCAACGAATTGACGACATGGGCGGCGCGCTGGCGGCCATCGAGCGCGGCTACATCCAGACCGAGATCTCGAATGCCGCTTACGCCTATCAGCGCGCCGTGGACAAGGGCGAGCAAATCGTCGTCGGCGTCAATGCGTTCCAGGCGCAGGAAAAGCAGCACCTCGAACGGCTCAAAGTTGACCCGGCGATTGAAGAGCAGCAGCGCCGCAAGCTGGCCGATCTGCGCGCCCGCCGCGACCATACTCGAGTCGCCGAGTTGCGCGCCCGGCTCGAAACGGCGGCGCGCGGAACCGACAACCTGATGCCGCTGTTCGTCGAGTGCGTCGAAAACGATGTGACTTTGGGCGAGATTTGTAGTACACTTAGAGGCGTGTTCGGAGAGTACAAGCCGAGCGTCATCATTTAGACGGCGGACGACAGACCGCAGACCGCGGACGGCAAACCGCAGTCAAAAAGCCAGCGGCCGCCTGTGGTCAGCGGTCAAAAGGAAGAACATGACCATCAAACGCATTGACCACATCGCAATTGCTACTGAGGACATGAACCAATCGCTGAGCTTTTGGGAAAAGGCGCTCGGCCTGCGCGTGCATGGCATTCGCAGTGTGCCCGAACAAGCAGTGGAAATTGCCTTTCTGCCCATCGGCGCAAGCGAAGTCGAACTCGTCAAGCCGGTGACCGCCGACAGCGGCATCGCCAAGTGGATGGCAAAGCGCGGACCGGGCATCCATCACATCTGCTTCGAAGTGGACGACATTGAACAAACGCTGGCGGAGCTTGACGCGCAGGGCATGGAGCTGATTGACAAAGAGCCGCGCAGTGGCGCCGACGGCAAGTTGTACGCCTTCGTTCATCCAAAGAGCACAGGCGGAGTGTTGATTGAGCTGTACCAGTTGCCGTGAGTAGGTCGGACCTGACAGGTTCCGAAAACCCGATGGGCCTTTCCCCACAATTCGCAAGGAGGAAAACAATGAGACGCCTTTCAATCATCGCCATCGTATTCGCCGCTGTCGTCCTGATGTCCGGGTTGCTGGTCAGCGCGGCTCTGGCCGATGGTTCTACGGTCCAGTACATCGTCAAGCCAGGCGACACACTGAACCGGATCGCCATCGCGCACAGCGTTCCGCTCACGCAACTGGCATCAGTCAACAACATCTACAATATCAACCTGATCCACGTCGGCCAGGTGTTGACGATTCCGAGCGATCACCCGGCCATCATCCTCAATGCGCCGGCGTGGAATGCCGATGCGCCCAGCCCATTGACTGTGAGCGGTCAATCAGATACGTTCGAGGGGAACGTGCAAATTCGCGTGTACGACAACGCGTATCGCGTGGTCGGCAGTGGAATTGCGACCGGCGGCTCGATGGGCACGTATGGCAACTTTACGGCCACTATCACCTACACTGTGCCCTTCACACAGCCGGGCATCGTCGAGGCGTATTTCCGTAGCGCCAAAGACGGCAGCGTAATGGGTCAAGCTGATGTGCGCGTGCGACTCACGACGGCTACACAGGGGCCGCCGCCGGGACCTGGGCCGCGCGTTTACATCGTCCAGCCGGGCGACAATCTCTATCGCCTGGCGCTGCGCTTCAATACGACGATCTATGCCATCGCCGAAGCCAACCAGATCCGCAATATCAACCTCATCTACGTCGGGCAAAAGCTGATCATCCCGTAGAATGATGAATGAATTGCAGGGCCGCCATGCGGCCCTGTTTTGTTTTGCGGGCCACTCGACTTTGGTGCTATAATTTGATGAGAATGTACTATGCAGCGGTTAGATGATGAGCCAGGGAGGTTGTCATGTTTGACCCAGCCAAGCTTGAAGAACTGGAAGCCGCACGCGGCAAGTGGGAAGCGGCCACGCTCCAGCCAACGCTCTCCAAAACGCCCGAACGATACGACGAGTTCATCACCACCTCCAGCGAGCCGGTCGAGCGGCTCTATACACCGCTCGACGTGCCCGACCTGGATTACGCGCAAGACCTCGGCTTTCCGGGCGAGTATCCCTACACGCGCGGCGTCCACCCCACGATGCATCGCGGCAAGTTGTGGACGATGCGCATGTTCGCGGGCTTTGGCTCTGCCGAAGAGACGAACGCGCGCTTCAAGTACCTGTTGAGCCAGGGGCAAACCGGGCTTTCGATTGCGTACGACCTGCCTACACTCTACGGCTACGACACCGACGATCCGGAAGCCGCTGGCGAGTTTGGCAAATGCGGCGTGGCCGTGTCGTCGCTACGGGACATGGAAATCCTGCTCGACGGCATCCCGCTGGATCAGGTCACGACGAGCATGACAATCAACTCGCCCGCCGCCATCATCTGGGCTATGTATATCACCGCCGCCGAAAAGCAGGGCGTGCCGATGGAACGCCTGGGTGGGACGATTCAAAATGACATCCTCAAAGAATACATAGCGCAAAAAGAATTCATCTTTCCTCCTGCCCCTTCGATGCGGCTGGTGACCGATACCGTCGAGTTCGGCAGCCAGCACCTGCCCAAGTGGAACACGATCAGCATCAGCGGCTATCACATCCGCGAAGCCGGCAGCACGGCGGCGCAAGAGCTGGCTTTTACACTGGCCGACGGCATGGAGTACGTACGCTGGGCGCTGGAACGCGGGCTGGACATTGACGACTTTTGCCCGCGCCTTTCGTTCTTTTTCAATGCGCACAACGATTTCTTTGAAGAGATCGGCAAGTATCGCGCGGCGCGGCGCATCTGGGCGCGCGAAATGAAGGAAACCTTCGGCGCCAGGAATCCGCGCTCGTGGTGGCTGCGCTTCCACACGCAGACGGCGGGCTGTTCGCTCACCGCCCAGCAACCCGAAGTCAACATCGTCCGCACCGCCTTGCAGGCGCTGGCCGCCGTGTTGGGCGGCACGCAAAGCCTGCACACGAACTCGATGGACGAGGCGCTCGCGCTGCCGAGCGAAAAGGCCGTCACCATCGCGCTCCGCACTCAGCAGGTCATCGCGCACGAGACCGGCGCGACCAACACGATTGATCCGCTGGGCGGCTCGTTCTTTGTCGAAGCGATGACCGACCAGATGGAAAAGCAAGCCTATGACTATTTTCACCAGATCGAATCATTCGGCGGCGTCATCAAAGCGATTGAAGCGGGCTTTTTCCAGCGCGAGATTGCCGAAGCGGCCTACCGTTACCAGCGCGAGATTGACGCCAAGCGCCGCATCATGGTGGGCGTGAACGAATACCTGTCCGACGAACCGATCGCGATCCCCATCCTGCAAATGGACCCTGATGGCGAGCGGCGGCAGATGGCGCGGTTGCAAGAACTGCGCCGCACGCGCGACAACGAAAAGGCTCAGAGCACGCTGGCGGCCTTGCGTGACGCGGCCAAAGGCACCGCCAACCTGATGCCCTTCATCCTCGACGCTGTCAAAGCGTATGCCACGCTCGGCGAAATCACGAATGTGTTCCGCGAAGTGTTTGGGGTGTACCAGGAGCCGGTAATCGTGTAAACTGGACTTCCTTACATTGCCTGAATTATATGGACTCGCTGACACGCATTGCGATGATTTTGCCTGACAACGTTGCGATTCGCCGGTCATTGAACAGCTGACAGGCAGCGATCGCTTCTTGCTGAA
>Ga0315268_10008681_pt1 | contig 10587 bp, 8 predicted proteins | sample C1_top_MG_FD_204535 | JGI IMG/M metagenome (GOLD analysis project Ga0315268, IMG submission 204535) | Sediment microbial communities from Yellowstone Lake, YNP, Wyoming, USA - C1_top | ecosystem: Environmental > Aquatic > Freshwater > Lake > Sediment | place: USA: Wyoming | collected 2017-08-01 | reverse complement strand
ACCCAAGATTTCTACTGTAGCGCAGCTGTCAGTAGTAAGCAGGAGGAATTTTTGTCGTTTCAGCTTCAATTGTGCCACTGGTTTAGTGGCGCAAGGATGACGGCTGAGTGTCTAAAGTTGAGTTATTCTAATATATTCACTCATAATCCTTTCCTTTCTTTAAAATTGAGCCCCTCAGGTTTGTTCCTCGAAAATGTCAAGCATGGGCTGTTAATAATCACTGCCAGAATCACCACCAATTTCTTTAAAACGCCACCCAACTCCAGGAATTTCAAATACTGCAAAACTAATACCAAAAGCAACCACGTACAAAATAAGAATCCCAACCACCCAACCCAACGCGATGTTTTTCTTTGCTACCTTCAACCCACAAAAAATACCAGCAGCGAGTGCTCCGATAGATGATACGTAAAAAGCAACCCACGCCATGAAGGTTTCAGCAAAAGCTGCCACTGGACGATGCTCATTGAATGCCGATACCACAGCCGGGAACAAGCAGGTCAATAATAAAAACAATATGCAGTTTCTCAATAATGAACCCGGCTCAGATAACCAATTGAAGAATTTTTCTATCAGACTAGCGATTATTTTCTTCCTCCTGGCTTCCCGCTGAAGCTCGGTCAAAAGTTCCGCCTGATTTTTTACTATCTCCTGTATCTCTTCCTTCTCCGGCTCCTTGCGCCGGCCATGTGGCACCGGCCTCATCAGGTATTCCACCTGGTAATTTTTCTGCTGCTCCGGTGTCATTCCTTGCATTTCCCGCATCCGCTTTTCCGCCATTCGTTGTAGCATCAACTCGGTCGAACCTAAGGCCGAGGGCTTTTCTGTCTGCTTTGTCATGAGACTCGTTTGCTTTGCCGGTGTTTGCGGTTGTCGATTCTTGCGCTTGATAACCGCTTTTGCCAGTGCCATCAGTTTTTGCACCTTGGTCTGTTTCATTTAGAAACTCCTTGAGTTTCACACCACGTAAAAACTCTTTTCCGTATTCTGTATGTTCAATTGCACATTGGTTTTGTCGGTCGTGCAGAACGATCAGAGTGAAGTGAGAATTCGCTTCATTCTGGCACACACTTTCCAATCAGAAAAATTTAGTTGCACGAATTGCTAGCGCTACCGGGTATTGGTGCGTAGCCCTTGGCCATCATGCATTTCTCAAACAAATCCATTTGATCGCAGTTTCCTCCTCTAATATTTCGGGCGTCACGCTCGCATTCATAATCATCTTTCACGTACTGCTTCTGATCAACATTACCACGCGAGAATTGTGCAGGTGATGGAAGTGCGCAGGCCGTGCAAATCAAGCCTATGACAATAATCACGATATTTTTCATAACGACCTGCTCCCTTGTTTTCTGCATATTCAATTCCTCCTTGGTTATTTGATGCTGATCCCGACTTTATTTAACGGGGTGTGCTGTAGTTGGATCAAATTGATCAAATGGATTTCGGAGTTCATCTGCAGTACACATCACCTTTGCAGACCCAAAGAAAACGAAACAAGCTCGATGACTCCAACGATCCCAAACCACCACTGGCCTGCCATCAGAGTTACCAACGAAAGGGGTTAACGGCTCATAACGAAACATAAACGCCGTAACGATTAACGCTACAACAAGCAATCCAAATATAGCCCACAAGATGCGTTTTTCCATTGTCATGCCCTTTCAATATCACGGCCATTGCCGTGCTACTTCTTTCCCATGAAACGCATGGGTGCTGTAAAACTCTATGCAGCCTTACCGTGCAAAGGTATTACGTCCGCACCCGCTGCTAATCCGCCTAGGTAATCTGCCCAATGTTGCATCATGCGCCGCCGCTCAGGTAGGTATTCCGCCGCGTTATAGGCCGCGCGTACACCGCTTGCCTTATGCGCCAGTTGCCGCTCGATTGCGTCTGCATTAAATCCTTGCTCGTTTAGTAACGTACTGGCCATGTGCCTGAAGCCATGGGCGGTCATTTCGGCGGGGGTATATCCCATGCTACGTAGCGCCGCCAATATGGTGTTTTTCGCCATCGATTTTGTGCTAGAGCTTACACTCGGAAAAACATACTTACCCGTACCGGTAAGAGGATGTAACTCTTTCAGGATCGCCATGGCCTGTGTAGGTAACGGGACTATGTGCAATGCCTTCATTTTCATCTTCTCCGCAGGGATACGCCATTCCGCCTTGTCCAAATCAATTTCTGCCCATTCTGCACGGCTCAATTCTATTGGCCGAAGGAAAACCAAAGGAGATAGCTTGAATGCGTTGCGAACAATGAATGTACCCGAGTACCCCTCAATGTCTCGCATCAATTGGCCTATTTTTATAGGTTCTGTAATCGCTGCCAGGTGCTTGCCTCTATGCGGTGGTAATGAACCTCTTAAGTCTGCCGATAGGTCGCGTTGCGCTCTACCTGTTGCAATTGCATAACGGAATACCTGACCACAAATAGCGAGACAACGGTGAGCGGTACTTAAGGCACCACGGCTTTCAATCCGGCGTAATACAGCCAGCAATTCTTGTGCGGTTATTTCTCCAATAGGGCGCGCACCCAACCACGGAAAAATGTCATTAACAAGCCTGCCCAGACCCGTGCGGGTATGCGACTCTTTCCAGTCCTTTGAGAATTTTGAAAGCCATTCACGCGCCACAATCTCAAAGCTATTTTCAGCCAGCGCCACAACAGCGGCCTTCTGCGCCTTTTTTACTGCGCTAGGATCTGCATCATTAGCCAGCACCTTACGTGCAGCTTCGCGCCGCTCCCTTGCATCCGATAGACTTACGTCTGGATAAACCCCGAGTGCCAGTGTCTTGCGCTTACCAGCAAAGCGGTAATCAAGCCGCCAATACTTCGCTCCGTTAGGCTGCACCAGCAAATACAAGCCTCCGCCATCCGCCAATTTTTGCGACTTGTCGGTTGCCTTTACCTTACTTACCTCGATTGCACTCAGTGCCATGACTTACCCCACTTTGACGGTATCAGTATTTGACGATATTAAACATGCCGTCAAATATACCGCCTATTGTCGGTATATTGCAAGGGAATAATCAGGAACACTTAGGCAACAAAAAACCCGCAATGCGTTTATTCATGCGGGTTAATAAGAACACTCAGGAACACTTAAAACAAAATTAACGCCTTTCAGTCCACCACAGCATACCCAATGCCAGTATCAGGAATGTCACCGTCATTGCAGCTGCGCTCAGTATCGGTTGCCAGTTATTCAACGCTCCCAGATGCGCAAACAACCTGCCGATGAAATAAAAAGACAGGCCCAGCACGATCCCGGTGAATATTTTCCCGCTTATGCCCCCTTGGCGCCGCTGATGCGAAGCAAACGGCAAGGCCAGCAACATCATCACCATGACCGAGAACGGGTACACTATTTTATTCCACATCTCGATCTCATAGCGGGTGGCTTCCTGTTTGTTTTCCTTGAGATGCTGCGTATACAGATACAAATTCCATGCCGACATCTGCTCCGGCACCACCATTAATACCCTTAAAATATCCGGAGTGATCGCCGAGCTCCATTCCTTCTGTGCCTGATGATTGATTTGCGCACCGTCTTTATCAAAGCGCGTCTGCATCACACCCTGCAATTGCCAACTGCCCTCTTTCTCATATTTGCCGCGCTGGGCGGAGGTGATGGCAACCAAATCGAAGTTTTTGTCGAATTCATAAATACTGACGTTCAACAAGGTTGAATCCGGCATTACATTCTTTACATTGACGAAGTTGCTTTCGTCTTTCACCCACACGCCGGAACGGAATTCCCTGAATGACACTTGCGAATTGAGCGCCTTTAGACGCAATTCCTGCGCGAGGCGCATACTGGGCGGCGCAACAAATTCACCGCATACCAGACTTATCACCATCAGCGGAAAGCCGATCTTCAACAGTGCGCGTACCATTTGCTTAACCGACGCGCCGGAGCTGCGATAGATTGTCAATTCGGAATTTGCCGCCATCTGCACCAGCGCAAAAATGGTGCCTATCAGCACCGCCACCGGGAAGAGCTCGTAAATTCGGGTTGGCACGGTGAGCAAAATATACAGCAGCACATGGCCAAGCGTGTAATTCGCTCTTCCCATATCATTCAATTCTCCCAGCAGATCGAAAAAAGCAAACAACATGATCAGCGCGGCAAACACCAGCGCCAAGCTGCCGTAGATTTCGCGAGCCAAATAACGCGTCAACAGTTTCATCGCGCGAGCCGTCTGAATGAAAATACCGCTATCCTGTAATTAAACAGCGCCAGTATCAGCACACCCATGAACACATGGATGCCCAGCAGCCCGACGAGCGGGGCGACTCTATCCTGTCCGACCCAGGTATTGATCACGCTGACAAGATTGTTATAAAGCATATAAATCACTAACGCGCTGATCATATTCAGTGAACGTCCGGCACGAGGATTGACGAAGCTGAACGGGATGGCCAGCAAGGCCAATATCATTGCACTTGCAGGCAGGCCCAGGCGCCAGTTCAACTCAGACAGATTTGCGCTGGTGCGGTTTTGCAACAAAAACAATGTTGAATAAGCCTTTGCATTGGGAAGGCTTTTCTTGCTTTCCACTGTTTCAACGCGCATCGCGTAACGCTCGAACTTGACTATCTTGTAGTCGAGTTGCCCCGGAGTTCCCTCATAGCGTGTGCCATTCAGCAACACGACAAACTTGTCGCCATTCGGCGCGATTTGCTGCAAACCCTGCTTGGCAACCATCGTGCCTACTTTTCCCTGCTCCACGGATTGCACAAAAATATTGCCAACCTGATTATTGCCGGGTGAAACATTTTCCAGGAAAAAAACCCGGTCAGCCTGCTTCGACTCGCGGAATGTGCCCGGTGCCGCGACCGCAACATCATCTCTGCTTTCAAGCTTTAGCCTGATGTCATCCGACTTGGACACCGCCCATGGTGTCAACACCAGACTCATTAATGCAATCACGCTCACCACCGGCAGCGAATACCAGACCACCGGGCGTATCCAGCGTGTCAAACTCCTGCCCGAACTAAACCATACCACCATCTCGCTGTCGCTGTAGCTGCGCGTCAGCGTCAACAATACCGACAGAAACAGACTGATGGAGAGCAGTATCGGCAGATAATTTAAGGCACTGAAACCCAATAACACCAGCACTGCATCCACCGGCAGCGTGCCGCCGACCGACTCGCCAAGCAGGCGAATCAACTGCGTAAGGACTATAATAGCCAGCAGAATAGCGAACACAAAAAATCCTGTGGAAGCAAACTCACGCACCAAGGAACGATCAAATACGCCCGGGCGCAAAGGCTTGGCGGGTTGAGGTTTTGACTTTAACTGACGAGATTGCAGATAATTCAACATTGAACGTAATACGTTACCTGATAGGAGAAGCAAGTGGAATTTAGCATAAAACAAGGCAACCCGGAAAAACTGCGTAGCGGTTGCGTGCTGGTCGGCGTATTCGATGGCGGAAAGTTAACCGAATCCGCAGAAGTCCTGAACAATTCAGCGCGGCATTATATCAGCGACATCATTGCGCGGGGCGACATGAGCGGCAAAGCCGCGACCACGCTGCTGTTGCACAACGTGCCCGATGTTGCGAGCGAACGCGTACTGCTGCTGGGCCTGGGCAAACGTACCGAACTTGATGCGCGCCAATACCGCGATTGCGTGCGTGCCGCAATGCGCGCGCTGCAGGCAACCGGAGCCAAAGATGCGCTGCTGTACCTGGCCGAATTGCCGGTCAGGCAACGCGACGGTGCCTGGTGCATCAACCAGGCAGTGCTGGCAGCATATGAAACTTCATATCGTTCCGACCAACTCAAGAGCAAGGCGGACAAGGACAAAAAACCGCTGAAGAAAATCCAATTCGGTTTGCTCACCGCCAAACCCGACGCTGCTCTTGATACCGCTGTCACGCAGGCCATCGCAACAGCTCAAGGCATGGTTCTGGCAAAGAACCTCGGCAATTTGCCCGGCAACGTCTGCACCCCCACTTATCTGGCACAGCAGGCGGCAGCGTTGGCCAAGACACACAAATCCATCAAAACCACCGTGCTGGAAGAAAAAGACATGCAGAAGTTGGGCATGGGTTCTTTATTATCCGTCGCCAGGGGCAGCGCCGAACCCGCCAAATTGATCACAATGGAATATCACGGCGCCGACAAAAAGCAAAAACCTGTGGTTCTGGTGGGCAAGGGCATTACCTTCGACTCAGGCGGCATTTCTCTCAAGCCTGGCGCCGAGATGGACGAAATGAAGTACGACATGTGCGGTGCCGCCAGCGTGCTCGGCACCATGCAGGCGATAGCGGAAATGGGACTCAAGCTGAACGTGGTCGGCATTATTCCGAGTTGCGACAACATGCCGAGCGGTACGGCCAGCAAACCCGGCGATATCGTCACCAGCATGTCCGGGCAGACCATCGAAATTCTCAATACCGATGCGGAAGGCCGCCTCATTCTGTGCGATGCGCTGACCTACGCTGCCCGGTTTGAGCCCGATACCGTAATCGACATCGCCACCCTGACCGGCGCCTGCGTGATCGCGCTGGGCCACGTGGCCAGCGGCCTGTTCAGCAATCAGGACAAGCTTGCGCAGGAACTGCTGGCCGCCGGTGAACAGACACAGGACAGGGCCTGGCACATGCCGCTGTGGGAAGAGTATCAGTCACAACTGGACAGCAATTTTGCCGACATGCAGAACATCGGCGGGCGCCCGGCAGGCAGCGTGACCGCGGCATGCTTCCTGGCGCGTTTTACCAAGGACTACCGCTGGGCGCACCTGGATATCGCCGGTACTGCGTGGAAATCCGGCAAGGAAAAAGGCGCTACCGGCCGTCCGGTGCCGCTGCTGACACAGTATCTGATCAATTGCGCCAAGCGGGTTTCGAGTCAATGACCAAGGTAGACTTCTATACCGGCGTGAACGACAAGCTGCAAACCGCATGCCTGCTCAGCCACAAGGCGATGCAAAATGGTTTGAGGGTTATGTTGCATACCCCTGACGAGGCAACCGCAGATGCGCTTGACCAGATGCTGTGGCAATACCCCGCTGCTGCATTTATTCCGCACTGCCGCAGCAGCGACGAGGAAGCAGCCGATACGCCGGTAATAATCGGCCACCAGCCCGAACCGTTTCCGCACAGCGAACTATTGATCAGCCTGCACACCGGCTGCCTGCCTTTTTTCAGCCGCTTCGAACGCGTGATAGAAATTGTCAGCCGTGATACTGAAGACGCGCGGCTGGGACGTGAACGCTATGGTTTTTACCGAGAACGCGGTTATGAAATGCGCCACTTTGATTTGAGCAATAAATGAACACTGACATGACAAAAACAAACAATCCGGGCGCCGGCGCAACGGAAGCCCATTTCACAGAGTTGGCGAAAAGTTTTGATCCCAAGGCGATAGAATCACGCTGGTACCCGCTCTGGGAAAACTCCGGCTATTTTAATGCAGGCACCGACACGGCCAAGCGGGACAATTTCTGCATCCTGCTGCCGCCGCCCAACGTCACCGGCACCCTGCACATGGGGCATGGTTTCAACCAGACCATCATGGATGCGCTTACCCGCTACCACCGCATGCGCGGCGACAACACGCTGTGGCAACCGGGCACCGATCATGCCGGCATTGCCACGCAAATCGTGGTGGAACGCCAGCTGGATGCGCAGGGCATCTCGCGCCACGATCTGGGCCGCGAAAAATTTCTTGAGAAGGTATGGGAGTGGAAGGAATTTTCCGGCGGCACCATCACGCGCCAGATGCGCCGCCTCGGTGCGTCCTGCGACTGGTCACGCGAACGCTTCACGATGGATGCGGGTCTTTCCAAAGCGGTTACCGAAACCTTTGTGCGCCTCTACAACGAAGGCCTGATCTACCGCGGCAAGCGCCTGGTGAACTGGGACCCCAAGTTGCACACCGCCGTATCCGATCTGGAGGTGGTGCAGGAAGAGGAAGACGGCTTCATGTGGCATATCCGCTATCCGCTCGCGGATGGTTCCGGCCATCTCACCGTCGCCACCACCCGCCCGGAAACCATGCTGGGCGACGTGGCCGTGATGGTCCATCCAGAAGACGAACGCTACAGGCACCTCATCGGCAAGAAAGTGAAGCTCCCCTTGTGCGATCGCGATATCCCCATCATCGCCGATGAATATGTGGACAGGGAGTTTGGTACCGGTGTCGTTAAAGTGACTCCCGCGCATGACTTCAACGACTATGCGGTCGGACAGCGCCACAAGCTTGAGCCAATTTGCATCCTGACGCTGGATGCAAAAATCAACGAACATGCACCAACGCAATATCAGGGGATGGACCGTTTCGACGCGCGCAAGAAAATTGTTGAGGATCTGCAAGCCGCAGGTGTTTTCGACAAGGCCGAAAAACACAAACTCAAAGTCCCGCGCGGCGACCGTACCGGCGTGGTGATCGAGCCGATGCTGACCGACCAGTGGTTCGTCGCGATGAGCAAGCCCGGCCCGGATAAAGGTGGACAGCGGGGCAAGAGCATCACCGCACAGGCGCTGGAATGCGTGGCCAGCGGCGAAATCAAGTTTGTGCCTGAAAACTGGGTCAACACCTATAACCAGTGGCTGAACAACATCCAGGACTGGTGTATCTCGCGCCAATTGTGGTGGGGACACCAGATACCCGCGTGGTATGGCGTCAACGGCGAAGTGTTCGTTGCGCATGATGAGGCGGAGGCGCGGCATCTTGCCGACAAGGCCGATTACGCCGGCCAGCTCACGCGCGATGACGATGTGCTCGACACCTGGTTCTCGTCAGCGCTGTGGCCCTTCTCCACACTCGACTGGACGCAAGAATATCCAATAAAATCAAATACTTATCTTGATCTCTATCTGCCGTCTTCGGTACTGGTAACCGGTTTCGATATCATCTTTTTCTGGGTTGCGCGCATGGTGATGATGACCCGGCACATCACCGGCAAGATTCCGTTCAAACATGTGTACGTGCATGGTTTGATACGCGATGCGGATGGCCACAAGATGAGCAAATCCAAGGGCAATGTGCTCGACCCTATCGATCTCATTGACGGCATTTCGCTCGATGAACTGGTGCAGAAACGCACCACCGGGCTGATGAACCCCAAACAGGCAGAAAGCATCGCCAAGAAAACCCGCAAGGAATTCCCCGATGGCATTCCCGCTTTCGGCGTGGACGCGCTGCGCTTCACCTTTGCCAGCCTGGCCAGCCCGGGACGTGACATCAAGTTCGATTTGCAGCGCTGCGATGGTTACCGCAATTTCTGCAACAAACTGTGGAACGCCACGCGCTTTGTGCTGATGAATTGTGAGAGTCAGGATGTCGGCCTGGATGAGAGCCTGCCACTTGAATTTTCTGCAGCCGACCGCTGGATGATCAGCCGCCTGCAAGCTGCAGAAGCCGAAATGGCGGCGCATTTTGAGGATTACCGCTTCGATCTGGCCGCTCGCGTCGTCTATGAGCTGGTATGGGATACCTACTGCGACTGGTACGTGGAACTGGCCAAGGTGCAGATTGCCAATGGCTCCGCAGCCGCGCAGCGCGCCACACGGCGCACGCTGGTGCGGGTGCTGGAAGCGATGCTGCGCCTCGCGCACCCGATCATTCCATTTATCACCGAAGAGTTGTGGCAGAGCGTTGCGCCGCTGGCAGGCAAACAGGGGGCAAGCATCATGCTGCAGCCTTACCCCAAGGCCGATGCAGCACGCATCGACACGGCAGCCGAGGCCCAAATTGCCGTGCTGCAGGAAATGGTCAACGCCTGCCGCAGCCTGCGCAGCGAAATGAGTCTGTCACCCGCACTGCGCGTGCCGCTGGTGGCATCGGGCGATGCGGCAACCCTGCATGCCTTTTCAGCTTACCTGCAGGCGCTCGGCAAACTGAGCGAAGTAAGCGTGCTGAATCCCTTGCCCGATGCTGATGCACCGGTTGCCATCGTCGGCAATTTCAAACTCATGCTCAAGGTTGAAATCGATGTGGACAGCGAACGCGAACGGCTGGACAAGGAAATAGCAAGACTCAATGCGGAAATCGCCAAGGCACAGGGCAAGCTTTCAACCCCCACTTTTGTCGAACGCGCCCCGGCTGCTGTGGTCGAGCAGGAGAAGAAACGACTGCAGGATTTCAGCGCAACGTTGACGCAACTGCACGCGCAGCGTACCAAACTGAACTGAACGACGCTACCCGTTCGCTCCTGCGCAAATCAATTGTTATCCCAGGAAAAGCAGTTGTCCGCGGGTTACACAGATTACACATTGAACCCAGATTGTTCATTAGAACGAAACCTCGTCATTCCCGCGCAGGCGGGAATCCAGCGGGTTATGCACTCCGCAAAGCGGACAAAACCTCGATATTGACCCGCTACGCGGGGATTTTTTGAATAACTGGATTCCCGCCTGCGCGCATAAGCGCTAACTTAATATTTGCATTTTCGGGTTAATCGGTTAATACTGATGCCATTGCACTTACGGAGATGCGGGATGGCAGAATTTGTGGGGCAGGAAGGTTCAGACGAGAATCTTACCGAGGATTGGGAATTGGTCAAGCGCCTGCTGCCGGAGCAATGGGAGCAAAAGGCACGCGAGTTGGGGGCATTCCGGCGCGGAA
>Ga0315268_10008680_pt1 | contig 10588 bp, 11 predicted proteins | sample C1_top_MG_FD_204535 | JGI IMG/M metagenome (GOLD analysis project Ga0315268, IMG submission 204535) | Sediment microbial communities from Yellowstone Lake, YNP, Wyoming, USA - C1_top | ecosystem: Environmental > Aquatic > Freshwater > Lake > Sediment | place: USA: Wyoming | collected 2017-08-01 | reverse complement strand
GTCATGGGACGAGGGCTCCCATAGAAGATGGGGTTGATGGAGCTGGGGTGTACGCGTCAAGACTTCGGTCGAGATGTTCAGCCTGCGGCTCCCAATCGCCCGAGGTGTCGGGCTGAAGCTTTGGGTTCTGGGCGTTTGGACGATATATTCGAGGTGTTAAATTGAAATGGGCTTTAGAAAGGGTGTCTGCATGGTGTTCATCATTGTGAGAGTTAGGGTCTATTAGTATGGATGCGGGAGAATTCTTATTTTCGCAAAGTAGACCCCCTAGTCTAATATATGATCCAAATAGGCTAGTTTGTTTTTTGCGTTGTGTTTTGGTTTCTGTATAGTGTTTCTGGTTGTGTTTGATCTGTGTTTGGCGCACTTTCTATGTTGTTAAGAGTGACGTTTCATGTTGCTAAAGGTGAGTGTTCAGCGGATTATGAATGTGATGTGAGGGTTGCTTTGGTGCCTCGGTCTGTGTTCTCAGAAGTCGTCGTCAACGTCTGTAGTGTTTTATCCCCGACTACTTCCATTGTAGGGGTGCAGTGCATGTGATATTTTCAGAAGAAGAAGGCGCTCTGCGCCTTGTACCTTCTTCTACACAGGTTGGGCTGTGGCTGTTTTGAAGTTGTTGTTGACTCTGATAGATTTGCCACAACAACTTCTTGGATATCGGGAGGGGGTTTCTGTTCATGTGTCATTAACTTGGCTGTAAAACTGTTAATAATAACTTCTTTTGTGGGCTAGGTTGAGTCTGTTCAGAGGTTGCTGGACAGCACGGAGTGGAATTTTCGTTTTTTAGTGTCGAATGTGGTCTTTGGGTTTGGTTGAAGCTTTCTGGAACTGGAGCCCCCTGGGACGCTGTGGTTTTTTGTGAACGCTGAGCTTACCCCCTAGGTTCACTGTATGATCCAAATAGGCTCCAAATATGAGTGAAGTCTCCTTGCTTGTTCATGGCCTCTCCATTAGGGTTTCTGCAACGAATTTCTAGTACGCTCCGAACATGAGTGGCTTTGCGTTGGTTTTTGCGTAAGTTTAATAGGATTTGGGTTGTATGCGGTTATTATAAACTGGGGAATTGGGTATGCCTAAAGAGGTTCGGGTGGCTATTGCAGGCGTCGGCAACTGTGCGTCAGCGTTGGTTCAGGGCGTGGAGTACTACAAGAATGCTAAGGCGGGGGAGAAAGTGCCTGGGCTTATGCACGTTAGCTTTGGCGGCTATCACATTCGCGACGTAAAGTTTGTGGCTGCTTTTGATGTGAACAGGAATAAGATTGGGCGGGATTTGGCGGATGCGATTTGGGCTGAGCCTAATGTTTGTGCCAAGTTTGCTAAAGTGCCTAAGCAGGGTGTGAAGGTTTTGCCTGGTCCAATTCTTGATGGGGTTGCGCCTCACATGAAGGAGCCGTTTTACACTTATGATGAGGGGAGAATGAAGCCTGCGGATGTTGTTGACGCTCTTCGGGAGGCTGAGGCTGATGTGCTGGTTAATTTTATTCCAGTGGGGAGCAGAGAGGCTACGCGGGTCTATGCGGAGGCATGCTTGAAGGCTAAGTGTGCCTTGGCTAACTGTATTCCTGAGTTTATAGCGTCTGATCCTGCTTGGGCTAAGAGATTTGAGAGGGCGGGTTTGCCCGTTGCTGGTGACGATGTGAAGAGCCAGTTAGGGGCAACTATTCTTCATCGTAGCATTGCAAAGTTATGTGTGGACAGAGGGGTTGAAATAGATGAGACCTATCAGTTGAATTTGGGTGGCGACACTGATTTTCTCAATATGACTGTGGAGGAAAGACTACATTCAAAGCGCATTAGCAAGACAGAAGCCGTAACTAGCCTGCTTCCGTACAAGGTGCCCACTCGAATAGGCCCGTCAGACTATGTGCCATTCTTAGGTGACAAGAAAATTTGTTATATCTTTCTTCAAGGACGAAAATTCGGCAACCGACCAGTAATTCTCACAGCAAAGCTGGAAGTGGAGGATTCACCGAACAGCGCAGGCGTCGTCATAGATGTTGTCCGAGCGGTGAAAATAGCTTTGGACAGAGGAATAAGCGGCGCATTAACAGGCATTTCTTCCTACGCTTTTAAACACCCGCCAGTTCAGGTGCCAGACGACCAAGCCAAACAATGGGTGGAAGACTACATACAAGGAGAACGAGAAAAATAGAAAGCAATATTATTGTATCGTTTTCCTATACGCTATGTCTTTTTCTACTGCTTTGAATCCTATTTTTTCGTAGAGTTTAATTGCGTTCGTTGGGTTTTGATCATCTACGCCCAGCAAGGCGTCGGTCATGCCCTTCGCCTTCAAAAGTTTCATGCCCTCAATCATTAGCCTCTTTCCCACACCCTTTAGTCGATTCTGCTTTAGCACTCCTATGACTAGTATCCACCCACATCGAACGTTTCTCTCAGAGTTATATTTCTTGTCTATGCCTGTCCCAACATAACCAACGGGTTTGCCCTCTAATAGGGTGAACAGATTCTCCTGATCCTTGAACTGAGGATCCTGCTCCAGAAAATATTTCATCTCATCAATCGTGTGAGGTCGCCAGTTATAGTGCTCTTTGAAGGTTTCATTTGTCAACCAAGTCAAAAGCTTCAAATCCTCCGATGAGCCACTCTCAAATCTTCTCAACTTCACATCTCGGTTCTCTCCAACACTAGAAGGAACGCTCTTCAGACTGGCTTTCATCATGCTGTAGATTCTAACACGCTGGAAACCCAAACTCTCCCAAAGCCTGATAGCCGCTGACTTGTCCGCCTGGGCACTGGTCTCAACAGTCTGCATCCCACGCTCTCGCAGGCTCTCAACGGCTTTCTCAGCCATCACTCGCCCTATTCCCCTTCCACGATGCTCTGGAACAACACCCAAAACGCGTATGAACCCCTTCTTCTCCTCTCTCCGCTTGTCAACACGCGCATTGACGATTCCCACGGGTTCTCCATCCAACTCAGCGATGAACATTCCAGCCGCATCAAAACTCGGATTCTTCTCCTTAATCAACATATCCTCAACAGACATGCTTCGGAACTCACCGAAATCTGTGAACGATCTATTCCAGATACTGTTCCAAACCGCTTCATCCTCACCCTGAACAAACCTTCTGATTTTTAGCACGTGCACTGACCTCAATTGACTTCCCATAAAAAGAATCCAGAGGCATTTAACTGTTCTCTTTCAGGAAAGAAGGACGCTTCTCAGTCAAGCAGGCAACGCTTTCGCTGGTATGCCCAGCCTCTTCTCGATCTCACGCGCCAACACTCTAGCGCCGCCAACACGATAATTATCCGTGATAACCAACTTCGGTTTGCTCTCACTAACATATTGCAGCAACTCCTTAAAGTCGGAGTGATCGCTCAAAGCAACCAAATGCTCGTTCGGAGCAATCTGCCTGCGCGGATAACCGAACTCCCAACCGCTCACACTAATGCGAAAAGCATCTCTGCCCACGTGGCGCTTGGAATTCATGTGATAAAAAGCGACGAACGCCTCGTCTCTCTGCACAATCTCCTTTGCCTCATCTCCGACTGTTGACAAGACCTTGCCCAGCCGCATGCCATGACGTTCACAGACCTTAGAAACCTGAAAAATTTTCTCAGGCACAAGAAAAGGCGCCTCCACATTTTTCGAGTGAAGAATCTGCATAGCCTCCTGCAGTTTCCCATGATAACCAAAAATGTAAACAGGCCCGATCTTTAAGGCAGATTCCACAAGCGAAACCAGCGCGTCTCCCACAACCTTCTGGAAAGGTCTCACTTGGAAAGGACTTCCATAAGTTGCCTCCAGAACCAACACGTCGGCTTCTAAAACAGGCGTGTTAGACATGCGAAAATCGCCGGTGTAAACAATTCGGGCTCCACCCTTGTCTTCGACCAGAACTTGAGCCGCACCCAAAATGTGATCAGCAGGATATAGCGTTAGCCTCTCATCCTCATGAATTAATGTCTCGCCGTAACTCAGAGCCTTCACGTTGCCCACAAAGGGAAACAGAGGCCCCCTTAACGCCCCCAATAAGTCTCTAGTCGCAGGAGTCACAATTACGGCCTGACATTTTCGTAGACTCCGCTCCAATCCATTCAGATGATCGTAATGTGCGTGAGTTACAACCCGTAATGGACGAGAATCATCGTGGGAGTCACAAGCCACGTGTTTGCCAAGAAGTACTGCACCGTTTCTGGTTATAGACGCCTTAAGAGTCATACCTAGTCGAGCCGTTGCTTCTTCATCGATTCGAAAAGATAAGGTTTGATAACACGTAAGTAGCAAATCTGGTTCTAAATCTGAGAATTTTGTTCTATACATATTTTTGACAATTTTTATATACCTATGTTTGAGTAGTGTATATGTGAAGGGGCAAGGCGGTTTCCAAATGTTAAGGTTTAGATACGCCTTAACTACGGATGGGGAGAGAAGGTGCGCGAACAACGAGTTCTACCTACAAAAGACGCCGAAGTACAGAGGTTATACCGAGAAAATCTTCAAGGCATTGTATGATTCAAATCCTAAAACAATAGCGGAGATTAGTTACCGCACGGGTATTGATAGGCGCGCTGTGAACGGTGTCATAACGTTCAACGTAATGGCCGGATACATCCAGCGAATACTTCTGTAACTTGCCATAGCTGAAAATGACCGACGCTTCGCATCTTCACTATCTATTTCTCTGAATAAGATCCTAACTCTTAGAAGGTTATTCATATCCAGTTTAAACACAGAAAAGTCTAAGTCTCTCGCCATCTGGCTTTAAGGGAAGTCAAGCCAACAAACATCATCGTTGTTACGATGAGAATGAGCCATCGGACCATGATTGTCTCAGGCGACAACGGCATCAATCCCATGTAGGCTCTAATTAAACCTGCCACGTTGGATGTTGGAATAATAACTGATATCCAGCTTAAGTTGCCCAACAATGTTTCGGGATAATACACGGGGGGAATGAAAATTATGCCGATGCCTAATAGGTTTGAGAGGTTGTTCAGCACCATCATGCTGGTTTTGAAGAGATATGTCGATATTAAGAAACCTATTGCACTCATCGCCGCCCACACAACGACAAGGGCTAAGATTGTCCACAGAGTCGCCGTTAAACTGAAGACTCCCCAAGAGGCTAACAAAGCGCCGAAAAAGACGACGCTGGGAATGGAGAGCAATAAGGGTGCCAAGGCGATGCCCAACGCGTAAGAGGCTGGGTGAACCGGCATCGCAACGATCATTTCGCGTATTTTGACGTATCTGTCCCAAGAAATGTCCTGTATGCCCGCCATTACGCCGATGAAGGCTACGCCGGAAATCATGGCTCCTATCAAGCCGTGAACCAGCATGTTTCCCCCACTGAACAATACCATGAAGAATAAGGGAATCGCACCTATCATGGCTATGAGTAAGAGCATGAGCGGGTTTCTTCTGAAGTCGGGGTAAGATTTCATCCAGGCGATTATGAGCATGTCTTTCAGGATTTTAGTGGTTTTCATGGTTGTTTATTCCTCCAACTAATTTGACGAAAACGTCTTCCAGTGTGACTGGAGAAGCCTCAGCTCGCAGGTTCATTTTTAACGTGGTCTTCAACAGTTCTAAGGCTTCGTTCTGAGTCTTCACGTAAACGATGTTTCGGTCGCCGAGTTTGGCAACCTCGCCGTAGTCTGAAAGCTTTTCAAACTGTCCTTCAACCACCACACGATATTTCTCTTGTATCAGCGCCTTTATCTCGTCGAGTCTCCCTGTAGCGATGACGTTTCCCTTGTTGATTATTGCTAGTCTGTCGGAGACCATTTCGGCTTCTTCCATCATGTGCGTGGTCAAGAGTATGGTTTTTCCTTCCTTAACCATGTCTCTGAGCGTGGACCAAACACCTCTTCTGGCCACCGCGTCCAAGCCGCTCGTTGGTTCGTCAAGCATGAGCACATCCGCGTTAGAGGACAGAGCTGACGCGATTATGGCTCGTCGTCTCTCGCCTCCTGAAAGGGTTTGACACATGCGATTCTTGAGTTCCCACAGGTCAACCGCTTTGAGCGCCTTCTCTGAGGTCTGCTTGGCATCTGAAACCGACATACCTCTTAAACGGGCAAAGTAGTAGGCGTACTCCCACGGTGTAAAATTATTGTAAGTGGCCACATCCTGAGGAACAACCGATATGTGCTTCCGCACTTCCTCAGGCTCATTTACAACACTGTGTCCCAAAACTTCGGCGTCGCCTTCGGTGGGCATCAGCTGGGTTGAAATGATGCGGAGAAACGTGGTTTTTCCGGCGCCGTTAGGTCCCAGCAGTGTAAAGAGTTCGCCCTTGTCAACTCCGATGTTGACTCCCTTGAGTGCTTCAACGGTCTCTTTGCTGTGGTAGATCTTGACGAGTTTTTCTGACTTGACGGCAGTGTCCAATGTAATCATCTCTGAGTGCAAATGGTCTGGCTGCTTATAAACCGCGACGCATATTGAGAGAACACACGTTGTAGTCTCAAATTGTAAGTAGTCAACTATGGCTATGGACATCAAACGTGTGCGTATACACGATCACTCGAATACTTGCCTGTTGTCATTTCTTTGTCAATTTCTCGCAGCAAAAGAATCCGCTGAAAGGTAGCGGGGTGTGTTTGGAACCACCTGTTTATGGTTACCCATCCAGATTTAGCCTCCTTCTCCATGGCAAGTTCAAGTTCTCTCTCGTCTAACACGCCGTCTCTGTCAAGGTCATACTCTTCCTTGCGGCTGATTATGTTTTGAATCTCAAGCTTTGCAAGGGCTGGGTCACCAATATACAGTGTTCGAGCACCTTGATTCTGCGGATTAGGCGAAAGCGACAAACCATAGGTGATTTTGGTCAGCGCGCTTTCTAGACTTCTAGGCGAACCCGTCACGTAGGCCGAGTATGCATCTGCGTAGTGTTCGCGGAGTCGGCTCAGTCTCATGACGAACAATAGAGAAACGACGTAGATGACGTATGAAAGAACCGCAACGGCAATTAGAGCAGCTGCGAGTCCACCGCCTTCTTTCTTTCGTGATGTCCTCCCACTTAGCCATGCAGCCTCAAATGTTCCTCGAAACAGCAAAAACGCTATTAGAGGTATGGAAGACATTGCTGTCATGATCAAAAAGTCTCGGTGTCTGACGTGCCCGAGTTCATGTCCAATCACTCCTCGTACCTCATCCTCGTTCAGGTTTTGGAGCAAGCCTTCATGAACGGCCAAGGTGGCATCTTGCTTTGTTCTTCCAAAGATAAAGGCATTCGGCGTTGGATTGGGCACAATCGCCAGCTTAGGAGTCGGTATGCCGCTTTTCTGAGCGAGTTCCTTCACAGTTGATTCCAGCCACGGGTTTTCACCAGATTTCAAATAGCGGAGCCTAGTCGAAGCCCTCACTATGGCTGGACCAATCAGATACTGAACAAGTATGAAGAGGCCCGCTAGAATGAAAGCCCACAAGTAGTTGAGCTGTAGAAACCACATGACTGCAACTAAGAAAGCCGCAAATATGACGCTTACCAAAATCAATGGGACATACATTGCAACTTTCAATTGAACCAGCGAAGCCATGTTTTTCCGCTCTTCTGTTTCTGCAGTGATTGAGAAAACTGAACGCAGAGTTAAGGGTTACGATAAGACTACAGCATGCGTACGAGTGTCATAAGAATAGCTGACCCAAACGGTATTGAAATGTTGTCGTCTATGCGCTCGAACTTTTCAACGAGGCTGGCGAAGATGGCACCAATTAGACCCGCGTAGCCGACTCTCCCGTTCATCAAAACGCCCAGGGTTACGCAAACCAGAAACATGGCTATATTGCCCCATATGCCCTTGTTCCGTTTCTTGTAAACGAAGCTGCGTACAATACCTGTTAATCCGTCGCCCCAAGCCAGAAACAATGCTGACAGAACGCCTATCCAAACGTTGTTATAGTACCAGAAGACAACGAGAAGCACGGTGCAGGCAACCGTGAAGTAAACATCTGCATAGTTTTTGCTGATTTGGAACCAGCTGTAGGGCTTGCGAAAATGTCCAACAAGGGTGAACACAACCATTAGGGAGCCTAAGAGCAAAGGCATTTGCCAGTCACTGAACACGAAAGGCGCCAGCGCAATGCTCACCCCAGCCGAAAGTAAGTGAATTGTCTTACGTGCGACGTAGGTGCCGAACCTCTGACTGACCTTTCGTGAAACATAAAGAATGATGAAAGCGTTGTAACCCGTCAACAGAACGGCATAGACCAAGTCGTTAAAATTCACGTTTGCGTCTCCTCCCTCTCCACACCGCTCCGAAGAACAATCCCGCTGCAAAGCCTCCAACGTGCGCCCAATAGGCAATTCCCGACAGAGCTGTTTCTAGGGCTAATAGCCCATATAAGAATTGGTAAACAAACCAAAAACCCAAAAAAACAACAGCTGGCAATGCAATGATCCAAACCCATCCAAAGAAAATAAGTGTTAGAATCCGCGCTCTTGGATACAAGACCAAGTAGGCTCCGAGCACGCCTGAGATGGCGCCTGAAGCACCGATTGTGGGAATAATCAGTGCAGTCGCATCGGCTGAGAAGAGCACCGAGAAGATGTGTGCGATGCTGGCGGCTAAACCAGCCACAAGATAGAAAACTAAGTAGCGTGCATGTCCAAAAGTGTCTTCGACGTTGTCGCCGAAAACATACAGGAACACTATGTTTCCGCCTAAATGAAGTAAGTCAGCGTGCAAAAACATAGATGTAAGAAGTGTGTAAAACTGTTGACCACTGAGCACCTGTGAAGGAACCATTCCGTAAACTGAGACTGTTTCTTCCAGTGCCTGAGAGTTTCCCAGAAGAACAGAAAGCCACCTGGTCCCGAACAGATCAGGGAGTAAGCTAACGAAGAAAACAACTATGTTGATTATGATGAGAATCCTTGTGACATGCGGGGATGTTAAAGATCTGTTTTCATCCCGAATCGGAATCAAACAACTTCACCGAACGTAATGGACTATCTCGCCTTCTCCAAACTTGCCGCACACTAATTGCAAACCATAGATATTTAACCTTACTCACGACAGTTATCGCCCCACATGTCCACAGAATATTACCATTGATGTTACCGCCTAGGAGTAAGGTTAGAGACAAGACACCCTGGAAAAAGCGGTCTGCTAAGGCTGCTTGAGCAATCTATACGTTCTCAACTAGACTGACAATAATGCCCTTTTTAACTAGGAATAACTGATGTTTACGTCAATAAGAAATACTCGCTTGGTGTAAGGCGCATGAGCATAGTGCAAGAAATTCGTTGCTTCAGCTGCGGCGCACCCATCGCGTTTAATCCAGGTGAAATCATCGCCACGTGTCGCTACTGCGGTTTCACACAGGTAATAGAAACTGGTCAATCTTTTGTTTTCGAACACTCTCTAATAGTGAACGAGTACAAGCCTGAGCAAGTGGACGATTTAGTTCGAAACTGGATGAGAAGTGGTTTCATGAAGCCCAGCGACATGGCAAGAGCCTCAAAAATCTCAGAAGCAAATCTGATGTATCTGCCCTTCTGGACGATTCCCCTAACCGCAACTACTACTTACAAGGGTGTTTTTGAAAGACTAACACCGCCCGTCATGAAGGACGGAAAAATCGAAAAAAAGTACAACTGGCTGGTTCTTGCGCGGAAAGCAACAGACTTCCCAACGCGAGAATATGAAGTGCCTTTAGAAGGCAAGATTCCATACGACTTCAAAAAAGTCGAAAGCTTCGCCAAGGTGCTCAACAGCGAAATCGAAAAAGATGAAGCCCTAGAAATTGCAAGGCAACAGATTGAGAACCTACATAAATTCCTAGCTCAACAAGACGTGGACAAGATAATAGAAATGAAAACTGAATTTGATGTTGGAGACGCCGTTTACCTACATGCGCCTATATGGTTCATAGCTTATGAATACAAACGCGAGCGCTACCGCATTTTGCTTGACGGTGCAACCGGGTCAGTCATTAAGGGTGACATTCCCCCAGCCAAGTTTGGACTGGTCTAAAAACTCTTAAAAGCCTCGAGCTTAACTCTAAAATGGTTTAGAAAAAGGAGACTATTCGACTTGAGCGGAAAAAAAGGAGTGTATGAGAAGGCTAAAGAAGAAATGCGCTTAGGCGAGCGGATTCTCGCAGCGCTGCCTGGCTTTAGAGGCTACAAGGAAAAAGAGCTTCGGCGAGAGAGCGACAGACTCATCCGAAATCACCTTTACCAACGCCTCTCGGAAGCCAGAAAAGACATGAAAGAAACCTTCCAAATTCTTTCAGAAAACCATCTCCAAGAAGCCCTAACAGACATGGACCACTTAGTGATGCGGTTTGATCGGGTTTCAGAAAAAATCAACCATGCCTCATATGGTTACGCTGGCTTCTTCAACATAGTTAAGATTGAGGAAGCAAAGCTTGACAAGATGATTCAGTTTGACACCGACCTATTCGACGAAGTGGAAGACATTGTCAAAGAGGCGGGCATCTTCAAGAAAGAAGCCTCAAAACAGAATTTTGAGAAAGTTCGAAATCACGTAACAGGCTTAAACGACATGTTGGAAGCGTTGGAAGAAACGTTTGAGGAAAGACACGAAGCAATTGAAGGAGCGATGTAGAAATGCCACAAGTTATTGAATGGAAGAATCCAGGACC
>Ga0315268_10008679_pt1 | contig 10588 bp, 7 predicted proteins | sample C1_top_MG_FD_204535 | JGI IMG/M metagenome (GOLD analysis project Ga0315268, IMG submission 204535) | Sediment microbial communities from Yellowstone Lake, YNP, Wyoming, USA - C1_top | ecosystem: Environmental > Aquatic > Freshwater > Lake > Sediment | place: USA: Wyoming | collected 2017-08-01 | reverse complement strand
CAGACATCCTACAGGCTGAGATTGCCCGAAACGTTAGCTGCTTACGCAGCTAATGCGTAATTATAATCGGCGTTTATTTTTTTGGTGGATGTTTAAAGAGGCCAACCACCGTCCTCTGCCTGCTCCGAGATGCCTTGCTTATCTGTCGAACCCCAGCACCCCCATGCAAGAATATTATAATACTGAATTGAAAATTTTCAATGCATTATGTACGTCACATGTATATTGATATTTAGAATGATATTTTGTCAATTGTCTCTGAAAAATCTTCTCTTTCAGTTTGATTGCCTAAGTAAAGTCTTTCTAAAAGTCTCGATAAACTAAGTATATATTATTCGACACAACGTTTTAATGTCAGATACCTTATGACTCTTTATAAAACAATGATTTTTTATAAGCTGGGCTGATTGTTTATATCCCAAAAAACCAGAAAAATAAGCTTTCACAAATAAGCGCAAGTGGTATAGGATAAATACTAGTTACTTATTTGCAATTCAGAAAACTCTAAACTTTGAATTATCTGTTTGCATTAAAAAACAGCCTGTTTTGTTTCCTTATCAAAAAGCTGTATACCAGGAGTATATAAGAATAGACTTATTTTCTCTCCCATTGAATAGTCTCTTCCTGAGCTAACACGTGCAATTGATTGAGAGTTACCTAGTTTAAAATGAATAAACGTTTCAGAACCCATAAGCTCCATAAAATCTATAAAAACGGTCAGTTTTTGAACTTGATTCTTATCAATACTTTTAACATCTATCTCATCATACAGATCTTTAGGTCTTATTCCGAGTACAAACTCATCTGAATTGAATATTTTTTCTTTTATCTTTTTAGTTTGTTCTTCATTGAATCTAACTTTAAGATTATCTGAAATTGCATAAATATCCTCAACATTCCTTTCAAGAGTTATATCGATAAAGTTCATCGGTGGAGTACCTACAAACCCAGCCACGAACATATTTGTAGGATGGTCATACACATCTTTAGGTTTCCCGACTTGCTGAATAGCACCTTTATTCATAACAACGACGCGCTCGCCTAATGTCATCGCCTCAACTTGGTCGTGAGTAACATAAACGGTCGTAACTCCAAGATCTTTGTGCAATTTAATCAACTCTCCCCTTGTCTGCACCCTTAACTTTGCATCAAGATTTGACAGAGGTTCGTCCATAAGATATACCTTTGGGTCTCTTACAATAGCCCTTGCAAGTGCTACTCTCTGCCTCTGCCCCCCTGAGAGTTCTTTAGGTTTCCTCAAAAGAAGATTTTCAATTCCAAGCATTGCTGCAGCATTTTTCACTTTTTTATCGACAACTTCTTTAGGGACTTTCCTTAGCCGTAAACCAAATGAAATATTCTGGTAAACATTCATATGCGGATAAAGAGCATAATTCTGAAATACCATTGCTATATCTCTATCCTTTGGTAAAACATCGTTTACAATCTTATCTCCAATATAGATTTCGCCCTCTGTTGGTTCTTCAAGTCCGGCAATTAACCTAAGAGTCGTTGTTTTACCACAACCCGAGGGGCCTAATAATACAAGAAATTCTCTGTCTTGTACAACAAGATTCACATTATCCACAGCAATTACATTACCAAACTTTTTACAAACATTTCTCAACTTAACCTCTGCCATATTATTCCTCCTATGCAATTTGTTCTAAATTATATTATTTTTTTTGAAAATTCAGAATCTCGAGAGTTTTATCATCTATAGTAAATCTGAAATTTGAAAGTTGCTTCAACTGTAACTTTCTGTTAATGGTCATATCGGGCAAAAAGGGAAACTGTTACTCTCAATGCTCCGATATTCGTAGGAGACAAAGTAATCTGAAAATTGACGTATCTTTGTTACAATTTCCACTCCTTAATTATAATTAAACCTGCTCTTAAAGAAATTATAGAAGCGGTTCTTTGAAGCTAACGGCTTTATTGTGAAAAAGAATATCATAAAGGATTATGTAAGAAGCATGGCTCCAGGCAAGAGGAGTAGCGGATTCCGTTGGTGAGCCGTCTTCAAAAACCTGTTCAGGCAAAAGATAAGTATTTGTTGAAAAATTTTCAACTGATAATAGGCATCTTTCAGCTTCAATATAATTTCCTTTCATGTACTCAAAGATTCCCCTTTCTGCAGTCAGAATGACCCACAAGCGCCCTTTAGGAGTTCCTTCGTCAAACCCGTAGATATCGCCGTTGTACCTGTAAAAAGATATTCCTTTGGGTGTTTCAAATCTGATTAATTTATCCACTACTTCAACGCTTTTATTTACTCTCATGTCAAATGAAGGGTATATACCTGTAAAAACAGTATATAGGAAATCTGTTGAAATCATTTCAATCGGAGCAAAATGCTTACCTTTGAGTTCAATTGTCTTTTCTCTTTCATCAGGATTTCCTTTAGAAATTCTCACAAAATACATTTCCCCAAAGATACCTTCTAAGGAAAGTGTTTTCTGAGAAATAAGCCTTTTATAAACTTTCGCCTGATTGGAATAATGTTCCTGATGCGTTACATTTGAATATAATTCAAGTGCTCTTGCCTGAAGCGACATTGAATAAGGTGAAAAACCACCAATTTCCTCCCAGCGCTCCTGCTCTGTTTCAGGACCATGATTAAAAATACACTCCGCAGAAAGAGAAAGACGTTTAATAATATCGTCCCTCCGTATTTTGTATGATAGGATTATTGGGAAGGCAACTTGATCCATCTGGGTTGCGTCCCAGCGCTCTTCTCCCAAGATTGTAGCATTCTGCTTAAAACTCCCGTTGCTCCTCATTAAGTAATTTAGCATATAATCAAGAGATTTTGAGGGAAAATGGTTTTCCCCTGCAGAGAAAAAAGCAAGAGAAACAAAGAAAATGTCCCTTACCCAGACAAGATGGTATCCATTTTTCTCAGTCAATGGAAACTTACTTCCCCAAGGAAGGGCAAGAGATGCAACAACAGCTCCCGAATGCTTCTTGTCCTCCATTACTTTTAGATTTATCAAGCTTCTTTTATAAAGAAAACTTTTGCCTGTCACTTCAAGCAAATTTATAAAACTCGTCCAGCTATCATTAAAGAATTGTTTGCTTGACTCGAAATCCCTAGACTGCCTTAACCCTTCAAGTAATTCATCCTCTGTTTTTCCGAAAAGGATTTTTATCAGGGCATTTTTAAGATTTTTACAGTGAAGAAGAAAAAAGCCTCCAACCTGTTCAAATGCAAAATTAAAATCAGTCAAGAACATAATATATGAATTTTCAGCTTTTATTAATACCTGATGCTTCTCAACACTAATTACCTTTTCAATAAAAGGAAAGATTTTAAAAGAACCTGAGGTTTTTTTAGAAAAGTCATACTTTATATAAAGAAAACTCGCTTCTGAGCCTGGAACAAACTCCTTTTCGATTATTAAATCATCAGCACTTGAAATAATTTTATACAAAGGGGAATCAGAATCTTCAATTTTTGTTTCGTAAGGAAACTGAGACTCATCAATTTGAGAATTTATGAAAAATCTTAAAGAGTGAAGGGTAATAGTATCTGGGGAAGGGAAATAAGTTTCAGTGAGAATCCCTTTCCCAATAGTAAAATAAACAAAAGAGTCTCTTGAAATTGAGGTTGAAACCCCGTCTTTTTTTCCTGTTTCCCAGTTCTGAAAGTTATCCTTTAACTGCCCCAAGAGTAAGCCCTGAAACTATATATTTTTGAAGCAGGAACCATACTATTAAGACAGGGAGCGCAATAATTATAGAAAATGCAGCAAAACTTGACCAGGGAGTGTTCCACTGGCCCTGCATATTATAGAGAGTCATTGCCAAGGTAAAGTTAGAAGGCTTTGTTAAAAATGTCCATGCAAGCATCCATTCCATCCACCCATTCATAAACCCAAAAAGGAAAGTTACAGCAAGTGCAGGAAGAGATAACGGTAGTATTACTTTAACAAATGCCTGATTTCTATCACATCCATCAACAAGAGCTGCCTCTTCAAGATCCTTCGGAACAGTGTCAAAATACCCTTTTAAGTTCCAGATTGCAAAAGGTACTGCTCCTGAAGCATATGCAATAATTAATCCTAAAAGAGTATTCCTGATTTTTAAGAGGCTTAAAATTACAAATAGCGGGGCAAGGGTAGCAGTTGCAGGAAGCATAAAAACCAAAAGAAAGCCAATCATTCCCGCCTGTCGCCCTGCGAATTTAAAGCGAGAGAATGCATATGCAGCAGAGGCACCAAGAATAACTGAAAAGAGGGCAGTACCTCCTGCTACAGCCAGGCTATTAATAAGAAGTCTTACAAATGGAACAGGTGCAGCTTCATATGGCCTTGTTAAAACTTTAATAAAAGATGAAAAAGAGGCATTTTTGGGGATGATTACAAGCTCGGTCGGTCTCAAAACATTTATAGGATTTAACGCCATCGAAACGATCCAGACTATAGGAAAAAGAGCAACAAGAACCCAAAAAATTAGGTAAGCATGAATATAAATATGTTTTAATTTTTCTTTTGTCTGTTTTTTCATACCACAGACTCCGTTGCTTTTGTTATTTTATTTAATGCAAGAGTTATAAATAAAAGGATGAAGAAAATAATAATACCAAATGCACTTGCAATACCGTATATTCCACCAGGGTTAACAAGCTTATAAGACTGGGTTACCAGAATTTCCGTGGTTCCAAGGGGCCCTCCAGCGCTTACTAGGTAAATAACATTAAACTGGTTAAAAGTCCAAACAAATCCGAGCATTATGGCAGGAATCATTGCCTGCCTTATCAAAGGAAGGGTTATTCTAAAAAACTTCCCTCTTTCATTTACTCCATCCATCTCTGCTGCTTCATAAATTTCATGAGGAACGCTCTGAAGGGCACCAAGGGCTACTACCATCATAAAGGAAAAACCTAACCAAACATTAGTGATTAGACAAGCATAGTAAGCATATGAAAGAAAGTTCAGAAGTTTAATCGGGGCATTAGGATTTGTAAGCCAGGGAATGTTACCTGGCAAGCCAATTTTAGATATGATTTGATTTACTGCACCAAACTGCGTATCAAACATATTTCTCCAAATGAGCGCGCTTATATACGAAGGGACAGCCCAGGGAACAATTAGAAGTGCTCTGTAAAACCTTTTAAAACCAAGCTTCGGAGTGTTAAGTGCAAGTGCAATGCTTACTCCAATAGTCACATGAAGCGCTACATTTGAGATTGTCCAGAAAATGTTAAAAAGAAAAGTTCGCCAGAAATTGAAATTCTCAAGAGCAACTTGATTCTTGAAAATTTTTATGAAATTTGCCAAACCTACAAAGGCAGGATTTGGATTTTTTAAGTTTACATAAGTAAAATTAGTAAATGAAAGCCAAACTTGATAAAGGATTGGAAAAGCAGTAATAAGAAGCATTACTGCACCAGCAGGAAGTATATAATAATATGCAATTCTGCTCTTCTTTATGTTTACTATAAGATTGCTTTTCAATTCTCTTCTTTTAAATAGGAAGGGGGACTTTCTGTCCCCCTATTTTAATTACTATCCGCCTCTTAGTTGAGTAATTCTATCGGTGATAGATTTCTGTGTTGTATTGATAGCATCGGCAGAAGTTGCTTTTCCTGCCATTACAGAATCAATAGCAGTCTGCATTGGATCCCATACTGCACCCATCTCCGAGACAATTGGCATTGCAACACCAGTTTTCATCTGCTCAAGGAACCCGTTAATAATAGGATCTGAAGAGGTATCCACTTTGATATTAGAAGGAATATGTTTTGCTTTCTCGAAGAGTTTCTGTTCAATTTCCTTACTGACCATGAACTTCACAAATTCCACAGCAGCATTCTTGTGATCATCATCAGAGTTTGCGTTAATCATGAAATCCTTTGTATTAACAAAAGGAGCAAATGGTTTTCCGGTGTCTGCAAAAGTTGGCATCGGAGCAACACGCACTTTATCAGCACCAAGAGCAGTAACATAGTCTCCTGTAGCCCAGGGTCCGTTAATGATAATGCCTGCCTTCCCTTCTTTAAACATTGAATCTGCTTTTCCGTAGTCATTTGCAGCAATCAATTTTTTGTTAGCTGCAAGTTTTTTAATGAACTCAAGTGCTTTTACCCCACCGTCACCCTGGTTAACAATTGAGTTGTAGCTTGCATCGAAAAGCTTCATTCCTGCTGCAGAAAAATAACCTGCAGTAAAATAGAATCCTGTGTTGTAAACAAGGCCGTATTTATCTCCACTCTGTACTGACTCAGCCCATGATATCAACTCGTTGGTATCCTTTGGGACATTCTTTACAATGTCAGTGTTATAAATCATGGCAACACACTCAGTTGATTCGGGCATTGCCATCAACTTTCCCTTCAATGTTACCTGGTCCAGAGCACCCTTCACATAATCTGCAAGGAAAGTTGCATTAAGATAACTATCAAGAGATGTAATGAGATTTGCGTTGGTGAAACCACCTACCCAGTCACCAGGTCCAATGACAATGTCAGGACCACCACCACCTGCTGCTTCCGTCTGGAATTTGTTTTGCAATTGATCAAATGGAACCTGAAGCTGTTCAATTGTAATTTCCGGGTGTTTTTCCTTATACGACGTTATTGCATCGCTTAAGACTTCAAGTTCGGAACCACTCCATGCATGCCAGATTGTAATTGTCACTGGTTTCGCCTTTGGTTTGCATCCTGCAAAGACACTTAACAGAACTGCCACAACAACTAACACGCTTAAAAGCGTCTTTTTCATATTTACCTCCTTTTAAATTATAAATAAAATCCTTAAATTAATTATAGTACCATTAATTTACAAGTCAAGGTGCTGTACAGGTTACATACATTTGAGACTCAGGAAATAAATTTTACTCTCTTTTTCACACAGGTCTTAAAATAAAGTGAAAATAAATAAGGGAAAGATTCTTAGAAATTTTGATCATCTATTGACATAGGAATTAATTTTGCTAAAACAGTGTAAAGAAATTTTATGAAATGATGCATAAACTAATATATTCAAGGAGGAAATAGTGGAAAAATATAAAATTTCTAAATACAGATGGGTTGTACTTGCTGTTTATATGTACATAGCAGCTCTTACACAGTTGTACTGGCTAAACTTTGCTGCAATTGACACCTATCTTGAAGGAAATCTCCAAATATCTGCAATGAAGGTAGGCCTTCTTACACTCGTATTCCCTTTGTTGTTCCTCTTTCTATCGATACCATCCGGTATCATTATAGACAAAAAGGGATATAAATTTGGAGTAAGCATAGGTGTAATCTTTACGGGGGCATTTGCTCTATTTCGTCTGATAAATCCAAATTCCTATTACATCCTTTTAATTTCTCAAATAGGAATATCTATTGGCCAACCTTTCGTGTTAAATGGCATTACTAAACTTTCTCTCACCTGGTTTCCGAAGAAAGAAGAAGCAACAGCTGTAGGGCTCGGTTCATTATCATTATTTCTTGGCATGATAATAGGGCTCGGTGCAACACCGCTACTCGTCGAATCCCTTGGTTTTAAATCGATGTTACTCATCTACGGTATTATGGGTGCAATTAGCATTCCAATTTTTTATATCCTTACAAAGACCAAACCTTCCTATGCTCAAAGTGAAATAGGCACAGAGGAGATTTCATACATCGACGGTATAAAAAGAATTTCCAAGATAAGAGATTTTATTATCCTCGGGTTTATAGCTTTAATAGGCATCGGAGTCTTTAATGGGCTGCTAACATGGCTTGAAAAGATACTGAATGAAGTTCACCATATCTCAATGACAAAGGCTGGCAATATCTCGTCAATGTTAGTCCTAAGCGGGATGATAGGCTGTATAGTAATTCCAATGATTTCTGATAGAGTAATGAAAAGAAAACCATTTCTTATGATTGCTTCCTTCATTGGCATAATATCAGTAATGGTTCTAATGTTTGCAAGAAGTTTCCTAATTGACTCGGTAAATGCAATCGTAATGGGGTTCTTTGTCGTCTCCACGCTTCCCATAATTCTTACAATGTCGGCAGAGATTGCAGGAGAGAAATTTGCAGGGATTTCTTCGGCATATCTTCAGCTTTTAGGAAACGGAGCTGCTGTTGCTATCGTTCCTATAATGGAAGCCATTCATAAACTTACAGGACAATACACATTGCCACTTGCAATGCTTGCAGTGCTATTCGGGATACTTTTTGTAACCGTGCTGCTCATAGGAGAAACTTACAAGAAGCAGCCTCTGTGATTTATGAAACAGCTTCTTGAACCACAAATCTGCCTTCTTTAAAATTTCTCAAAACGTGCTAAAATTTGCTTAAAGGAGAGGGAAATGGAAAACAATAAAAGCAATATAAAAATAATTGTTGACTCAACAGGATATCTTGATAAAAGCTTTTTAGAGGAAAACAATATCGGTGTAGTCCCGGTCAAAATCTTTATAGACGGTAAAGACTACAAGGAAAACGAAGATATTTCAGTAAACGAATTATATAATTATCTTGCAACCTCAAAGGAATTTCCTAAAACGTCGCAACCATCCATTCAGGATTTTTTTGACGTCTATAAGCCAGAAGTTGAAAAGGGAAAGAAGATTCTCTCCATACACATCTCAGAGAAGGTAAGCGGAACAATTAACGCAGCAAAGATGGCAATAAATGATTTGAAAACCAATGCCGTGAAAGTGATCGATTCAAAAGCCACGATTTTCTCAATACGCTTTCTTGCAGAGCATGCAGTAAAACTTATCAAAGAGGGATTAAATTTTGAGGAAATCGCAAGTTCAATGGAAAAGCTTGCTTTACGATTTTTCAACAGATTTATCCTTAGTGATATCAAATACCTTGAAGCAAGCGGAAGAATTAACAAAAGCGAAGCTCTTTTTGGAAGTGTCCTTAACATTAAGCCAATAATGTCTTTTTCAAATGGAGTAATCAAGCTCAATGGAGTTACAAGAGGTTGGGCCCGCGCAAAGGAATCACTCGAGAAGTTTGTTGAATCAATATACAAAACAAACGGAATTGAGAAAATCGGGGTGATGTACGGGAAAAACATTGAGGAAGCAAAAGAACTCATTAATAAGATCGAAACTCTTGTTAAAATAAAGGCTGACTTAATCCAAGTAGGTGCAGCCATCGGAAATTATGCAGGTCCTGTTTGGCTTGGTGTTGGAATTCAGGCAGAGCAAAACATATAGCTTTAAATTCTTGGCACTGTCGCCAAATTTTGTATAAATGCGCAGTCCGTTTCAAAAGGGATTTAATCAGTCAGTAGCTTGATAGACTTCTCCACCGGTAAACTGGCTGTTGTACAGGTCTGCGTAAAATCCTTTCTTTGCAAGCAATTCCTTGTGGTTTCCCTGCTCTATGATCGCTCCGTGGTCCATAACAAGGATGTTATGCGCGTCTCTAATGGTAGAAAGCCTGTGGGCTATAACAAAATTTGTTCTCCCCTTCATCAATGTGCTCATTGCCTTTTGAATCAATACCTCAGTTCTTGTATCAACGCTACTTGTCGCTTCGTCAAGGATGAGAACGGTTGGGTTTGCAAGAAAAGCACGCGCAATGGTAAGTAGCTGTTTCTCTCCTGCGGAAATGTTAGTGGCTTCTTCATTTATTACCGTGTCATATCCTTCTGGAAGGCTTCTTATAAAGTGGTCTGCGTAAGCAGCTTTGGCTGCTGCAACAATTTCTGCTTCAGTTGCATTATCACGCCCATATGCAATATTCTCGCGAATTGTGCCATTGAAGAGCCAAGTATCCTGAAGTACCATGCCGAACTTTGTGCGAAGGTCCCCTCTGCGAAGCTCTCTAATATCTATCCTGTCAAACGTGATTTTGCCTTTTTGAACATCGTAGAAGCGCATCAATAAATTTACAAGCGTTGTCTTGCCTGCACCTGTAGGCCCGACAATTGCAATGGTATCGCCTTCTTTAACGTCAAGGTACATATCCTTGAATAGAGGATTGTCCTCACTGTAGCTAAAGGCTACATGGTCAAACTTGATCTCACCACGCGGACTTGTTAATACAAATGCATTTTCAAGATCCGGAACTTCCTCAGGCTCATCAAGCACTGCAAACACACGCTCAGCACAAGCCATTGTCGATTGAAGAACGTTTGAAATATTTGCAATCTGAACGATTGGCTGAGAGAAAGACCGGGAATACTGTATAAAAGCCGTAATATCTCCAAGATTAAGCATATTATTTGTTACGTATATTCCACCAAAAACCGCTATAAAAACATAGCCAAGGTTGCTGACAAAGTTTGTAAGAGGCATCATCACGCCTGAAATAAACTGGGCTCTCCAGTTTGCAGCATGCAGGTCCTTGTTCACGCTTTCAAAAGTTGCAATTGCATCGCTTTCATGACCAAATGCCTTAACAACACTATGGCCTGTAAACATTTCTTCAGCATGGCTGCTCAGCCTGCCAATGTGTACCTGCTGGGCAAGGAAGTATCTCTGTGATTTTTGTATGATAAAGGTCATAACGACTACGTAGAGCGGTAATGTTCCAAGTGCAATCAAAGTGAGTTTTCCGCTAATCGTGAGCATCATATAGATGTATCCAACAATCTGCGTAGCAGATATTATAAGCTGAGTAATGCTTTGCTGAAGAGTC
>Ga0315268_10008678_pt1 | contig 10590 bp, 6 predicted proteins | sample C1_top_MG_FD_204535 | JGI IMG/M metagenome (GOLD analysis project Ga0315268, IMG submission 204535) | Sediment microbial communities from Yellowstone Lake, YNP, Wyoming, USA - C1_top | ecosystem: Environmental > Aquatic > Freshwater > Lake > Sediment | place: USA: Wyoming | collected 2017-08-01 | reverse complement strand
CTTTGCCGCGAACGACGCGGGAACCGGTGTTCTCCAGACGCTCTACGCTCTCGACGGCTCCTCCATCGCGGCGGTCTACAGTTCGACATTCAGTCTGACGGTCGGGACACACACGCTCGCCTACCACAGCGTGGACCGCGCCGGGAACGTCGAGCCGGCCAGGTCCGTCGCGTTGAACGTCTTGCCGCCCGACTCTCTGCCGCCGCGAACGTCCTTGGCGATCGGCGTCCCGCGCTTCGGGCCCGGGCCTGTTTATATCTCGACCGCGACTCCACTTGGATTCACGGCGATCGATGATAAGTCGGTTGTCGGCGACGGAGCCGGCCTGGGCGTGGCGAGAACGCTCTACGCCGTCGACTCCGGCTCTTTCACGCTCTACTCAGGGACCTTTATTCTCTCGGCGGAAGGCCTGCACACGCTTCGCTTCTATAGCGTGGACGGCGTCGGCAACACGGAACCGGTCCAAATATCCTCGATCGCCGTGGACGCGACTCCGTCCGCGAGCTTCGCGTCGGTCGGCTCACCGGCCTACACCGCCGCCGACGGGACGATCTATGTTGCGACGACGACGCTGGTCGTCTTCTCGGCCGCAGATTCGACGCTCGCGAGTTCGACCGCCGCGGGCTCGGGCGTCAATCGTGTCGAGGTCTCGATCGATTCGTCGCCGTTTGCGCCTTACACCGCCGCGCTGACCTTTGCCGAAGAACGGCATGCGATCCTCTACCGCGCGGTCGACAACGTAGGCAATGCCGAGGCCGCTCATCTGCTCGCGCTCAGCGCCGACGCCACGCCGCCTTCGTCGACGCTCGCGATCGGTCAGCCGCAGTTCCAGCTTTCGAGCACGACGGTGCTGGTCAGTTCGCTGACGCCTTTCGGCATCCAGGCGGTCGATCTCGTCGTCAATGGCGTCGCCTCGGGCATCCGGCAGACCTTCTACGCGCTCGACGGCGGCACCTTCGCCGTGTTCGCTGCTTCGTTCACGCTGGCTGCGCCCGACGGCCCGCGGACGATTTCGTTCTACAGCCAGGACAACGTCCTAAATATGGAGAGCGCCAAGATCGGCGCGGTCGTCCTCGACGCGACCCCGCCCGAGATCGCCCTGTTGTCGCCCGGCTCCTGCCCGGGCGGGATATGCCGCGTGGTTAAGGGCAAGTTCCCCGTGCTCGGAACCGCACGCGACCTGCACTTCGGCAATTATGTTCTGGACTACGCCCCGGGCCAGAACGCAGCCTCGGGTTTCATTCAGATCAGTTCGGGTGCCGCTGTGGTCAGTTCCGGTGCCCTCGGAACCTGGGACGCGTCGGCGCTCCCGGGTTGGCAGACCCTGCGTCTGACGGCGACCGACCTGGTCGCCAACGTCTCGGCCTTAACGATCAACGTCTTCGTGGGCGATCCCGGCGAACTCATGATTCTGGGGAACCACGACGTCTTCGATCTGCCGCATGGCGTGGCGACTGATGCAAGCGGCAATATCTACGTCGCCGACGCGAACGCGGATCGCATCGCGGTGTTCGCGGCGACCGGGACCTTCGTGACCGCCTACGGGAGGCCGCGAGGCGAGCGCGACGATCAGGTCTCGACCTCGACTGTCCGTCTCAACAAGCCTAAGGGCGTGGCGGTCGATCCGGCGGGCAATATCTACGTCGCCGACACCAATGACGATCGCGTGCTGAAGCTCTCGGCTGCGGGGCAAGTGCTCCTGGCGATCGGCCGCCGCGAGAATGCCGACAAGGACCACGACGCTAAGTTGGAATTCCATCCCGGCAAGGGCCCCGGCGAGTTCAATAAGCCCTCGGGCGTGGCGCTCGATTCCTCGGGCAACATCTACGTCGCCGACACGAACAACAACCGCGTCCAGGTCCTGAACTCCACGGGCGCATTCCGTCTCGCCTTTAGCCTGCCGCCGCTGCCCAAACAGCGCGACGACGACAAAGACGACCATGACTCTGACCAGCCGGCGCTCGGCCGGCCGTTCGGGATCGCCGTCGACGCGGCGGGGAAGATCTACGTCGCCGACTCGGCCGGAAGCCGCGCGCTCGTCTTCGGCGCGACCGGACAGCTCCTGTTAACCTTGCCAATCGCGGGCGCGACCAAGGACGGCGCGGCCCTGTATGGGCGCCCGGAGGGGATCGCGGTCTCGACCGACGGCTATTGCCTGCTCGTCTCGGATCGTAAGCTCGACCGTGTGCTTAAGTTCGACGCCTTGGGCGATCAAACGCTTATCTTCGGCGCGCCAGGCAAACTCGGCGACGACAAGCCCGCGCCAGGGATCGTGTTCCGCAAGCCCGTCGGCCTGGCGCTGGCGTCCGATGGGACACTGCTCGTCGCCGACCGCAACAACGATCGCGTCGAGCGCTTCGGTCTGCCCACGGGCAAGCCCGCGCTGGTCGTGCCGCCCTCCTCGGGCGATGACGCAAGCCAGGTCGCCAAGGACGTTCTCGATAGGGACGAGGGAGGCGCGGTTGCGCGGTCCGACAGGGCGGGCGTGGCGATCCCTCCCGGAGCGCTTCCTGAGGATCTCAAGGTGACGGTCTCGATGCCGTCGATCGGCGCCGCCGATGAGTCTGATCGTCGGCACGCGGCGGACGCGGCTCAACTCAAGACTGCCTCGCCTCCCGTGGAATATGGTCCGGCGGGCACAAAGTTTGCGGCACCCGTCACGTTGACCTTGCCCTATAGCCAGGACTTGGTGGCTCTGGAGGGCGTCGATGAAGCGGACCTCAGGGTGCGCTACTGGAACCGCGACAAGGCGCAGTGGGAGAACCTGGACACGGTCGTCGATCCCAAGACCCGCACGGTCATGGCCAAGACCACGCACTTCTCCCTGTACCAAGTGTTCTCGGGAACGGCCTCGGCGGTGGGGCTGCGCCCGCTGGCGGTCGGCGATCCGACCTTCATGTTCCACGACGCCTATGCCTTCCCTAACCCTGTGCGGGGGACCAGCGTGGTCACGATCCGTATACAGCCCGGCCTGGCGGACTCGGTGGAGGTGCGCACCTACGACGTGTCGGGCCGCAAGGTATACTCGTCTTCGAATTTCTCGCTTAACCCCGGCCTGGACGACGGCAACGGCAAGGGTATCCAGTACACCTACGACAACGTCTGGGATATTTCCGGCGTAGGCTCGGGCGTGTATCAGTACGTCATCACCGCCAAAAAGTCGGGGAATTCCGACATCCATAAGGCGGGGCGCCTCGCGGTCGTGAAATGAGAACGATCAAATTCGCCGTCATGCTTGCGCTGCTCGCCCAGGCCGCCGGTGCGGCTGAGACGGCGTCGTTCCTCAATATCGGCGCGGGCGCGCGCGGGCTGGGCATGGGCGGCGCCTATACAGCGCTGGCCGACGGCGCGAACGCGATCTACTGGAACCCGGCCGGCCTGTCCGCCTTGGAGAAGCGGGAAGTCACGGTCAGTCATGCGGAACTCAGCCAAAGCATCCGCCATGATTTTTTGGCCTACGCCCAGCCGACGCCGCAGGGCACCTTCGCAGCGGGCGCGACCTACCTCAGCCAGTCCGCGTTGGAGGGCCGCGACGCACAGGGCCACTTGACCGGCGGTTTCCAGGCTTCCGACACGGCGCTGAGTCTTGGCTACGGACGCAAGACCGACTTGGCCGACCTCGGTGCGACGGTGAAGTACATCCAATCCCACATCGGTTCGGCTCAGGCCGAAACCGTCGCCTTCGACCTCGGTGCGCGCAAAGCGTTGGGGGCGGTTGTGCTTGGTGCGGCCCTGCGCAACGCGGGACCCGGAATGAAGTATGACGTTCAGCGCAATGACCTGCCGTTGAGGCTGGCGTTCGGCGCGGCCTACAAGTTCACGGGCGGCCATGCCCTGACCGCCGAATGGATCAACGGCCCCCGCGGCGCGGGCAACGACACGGGCTTTGGCGGCGAGTACCAAGCGATCAAGAGCGTGTTCCTGCGCGCAGGCTATACGACGCAGACGGCGATCACGGGAGGTTCAAGCTTCGACGCAGCGCGCGGTCTCACTCTCGGCCTCGGCTGGCGCCCCGAGCGCTGGATGATCGACTACGCCGCGGTGCCGATGGGGGAACTTGGCACATCCCACCGCTTTACCCTCGGCGCGCGATGGTGAGCGTCCGTCATACTCGCTTGGAAATCGCGCCCTACTGCTGGCGCACTTAGCCGTTGCTCCCTACCGGTTGAGAGCTTTGCGCACGAATTCGGGGAGAGCGAACGCGCCGGCGTGCACCTCGGCGTTGTACCACTTCAGCGGCAGCTTCGCCGCCTTGACGAGCTGGGGGCGGAAATCGCGCACCGGGCGCAGGCCCTTCGACGCGAAGGCGAACGCCCACAGGCCGCCGGGATAGGTCAGGTTCGTGAACAGGTAGGCGTCCACCACCGGGAACACCGGCTTCAGGATACGGTCCAGGTTCTTGATCGTCGCGATCTCGTAGAAGGGCGAGCCGGCCTGGCTCACCACGACCCCGTCCTCGGTGAGCACGCGCTTGACGTCCTTGTAGAACGCGGTGCCGAACAGCTCCTTGGCGGGGCCGAACGGCTCGGTCGAGTCGACGATGACGACGTCGAAGCGCTCCGCCGTCTCGCGGACGAACTTGACCCCGTCCTCGATGCGCACGACGGCGCGGCGGTCGGACAGCTTGCCCGCGGTGAGAGGGAGGAACTTCTTCGAAGCGGAGACGACGAGGGCGTCGATCTCCACGAGCACGCAGCGCTCGACCGTCTTGTGCCGCAGGACCTCGCGCACCGTCCCGCCGTCGCCGCCGCCGATCACCAGCACGCGGCGCGGGCGCGGGTGCAGGAACAGGGGAACGTGCGCGATCATCTCGTGGTAGACGAACTCGTCGCGCTCGGAGACCATCGTCATCCCGTCGATCAACAGGAGCTTGCCGTGGCCCTTGGTCTCCACGACTTCGACCGTCTGGAACGGGCTCTTGCCTTTGAAGAGCCGCTTCTTCAATCGGAAGCCGGTGCGCACGATGCCTTGGTATTCCTCGTCGGCCCAGCGGGACTTGGCGCTCATCGGACTCCTTATAGAACGATCTCGAACGCGCCGGCGGCGCCTTCGACCGGCTTGAAGTGGTGGTCGAAGCTGACCCGGTAGCCGCAGCCCAGACCCTGGCGCACCGCGCGCTTGATCGGGTAGGAGCAGCGGACCTTCTTGCGCCCCGACTGGGGCTGGAACAGAAGGACGTCGCAGGACTGCGGCTTGAACAGGTCGAGCACGCGCGTCACGGTCTCGTTGCCGTCGCCCTCCACGCAGTTCGTCTCGAAGCTGACGTAGGAGCCGATCTTCTGCGGCGTGACGTGGATCGTGTAGTACTTCGCGCCGCGGATGGCGTTGAGCGAGTAGCCCATCGGCTCGAACAGATGGTCGTCCACCTGGAAGCCGGGCCCCAGCATGTTCCAGACGCCGGAATTCTCCTTGATGAACTCCTTCTTGCGCAGCGGGCCGAACATGAACACGCGCGCGGCCTGGGGATCGATGCCGTGCATCAGCACCTCCAGCGTCAGGTCGTCGGACGCGGGCAGGTACGGCTTGTCCAGGTGGAACAGGAAAACATGGTGATCGTCGGCGTCGCCGAAGCGGAAGGACTTGCCGGGAACGGCCTCGGACAGGCGGCGCACGTCGTCGAAGAAGTTCGACGGCTGATATTCCTGGAAGTGCGCGTTCTTGCGCTCGTAGATCAGGTAGGAGAACTTGTCGTGGCCGAAATCCGCGCACAGCTGCAGCACCGCCGCGACCAGGTCGGTGCGCCCGCAGGTGATCATCGTCAGCCAGTTGTCGGCCACGAACAGGCTGGACTCGGAGAGGAGGTGCGCGTCCAGGGAGTCGTTCGAAATGGAGGAGAGGATCTGGGCGCGAGCCTTGCCCACGATCATCTTCCAGTAGTCGAGGCCCTTCGCGCGCAGGGACGGCTGTCCCGGCATCAGCGCGAGCTCGACCTTCTTCTCAGGACCCTCGAAAAACATCCCTTCTCCTCAGCGCCGCGCGCCGCGCTTGCGCGACGAGCGCTTGGCGACGTCGCGGTCCCGCAGGGCCCGCTCCTCGGACTTGATCGACTTCCAGTGGGCCAGGACCTCGTCGGCGTTCTTGAACTTGCGGTCGCGCGCGAACACGTGCGGGTGGCGCCGCGTCAGCTTCAGCGCCTGGCTGCGCGCGACGTCCTCCAGCGTGAAATGGCCGTTCTCCTCGGCGATCTTGGCGTGGAGCATCACGTGGAACAGGATGTCGCCAAGCTCGTCCTCCATTTCGTGCCAGCGCCCGCGCTTCAGCGCGACGGCCAGCTCCTCGGATTCCTCGCGCAGGAACGGGATCAGGGAACGGTGGGTCTGCTGGCGGTCCCAAGGACAGCCGCTCTTGGAGCGAAGTCGCGCGACGACGGTCTTCAACCGCTCGAGAGCTTTCGCCATCTTAGGGGACCGAGATTCGTTCCGACCCGAAATAAGGGACGAGCGCCCGCGGCAAGGCGACGGAGCCGTCGGCCTGCTGGAAATTCTCCAAAATGGCCGCGGCCAGGCGCCCGACCGCCACGCCCGAGCCGTTGAGCGTGTGCACCAGCTCCGGCGAGCCCTTGGCCTCGCGGCGAAAGCGCGCGCTCATGCGCCGGGCCTGGAAGTCGGAGCAGTCGGAGCAGGACGAGATCTCGCGGTACTTCGACTCGGACGGCATCCAGACCTCGATGTCGTAGGTTTTCTGCGAGGCGAAGCTCATGTCGCCCGTGCACAAATGGATGACGCGGTACGGCAATTCCAATTCGGCCAAAACGGCCTCGGCGTCCTTCGTCAACTGCTCCAGGGACGACAGAGAGTCCTCGGGCTTCGTGATCCACACCAATTCAACCTTGTCGAATTGATGGTTGCGGATCACTCCCCGGACGTCCTTCCCGTAAGACCCGGATTCCTGGCGGAAGCACGGCGTGAAGGCCGTCAGCTTCATCGGAAGCTTTTCTCCCGGGAGTATCTCTTCCCGGACCATGTTCGTGAGGGATATTTCCGACGTCGAGATCAGATAAAGCGTGTTTTGCTTATCCCCGTCGGCATTGACGGTCTTGTACATGTCCGCCTCGAACTTCGGCAGCTGGCTGGTGCCCTCCAGAACTTCCGGACGCACCAGGTACGGAGGATGGACTTCCAGATAGCCCTTCTTCTCGTGACGGTCGAGCAGGTAATTGCCCAGCGCGCGCAGGAGCTTGGCGCCCGGACCCTTCCAAAGAGCGAAACGGGAGCCGGACAGCTTCGCCGCGGCGGCCAGGTCGAGTATTCCCAGCTTCTCGCCGAGGCCCTGGTGGTCCAGCGCCTTGAACTCGAATTGTCTCGGCGTTCCGACGACGCGGACGACCGGGTTCTCGGTCTCGTCCTTGCCGACGGGTACGCTCGCGTGGGGCAGATTCGGGAGCTCCAAAGCGGCGGCGCGGATCGCCTTCTCGGAATCGGCCAGGGCGGCTTCCTTGGCGGGCATGTCGGTCTTCAGCTTGCCGACTTCCGCCATCACGGCCTGGGCCTTGGCCTCGTCCTTGGCCGCCTTCGCCTTGCCGATCTCCTGCGACAGCGCGTTTCGCTTGGAGCGGAGGTCCTCCACTTCCTTTAGGATGGCGCGGTGGCTTTCGTCGAGCGTCAGCAGCGCGTCGAGCGCGGCGGTCCAGCGCGGATGGCGCGACGCCAGCGCGCGGCGCGCGGCCCCCGGATCCTTGCGCAGAAGGGACAGGTCGTTCACGGCCGGGGCTCCTTTTGAATCTCAAGCACGTCTTCGACGGTCTGCAGGGCCGTGCTGCCGGGATGCGGCTCCAGCATGACCTGAAGCTTGATGCGGTCCGGCCACCAACCGGCGCGCGACAGGCGGCGCAGATAGATTTCAAGGGCCGCGCCGGTCTCCAGAGTGACGTCGATCATTTTGTCGGGCGCGATCTTGGGCACGCGCCGCTCATCGACGACGAACGGGATCGCCCACGAGCCTTCGGCGGCCCCGCCCGCGGCGGGAGCGACGCGCGCGGTCATGCTGTAGCGGATCAGGATTCCTTCCTCGGGCTTGGCGTCCCGGTTCTTGAGAACCAGGCGCGCGCGCAGGCGGCTGTCCAGCTTCGGCGGGCCCTCGCGCAGGACCTTCACGTCCTGCCAGGCGACGACGCGCCCTCCTTCCTGACGCCCCACCTGCCAATGGACGCCTTCCAGAGCGACCTCCGCCGACGCGCGGCCCGCCGTCGCGGCGGCGAGCGCCGCCGCGACGGCCAGGACTGTCAGCCCCTTCATTGCTTTTTGCCGCCGTCGATCGGCAGCTCGGGAACGACCGGCGGCTCGTTGGCGATCGGCGCCACGCGCGCCACCTTGTCGCCCTCGTCGAGACGCACGAGCCGGACGCCCTGCGTGTTGCGCGAGATGGTCTTGATGTCCTTGCAGCGCAGGCGGATCGCCTTGCCCTGCTCGGTCATCACCATCAGATCGTCGTCGTCGGTGACCAGCTTCACGCCGATCACGGAGCCGTTGCGGTCGGTCGCCTTGATCGTGATGATGCCGCCGCCGCCGCGATGCTGGCCGCGGTACTCGTTGAGCTCCGTGCGCTTGCCGTGGCCGTGCTCGCAGACGGTCAGCAGGGTCTTCTTGCTGTTCGGCGGGAAGACCTCCATGCCGACGACCAGGTCGCCCTTGTCCACGCGGATGCCGCGCACGCCGGCCGCTCCGCGCCCCATCGAGCGGATGTCCGCCTCGGGGAAGCGGATGGCCATGCCGTCCTTCGTCGCCACCAGCAGCTCGTCCTTGCCGGACGTGTGCTGCACTTCGACCAGCACGTCGCCCTCGTCGAGCGTGATCGCGATGATGCCGCTGCGCCGGATATTCTCGAAGTCCGACAGCGGCGTCTTCTTGACCGTGCCGTTGCGCGTCGCCATCGCCAGGAACGTCTCCTGGCCCTTCTTCTCCTCGAAGGAGCGGATCGCGATCGCGGACGTCACCTTCTCCTCGCCGGTCAGCGCGAGAAGGTTCACGACGGCCTTGCCGCGGGACGTGCGGTTTCCTTCGGGAATCTCGTAGGCCTTCAGCGCGAACACGCGGCCGCGGTTCGTGAAGAACAGCAGCGCCGCGTGAGTGTCGGTGACGAAGAAATGCTCGATGAAGTCCTCTTCCTTCACCTCGGCGCCGGTGATGCCCTTGCCGCCGCGGCCCTGGGCCTGATAGGTGGCCACCGGGATGCGCTTGACGTAGCCGGTGTTGGAGAGCGAGATGACGACCTCTTCCTTCTGGATCAGGTCCTCGAGGGACATCTCCGCGGCCTCGCTGGTGATCTGCGTCTGCCGGGACTTGCCGAACGACTCCTTGACCTCTTCGAGTTCCTTGGTGACGATCGCGTAGACCTTCTTGATGTCCGCCAGGATCGCCTTGAGCTCCGTGATCTTCTTGACCAGCCCGTCGTACTCGTCCTGCAGGTCGCCGACCGACAGCTTCGTCAGGGCCGCGAGCCGCATCTCGAGGATGGCGTTCGTCTGCGCCTTCGACAGTTCGAAGGTCTCCATCAGTTCGGTGCGCGCCGCGTCGGTGTCCTTGGCGCCGCGAATGATCTTGATCACGCGGTCGATGTTCTTGATCGCGGTGATCAAGCCTTCCAGGATGTGCGCGCGGTCCAGCGCCTTGCGCAGCTGGAACTTCGTGCGGCGGGTGACCACGACCTTGCGGTGCTGAATGAAGTGGCCCAGCATGTCGCGCACGCCCAGCACGCGCGGGCGGCCGTCGACGAGAGAGAGGAGGATCACGCCGAAGGTCGTCTCCATCTGCGTGTGCTTGAGCAATTGATTAAGAACGACGTTCGCGTTGCCGTCCCTCTTGACCTCGATGACCACGCGCATGCCCTTGCGGTCGGACTCGTCGCGGATGTCGGAGATGTCGGGGATCTTCTTGTCGCGCACGAGTTCCGCGATCGTCTCGAGCAAGGTCGCCTTGTTGACCTGGAACGGGAGCTCGTGGATGATGATCGCTTCGCGGTTGCCCTTCATCGGCTCGATCTCGGTCTTGGACTGGATGCGCACGGAGCCGCGGCCGGTCTCGAAATAATCCTTGATGCCGGCCTTGCCGCGCACGATGCCGCCCGTCGGGAAATCGGGGCCCTTGATGATCTTCATGAGCTCTTTGCTCTCGATCTTCGGGTCCTTGATCAGCGCGATCGCGGCCTCGCAGACCTCGGAGAGGTTGTGCGGGGGGATGTTGGTGGCCATGCCGACCGCGATGCCCGACGAGCCGTTGACGAGCAGGTTGGGGACCTTCGCGGGCATGACCGACGGCTCGGTGGTGGTGCCGTCGAAGTTAGGCGTGAAGTCGACCGTGTCCTGGTCGATGTCGGCCATGACTTCCTCGGCGATCTTGGCCAGGCGCGCCTCGGTGTAGCGGTAGGCGGCGGGCGGATCTCCGTCCACGGAGCCGAAGTTGCCTTGGCCGTCGATGAGGGGGTGCAGCAGCGAGAACTCCTGGACCATGCGGACCATCGCGTCGTACACGGAACTGTCGCCGTGCGGATGGTACTTCTTCAAGACTTCGCCGACGACGCCGGCGCACTTGGAATACTTCTTGTTCGAGGCCAGGCCTTCGTCGTGCATCGCGTAGAGAATGCGGCGATGAACGG
>Ga0315268_10008677_pt1 | contig 10590 bp, 10 predicted proteins | sample C1_top_MG_FD_204535 | JGI IMG/M metagenome (GOLD analysis project Ga0315268, IMG submission 204535) | Sediment microbial communities from Yellowstone Lake, YNP, Wyoming, USA - C1_top | ecosystem: Environmental > Aquatic > Freshwater > Lake > Sediment | place: USA: Wyoming | collected 2017-08-01 | reverse complement strand
TGATTTCTGCAGGGCTATCAGCAGGCGTTTGATCTCTTCCATGTTGCGTCCGTTGCTCAACGGATAATAGAGCACGGCCCGGATCTTGGCCTTGGGGTCGATCATGAACACGGCCCTGACAGCCTGAGTGGTGGAGACATTCGGCTGGAGCATCCCGAATTTCTTGGCCACCTCCATTTTGATGTCCTCAATCAGTGGGAATTTCACCTCGATGTTCTTCAGGCCTTTGTATTCGATCTTTTCCTTGATGGTCCTCAGCCAGGCAATATGGGCATAAATGCTGTCGATGGAGAGACCTATCAACTGGCAGTTAAGTTTTTTGAAGTCTTCGTCCATGGAGGCAAAGGTCATGAACTCGGTGGTGCAGACCGGGGTGAAATCGGCCGGATGGCTGAATAAGATGACCCATTTCCCCTTGTAATCTTCCGGGAAATTGATCTCCCCCATTGTGGTCTTGGCCTTGAATTGGGGAGCATCATCGCCTATCAGCGGCATGGGGGATCTTTGCTCTTCCATTTTCCTTACCTCCTTATTGGTTTTTATTTCCGGTTGACCATGCTGACGGCCGCCTGGTCGGTGGGCATGATGATGATGTCCTCGATGTTGACGTGGGCCGGCCGGGAGCAGGACCAGACCACCGCCTCGGCGATGTCCTCCGGCCTCAATGGCGTCATCCCCTGATAGACCTTGTCCGCCCGCTGCTGGTCGCCGTGGAAGCGGACCACCGAGAACTCGGTCTCGGCGAAGCCGGGATCAACGCTGGTCACCCGGATGCTGGTGCCGAAGGCGTCCATCCGCATGGCCTTGTTCAGGGCCTTCACCGCGTGCTTGGTGGCGTTGTAGACGTTGCCGGACGGATAGACCTCGTGCCCGGCGATGGAACCGATGTTGACGATGTGGCCGGAGTTTCTCTGCACCATGCCCGGCATCACCGCCCGGGTGACATAGAGCAGACCCTTGACGTTGGTGTCTATCATCTCCTCCCAGTTCTGGATGACGCCTTCCTGGATCTTCTCCAGCCCCCGGGACAGCCCGGCGTTGTTAAGCAGAATGTCTATGCTGGCCCATTCTGCCGGCAGTCCTTCCACTGCCTTTTGGACCGCCTTCTGATCCCTGACATCAAGTGATATGGCGAGAACTTCTGACTTGTGTTCTTTGATCAGACGGGCGGCCAGTTGATCCAACCTGTCTTTACGCCGGGCGGCAAGGATCAGCTTGGCGCCAAGTTTTGCAAACTCCACCGCGGAAGCCTGCCCGATCCCGCTGGAGGCCCCGGTAATGAGTACGATCTTGTTTTCAAAGTCCCGCATTGATTCCTCTATTTATATTATCTTTTCACGGAACATTTATATGTCCCAGTATTTACATTTCTTTATAGCGATAGCCTGAAGACTATCGCTATAAGCCATCAAGGCCTCTTAAGAGGCCTGCCAAAGTAGCCCGATTTATCGGGGTTGATGATTAGTAGCGATGTCATTCATGGCATCGCAAAGAAAATTCATAATATTACAAATATTAATCTTTTATTAACTTAACTGCTTCCGGTTTATTGTCTGAGATCTTAATGCATCCTTGCAACCGCCTGACAGCTTCCCGTCCCTTCTGTTCATCATTGCAGAGCACTTTGACCATGGTCTCCCCGGCTTTGACCTGGCCGCCTATCCTGCGTTCAAAGATGAATCCGGCCGAGGGGTCGATGATATCGTCCATCTTCAGCCGGCCGCAGCCCAAAAAGACCCCGGTCATGCCAACCTCGCGGTTGTCCATAGAGTGGATATATCCTGACTTCTCTGCCTTAGCTTCTATGATGCACTTGGCCTGGGGCAGTACTTTCTTATAGTCATCGGCAACTTTGGCCTCCCCGCCATGGGCCGCCACCATTTCCCGGAATTTATCAAGACCCTGGCCGGAGGAGACGATCTGTTCAAGTATCCTCTTGCCGGACCCCGCATCACTGGCCCGTTCGCCCATCACCAGCATCTCGGCGCCCAGGGCATAGGTCAACTCCATCAGGTCGTCAGGACCCTTGCCTTTCAGACAGTCCACGCATTCTTCGATCTCCAGGGCATTGCCCACCGCCCGGCCCAGCGGCTGGTTCATGTCGGTGATCAGGGCCTTCATCTTTTTGCCCATCCCCTGCCCGATGGCCGTCATGGTTCTGGTAAGCTCCAAGGCGTCCTGGTGCTTCTGCATGAAGGCCCCGCTGCCGGTCTTGACGTCCAGCACCAGCCCGTCGGCCCCCTCGGCCAGCTTTTTGGACATGATGCTGGCTGCTATCAGCGGAATGCAGTCCACCGTGGCGGTGACGTCGCGCAGGGCATAGAGCTTCTTGTCGGCCGGGGCCAGGTCCGGGGTCTGCCCCATCATGGCCAGTCCGATCCGGGCCAAAGTGTGGCGGAATTCATCGTAGCTGAGGTTGGTGCGGAAACCGGGAATGGATTCCAGCTTGTCCAGCGTCCCGCCGGTGTGGCCCAGGCCCCGCCCGCTGACCATCGGCACCGGCACCCCGGCCGCCGCCACCATTGGCGCTAAGATTATGGAGACCTTGTCGCCCACCCCGCCGGTGGAATGCTTGTCAACCTTGATGCCGGGAATGTCGGAGAGATCAAACACCCGTCCGGAGTTCATCATGGCCATGGCCAGCTCAGTGGTCTCCTGGGGGGTCATGCCTTTCAGGAATATGGCCATCAGCAGGGCCGAGGTCTGGTAGTCCGGTATGGCCCCGGAAGTATAATTGGCAATAAACCATTTTATCTCGGCAGCCGAAAGTTCACCGCCGTTGCGCTTTTTATATATGATCTCGTACGGAGTCATTGGGACCCCTCTTAATATTGCTATTGAACAGACAGGGCTTAGGCTTATTTTACGGCAGATATCAAAACTTCAAAATAAAAGTGACCAGGAACGGAACCAATATAGTCAGAACTATTCCGCTGAAGACCGAGATCACGGCATATTCCTTCCCGGTAAATTTGGTGATGACCGGCAGGGTGGTGTCCATGGAGGTGGCCCCGCCCGAAGCGATGGGAGCCAGCTTGCCGAAATATCTCAGCAACAGCGGAGTGCCCAGCAGGGTTATTATCTCCCGCGAGATGTTGGAGATCAGGGCCACCACTCCCAGGGTCTTTCCGCCGATCTGCGAGATGAAGATGCTGGACAGGCTGTAATACCCGAACCCGGCACCGACGGCCAGCGATTCCCGCAAGCTGATGTCTTTAAGGAATATCGATATGAAAGCCACGCCGATCAAAGTGCCGATGATAACGGTCAGCGGGACCAGAATAATCTTCAGCCTGGCGCTTTTCAGCACTTCCCAGGCTTTTTTGTCGGCGCCGATCCCCATTCCCACCAGGAACATCAGAACATAAAGGGCGTAGGCGCTGAGGTCGTTTTTCAACAAGGCTTCGGGAAGCAGGGAATATATTCCGGCCAGTATCCCCAGAACGAAAAAGCCGACAATGATGAGCGAGTTCTTCATTCTTTTGGGGCAAAGAACAGTTTGTAGGTAAAATAGGAAAGGCCGACGCTCCCCGCCACCGCGCCTGTAGTCAGCGCTATGGCCTTCAGCCCCAAGGTTCCCAGGTTCCTTATTATCGTTTCATTGGACCCGACCGAGATCCCCAGCAGCAGAAGCAGTAAATAAATTGCCGCATTTATCAGGCGGTCCAGGTATTTTGCCGCCCCGGACTTATTCCGGGTCAGATATCCCAGGACTATCCCCAGGGTCATCAAAAGCAGAACAGTGAACATCCGTTGTTACTTCCTCCCGGTCTGCCACTGGAGGATCACCATCCAGATTGGCATGGCCTTGCGCCAGCCGGTTCCCTTGACGATGCTCCGGAACCACGGCGTCTTGGGCAAATGCATCTCAGTTTTTTTGGCTCCCAGCAAATGCCCCAGTTTCCGGCCCTCCTTAAGGACGGTCTTGAATGTCTTCGGGTCCAGCGCCACAACCAGGCAGTAATTATAGAACTTCTTGTCCTTGGACTGAAGTATTACCAGTGCTCCGGCCAGACCCCGGTGATCGTAATACCCGTAAACTCTTTTTTGTTTGATCAAGCCATCCAGCGCCTGTTGGTCGAATGTTTTAGCCGACCAACTGTCCAGATACAACCCCTTCCAATGTTTGGCCTGGCGGTCGCGGTTGAAAAAGTCGAGATATTCCCCGCATTCTTTTGGCTTGGCCGGCACCAGGACGGTCTCCTTGGCAGGGAGCAGTTTGCCGGCGTATTCGTCGAACTCGGCCGCTATCTTCATGGACTTGGACTTTCCCAAGTGCTGGGAGATCTTGTTATAGGAACCGGTGGCATAGCGCACAAATTTTGGTTTTAAGGACATGGCTTTCTTCCAGGTATAGTCCTGGATGATGCGGCCGATGCCGTGCCCCCGGTATTTGGGGTCCACCCTTAAGCCCTCCAGCCACAGCTCGCCCGGCCGGTGGACGGTGATCTTGCCCACGCCGACCGGCCTGTCATCTATCGTGGCTGCGAAGAAAAGGCCGCCCTTGGTCTTTACCCACTGATCCCAGACCTCGGGCATGTAATCGCCCCAGCGGCCGAATGTGTGTTTGCAGAAGTCAAGCACCACCGCCTTGTCCGAGGGCCTGGCCGGGCGGATCTTTATCCGGATAGGGTCATATTTATTTATTTTAGCCATGGTTAGACCCTTTCTATGGTATGCCTGGTAAAAATGCAATTTCAATACGTTCCTGTTCTTTTTCTTTTTTGTACCGCCAACTAAGAAAAAGAACCAAAAAGAAAAAAGCTCGTCGCTTAAAACTCTCCGGGCGCTGTGCTTCTCGTTGCTGACGGGCTTGTCTGAACTCGGTCTTTTGCCAAGCCCTCAAACAGGCCAGACAAGCTTTTTCCGCCATCAACTGCGATGCTCACTGATCGTTTTAACGCGACAACCGACCTCTCCCGGCCTAATGACCTCCCTCACCTCTTGGGAAGAAAATGATGGTAGAGAAGGTGCCCTTCATTTAAGCGAAGCAACTAGGCCTCGGTCAGCCCGGTAAAATGAAAATTATTGACCTTAAGCGGCGGGACCACCATGTTCTCCTGGCTCTCCGGCACGCCCAGCGTCTCCACATTGTTGAAGAACTCCACCATATCCTGATTGTAGCGCATATTCTTGACCCCGCAGGATATCTTGCCGTCCTCGATCAGAAAGGTGCCGTCCCGGGTCATTCCGGTGATGATGGGGATCTTGCGGTCCACCACCCGGTTGTACCAGAAACGGGTGATCAGCACCCCGCGCTTGGTGGACTTGATCATGTCATCCAGCGAAGCGTTCCCGCCTTCCAGTACCGGATTGCCTGGGATCGGACCCCAGGTGTTGGGCTGTGGCAGGCCGTGGCCGGTGGTCTCGGTCTTGTCGTGGGCGGCGGTCTTCAGGTCATACACCGGACCTTTGACCACGCCTTTATCGATGATGGTCACTTTTTTCTTAGCCATGCCCTCGGAATCAAAAGGACTGGCCCAGACCATCAACGGATGGTAGGCATCATCGCTGATGGTGATGTTCTCCCCCATCAGTTTCTGACCCATCTTTCCCGACAGGCAGCTCAGGTTCTCCTGCACCGCCAGGGCGCCGAAAGAAAGATATGAAAGGAACATTAACGGCGTGGTGACCGCTTCAGGCTCGAGGATGACGGTGTACTCGCCCGGCTCCAGCGCCTTGGCATTGAGCCCGCCCAGGCATTTCTGGATGGCTATGGATGCTATCTTCTCCGGGGCAATCTCGCTTGCTTTGCGCACAATTTGGGCGTAGCGCCCGGCAGTGATGCCCGACCGGGCGGTGATCTCCATCCGCAGGGTGCTGATGTTGTGGTAGGCGAAAAGCCCGTTGCTGTTGGCCATGGCGGTGGCATAAAGGGTATTATTGACCAGCCCAGCCAGTTCCACTTTTTCCTGCCGGGCAAGTTTTACCGCTTTAAGCACCATCTCCGCCCGCTGCTCCGGCTCCATGAAGGCCGAGCTCTGGTCAAAGGCCGGGATCTCCCGGTATTGCTGCGGCCCCATCATTGGCGGAAGCTCCTGCTGGCCGGTGATGGCCCGGGCCGCATTTACGGACTGCTTGGCCAGTTTTTTAAGCGCCTCATCATCAAACTGGTTGGTGGTGGCCCGGCCGGAGCGGCCGTCCAGGTCCACCCGCAAGGAGATGTTGACGTTTGACGTTTCCACGTTCTGATGAATGGTGTTGTTGGCGATCCTGGTCAGCGGACTGACGGTCTGGTCCAGGATCACTTCGGCCTGGCCTTCTTTGGCAAAGGATAACGCTCTTTTGCAGATGTCGTGGGCCTGGTTTTTATCTATCAGCATTTTTAGATCCATCCAAATAAGTTCTTTTTATTTTTTGGACACTGATTTTCACTGATTGTCTTCTATGTTGATTAAATACTAATCCGCGTCAATCCGTGTCCCATTAAAATTCAGGAGTTTACTTCTTCCCCGGCACCACGCCGACCTTGATCTTGCGGAACCTGGCCGGTGCGCAGCCCTGGGCGGTCCGGGCCGACTGCCCCGGTTCCCCCTTGCCGCAGCCGTTGGTCCCCCAGATCTTCCAGTCCCCGGGCCCGGCGATGGCGTCGCAGGCGTTCCAGAACTGGGGGGTGATTCCGGTATAGGTGGCGTTCTTGAGCATCTGTCCCAGCTTGCCTTTCTTGATCTCCCAGGCTATCTCGGTGCCGAACTGGAAATTGGAACGCCGGTCGTCTATGGAAAAGCTCTTGGTGGTGGCCATGTAGATTCCGTCGTCGGTCTCGGTGATGATCTGTTCCAGCGGTTTGGTCCCCGGCTCCAGGTTGATGCAGGTCATACGGACGATGGGCATGTTGCCCCAGCCGTCGGCCCGCATGGCCCCGGTGGAGTTCTTTCCGATCATCTTGGCGGTTTCGCGGGATGACAGGTAGTTGACCAGCAGTCCGTTCTTTATCAGGTCATGCTTTTGGGCCTTTACCCCCTCGTCGTCATAACCGAAACTGCCCAGCCCCATGGAACAGGTGGGATCGCTGGTGATGGTGACTATGTCCGAGCCGTATTTCAGCTTGTCCAACTGGTCGGTGGTGGCAAAGCTGGTTCCGGCAAAGTTGGCCTCGCTGCCGAAGACCCGGTCCAGTTCCAGCGGGTGGCCCACCGATTCGTGGATCTGCAGTGAAAGATGCGACCCCTCGATGATGATGTCCTTCTCGCCGGCCGGGCACTGTTCGGCTGAAAGCAGGGCCACCGCTTCTTCCGCCGTTTTCCCGGCGTTCCCGGCAAAGTCCAGCCCTTCTATCATCTCGTAGCCGTTGGATTCATAATGACCGTCAAGGCCGCTGGGATAGGAGCGCTGCTGTACGTCGCCGTCCTTGATGGCGGTGGCGCTAAATTGGCCGCCGCACTGCACTATCCTTTGTTCTATCACCGAGCCGATGGTGGAGGCGAACAGCTGGTCCTCCACCCAGGACGCGATCTGGGATTCGGTGATGTTCACCCCTTTCACCTGGCGCATGGCGGCGTCGGTCTTAAGCAGCAGGGCGATCTTCTCCTCCAGCGGGACTTCCAGCGGGTTCTTTTTGTGCGGGGTGACGTACTTGTCAATGTACTTCTCCACCGGGGACAGTTCCATGTCACGGACCTTGAGCAGGGCGCTGGCCTTAGCCACCTTGACGGCCAGCCTGGCCACCCGCTCGATCTCTGCCTTGTCTATCTTGGGACTGGAGGCAAAGCCCCAGGCCCCGTTGGCTATCACCCGGATTCCGAAGCCGCCGGAGGTTCCCCGATTGATGCTGCCCACCTGGCCGTCCTTGACCTCCACCCGCTCGGAGTCTTCGTTAATGATGCGGATGTCGGCGTAGGTGGCCCCGGCCACCTCGGCCACGTTAAGGGCGTGTTGCGCTAGGTCTTTCAAGATTATATCTCCTTATTCAATATCTGCCATTCTGTTTTCAGCATCCCGAAATGCAGTTTGTCCAACCATTCATCGTTCCATTGCCGGACCTCCCTTTCGCATCCTTCTTTCTTGAAACATAGCTTGTCGGCCACCCGTATCATCCTCTTATTAAACGACCATGTCTCCAGGCCGATATGATGCAGGTTGCGTGTCTTGAACAAATAATCTATCCATAGTTTCAGGGCTTCCGTTCCCAATCCCTTACTGATCAGAGAATCCTCATAAATAGCTACCCCGACATATTTATGATCCTGATTACCTTTATCAGCATAGCAATTCACCGTACCAATGGGACGGGCGCTTTCGTTCTCGTTTATGATTGCCATACCGAACTTATTTTCTTTTTCACCTTCGATGCTTTTAGTTATTCTGGCAATATATTCCTCATCTGGTTCTGGCTGATCTTTTTCCCAAGGGGCATCAAATAATTTAGCTTGGCCGTTCATTTGGCTCCATTTTAAGAACAAAGGAACATCTTCCAACGTTCTTCTTCTCAACCAGACCTTCTCGCCCTTGGCCAGGATCATCCCAGTATGTCCCGGTAATCTATCTTCATGGCCGTCTTGGCCTTTTCCAGGATGTCTCCGGTCACTTCCTGCCCTTTGATGATGCCCTGCTTCAGCACATTCCTGACATATCCCAGGTCATTGCCCAGTTCTATGCGCTTCTGCCGGATCGGGGCAAAATAGCCGTTCATGTTGGCTATCAGCTCCTTTTTGCAGACCACGCAGCCCCTCCCGCCCTTCAAACACTCCTCCTTGATGGCGGTGTGGCCGGAAGTGAATATCTGGTGATAGGCGTAGACCATGCAGCCGTCCGGGTGGCCGGGGTCGTCCTTGCGGGCCTTGGTTGGGTCGGTGTAGGCGCTCATAATTTTCTTGGCGGTGTCATCCGCGCTGTCCTTGATGTCTATGGCGTTGTTCAGCGACTTGCTCATCTTGGAATTCCCATCCAAACCCTTGGTCCGCCCAAAACTGCCGGTCTTGGCCTCCGGCTCCACGAACACCGGCCCGTAGATCCGGTTGAAGTCCCGGGCGATCTCCCGGGTCATCTCGATCATCGGCAGTTGGTCGTCGCCCACCGGCACCAGATCGGCGTTGAAGGCCAGAATGTCGGCCGCCTGCGAGACGGGATAGGCGAAGAACCCGAAGGGCAAAGATTCCCCAAAGCCCTTCTGCTTGATCTCCTCCTTGACCGTGGGATTGCGCCCCACCCGGGCCACCGTGACCAGGTTCATGAAGAAAATGGTCAGATCGGCAATGGCCGGCAGTTTTGACTGGATGACGATGGTAGATTTATTGGGGTCTATCCCCGCCGCCAGGTAGTCCAGAGTGACCTCGATGATGTTGTCGTGTACCTTTTGGGGATCGTCAAAGTTGTCGGTCAGGGCCTGAACGTCGGCGATCAGGACATAGGTCTCGTATTGGTCCTGCAGTCTCACCCGTTCCACCAGCGAACCGAAAAAATGTCCTATGTGCAAAGGCCCGGTGGGCCTGTCTCCGGTAAGTATTCTTTTCATTTTTACTCTATATATTGATCGTATTTCTGTAATTGTTTGACCGCTTCCATTCTATTTTCCCAATTCTTTTCTCTATGCATCATACTCATTAGTATTGCAACTCTTAAAAGGCCAACATCAAGCATACTGCGTCTATATCTTGATTGATCATTTTCATATTTTTCTAAAGCTAGTTTTGTTTGACATAAAATAGTATATAATTCACCAATGGTTTCGTATTCATTTCTAGTTTTTTCATAAAATTCAAACAATTGGTTGCGATTCGCATGCCGTTTATTCTCGAAAAAACATCGCAATAAAGCAAAAAGTGTTTCGTAAGTATATTTATTCTCAATAAACCTATCTCTGTTCGTTTTATATTCATGCAATAAATCACTAATATATGCCTCCCAAACATGGAATAATTTATCAAATTGCTTATCCGCTATGTACAATAGAGCACTTGCTGCAGATATTTCACGTTGGATTTCGTCTGATATTTTATTATTGAATTCTTTCTTGTACAATAATAGATGTGATACGTCCGCCCATAAATTCATAGCAGCAGTAGTTATTTGGATCTCACAAAGCAGATAGGCTAAACCTTTGTGAGGGTGATCATTTTTTAAGCTTACAATATACTTAACATCAAAATACCCAAATTCAGTGTTTTTCAAATCCTGATATTTATTTTCTACATCATGCACATCAAATAGTCTATTGACAATTGCTTCTATGTTTTTAATTTCAGTAGGCAATGTACAGATGACTCTTATGCCAGCTATGTCTGTTATCTTATTAAATATATCGTCTTTATCATAGTCAATATTATTTCTTGTTAGTTTGTCATATATTGATTCCCAACTTTTCACCCTACTTTCAATTTTCACTAACGATAAATCTTCTTTTTCAACTTCATCATTCAATAGACTATACACATCCTCAACTATTACTTTATAAGGACGTTTATAGTATTCTTGTTGCATTTTGTAAAGTTTATCAGTATATGTGGTCTTATCCATTTATTTAAATTCCCGAGTTTTCAATTTTGCTCCACGAGGTAAACCCGTGCCCCAGCACCTCCTTGACGTCCGTCACCACCATAAAGGCCTTGGGATCCAGCAGGCTGACGATCTCCTTCAACTGCACCAGCTCCC
>Ga0315268_10008676_pt1 | contig 10591 bp, 12 predicted proteins | sample C1_top_MG_FD_204535 | JGI IMG/M metagenome (GOLD analysis project Ga0315268, IMG submission 204535) | Sediment microbial communities from Yellowstone Lake, YNP, Wyoming, USA - C1_top | ecosystem: Environmental > Aquatic > Freshwater > Lake > Sediment | place: USA: Wyoming | collected 2017-08-01 | reverse complement strand
GCTTAGAAACAGTCACATCAGAAACGTTGTAAGGCAACGGAACGCCAACACCCGAATAACCAAGCCACGATGCCTTCTTAATCATACGCTCCACTAATTCAAAATCGCTCAAAGGCAATTGTAGATGCAAGTCGTAGAATTTTTTCATGGAATTAACCCTAACTCTCTACAGATTTCCTCAATATCATTTTTCTTAAACCGCACATGTATCCTAATCGGGTCAACTCGAGCGAGTTTGAACTCGCCTCCAAAAGCCGCTTGCTTATCTAAGCGTATGAAAAGACTACCCCTCTCAGAAAACTCGCCCAAGCGACTGCCCAACGTCTCTTTATCTAAAGTGTTAAGGTGCGCCGCGATTTCTTCAACAATAGTCTTAAGCGCTTCCTTGTCCTTCACACGCGTGTCGAAAAACGTGATAGGATTACCATGATGACCGCTCAAAACGTGTTTTTCGAACACGATTGCTTCCGCATAAGGAGAAGCGAGAATCCTTTTCACGGCATCTAATACTTTGGTTTCGTCTTCGGTGGCGTGGCTAAAAACACGAATATCAACATAGGCAACCGCGTTCTGCGCCTGCAACTTTCCTGACTCCACTAAAGAAAGTGTTAAGCACTGTTTTTCTTAGGCTTCTCAATATCTTTTGAATATGCTTTCAGAACCTCGACATTCTCCTTGTGCAAAGACCTTCTTCTCAAATCAACAGGAATCTCAAGTTTCAAAGTCTTTTTCAGGTCCAATTCGGCTTCTTGCAGTTCCTTTACACTGAAACCGCGTCCCTCTTTCGGTTTCCCATCCTTCTTACGCACGAATGCGATGCTTTTCATCTTTGTTTCTCTCATAGTAAACGCCTATCAATAGATTGTCGTTTCAGAATTTAAGAACTCCATCGACTATCAAATCATGCCTTTCTTCGTTCTTTTCTTCGCCAAACAGCCTTACGACTTGGCCGAACCTTTTCTGCACCTCGACCTTTATGCCGAAGCCCACGCATTTTCTTGCCTGCGCTAGTTAAGCCACGGAAAACTCTACGCGTGTTGGGTCTCTCACAAATCCAGTTAATGTGCTCATCCGACTTAATCACCGGATGCGCCGGATCAACCATGACGATTTCGTACCACTTGTGCATGCCGTCTTGCCAAACCCAGTAAGAATTCAACACTTCCAAGTTTGGAAACTTTCGCGCCGCTCTTTCTTCGGCGATTAGCTGCAAGCCTTTGGCGGCCTTAAATTTTTTGACACCCATGCGTTTTGGTCGTCTTCCAGCCACTGGCCGAAGTTTTCTCAAGCCGCCTCTTCGAACACGCACACGGACAACCACAAAGCCCTGCTTCGCTTTGTAGCCCAGCTTTCTAGCTCTGTCAATGCGCGTTGGTCTTTCTATCCTAACAATCACTGGTTCGCGTCGCCATCCAATGACTCTCTGGCGCATTAGGTCTTTCACGTATGATGCTTCGGGTTTTTTCCAAGCCTCGGCAATATGCTTGTACATGCTCATTTTTTTGGTTCTCCATTTGTTTGCGGTTCAACCACACAAGGTGGTCACATCCCTGCGGATGAATTGCATCCGCCCGCAAATTGCATAGGAAACGGTTAGACGCTTAATAAACCTTTTCCGCCAACTCGGCTTTTTTAACCTGCAGGTAGCCACTTTGACCTTCCCAAACCTTCTCCGTGCTCAAAAGTCGAATCCTTTTGTTGAAGAAAGGCGCGTCCAAGACAAGCGTTTCGTATTCCCCGCCCTCGCCTACTATGGATGTCTGATACTTTCGGTTTAAATCAACAAGCTCCTCTATAGCCTTTGAATCGATGATTCTTCCAAGCCATGAAGCGTCAAAACCATAAGCACAAACTCCCACGAAGATTGCTTCAAAATGCTCGTTGACAATCTCTCTTAAGAGGGTATGGGGGTCTTCGTGCCAAAGCGGAGCAATCGACTTTAAATCTAATTCTTGACAGATTCTCTCAATACGTACCTTCTGATACTCCGAAGCAACCGCACCAGAAACCACACCCTCAACATCGAGTTTCGCCAGTAGACGCTTCAAGTCTTCCAGTTCAACTTCCTTAGCACCGCTCGTTTCCGCCTTTACAATTGGAATGCCAGCGGCTTGAGCAAAAAGATCAGTCAAGCGAATATTCGGATAATGGAACATCCAACTGTCTGCTTGAAGCGGAACCATGGTGACCAAATGTTTAACTTCATAGCCTTGCTTTAGGGCTCGGTAAAGCGCCAACGCAGAGTCCTTTCCGCCGCTTATCAACGCCGCCACGCGCAAATCAAACGCCTCTCGCATACTACTTCGAATCATCAACCTTTTTCGAAGAATCCCACAAATACTGAAAATAATCACGTGCAAACTTCACCAAACCAACGTGATTGCTCCAAATCACCAGGCTCGGTTTGTCTTCGCCCAGCATCAGCAGAGCTTCTTTTCCATCACAAATAACTCCGCCACCGAACATCTTAGTCCGCGTCCTAACCTCGGCAACCAGAGAAAGCTGCTCTATATTCCATTCTTTTGCGTTACCCGCAGCCATGAACAAAACCTGCACGTTTCTGCTGTGAAGTCCCTTCAGCAAATTCAAGAAAATATCAGCAAAGGACTTGGCAAAAATGGGCGCTGCAATCATGGCTTCGTTTTTAACGTTGTCCAGCATTTCTTGCAGTTTCGCCACTACGTTTAGTTCTCCGCGCAGAATCCAAATGTCAGGTTTCTCACGAATTTCGCGCTGCTCGAAGATGGGTTGTATTTCTGTGGCTATGGTTTTTTCCCAGTTGTGAAGCTTTTCTTCAAACTGCAACTTAGTCATCGACAGGGCTTCTATGGGCGACTTTGGGAAGTATTTGCTGGGTCGTCCGTGTTCGACTTCTATCCAACCCTTCTTTTCCAGCGCGTTCAGTACTTCGTAGATTTTGGAGTAAGGCACGTTTGACTGTTCGCTCACTTCACTGGCGGTCAACGTTCCGCTCTTCAACAGGGCTAGGTAAGTGTCGGTTTCGTATTCGGTTAGTCCCAACTCACGCAACACACGACGTGCCACATCACTCGCTACCACACTTTTCACCTTATGAATTGTTTGGAAACCTTCATATACCAAGAACATGAGCACATATGAATATAAACTTACAACTCATAGTGGTGAATAAAAACGCAAACAATCAAACAAACCCAGTCCATCTGCCCAGAATGCTTCAAAGTCTTAGACGCCGAGATATTCGAAAAAGACGGCAAAGTGTACATCAAGAAAACCTGCCCTGAACATGGCGAGTACACGGAACTTTACTGGAGCGACTACGAACAGTACAAAAGAGCTGAAAAATTCAGAAAAGACGGCACAGGGTTGAACAATCCGCGCACAAAGACAGAGAAAGGCTGCCCAAACGACTGCGGCATATGCCCACAACACAAGAGCCACACAGTACTGGCCATAATAGACGTAACAAACCGCTGCAACCTCCGCTGCCCCGTGTGTTTTGCGAACGCAGCCGCGAGCGGTATCGTGTACGAGCCGACACAAGAGGAAATCAGGGGTATGCTGGAAAACCTGCGACGAAACGACCCCGTTCCAGCGACGGCGTTGCAGTTTAGTGGCGGAGAACCCACGGTTAGGAAAGATTTGCCTGACCTTGTTCGCATGGCGAAGGAGGTGGGCTTTAAGCATGTGGAGGTTAACACGAACGGTGTTGTGCTCTCTCAGAGCGTCGATTTCGCTAAGGCACTCGCAGATGCAGGCGTTAGCACGATTTACCTGCAGTTCGACGGTTTGACTTCAGAGGTTTACAAGTTCACCCGCGGAAAAGACCTGCTCGACGTGAAGATGAAAGCTCTAGAAAACTGCCGCAAAGCAGGCTTAGACAGCGTAGTGCTTGTAGTAACGCTCATCAAAGGCGTAAACGACCACCAAATCGGCGACATAATCAAGTTTGCAACAGAAAACTTCGACATAATACGATGCATAAACGTTCAACCCGTCTCCATCTGTGGACGCATTCCTGAAAAAGAAAGAGAAAAAATGCGCATAACCATTCCAGACTTTATGAAACTCTGCGAACAACAAACCGATGGAAAAATAAAAGTTTCCGACTTCTATCCCGTGCCTACAGTGGTGCCTGTTTCTCAGGCCGTAGGTGCGTTGAAGCACAAGCGTTATGTTGAATTCACGACTCATCCTCACTGCGGGATGGCGACGTACTTCTTCGTCGAAAACGACAAAATAATACCCATTACTCATTATGGCAACGTGGACAAGTTTATGAGAACCATGCAGAAAGTCTACGATGACGCCTCAAAGGGACACACGACAAGGGCAAAGCTCCGTCTATTCTTCGGCACATTTCGCCACGTTAAGTTCAGCTTTTTGCGCAAGTACATTTTGCCAGTTTTGACATCGGGCACATATGAAGCCCTAGGCGATCTACAGAAAAAATCCATCCTGCTCTCTTCCATGCACTTCATGGATCCCTACAACTTTGACTTGGAAAGAATACAAAGATGCTGTATTCACTATGCAATTCCTGACGGGCGAATAATACCTTTCTGCACTATGAACTCTTTGCATCGGGTAGAAATCGAGAAAAAACTCGGTGTGCCCATTAAGGAATGGCAGAAAAGGCACAAAGCGTTGGCAGTACCAGTAGCCGTGTGAGAGGAAAACCTATAAACAGCACCTTTTCTTTTTAACTTCGAAGGTAACAAACATGGGCGGCGGAAAAAAGAAACTCACCCTCGCGTCTATAGAAAGATCGCAAGAGAAGAAGCCTGAGAAAAAGAAAGAGTCTAAATCCTCTGGAAGCTCTAGTGAAAGGAAGGTTCCTGACGTGTTCATGCCGGATGCAAGCGGCAAAATAGTTGATGAAATGAAAAAGCTTAAGGTGCTTACGCCTTACGTGGTAGCCTCGCGCTTTAACCTGAGACTTAGTGTCGCAAAGGATTTCTTGGAAGAATTAGAGAAGAAAGGCGCCGTTCAACTGGTTTCAAGAAGCAGAAACGTCCGCGTCTATAAACCTGCCGACTAACCTTCTTCACATAGTATCAGGAGAAATCAGATTATACCTTTTCCTGAAAGAGTTTACACCGAAGAAGAAGTAAAACAAGCGAGAACATACGTTAAACAAGGTTGGAAGCATAGCTTAAGAGTCAAAGGAAACTCCGAGTTCAAGCAAAGAGTGAAAGAAATACTCAACCTCCTCAAAATCGCAGGCTACTACGATTTTCTTCGCACTTACATTCGTGACATAGTAGAAATCGAAGGCTTCAGCCAACTGAGAGAAGCTGAAATCGCCATCTGGGCAAACCGAGAAATCCTACAAGATCCAGTGGACGCAGCGAGCTTCTTCGTCCAAAAAGCCCAACAAATGAAAGACTTTCTCGAAGATAAACCCTACTACAGCGGATCAGGCGAATTAAGTGCGGTCAACAAACGCCTAGAATTCTTAGAAACACTGAAGAACAAGAGCAAAGAGCCAAGCGTGAAGCAACGCTGCGAAGAGATTCTAAAAAACTATGCAGAAAGCACTTTTTTCTAGAAACCTACCTCAATTTTAGGCAGCTTTTCAACTGCATGATTGAGTTCTTAAAGTCATTTTCCCGGTCAGGCTCGAGTTCGCAGGTGCACTTCAAGTTTGAACACAGTCGTTCCAAGATAACGTGTTCAACAGCATAAGCGCCCGTGCTGAGAAACTTGTGAAGTCCATCGATGAAAAGGTCTAATTTCTGCGGAATCTCTTCTTGATTGAGTGCATAGTTGCTTTCTAAGTAAGCATAAATAGCGGATGTGGCGTTTTCGTTAAAGACTTCTCTGAGCGAATTGTCAATGGTTTTTACAAGTAGTTTATTAAATTCATTTTCTCTTTTCATTTTTGACTTCTCCCATTAAAGCAACGTCCATTCTTACACTTTGTGGTTGATACAGTTTCACGATCTCCAACCCGTTTTCTCCATACTTTATCTGATCGTTGAACAGACTTCTCAGACCCGCCGCAATTTTCGAATCGTGTGCAGATGGACTGAACAAGAATATGGCTGTGGTCTTCTTTGCAGACAACAGTTCCAAAGCGTATTGCACAAAACTGTAAGTTTTCTCAAAGCCGACGGACAGCACCAGCGTGGACAGATTGTCGAAAATGATGTTTTGACTGCTATAAGCGTTGGCTCTCAGCGTCTTATCAAGTGCGTCCAAGAGCAGAGAAGTATTCTTAGCGGGTAAAAGCATGTCATCTTGTGAACCATTCGCTTGAGGAGCAGAAACCAGCTGAGTTAATAGGAAAAATCGTGCATTTTCTCTATTGGCTAAAACAGAATGAACTGCGCTTCCCCTTGTAGTGAAAACGGTTATGGGCTCTATGTTAGCCGCCGCTTCCAAAGCAAAATCTCGAATCAAATTTTCATAACTGGAAACAGGACTTATCTCCAGCAATAGGGTTCTGCCAGTGGATTCTTGATGGGTTAGCCCCAATTGTTTAGAAAATCTGTCTAAATGCTCCAACATATCCATGGATTTTGCAGTGAGAAATCTGAACTCTTCCACTAGTTTGTGGTCCAGTTTCTCCACGTTTATTGCCCTCAGCTCAGTCAAGTAAGTATCCATAATCTGAGCGTCTGCTTCACGCAGATACTCCAAGTATTTCTTTTCCTCTCCTTTGAGAAAGCCAAGGTTGCCCAGATCGAACAGGTCTCTCTCGTTTCGGAAACCCTTCCCTTTCGTTTCTTCCTTGAATCTTTTCCAAGATTCAATCAGTTTTTCTTTATTAAAGTGCCCGTTGGAAAGGTATGCTTGTGAGAGTCCCATCAAGACTAGTGAACTCTCTTTTTCGTGTTTTTCAACATCTATTCCGAGTTCTTTCAGTTTCAGTCTTGCGACCGTGTTTTCTTCATCAGGAAAGGCATAAACAACGCGCTCTCCATGTTGTAAGCCTTCGGTAATGTAACTGGCAAAAATCTTCATTTTATCAATGTTCGAAGTGTAAAAAACGACGAGGTGCTCGCCTTCTTTCACTTGAAGAACCTGATGTGGAGTCTCGAAAAACTCTTCAAGTATGGTTGTCTTCATGAAGTAATACGCTATTATGACAAAGAAGAACATGTTCATCGTATAACCAATCTCAATCATTTCGTAGCCAATAGACCGCACGTAACCGTTGAAGAACAAGAGCGAAAAACCCGTTGATGCCCAGCTCGCGCTGAGCCAAGCTAGAGCCTTAGAGACGAGTTTTTCTTTGCAGTGGAGGCTGGACAACATAAGCAAGCCGCATGGATATGACATGACGAAAATGAGAAAACCGCCCAGTAAGTACATGAACCACGGGGTATATGCGGGACTAGATACAGTTTCTCCCCACAAGGTTGTAACCGAAGACACCGCCCATGGAGCCGACACCCATGCGATGATCAACAAAACAAGCGCGTAGCCTTTGAACAACAAAGACACTACATTTAACATCAAGTACTCTTTTTTGGTAAAAGCGTAGTGTCCTTTTCGATAAAGTACATAAGACGCGTGTTCAACGGCAACCCCTGCGACAAGAGCCGCCGTTATACCCACAGCTGTAGTGTAATAGAGGCCCCATGCTTCTTGGATTACGTGGTTTTTGAGAAAGTCACAGAGGATTACTGTGGCGAAAGCTGCGAAGGAGAGAATGAATAGTATTTGGACTGGCTTAAAGTAGGAGCCTCTTTGTCGTAGGAAAAAGAGAATCAATGAGCCGATAACGGAAAGAAAGGTGACATAAAAAATCCAGTCGATCATCAGTCTTCACTGAAAGTGTTAAACCATCGAAAAGGGCACGATTTTCAACCCGTTTTCGTAGATAATAACTTCGTGGTATTGTCGACTGTGGTTTGTGCCGCGCATTTTTCGTATTAGGAATCTTGTTTTCAGTTCTGCTTCGTGTATCACGTTTTCTAGTGATAAGACCGCGTCGGATATGAATTCTTCAATGCCTAAGCCTAGTGTTCTGGAGCCTGTTGGGACGCTGCAGGTCATTATCGTCGTGCAGTTCAAGGTTTTGAGGACTTTATAGAAAATGTGCATTAAAGTTCTATATTCGAACCTTTCCTGATTAGCATTAAAAAACGCCGTTAGTGAATCTACTACCAGCCGTTCCGCCTTAAGATCTTTAATTGTGCTGAGTATGAGTTCGATGTTAGCGTTTAACCCCGCGCCCTTCATGGCTTCCAAGCCAATGACTTTTATCAAGCCATCTTGTTCGAGTTTTTCAAGGTCGAAACCGAATTTTGCCATGTTTCTTTTCAGTGTCTTTTCGTCTTCCTCAAACGTGGCGTACACGCCCTTCTCTTGGTATTGTGTGGCACCGTTGCAGATGAATTCTGTTGAGAAGATAGTTTTTCCGCTTCCCGTGTTGCCGGCAAGCAGTATGACGTCGCCTTTTAAGAATCCACCTTCGATCAGTCCGTCTAGTCCTTCTATGCCCGTCTGAACACGTTTGAGAGGAAATCTTAGCTGAATATCGCCTTCTACTTTAGACTCGGAAATAGACTCTGGGATAGCAACCAACCTCCAGTTAGCCCACATAAAAGCATGAGGCTCAATGTTATAATTCGTTTATGAATAAGAAATCCTTACTTCAAATCAGACTTTAGAAACCTTGCTTAAGGTCGGCATAAATCTGCGAGCAGCACATGGAAGAGAAGCTTATATTGTATCCCATCTGCTCAGCCAACTTTACAGCGCCTTCAGCGGGAAACGCTATGGCATTCACGCCCATTCTAACCGCCAGCGTATCGGTTTCAGTTTTATGCTCGCCCTTTGGACGCATACAGCCAAGTACTAATGGTGTTTTGGGCATCATCAACCGTGCTGCAAGAAGCACTCTGCCAATATCCCTCGGTGCAGGCGGCTGGATCTGTTCCATTTTTGTGCCGCGTATGGGCATGAAAGAAATGACAATCACAGCCGATGGATTGTACTTCGTAATCATTTTTAGTGCTTGCAGCTCGCCCTTCAGTTTTCCATAGTGCAACCCAACGAGCACATGAGGAACTAGAGGTATGCCCGCGTTGCTTAGATTTGCAAGAGATTGGTCGTAATCTGCAACTCTGGCGTTTAGTTGGTAGATTTCTTGGATGGTCTCATTTGAACCTATTATGTCGATTAAAGCAGCGTCCACTCCCGCGTATCTGAGTTCTTGCGCAGATTTTCTGTCTATGACGCCAGTGTGCACCACGATGATTAAATCGAGTTCCTTTTTCACCTTCGCAATAGAGTCAAAAAACCTGTCCAGAGGCACTGAACCGTCTGGCTGGCATCCGCCACTTATGAGAACACCTACCGCGCCTTTATTCTTCAGTTCTCTGCACAGTGCTAACAGTTGTTGGGGCGTGGTTGCAGGATACATCGTGTTTAACACTATGCCTCCGCAATGTTTGCACTTCAACGCGCAGGAGGAGCCTGTGACAGAAATAGAAGGAAAAGCAGTAGGCGATGAACAATAGTGTTCGGTCTTGTAGTAGACAAAGCTTGGAGCGTAAAAGCGGATTTTCTTGCCAAAATTCTCCCAGCTAACCTTTTGCGCGACTGCCAAAACATCATTAAAGGTTTTTCCATTTGCTGTCAATAGGCTTTTGTAATCTATAGCGAGTCCCTTCGTTGCATCCTCCATAGGAAAACACTGCTATAAGGATATATTTTACTGGTTTGTTATGTCTTTAAAAGTGTTCAAGATAGCAAGCGCGGTGCATTATGACTCTTAATCGACGCATCCCGGAAATGATTCGAGTATCCGTAGGTTCTGCCATAGTTTTGAGACTTGGGCAAGGCGGTCTCGATGCGTTGCCCACGACCGTCTACCTTCTAACCTACAGAAAGGGCAGATGTAACGCCAATTGTGCTTTTTGCCCGCAAGCAAAAGACAGCAAAAGCCGTACCGACATGCTATCAAGAGTAACATGGCCACCTTTCCCGACTGCACGAGTCATTAACGAAATAGAAAATGCGGTTAAGAATGACAAAATAAAACGTGTCTGCATACAAGCGTTAAATTATCCCACGGTGTTCGACGACGTGTTGAGCGTAGTGTCTAGTATTCGTTCAAAATGTGCTGTGCCAATTTCGGTGTCCTGTCAACCAGTAAACGCTGAAACAATGCAAAAACTAGCTGAAGCAGGCGTTGAAAGAATTGGCATCCCACTTGATGCGGCTAACGAAGAAATCTTCGACAAGATAAAGGGCAAACATGCAAAAGGTCCGTACGCTTGGAAAAAACAGCTTCAGACCCTAGAGAACGCCGTTCAAATTTTCGGTAAAAACAACGTTAGCACCCATCTGATAGTTGGCTTGGGAGAAACCGAAAAAGACATGATAAACATTATACAGCGTTGTGTGGACAGGGGCGTTTACCCAGGGCTTTTTGCATTTACACCTATCTCTGGAACTGCGTTGGAGTTTTCAGCACCTCCCCCGCTTGGTCAATATAGGCGAATTCAATTGGCGCGTCATCTTATTGTCCAAGGAAAAACAAATTATGACAACATGCGCTTTGACAGTGAAGGCAGAATTACTGATTTCGGAATGCCTGTAGAGGCGCTTCATCGTGTGATTCGAAGCGGTGTTCCTTTCATTACTTCGGGTT
>Ga0315268_10008675_pt1 | contig 10592 bp, 12 predicted proteins | sample C1_top_MG_FD_204535 | JGI IMG/M metagenome (GOLD analysis project Ga0315268, IMG submission 204535) | Sediment microbial communities from Yellowstone Lake, YNP, Wyoming, USA - C1_top | ecosystem: Environmental > Aquatic > Freshwater > Lake > Sediment | place: USA: Wyoming | collected 2017-08-01 | reverse complement strand
CGGTGCGTGGACAGCCTCCACCCCCGGCCCGGCATACGGCAGCACTTTGCATTACACCATGACCCCGGGCGATACCGCCTCCTTTACCTTTACCGGTACCAACTTCACCCTCTATTACACCCAATACACCAACCGCGGCAATATTCAGGTGTTCATGGACGGTTCGCTGACGCCGCTGACAACGATCAATGCCAATGGGGCCCTGCTCTGGCAGAAGACCTACACCAGCCCGACCTTTGCCCCGGGTAACCACACGGTGGTATTCAAGGATGGCGGACCTGCAGGCTCTACCATCGACATCGATGCCATCCAGATCCGTGCCACCTATGACGACACCGCCAGCGGCTGGGTCTACACCGGTGCGTGGACAGCATCCACACCTGGACCGGCATACGGCAGCACCCTGCACTATACCCTGACGCCGGGCGATACCGCCTCCTTCACCTTCAGCGGCACCATCTTCACGCTCTATTACACCCAATACACCAACCGCGGCAACATCCAGGTATTCATGGATGGTTCCCTGACGCCGCTCGTCACCATCAATTCCAATGGGGCCCTGCTCTGGCAGAAGACGTACACCAGTCCGACGCTGGCTGCGGGCACCCATACGGTGGTATTCAAGCATGGCGGTCCTTCCGGCTCGACCATCGATATCGATGCCATTGCCATCCGATAGTCCACATTCCCTTTAAACAGACAGAGCGAGGCTGATTGCCTCGCTCTGTCTGTTTATATTGGCTTCAAACTTACCGAGGAAAAAATTCGACCGCCTTTGGGGAACCGTTAAGGGAACAGCGCTATGAACTGGCCCTGCCATAATGTGATGGTATCAGGGCCGCCTGATGAATCGGAAACACCCGCCCGCATTACCGCTTTCCCAGTTCCTTCATGTTGACCTTCCCACAACTTCATAATGGACCACCGTGGGTTCAAACTCCAACAGGAAATCCTTGTCCTCAGGGTAATATTTCGCCCGTTCGACATCGTCACCTGCAAATCCCCGAATGGCATCCAGACTTTCCCAGAATGTCAGCGTGATAAAGTGGGTGACTTCCTGCTCACGTCGTTCCAATATGTGAACGCTTATGTTGCCGGCCACAGACTGATAGTCGGGAATGGCCGTTTTGTTCGTAAACTCCCGATACGCATCCGCTTTACTGGTTGGCACACGTCCATGCCACATCCGCACAATCATCGTACCTCCTCGATCAGCTGCATTTTCATGGTTAAGATGAATGATCTATTTATTTTGTGACTTTCGGTAATACCGCCGCATCTTATCGCTTACCCCACAGGTATTCATGCTGCACCAGCGTCGACTCTGATTCCTGGATGTATCCAGGAACAGCCACCCGCAAGCGGGACACTCCTTGACCTGCGTCAACTGTCTGGATAAAAGCAATTGGCCTGCCGAATAGGAGATGGGCCACAGCATGGCGCCATATGTCCGATCAGTTTCCCAATCCGGTGAATGAAAATCATTCCTTCTTACGAAGTGACTGCTCGATACGGCTTCTCCATAAAACCGGACAAAAACATCCATATCCTGCCTGCGCGGTTCAACCTGCCGCGTCAAATTTGAAAACAGGCGATACAGCAGTTCTCTGAGCATCTTTGCAGTCCGCAGGGCCTCGTCCGCTTTTTCGGTTTCCCGGCCTGCCTGCCTCTGCAAGCGGTTCAATTGCCTTGTCGATAAAAGCCCCACCCTGCCTCCCCAACCTGCCAGATCCGAATAGGTCATCAAATAATCGTGCCGGGGGTCCGGGCGCGAGTTCACCGTATTGACGAAGTTCAAGCACAGCGCTCCGCCATTGATCTCCAGGGATTCCAATGTCCTTTTTTCTTTTGTTGTTCCTGCCATCGAAACTCTTTTTACAGGTAATTTCATTTCCGTCGTAATTTTACCATCAAAATTCATTTAGACGGTAAATAATAATCTTTGGGATCCAATCCAACAAGGGGCAGGCCGGAACGCCAAAACATGGCTTCCGGCCTGCCCCTTGCTGCAGTCGATTTATGGGGACTGTGGAATACGAACGGTTTTTCACATCCGGTCGATGGCATTCACCCGCGAAAATGCCGTATCACAGGTGGGGGTGAAGCCCGGGATTTAAAAATTGACAGCGATGCCTCTTATGATCGAATCCAAATATTCATGGGGTGGCTGATCAGCTATATACCATACTTGCGATAGAACCAGACCTTCACCACTTGTGTCAGCAGCACGTAGCATACCAGGAGTCCCGCCAGGATCAACCAATAAAGCCCGGGCAGGGCTACAAATCCGAGCGTTTCAGCCAGTGGAGAGATCGTCAACCATGCACCGACCGCGACGATGATGATCGATGTGAAGATCAGCGGCCAACTTGCGCGACTCTGAATGAATGGGATCTTGTTGGTGCGGATGACATGGATGATCAACGTCTGGGTGAAGAGCGACTCCACGAACCAACCCGTGTGGAAGAGTGCGGGATTGTTCCAGGCGTTGAACACATAGATCATGACGAAGAAGGTGGCGTAATCGAAGATCGAACTGATCGGTCCGATAAAGATGATGAAGCGCTGGATCTCTCCGATGGTCCACTTGCGCGGCTTGGTCAGCCAGTCGGCATCCACCTGGTCGGTGGGGATGGTGGTCTGCGAGAAATCATAGAGCAGGTTGTTGGTCAGCACCTGGATCGGGAGCATGGGCAGGAAGGGCAGGAAGGCGCTGGCTCCCACCACGCTGAACATGTTGCCGAAGTTGGAACTGGCCGCCATTTTGATGTATTTGATGATGTTGCCAAATACGCGGCGGCCCTCCATAACGCCCTGTTCCAGCACCAGCAGGCTGTTTTCCAGAAGGATGATATCGGAGGATTCCTTGGCAATATCCACTGCACTGTCGACCGAAATACCCACATCGGCGGCTTTGAGAGCCGGGGCATCGTTGATGCCGTCCCCCATGAAGCCGACCACATGCCCCTTGCCCTGCAGCGCATGAATGATGCGTTCCTTCTGGGCGGGAGCCAGCTTGGCAAAAATGCCGGTCAGGCTGGCAGCTTCGCCCAACTCCGCATCGCTCATGGTTTCAATTTGTGATCCCAGCAGGATCCTGTCCACGGGCATGCCCACCTGTTTACAGATGTAGGCCGTGACGATCTCATTATCACCGGTCAGGATCTTAACATCCACATTCAGCGTCTTCAGCCGCTTCAAGGCTTCCATGGCGGAATCCTTGGGCGGGTCGAGGAATGCCATGTAGCCCATCAGAGTCAGGTCGGATTCGTCCTGAACAGTATAGTGAGGCTCGTCGTTATCACCCGGAAACATTCGATACGCAACGGCGATGACCCGGAAACCCTCCTCGTTCAATTCCTTCACGCGCAGTTTGCGATGTTCATCATGCTCGGTCGTCACTTCCAAAACCTCACCCTCGATCTCCACATGCGTCGAGAGGCGCATGATCTCTTCGACCGCACCTTTGCAGATCAGGATCTGTTGATTCTGGTCGTTTTCCAGGATGACGGACATGCGCCTTCGCTGAAAATCGAAAGGCAGTTCGTCAATCTTGCGGAATTTTTCGTCCACCTGAAGCGCCTCGTTCAATTCACCGTGGTTCAGGATGGCTTCATCTGTCAGGTTCTTCAAACCGGTCTGGTAATAGCTGTTCATATACCCGTAGTGCAGAACCCGCTGGCTGGAATTGCCGCGCACATCCAGGTGTTTTTCGAGTACGATCTTGCCCTGCGTCAACGTCCCCGTCTTATCGGTGCATAAAACGTCCGTTGCGCCGAAGTTCTGGATGGCATTCAGGCGTTTAACGATCACCTTCTTGCGCGACATGGCGATCGCGCCATTCGACAGATTAACCGTCACGATCATGGGCAGCATCTCAGGCGTCAGCCCAACCGCCACAGCCATGGCAAACAGGAAGGCTTCCAGCCAATTGTGTTTGCTCAACCCGTTGATCAAGAATACAGCGGGAACCATCACAGCGATGAAGCGGATCATCAACCAGGTGAACTTGTTGACACCCTTGTCAAAACTGGTCAGTTCGCGCTTGCCCACGATGCTGGCCGCCAGTGACCCAAAGTAGGTTTTGTCACCTGTGTGGACAACGACTGCGGTTGCGGTACCACTTTCGACGTTGGACCCGAGGAAGCAGATGTTTGTCAGGTCGAGGGGATTCCCGATCTCCGCCGGCGCCGGGGCGGGTTTCTTTTCAACGGGCATCGACTCACCTGTCAGCGCCGCCTGGTTAAGGAACAAATCCTTGGCGGTCAACACGCGCACATCCGCAGGCGCCATATCCCCGGCCGCCAGGCGGACGATATCACCCGGCACCAGCATCTTGAGCGGCACCTCCGCATCCCTGCCATCACGCACAACTGTGGCCGTGGTATTGACCATGGCCTTAAGTTTTTCGGCGGCATTATCGGCGCGCATTTCCTGGTAGAAGCGCAATACGATGCCGAGCACCACCATCACAAAGATGACGATCATTGCACGCAGGTCACCTGTTAAATAAGACAGGATGCCCAGCCCGGTCAGCAGGATGACCAGCGGATTCCTGACGTTGTCCCAAAGACGCATCAAGGGGGATTGACGCTTCTCGCGCGCGATCTCGTTCAACCCGTCACGCTTGATGCGGGCCTCGGCTTCCGCCGTACTCAAGCCGCCTGACTGCGACTTAAGTTCCTTCAGAACGACATCTGATTCCTTGCGCGCCGTTTCCAATAATTGGTCGGAAACCTTCGGACTGCTTGCGCCGGCCGGATTTCCATTATTTTTCAGCGTGCTGCCCTCAGGGGGTGATCCCATTCATTCCTCCGCGAATAACATTCTGCCGCAGGATTGGAATTCCGCGGCAGCTGTTTTGAATTATTGCTCCTTGCATTAAAGTCCATACTTCCATATGTCGGAAGTCGGGCAAAAACAGAATTTCAGTTTGGATATGTACGCAGCACTCTTTAATTGTACAACAAAATCTAGGCTGGGAAACGCTCCCGGACTTTCGCTGCGATCTGGTGATCCGTCATTTTGTCCACGGTTTCAACAGCCAGCACGTGTTCTTTAAGCCCTTCATGTTCAAGGCGTTTCTCCAGCTCACCTTTGGCCTCACCCGGACCGAAGATCTGAATGGATTGGGCGTCACGGACCACCGCAATAACCTGATCATAAAAGCCGTTGAGATGATTCCCGAATTGACGGTCCCGCACATCCTCTGACGAGCCATCTTGCGAACCATTCCCACCTGTAAAACGGACATGTTTTTCCATGCCGGATGTGATCTTTTTTATTTCCTCGCCCTCTTCGGTAATAAGCACAATAACCGCCCTCTTATGATCGATCCACAAACCTGCCTGCTTTATCATGGTAATTCTCCTTGTCCATTTACAAATGAACCGATTCCTGGTGATCTGTATTCATACTCGCAATTATCGATGATCGATCACAATAAATGTGCTCCATCCCCAGGCAGCTTGTTGGAAGACCGAACGTGCCTGTGAAGACATTCTGGTCCACTCATCCTTCCGCTGGCGCGTTCGGCTTTCCTTATTCGGTCGTTTTCCCGTCGAACTGTTCATGATCCTGCTCCGCATTCGCACGGGCATGGTGAACAACGCCGTCCCGATGATTCGGCAGCGCATGGAGCGCATAGAGTTTCATCGGAACACTGCCGGCATTGATGGTGTTGTGATTGGTCCCGGCCGGGACGATCACGGCAAAGCCGGCTTTGATCGCCCCATGAACGCCGTCGAGGGCGGCCTCGCCTGAGCCCGGCTCCACCTGAAAGAACTGATCGGGCTTGTGCACCTCCATCCCGATCTCTTCACTGGATTTCAATGCCATGACAACGACTTGACAGTTCCTGGCCTTGTAAAGCACCGGGCGAAACCCTTCATTCTTTACGGCAATGCATTCGATATTTTGCACATAACCTTCCACGGGAGTTTCTCAACTTTAACATCCTCATTTATAAATTTACCTCAACGGTCCCATGATCAGACCTTCTTGAAATCAATATATCCATGCTGAACATCAACGGACACCAGCCTCACGCGCACCCTTTCACCGACATCCACGCCCTCAGCCCCTTGTACGAGCTTGCCTTCAACGGGCAAGGCAAGAAGCCGGACCCATGTCCCCTTCTCGGAGGCCCCTGTGGCGATCGAATCAAATTGCTCTCCGATCCTTGATTCGAGCAGGAGCGCGGCTGCGGATTTACCAACCTGCCGTTCGACTTTGTTGGCGGCATCTTCCGCCTCGGTACAATGGGTCGCCATAACATCCAACTCATCTTTACCATAGGGCACGGGCTTGCCTTCCAGGGCCGCTTTCAACAGGCGTTGGGTAAGCAGGTCGGGATAGCGGCGATTCGGAGCAGTCGAGTGGGCATAGTCCTTTACCGCCAGACCGAAGTGACCCGGGACATTCCCATCAGGGGATTCTGCAATATATTCGCCGGCACCCAGAAGCTTGATCACCGCCAGGGATAAGTCAGGGAATCGGACCGGATCAGCCGCCTTCTGTTTGACAAGAAATTCCTCCAGCGCTTTTGAATCAGGGACATCCGGAAGTTTGAACTTGTATTGACCGGCGATTTCGACGATACGCTCCCATCGTTTTGGCGTGCGTACCACCCGGCGGATCGAGGGGAAGTTGCCAGCCGAGAGATAGCGGGCGGTCACACCGTTGGCAGCGATCATAAATTCCTCGATGATCTCCTTGGCACGGTTCTTTTCCTCCACTTCCAGTGCGCTAATTTGATCGCCATCAAAGACCGGTCTGGCCTCAACGGTTTCCAGACTAAGCGCCCCATGCATATGCCTGAAATTTTTCATGCCTTGCGCCATACGGTCCTGTAATTTCAGATTCTCAGCCAGCCCATTGACAGCCGTGATCGCATCCGGGATGGTCCCATTGTTTTCCAGCCAGGCTGCCACGCTGTTATAGGCAAGTTTTGCGTAATTATGCACCCAGGCCCTGTAAATTTTCGAATCTTCAAGCGACCCATCAGCACCGACCGTCATTTCAACAACAATGGAAAGGCGATCCTCGTTGAAATTCAAGGATGTAATATCGGTGGAAACCTTCTCGGGCAGCATGGGGAATATCTCGGCGGCGGTATAGACCGAGGTGGTGTTATTGCGCGCGTGTTCGTCGATCGCCGAGCCATTTTTAATGGCTGAATCCACGTCTGCAATGGCGACCAGAATTTTCACCTTGCCTGCGGGCATTGCTTCCGCAACAGTAAGCTGATCCAGATCACGCGAGTCATCATTATCGATGGATGCCCAGGGAAGATCCCGTGCATCGCGGATCCCGAGCGGACCTGTGACCTGCCCGCCATCCGCCGCCACAGGTATCTGAAGCCTTCCCAGCTCGGCAAGCGCCTTGCTTGAAAAATCAGGGAACAGGCCGCGTTCAAGCATTACCCTGTGGGCGATCGTCTTTAAGATCGTGCGATGATTTTGGTCATTTGCATTCATGGCATGTCCTTTCTAATGAGGGGTCGAATACCAGGGGGAATTTTAATCCAACATCCTTTCCGTGGTTATCCGATTCCTGTATTCATTATATTCGGGCAGCAGGCGGTCGTATTCCTCATCCATCAGGGGCGACGAGATCATGAAATCTGCGGTGGCCCGATTGCAGGCGATGGGAATATTCCAAACTACAGCCATCCGTAAAAGCGCTTTTATGTCCGGGTCGTGGGACATGGGTTCAAGTGGATCCCAAAAGTAGATCAGGAAGTCAATGTCGCCATCCACGATCTTGGCCCCGATCTGTTGATCTCCTCCAAGCGGCCACTCTCAAGTTTGTGAATGGGAAAACCGATTTCCTGTTCCAACAAGGCGCCGGTCGTACCTGTGACATATATCGTATGATGCGCCAGGAGATCCCGCACGAACGGCGCCAGTGTCTCCTCCGCCTCGTTTAGAACGAAATGATCCACCTCGGGGAATTGATCGGATTCCATCGTGAAGAGCGGCCCACCTGCCACCGCTTTCACTCCGGCCATCCTGCAGCGATGGATGACGGCGCGCGCCGATTCGCGCTGTACGATCCTGGCGCTGACGAAAATATGATCGGCCCAGGCCAGGTCTTCATCGGTGAGACCCGTTACATTGAGGTCGACCAGCCGCTTTTCCCATGCCGACGGCAGCATGACCGCAACGGTCAACAAACCCAGAGGTGGCGCGCCAGCCTTCTTCCGGACAAATTAAAGAGCATGTTTAAAACTCCAAAAGATGTCCGGAAATTCAGGGTGGACAAGCAGGATCTTAAACGATATTTCCTTTATTCTTTCTCCTTCAGAAGGCCGACAAACCACCTTGAAGACTCACTATACATCTCCCAATTCTGCAACTGGAAATGTCGTTGTTTACAAACAGGGTCACGCGATGTTGTCAGGCCCTTTTTCCGCTTAACAAGCGTAATGCGATCACGAATATCACTGCTCCGATGAACGCAACCACGATCGATTGCAGGTTGATGCCCGACATGGCGTCACCCATATGGAAGAAATACGAGGCGATCCAGCCGCCTAATAATCCGCCGATCACACCGACGACGATGTCACCGATACATCCGAACCCGCCACCCTTTACGACCAGTCCCGCCAGCCAGCCGGCGATCAAACCAACGACGATCCATGAAAGTATTCCCATTTCGATCTCCTTTTTGTTTTTTGATATTCTTCCGTTTTGAACATGCGGGCGATCCGTATCTCCTGCATGTTCGGGATGATCCGATCGATCATCTGCCTGCTGCCGCCGGACCGGAGCCCTGTATATTCGCCGGAAGGATGAATTCCTTCGATCTTATGAACCGGCGCAGTTTTCCATCCATGAATACGATCGGATAGGCCAGCAAGGCAAACAGGTCCATAACAATAAAGAGCAACTTCAGTTTCATCGACTTTTCTCCTCGGTGATCTATAAATTTACAGGCATCAGTTTATTCCATCGTCCGGATGCTTATTTCCCTTTTCTACTCTTTTTATTCGATCCGGCGGGGGGATTAACATCGCTCTTATTGAGTGAGCCGCCCTTGATCTTCATCAGCGACTGTACAGACAGACCTTCACCCGGACGTGTATTGGAGGAATTGTTGAAGTTGTCATTGGATAACGATCTGTCCTTCCTGGGCTTGCGTTTACTTACACCTTTGTGTCCCATGCTTACTCCTGTTCCTTACAGCATTGAAATTCAAGTTTGATCCATTCCTGATGGGGCCTTCAGTTACCTTTGATATTATTCAGCCGTCTCATCGAACAATTCTTTGATGCGTTTAATCCGCTGCCGTGCGGATTCATGCTCCGCGACCCGTTTATTGAATTCATCCCCGTCTATTAGCACAATATCGGGCAGGTTTTGAGGGGACAGATGCAAGGCGATGTCGTCCCGCAATTTAATATCGTCAAAGACCTTCAGGAAGGCCCCCACGCCCTGTCGCACAAGCGTCTGATCATCGACCACCAGTGGCTCGGAATTAACTTTCGGTTCCATCACTTCCGGCACCGGCTTGTCGCTGTAGACCACGCGGACAAACAATCTGTCGCCATCCAGGAAGGGATAGTCTATATGGCTCGGCAGCATGTCGATCTGGCCCCGGTCGAGGATGAAGGCATAGCGCAGTCCGTCGCTGTTGCAGGATACCACCTGCAGCTGCAGTTCACTTGCAAGGTCATGCAGCAAGCGCGGATCAAAGTAATCACTGAAGGGAGTCGAGGTATGTGCGGCAATGTATCTGTTATTAAGAATGCCAAAGAGCACGATCATTCCGGTGCCCGGGTCCTGTGTCAAACGCCAGCGTTTAAAGCGCGGCAGCAATCCCCATCTGGTCAGGACAGTCGACACCTGGGCCTTGATCCGCCCGGTCTTTTGGTCGAAATGATGCGGCTCAATTATTTGTGTTGTCATCTTCACCCTTCCCGTCATTGCTTAACAGCTTGCGCTTGACTTCATCAAGCCAGCGGCGCATTTGTTCATCCGGCTTTGCAGGCTGTTGAAGACTGCCGGCCGCATCAACTTCAAGATCCGGCAGCGGCTCATCCTGTTCATAATGGATGACCTCAACCACCGGCGCCCGCAATCTTGCTGCAGGTCTTTCGAGAATACGCTGATTGGCCTGCTGGATCCTCAGCCGGCGCCAGAACCCCCAAAGGACCAAACCTGCCAGGATCAAAATAAAGATCGGCAGGCACCACATCCATAGAAATGTGAGCGGAGCCTGTAATTGTTCCTGGCGCTGACGTGACTGGTCGGCATACCACTGCGATGTCGCAATAGCAGATTGGGTCTGTGTTGCGACATTGTTGGCAACGGCTGTCTGGGTCCCGGCGGCAACCTGGTCCTTGTTTTGTTGCTCCACCGTCATCACCAAATTAAATTGCACCTGAGTCTGCCGGATCACATCCTGGGTCAGCGCGGCGCTCTGTGTTGAGCTGGCTGAATTCAAGGTGGCCTGTGCATTGACACGTACAAATTCAGCTGTGGCTGCAATCTGGGCGGCAATGACATCCGCATTGTTTTGGGCCTGGATCTGGGCTGCATTTAATGTTGCATTGGCCGAAGTCAAGGTGCCCTGTGCATTGATAC
>Ga0315268_10008674_pt1 | contig 10593 bp, 7 predicted proteins | sample C1_top_MG_FD_204535 | JGI IMG/M metagenome (GOLD analysis project Ga0315268, IMG submission 204535) | Sediment microbial communities from Yellowstone Lake, YNP, Wyoming, USA - C1_top | ecosystem: Environmental > Aquatic > Freshwater > Lake > Sediment | place: USA: Wyoming | collected 2017-08-01 | reverse complement strand
TCTCATTTGAGCTGTCAACTACGAAAACAGCAAAACTCCATGCTGTGTCGAATTCGTTTCGGAGGTCATTTAGGTAGGCTCGGGTTTCATTGATGTAGTCTCCGCTACCAGAATATCCAAGATAGCCCATGGCGTCATCGATCCAAAATTCTTGCCACGTGTGCGGATGCCTTATTGGTTCACAGCTGACTGGCACGCGATAACGAACATCAGCTATCTGAAAACTCAAGTCAACTGATGGGATCTGATGATGTGCACATGTCTCCCAATTAGCTAGGCCGACCTGAATTTCCTGCATGACATTTAATTCCTCTTCAGTAGTCCAATGCTCAGAAACCCAGTCGTAGCTACCGTCACACTGTAGAAAGACCACGCCCACTGCGACACTGCCAATAAGATACTCACTTGTTTCATAAAACCCTGGAGCGACTTCGCTACTGCGTGCAACCCCTAGATTTGGAGCAACATGCGAATCATAATGGTTAACGGAATTGGAAGAAAAACCGATTGCCGGCAAAGAAGGTGTTGAACAAGACGGCATACTTACAAGAAGAATTATAAGTAACATGGTCAAGCGAATTCCTGATTGGAGGAAAATTAGTCTTCTCAACTTCGTCTCCTCCCAAATAGAATCGATAGTTGCATCACAACTCATATTTAGTGTTTGCGCAACCAACTACTAGAAGAAAGTTCTACCGCGCGCGTATTAGCCGAGTTGTATTTTATGTTCGCTGGAGAGATCGAAATATTCGATTATGCGACAAACATTGGAGCCCCGAAACCAGTCTATATGCGCGCGCGTGGGAGAGGCTCTTCTTGAAATGTCTGAATCTTTTTCGCAAGAAAAGAAAACCAGGGAATCTTTGAAACCTCAAAGAACTAGTGATGACTCGTGCTTCCGTGCGCGTTCACATGCGCGACTTTACAACAAACACTGAAATGTGCGCGCGCCAGTGCATAATTCGATTCTAGCGCTAAATGAGCAATGCAAGCCACAAAAGACAAAAATAGCCCACGGTTTACACTCTAGTAGGCGGAAGTCCTATTCCATCTTCAAAAATAGTGAGTAGGGATACCTTTGCGGGGTTGCCCTAGCCTGGTAGGGGAGTTTATGAAGTATGCCCTAATCCTTAAATAGGTGTTTCGCGCTGACATGTAATTGACTGCCCATGAAAAAGTGGGAGAATCTTCTGAAGGTGAATGGCTGGAGAAGCGACATAACTAGTGTTGACAATGTCTTGAGGCATTATTCCAGGAAGGTGCGAAGTGAAAAAACGCGGGAGAATGTATGCGTCACCTTGACGAGTTTTTGCAAGTTTTCCACTCTAAACCCTGATGCGTTGGTTCAGCTGACGCCGGAAGAAGCTTCCCGACGCTGCCAAGATTTCACAGATCATCTGAGAGACAAAGGATACAGCATAAGATACGTCAACGTAAGTCAGGCGTATCTGAAGGCATTTTTCAAAGCAAACGGATATGAAAATGAGAAGAAACTCAAGACTGAGCGTTATTACCAGCCCAGTCGCTATCGCAAGAAGGCAGAATATGTCCCGACACCCGAAGAAATCGAGAGAATAGGGTACGCTTCTGGCTCAGCCAAAAACAGAGCCATAATACTAATGTTATTCACATCCGGGCTCAGAAACTCGACCCTCCGTGCATTGCTCTACAAAGACGTCAAGAAAGAGCTGGAGAGAGGACTAAATGTCGTCAAGATTCCAGTCTATCCTGAAATGAAGAAGGTGAGTTCGGCTGCATGCAAGGGAAACATCCCCTACCACACATTCATGGACGCAAACGCTGCAAAGTCGTTGAGAGAATACCTGGAAGAGCGAAGGAAAGATTTCGGTGGAATAGCAGATGAGGAACCGCTATTCTGTTCGGATAGTAACCTATTGTCGGCGGTGAAGCAACGCCTAACTCCAGTGTCGAAGAACGGTTTGGAACGCATGGTGAAGAGAGCAGCGAAACAAGCAGGAATGGAGCAGTGGGAAGATGTTACCCCTAAATGTCTCAGAAAAGCATTCGAGTCTGCTTTAAGGAACAATCGATTGGATGTGAAAGATCAAGAATTTCTCATGGGGCACATTTTGGAAAAATCACAAGATGCTTACTACGACTCCTCAAAATCCGAGGACCTTCGAACCAAATATGCCAAAATTGTCTTCTTCTCAGGGACGCAACAGGACAAACTCGAGATGGTTAAGGTCTTTGCAGAAACTTTAGGAGTCAAAGGCATCGAACTTAAGGTACAAAAGATGAAGGAGAAGCAGAAAGGACTGGACGAGATGGAAGCCCTCGGAGAGATCGTGCGTGAAGAACTAGGAATAAAGCCATTTGAGACGAGGATGGTTAAGCGCAAAGAAAAGGATGAGGACTGCGACAATCACAAGAAATACGAAAGCAAGATCGTCGAAGAAAAAGAGCTTCTGCCCCATATTGATGACGGATGGGAGATAATCAAAGAACTGAAAAACGGGAAACTAGCAATCAGACGAGAAGCTGCATGACGCACTTCTGAAGACATGACCAAAGCTTTTTCTCTACCAGTTTTATCGACGGTATGTCTAAAACTGCGACTAGTCTTTTTCTTCCGCGCGCGCTAAGAAGACTAGCCCGCGTTTGTCTGAATGGCCCGCGCGGTTTCTGAAACGTGTTTTTCCAATCTACTCACTAGTTTCCTTTAGTTCCTGTTTGTACTCCTGCCAGAGCTTTCACGGCACTGTCAATCGTCTCTTAGTGGCGTGCTAGGATGGACGTTACCTAGAGAAGTCTTAAGTGTTCTTTCTCTGAAACATTGGTGTTCTGAGCGCAAGGAGAATAAAGGCGGATGGAAACAGCGAATAGCCACGAGGTACCAGAGGATAGGGTCTCGAAGCGCGCTCTGAGATCATTGAAATTGATAAGAGACAACTCCCTGTTTTCAGCGCGCGCGCTCCTTTGCGAAGGATGTCCCCAGCCCTTTTGACTTTGGAACTGATTAGAGAAACCGTCATGGAGAACCCCCTTCAACGTTATCAAGACGTGACATTTCTGGCCTCAAGCGCGTGCTTGAATTAGTAATCACAGTCTTTCACCCTAATGGAGAATGTTCTACATATAAAACCTGTAGTGATCTCGTAACACGACATCCTTGGATGCTTCGGATAGAATTCTTCCAACTTGACGTGCAAATTCTAGAGTAATTGGAGACTCTGTGGAAAAAGCGGTTGTGTTCCAATTGAGTTTAGTGAGGCCTAATATTTCTTTGCAGATTAGTTCGATTTCCGAATCACCGTGATGGGTTACAAGAAGGGGTTTGGGGATTCTTGGTCCAGGATAGGTGCGAACCCGAGGTGTGTATCCAGTTGTGTAGAGTAGATGTTGGTTCTGAGTCAATGAAATGAGTGTTCCTCGGAGAACAGGATATTTACCTGTTCGAAGGAATCTTAAGTCCGTATTCTCTGAAATAGTCACATAATCCTTTGGTATCGCTCCCACTGCCTCGTTAAAGCCTTCGATTTCCTCATTAGAAAAGGACGAAGTCTTGTGAAGGACGATACGGCTAGGCAAAGCGTTTACTTTCTCAGAGTATTTCTTAATAGAGTGAGCTAAGAGATCAAACGATTGAGATTTTGTCAAATGAACTTCCCTTGTTTGTTTATCAACTGTCACGTCGCTTCCTCTCAAGACAAAACCTTCTCCGCTATGAGTGAACACTTGAGCCATTGCCGTTTCGAGATTCTGATTGGGATTTAATAGACTTCTATAAAACGAAATTCCTACATAGCAAGTGCCAACTGTAAGTTTAGCTAGTCTCCAAGGTCGTCCGTGGGCCTTGTAGTAGAGTGCCGTGGACAGATTCCACGCGAAAGTTGCAGGGGGTTGGCGGATCTTACCTTTGGACTCAGGATAATCGAGTATCGACCTCGCTGTTGTTTCCCTTAGAATTTGCGTTGGGATATTAAATTTCATAGCTTTTCCTTTGAGAGCGTTTCTGAAGTCATAGCTCCTGGAAGATTTCTCTACGACTTCGACTTCAACTTCCAGACACCATTGCGACAAGAAAGTCTGGCCTTCTCTCTTCATCTCTTCGATTGCTTTTTCCAGTTCTGTAAACTTTGGCCTCTTGGCTCCTCTCGTCCTTTCGGATATGCCACAATATTCTTCTAGTTCTTTGGGGAGAGCGCAAATTATGACATGTGGGGGTGAGTCTTCAAGTGCTATCTTTTCGATTTTTTCTGCGAAAAGATCGCTGGCTGCTGCTATCCGTGCGTTTATGTCCGAAATCGCGAGAATATGCTTAATTTCCGAATCTGTGATTGTGGCGTTCCATGTATCTGAAGAAACAAAACCGCACCTGATTGCATTATCTAATCGGAAGCCAGGAAAATCAGGGAAAACCCAAGGATTGGTTTCATTGCTTTTTATCTCTTCGCCTAACAACTTCAATATTTGCTTTGCCAGTGCAACGGTAATGCTATTTCCGATGATTCCTACTCTGATCTGCATAGGAGAGGGCGTTTCTTCGCTTGGTGAGAAATAAGGTCCAAAGTATTTTAGTCCCGTTTTTGGATCTTTTTCTTCTCTTTGGTTTCCGAAAATAAGGTCTGGTTCTTCTATGTAAGACGCTTTGATTTTCATTAGTCAATCTCCTCTATCGTTTCGAAGGAAAGAAAGTCCTCTTTTTTGTGTGAAAATTCCCTTGTTGATCTGTCGCTTCTAATGCCGACGTTCAACGTGGCTGTTACTGGTTTTCGAGAGGCAAAGACTCTGCTTCCAAATTCTATCCTCTTCTTATCATTTGACAGGAATCTTGAAACCCAGAATAGAACAAGGTTGAAATAGGCATAGTTGTATTGGTTGTAGGTTAATCGTGTTTTTATCGCACCTTCTCGAAAACTCTGAACCGTGTCGTAGCCATTTGTGGTCAGAACTATCCGCGGTAGAACCTTAAGGTATATTTGATCTCCTATGAAACCAAATGATATTGAAGCGGAAAAATGAATAAACAAGACCGAGTTAAGCTGCTTTATGTAGTTTTGTTTGGCTACGAGTCTGGTCGATTTCTTGTAGCGCCCTTCCCAGGTTTCGTATCTTACTGGAGTATCAGTGGGGTAAAAATACGCTTTCTTGTCGTATCGATCGTACTTCAGTCCTCTTTTTAGAGCTTCATGTTTTATCTCTTGATTGAGTAGCCAAATGAGTATGTTTCTGCGATCTTGAGATTCAATGAAGTAAGACACATCATGAGAAATGAAGGAGTCTTTTTGTATGTAGTTTCCGATCAATCCAGCGCTGACATCGCAGAAAGAATAAATCCTTTCTCCAACACGGACGAATGGGGTTTCTTTTATTTCAAAGAACTTAAACTGTATATTTTGGGGCAGAACGGCTTCAAAAACTCTTTGAGGAATTTCTAGAGACTTGAAAAAATTCCCAAAAAGGTTCTCGCTTACTTTATCGGGCCTTCCTGTGAGCAAACTAATTTTATATTCCGTTTCTTTAGCGCGTTTTTCTATTGATTCGACTTCTTTAAGGTCTGCGCGTATGCTTTGCGTTCCCCTCCTGACAAAAATGTCTCCTTCTGAAAAAGACTTTTTCAATTTGCCCGTTTGATCAGGATATACGCCTGCTTTAGTTGGTTTTAGTACAGTTTTCGATGGAGGAACGTAAATTAATGCGAATTTTCTGTTTTCCCCATTGATGCTCCGTTCGACTTCCTCGTAGCCAATTTCGATAGGTTCATTGCTGTAAGAGTTGAATTTTTCCTGGAGGGTAGCTTGATCAATATGAAAATCTTCCGACAATCCGATCGGGTCAAATGCTCCAGTTGGTGTTTCAAGGAATCCGAAGGCTATGTATCCTCCTCCATAGTTGGACATAGCAAAAATGTCTTTGGCAATGTCAGCAAAATTGGAATTCTTGCCAATATCCAGTGTAAGTTTGAAATCTAACTCTGCCGTCTCTCTTTTCTGCAGTAACACGAAATCTGATGCGACACTTCCTAGTGGCTTGGGAACTGATTCGGTAGTCTCAATTTGCGGTGATGCTTTCAAGGATGTGCTGACAGTTAATGCGATTTCGCGTCCCAGTTCTGTGAGCGTATAAATTATCTTGCGCCGCTTTTCGCTAGCATCTTCCTCTTGGGATTTGGTTATCAAACCCAAAGAGGCAAGTTTTTTGGCGCTAGCGAATATTGCTGCATAGGACCAGTCAGTATTCTTTGCCAAAGTGTACATCGATGCTTTTTCCATTTTGAGTAAACAAGTCAAGAAGTCCTTGTCGCTAGAAGTGAGTTGGTCCCTAACACTTTGGCTCAACTTGTCTCTCCTCTCGAATGAGTATCTCTAGCTCCGCGGATTTCACTTTTTCTGAAGCCTAATCCAAGCCCACTCCTATCAATTCCTACGCTGAAAGAATTTGCCTGAACCTTTTCCACTTGGTTTGTTCCTTTTTGTGTTAAGTAATGGAAAGTTCTGCCTCCAATCAAGAGGGGTCGCACAAAAGCATTGTCAACAAGAGCCTGCAGAAGCGACATAATGTTGTTAATGGGTATCTGGGTGCCTTCTGTTATGCCTTGAGTTGTCAGGCGGGGGTCAGGTCCAACCCCTCTTTCCGGCGTATTTCTTAACTCGTAAAGATAGAACAATATCTGCTCCTGTTTGCCGTTTATTCTCATCGATGACCTTCCCTCGAAGCATGAGGTTTAGCTGATATATCGTAAGCTTCTTGTTTATAAAATTTTTTATTGCTGATACATTTGGAAAACAATGCTTTGAAGCACGCACGCACTAGTTGAAGCACAGAAAAGGGGCAATATAAACAGAAAGCGCTCAGCGCTCAGCGTGCGCGGGCAAAATGTCGATTGATTCGGGCGTGTTGCTAGTGCTGGACTGGTAGACTCCTGATGATAATGACCTGCAAGATTGCATGCGAGGTCGTTCAAACGGCAACACATGGGTTCTACTCACTGACGGATTGATGTCTATCCCTCACTTCGCCCGTGTGGAAAACGTGTGATGCTCCAGCGCGCGCCAGGCCGACCGCGCTAGTATCCCTCTGCGAGCATGAAGGTTAGGACGAAGCGTTCGATGCGACATTTTTCGAGGATTTCAACCGTGCTTTTCTCGTAGATTTCATTCCACTTGTTTTTTTCTTGGAAGTCGTCGAGTTTCGCGTAGCGCGCGCGACTAGCGCTCACCCCGCGCGCTCTATTCTTGCATGCATGAGTATGTGAATTTCAGATGGCTTTCTTACCACGATCACGTAATCGTGCCGAATCTTTGGCACATAGGGATATTTCTTCTCGTACATATTCGTCCATAAGCTCAGCTTCGATAACTTCAGTTTGTAGATATTTGCAAATTCGAATCCTGCCTCTTTCAGAAGAAGCCAGGTGTGGTAAGGCAGGTCAAAAACGTTCTTGTGCCGGTACAACGGTCTGACAACAACGATAGCCAATCCTCCTTCGATTAGAACATTGAAGCACTGGGTATGAACAGTATACATAGCTTGAGAGTATTTCTCCTTCTTGAGATTTCCTATGTTGCTTTTGCTCCTTGAGTAATAGAACGTGTACTTTCCTCTCGCAGCCTGCTTTCCAACGCCTGTTGTCTTGCTTCTTGCCAACTGTCTTAGTCGGCTGCGAGAATTTGAATAGTGATTCTGATTTTCGTAGGGGGGACTGGTTAAGACAACATTGATTTTTTCTTGTCCGACATATTTGCCTGCCTTCCGCGCGTCTCCACAGAAGTTTTTTATCCAACCTTTCTTTCTGAGAGCTGGATCACTTTCAACGTTCGTTCTTGCTTGTTCTATACCCCGGTAGAATTTGGGAACAATCTCGATCTGCACAGAGTTCCTGCCTAGTGCGGCTGCAATGACCCCCACGCTTCCTGTTCCGGCAAGAGGGTCAAGAACTATGTCACCATTCCTTGTGTATTTTCCAATCAGAAACTCGATAAGTTGAAGGTTCATCTTTGCAGGATGATCTTGCGTGTTGCCCAAGTATTTGTGAAACTTTTTGGGCCGAGTTTCAGGAAAAAAAAGCTCTTCGGCGGGTTGAATCGCCTCCAGACTGCTTACAAACTCATTCTTGGCGACTCTTGCCAGCCATTTTTCCGTCGTCGCAGACATGTAATACTATGTTTTCTGGCCTTAAAAAACCTCGAACGCGCGATGAGAACTGGCTGTCCCAAAAACGTGCGCCCTGCGATTATCAAGAGCTGCTTTGAATGCTGGACTTGTTGGATTAAACACGGTAGACCTCTGATCACTCGGTGTCAATACATTGAGCATAGGCCTTGCTTCCTTATCAGGTCTTTTTTTCTCTTCCAAATTCATCGCGCGCGCTTTGCAATCTTGAAGGAAAATAGGAAACCTGTCTATTTGAAAGGTTTCGAACACGATTGAGCCAAGCGCACACTAACAATATCTCCAAAAAACGATATTGATTCTTTAAGAAAACTCGCATGTGAGGGCCCTCCAGGAAACAATCTTTTTTAGTCTGAACTGGAACTGGTTTCATTGGCTGCGGAGCAGTGAAAATCCTCTGAAAATGCGGCCTGTGAGTTGTAATGAACTCCGCAGCTAGCTGGACTTGGACAGACTTTCGGGACTTTCGTGGGTTTTTAAAGGCATGTGGAGATGAAGGGGTGCAGGTATTTCCTGACATTACGTATTTCGAGCGACCTTACCGAGTCGCAAACGTTCCCCGCGCGGGAAAACCACCCGGGAAACGGGCCACATCTTTCTACGATAGGGTCTAAGCCACCCTAGTTTTCAACATTGTCTTTGGACGGGAAATCACAAAAAACGACGGGAAAACCTGCTAAAAACAAAAAAGGAGTTGTATAATAAATGGAAATGAAAACGTATCAGCCTCTGAACTGTCCCCTTTGCGGCATAGAGCTGCTTTCAACCGAAGATCTGAAGAATCTGACCCAAGCGGTCGGAGAAAAAATAGGAGTCGGAAAAACAATGCTGTTCTGTGAGGAATGCAATACAAGGGTTGGGATTTTGATTGTCTCGGATACGAAGGAGTGGATTCTGTTTGCGGTGCCTGTGGCATACCTGGATCATGGCTTTGGATTGCTGATTCAACTGCGCGAGAATTTCGGCTGGCCTATCGAGAGAATAAAGAAAACGATGGAGCAGTATCTTCCGAAGGCTCTTTCATGAGCTGCCGCCACTATTGGTTATTCCACCAGTTCAACGGCATCGACGTAATGGTTCTTCGCTGTCAAAACTGCAATCGAAAACTGTTTACTACTGTGAGTCCCCTGGCGGTCTTTCTGTATCTTCTGAAGCCGTACATGTCCAACGCGCCGTTCTATCCGAGTGAGCTGCGCTATGTCAAAATGTTTGCGAACGTGAAGACGATGGTGTGTAGGCTGACTGAAGAGCAGCTGAACGAAATGATCAGGGCGCATCGGAGGAACATCAGGAAACTGGTTAGGATGCGAAAGCTTTGCAGGATAGCGATGGTCGTGCTGTGAAAACGAGCGAAAAACATGGAGCAAGGATTCAGAAGGTTTTCATATTGTGACTGAAAGAGGTGAAAAATATGAATGGAGACAAGCCGCCCAAAACGTCGAGATGCGCGTGGTGTAACCGGCCTGTCGAAACGACTGAATTCTGTGAAAGGATAATGCTTCCGACGAGTTCAATGCAGATGAAGGCTGAGCTTTTGGCCGGTTTGGCAGCGTCCCCGGTGATGAAGGTCATGACGGTCGCAGACGATGCAATACACGTTACCTACCGGTTCTGCTCGAAAAAACATCAAGAAGAATACCGTAAAATGGTTTCGAAAGCGCTTGCGGAAGCTAAGGGAAAGTGAAACGGCGGAACAGGCGGGGCGAATAGCCCTCTCCACCGTTTTTTTCAACGCCTGTTTTTATGGGCGTTATGAGCCAAATCTCCTTGAAAATGGTTGAGCTTTTTGCTTGACCTGCTCCTTGACGTGGGGGTGCCGCCACCTAGTGGGGGTACTGCCAGTTGAGGGGTTGGCTTGTCCGGGCTCTGCGATAGGGGCAAGCCGAAACACGGGCTCAGGCTCGTGTCGGAGGTTCAACAACGTTTTGCAAAACTATGGCAATGTCTGTCTGAAGATTGTGAAGTTGCGCCTGGCCTGCGGAGGTCAGCCTGTACGTTTTTCGGGGGCGGCCGCCTTCGAGTTGCCAGGCGCCTGTGACGTATGCTTTCCGTTCCAACATCGACAAAAGTGGATAGATTGTAGAAGGCCCAAAATAGGTTTTGTAGTATTTTCTGATCTCGAGTATGATCTGGTATCCGTGCATCTGCCTTCTGGAGAGGAGCTGCAGAACGATCGGCTCGAGAAGGGCTTTAATGGTCTTTGCTGTCTCTTGGCGGAAGCACTGTCACCTTGCAATAGGTGGGCGTCTGCACGATGCGTTTTGTCAGCATTGGTTTCGGTTCTTTCATTGTATGCCTCTGAAGTCGTCAGTCGTCATATATCCCATGGCGGTTGCTGGGATATAAACTCATGCCCGTTTTCCGCACCTGCTGTTTGCCAATTTTCCATTCATTCTTATTCGGCAACCCCGACCGCAAGTTTCCGCAGGTTACCGCAGCGCCGCGAATTTGAACACC
>Ga0315268_10008673_pt1 | contig 10593 bp, 7 predicted proteins | sample C1_top_MG_FD_204535 | JGI IMG/M metagenome (GOLD analysis project Ga0315268, IMG submission 204535) | Sediment microbial communities from Yellowstone Lake, YNP, Wyoming, USA - C1_top | ecosystem: Environmental > Aquatic > Freshwater > Lake > Sediment | place: USA: Wyoming | collected 2017-08-01 | reverse complement strand
AGGATGATCGGGCTGAGCCCAGTGACTCCGGACAAACCGAGGATAGGGGTTCCGAGCGCGCCATAGGCGACCGGCGCGGTGTTGGCGATGAGCGAAAGTCCAGAGGCTTGCAGCGGACGGAAACCCAACCCTATAAGGATGGCGGCGGTGACCGCGACCGGAGTTCCGAACCCTGCGGCGCCTTCAAAGAACGCTCCGAAGGAGAAGGCGACGAGCAGAAGTTGCAGCCGGCGATCCTGGGTGACACTCATCAGGCTTTCCTGCATGACCTTGAAGCGGCCGGTCTCGACCGTGAGCGTGTACAGGAAGATGACGTTGATGATGATCCAGCCGATGGGCATGAAGCCGAAGGCAGCGCCGTATACGGCGGTGGCCGCAGCCATGCGTCCGGGCATGTGGAAGGCGTAGTGGGCGGTCGCCAGCGCTGCCGCCAATCCAAGCACCGCGGCATAGTGCGCCGGCACCTTCCCGCTGGCGAGGGTTCCAAGCAGAACGATGACGGGGAACGCGGCGACGAGCGTGGAAAGCCACCAGGTGCCGGTCGGATCGTAAGTCTGCGCCCAGGGCTGCGAGATGGCCGGCAGGCGGAGAACCATGACCGCCGCGATGACCACCGCGGCGAGGATGACGACGGAGATCCATGGCGACTTAGCTGGTTTTTGCAGGTCCTTCTTGTTGACGACCACTGCGGTTGGTTCCGGCATTCGCCCTCCTCGCGCGCGGAGCTGCCGTGGCGGCGCTCGCGAAATGCGCTTTTGGCGGGAGACAAGGTATACGAATTCGGTGGATATGAACAGGCTGAAACGTAATAAAAATGCCCAAAAACGATTAAATATCCAGGAATTTTCTACGGAATGCACGAGGGGACTACTTGGCGGGGACAGGCCCCTCGGGTGGCGTCGTCAAAACGAAAGGGCCGCACCCAAGTGCGGCCCTTTTACATCGGTTGTGAGGCGTTTAGAAGATCAGCTTCATCGCTACCTGCAGCTGACGGGCGGATCCTGCGTCTCCGGTTGGGAAGCGGGTGGAAGTGATGATTCCGAACGAGGTGCTGCCGACGGCTGCCAGGCGGCCCGGTTGTCCGAAGTTCGGGTGATTGAAGATATCGAAGGCTTCGATGCGCAGTTCATGCGAGAAGCGCTCGGTGATCTTCGTCTTCTTGATGAGCGAGAAGTCCGTGTTGGTGAAGCCCGGACCGTAGACCGCGCCGCGCCGCATGTTGCCGAAGTGCGTGGTTACGGACTTGCCTCCCACGTTCGCATTCGGTATCGCGAACACGGAACTCGATGTGCAGATCGCGCTGGCGGTAAGTCCGCTGGGATCGCAGACCACGGGATTGGCAAACCACTGCGCAGGATTTCCCGTCGTCTTGATCGGTCCAAGCAGGTCCGGCCGGAGCGTCGCCAGGCCGGTCAGTCCAGAAAGACCGCTGGCGATCAGGTTGGCGATCGGATTGCCAGTCTGCCAGGTGGCGATGGTGGAAACCTGCCAACCGTTTTTCAGCCGATTGCCGCTGAACGGCAGGGCATAGATGATGTTGGCAACAACGCGATGGCGGGCATCGAAGTCGGATGGCCCGTAATCGCCACGCGGGTTCAGGCTGTTCTGCACGCGAATCGGGTCGGAACTCAAGGAGTTGAAGTCCAGCGACTTCGACCAGGTGTACGAAGTGTTGAACTGCAGTCCTTTACTGAAACGCTTGTCGGCGGTGACCCACAGAGCGTTGTAGTTCGAGTTCCCGACACTTTCGATCTCGGTGATATTGCCGAGTTTCACCGGATTGCCATTATTGACGCCGGGGATCACCGTCGTCGGATAGGGGCGCGTCGCGCTTCCAAGCGGAATCAGCTGATTGATATTTTCTCCAAGACGCAGGTGCGTTCCCTTGGAGCCGAAATACCCGATCATGCTGCTCATCGTGGAAGACCATTGATGTTGGAAGTTGAGGTTGTACGACTGCACGTAGGAGTTCGTGAAGTTCGGATTGATCGCGTTGATGGTGCCGCTGCCCGGCAGCAACGTGCCGACATTGGAGAACAGCATGGTGGGAGTCCCTACCGAGGACGTGAAAGCTCTCGGCAAGGCCAGCGGCGGATTCGACGCCAACGGGGTCACCGAATTCGTGACCGGCTGGTCATAGGCCAATCCGTAGCCGGCGCGCATCACCGTCTTTCCGCTGCCGAAGATATCCCAGGCGAATCCAAGACGGGGTCCGTATTGGCTCTTATCCTGCTGGTAAACCTTGCTGACACCCTGGCCAACCTGGATCAGGCTCGAAGTCGGCTTGTCGAAGACGACGAAGCGATTCGCCCCTTCCGACGGCGTGCCGTTGAAGTCGTAACGCAGTCCGGCTTCGAGGGTGAATCTCCGCGTCATCTTCCAGCTGTCCTGTACGAACCAGTCGATCGAGGTGGTAAAGATGCGGCTGGGGCGGAAACCGGGAGTGATGGAGAAGGAATTGATCGAGCCAGTTGCGAATGCGGCCTGGTTCGTGAACGTTGCCGAGCCGATGTCGCCGGCGAAATTGTCGTTTTGGAAGCGACGGATCTCGCCGCCAACATGGATGGCATGATTGCCACGCAGCAGGCTGAGCGTGTCGGAGAAGATCATGGTGGTGTCGGTGCGGCCCTGCGGGAAGCCCGCCGGACCGCCGATGGTCATGCCGAGTGAGTTGATGGTGATCTGCGGGATGCCGATCGCGGTCGACACGAAGTCGCTGAGGCCGATGCTGCTCGGGGCGATCTGGAACATCGGGTCGAAGGTGATGTGGATGCGATTCATGCCCACGCGCGCTTCGTTGACCACCGCCGAGGTAAAGGTATGGACCTCATTGAGGGTGCCGATCTGCCGCCAGCCCTGGCGCCGGTCGCCGAATCCCGGGACTGTGTCGCCCTGTAGATTCGGTTCCTGCCGCTTGTCATGCTGGTGGGCGTAGTAGCCGTGAAGATGATCGCGGTCGCTGATCTTGTGGTCGACATCGATCGTCCACTGGTCCACGTTCACCGGGGCCGAGCCGATGCCGGAGAACTGGTTCGTCCCCAGATTCGCCGCCGGGATGTACGTCAACAGCTTCTGGCTGAGCGGATCGGTGACTGCGGCGCGCTCTGCCGTCGTCAACACCTTCGAAAGGAATGGTACGGACTGAACCTGCCGCGTTCCTTCATAGCTGAAGAAGAAGAAGGTGTGGTCCTTGCGGATGGGTCCGCCGATGGCACCACCGAAGTTGTTGCGCTTGAACGGAGCTTTGATCCCGATGGTTTGGAAGTAGTTGCGGGCGTCGAGATCCTCGTTGCGGAGAAAGTCAAATGCCTCGCCATGGAAAGCGTTGCTGCCCGAGCGGGTGGCGATGTTGACGATGGCGCCCGAGTTACGTCCGTACTCGGCGCTATAGGTCTGGTTGTCGACCTTGAATTCGGCGACCGTGTTGATCGAGGGCTGGAACGTGATCTGGTTCTGCACCATGTCGTTCAGGTTGACGCCATTGATCATGTAATTGGTGGTGTCTTCGCGCTGGCCGGCGGTGTTAAAGGCGGATGCACCCTGGCCGCGCAACGGAGCCGTCAGGAATCCAGCCTGCGGAGCCGTTACCGAGCCGGGAACCAGTAGTCCGAGGTCGACGAAGTGGCGGCCATTGAGCGGGATCTCCTGCACCACTTTCTCGTCGATCACCTGTCCGACGGTCATCGTGGACGATTCGATCATCGGGGTGTCCACGGTCACGCTGACCACTTCCTTGGTCGACTGAACGGCCAGCGTGAAATTCGCGGGCACGTTCTTAGAGACGTCCACGGTCAGGGACTCCACGACCTGCGTCTGCAGTTGGGCAGCGCTCACTTCCAGCTTGTACTTGCCTGGAGAAATGCCGGTGATCTGGTAGTTGCCACTCGCATCGGTTTGCGAGTGGAAAGCGAGCTGCGTCGCATTGTTGGTGGCAGTCACCTTGGCATTGGGAACCATGGCTCCGCTGGAATCCTTCACGGACCCATAGATGGTCGAGGTTGATTGTGCGAATGCGCCACTCGTGAGGCAAAGCACAAGCAAAAGAAAAGCTACTGGGAATCGAAGATTCCCAAATGTCGATCGGGTCATGGTGCTCATCCTTCTCCTAAATTTTAAAGACACCTGCGCAACAGCATCTTTTCGGACGGTGGGGTGTCTTTTCCGAAGCGGCGCTTCGATTTACGAAACGCGAGGGCAACAAAAGTGAGCGAATCTTACCGCGAGAAGGGAATTTCTGTACACCCAAAAGGTGGAAAAAATAGCGGCAAATTGGAGCAAACACCCGTAATAATGAGGTTTCGCTCAGGTTTCTCGAATATGCTGGCCGGTAGGTGACAAACTTTTTACAACTGCAGTGGGTCCTTATCACTCCTTAACGAAGAAACTAGGGACGAACGCCGGAAATCGTTGCGTTATTCAACAGCACCTTGGTCCGACTTTGCGCGGTAGCGCAGGACGTGGTCCGGAACAGCAACGCCAGGAAGCAGACGTCCGTCCGCGACAGGCTCCGCGGTCGTCGTACGAACGGGAAGCACTCCGGCCCAGATCGGCAGCGCGTAATCCTCTTCGTCATCCACGGGAGGTCCGGTGCGGATCTTGGCGGAAGCTTCGTCGATCTTCAACTCCAACACCATGGTCGCCTTGAGCTCCTGCGGGTTGGGTTCGCGCACGGCATCCCAGCGTCCGGCGATCAGGTGGTCGGAGATCACGCGCAAGCCATGCAGCTTCCGCTTCTCTTCGTCGATCTTGCGGGCGGTGCCAAAGACGACGACCGAGCGGTAGTTCATCGAATGGTGGAACGCCGATCTCGCCAGCACCAGCCCGTCGACGATCGCAACCGTCAGGCAGACCTGGACGCCGCGCTCGAGTTGCCGCAACATGCGGCTGGCGGCCGATCCATGCAGATAGACGACCTCGCCATCGCGTCCGTAGAGGGTGGGGATCACGAAAGGCTGGCCCTCGACCGTGAACCCGACATGCGCAAGATAGCCTGCATCGAGGATCTGGTGAACGACGGCAGGATCATGAGATCCGCGCTTGGGTAATCGGCGAAGTTCGCTGCGCTCTGACATGGAATAAGCATCGCTGATTCGCCGAAGTTCGTAAATACCGTTCGCCATCGAGCCCGGTTTTCGCGGGCCGGGGGATGAGGTACCCTTCAAGAGCGATGCCCAGAAGACTCACACTCGCGGTCGAAGACGCAGTCGTAGCGGTATGCCGGCTATCGGCCGATGCAGCGATCCCTACGTGGGCCCTGGCCGGTGGATTCTGCTCGATCACGCGCACGGCTGATGAGCTTTCCATCGTGTGCGCGGACGACCAACGCATCCCCGCCGGGGTGCAGTGCGAGCGAGGCTGGAGGCTCTTGCGCGTGGCGGGCACGCAGGCTTTCGCGCTGACCGGGATCTTAAGCGCGGTGCTGGAGCCCCTGGCGAGCGCCGGGATCAGCATCTTCGCCGTCTCCACGTTTGACACCGATTATGTTTTGGTGAAGTCCGAGTCTTTCGAGCAGGCGTTAGCCGCGCTTCGCGAAGCTGGACATACGATCCGCTGATCAAAAGATTCTCTAAAGCAAAGACCGTCTTGACGACGGCCTTTGCCATTTACTTGTTACCGAAGGGTAATCGCTGCCGTTCTTTGGGTGGCGTCGTGGACTGGGTGCCCTGGCTCGGATCCTGGTCGCCCTGGGGCTGCATGGCGGCGAGCTCGGACCGCTGGTACTTGGGCTCGCTGACGTAGCCGTGGATGTGGTCTTTGTTAATGGAATTGATCACGATCTGGATGGGCTGTTCGTTGTCGCCCGGGTAGAACATGGTGGGCTCGTACAGGTTGATGTGCTTCTTGGTGACCACGCGGTCGTCGACAAGCAAGTCGAGATCCGCGTACTGATGTTTGACGTTGGACTTGCGCAGTTTCACGCTTAAAGTCCCGGCGGGGTTGAACTGTTTCGACTTTTGCGCGTCGAACTCGTAGTAGCGGCGCTCGCCTTTCTTCTGCAATACGACCAGCTCGCCGTGGGTGCGCGCGATGGAGCCCTGCAACTCCGTGCGTGCGCTATCCAGGTTCTGTTGGGTGGAGGCGATCGCCTTGCCCTGCTCATCGAGCTGCGCCTCCACTTTCTTCCAGCGCGGATCGTCGCGGCGCACGCGGCGCGTGATGGATTGCCGACGAGGGTGCGATGCCGGCTTCGGACGGACGGGCTGAGCGACGGCATCCGCCGCCGGATTTGGCGTGGCGAGGCCGTTCACCTTGGCGCTCAGTTGCGCGAGCTGCGCATTCGTGGTCTTCAAGGATGCGGAGATCGTCGCATTCTGATCGGTCAGTGTGGCGGCCAGGTTGTGTTCGTGGACGGCATACGAAAAGAGGCTGACCGCGCTCAACAGCACCACCGCGATCACGCCTCTTGTCCGGGTCAGCAACGGGTTCCCCGGTCGTTTGAATTCATCGTCTGGGAGAGGTTCATGCATGTGGGTCTCCTGCGTGCCTTCTCGTTCAGTGCAAGCCTCATGCCAGAGCCTCGGATTCTGTAAGCATCTGATAATAAAAGATTTATTCTGATGATGCTAAGGTTCCTGGTCCCCAACGGGAGGGCAACTTTTGCTCCGACCAAGTAGAAGAGGGCGCTCCCGGATCGTCGGCAGGATTTCCCGGTCCGTGGGTTCAACGAACCTCCCCAGGTTGTGTCGTGCCGGGGGTTTGACCTACTCTTTGAGTGCCTTGAGGAGGGTCCGATGAAAGCACTTCGTTATCTCGCCATCGCATTCGTATTGTTGGTCGTCGTCCTGATTGCGCTGCCATTTTTTATCAACGTCAATCAGTTCCGCGGCACCATCGAGTCGAGCCTCTCGGACGGTCTGGGACGCGAAGCCAAGGTCGGCGATCTTCATCTCTCGATCCTGACCTCCTCGGTCTCCGCCGATGAGCTTTCGATCGCGGACGACCCCCGCTTCAGCAAGGAACCGTTCCTGACCGCGAAGACTTTGAAGGTCGGCGTCGAATTGATGCCCCTGCTGACTTCGAAGCAGTTGAAGATCTCCAGCCTCACCATCGAAAAACCTCAAGTCACGCTGCTTCGCGATAGCGCGGGACGCTGGAATTTTTCCACCGTGGGCGGGAAGACGCCGAAGCCGCGATCCAGCGGCGAGCCCGGCGCGGACGTGACCATCGGCAAGTTGTCGTTGACGAATGGCGAAATGAGCGTCGGCTCAACCACTTCGTCGAAGCGCAGTAAGTACGAGAATCTCGAAGTGAAGGCGACGAACGTCTCGGCGAAGTCGCAATTCCCGATCACGGTCTCCGCCGATCTGCCGGGCGGAGGCAAGCTGAACTTCGATGGCAAGGTTGGCCCGTTGGATGCGACGGACGCGTCCCTGTCGCCGTTGGAAGCCAAGCTGAAGATCGACAGCTTGAACCTGGCGAACACGGGGTTCATCGATCCGTCGGCCGGTATCGGGGGCATCCTCGACTTCGACGGCGATGTGACGTCGCAAGGCGGCAAAGCCACCGCCAAGGGTACGGCGAAGGTGCAGAAGTTGAAGCTGGTCAAAGACGGCAGCCCGGCGGCTAGCCCGGTCAACGTGGATTTCGACAGTGATTACGATCTTCGCAGGCAGGCCGGCGTTTTGAAGACGGGGGCCATCAAGGTCGGTAGCGCGGTCGCCAAGCTGGGCGGGACCTACGACACCCGTGGAACATCGCCGACCGTAAATCTAAAAGTCGATGGCAAAGACATGCCGGTGAAGGATATCCAGGCGGTGCTGCCGGCGGTCGGCGTGGTCCTGCCCAAAGGAGCTTCGCTGGAACAGGGAACGCTGACCGGCAGCTTGAATGTTCTGGGCCCGATCGATCGCCTGGTCACCACCGGAGACCTCGGACTGTTCAACGCCAAGCTGGCGGGCTTCGATCTCGGCGGAAAGATGGCGGCGCTGCAGGCGTTCACCGGGATGAAGTCGGAAGGAAGCGCGACCACCATCGATAAGCTTACGACGAAGATTCGCATCGCTCCCGAAGGCATCCAGGCGAGCGCGCTGCAACTGGTGGCTCCGGCGATCGGACAACTGACCGGCGACGGAACCATCGGCGCTAACAACGCCCTGAATATGAGGATGTTGGCAACCCTCAGCGGCAACAGCGGAGTGGCGGGGGCGCTGGGCGGGCTTACGGGAAATACCTCGACCGCGGCCCGCAAGGTGCCGTTCCTGATCACCGGCACTACCTCGGACCCGAAATTCATGCCGGATGTGAAGGGAATGGTTGGAAGCCAACTCGGAGCTCTCGTTCCGCAGAATCAGCAGACCCAGGGGATCACCGATGCTATCGGAGGACTTTTTGGCAAGAAGAAAAGCAAGTAGCCCGGGCGCGCAGGCAAAAAGTAACACCGGTTTACCTCGATCGCCGCAGCCGTGAGGCAGCAGCTCAGGTCAGTCCCCCAACCAACCTGCGAGATGAACCGGTGAATATTTACTGTCGCACAGGTTCCCCGCGAATTCCAGAACCTTTGCATTGAATTTTTCGTGAATACCGAATCTGGACGCGGGTTTCGGCTAAGGCAGAAACCCTATGGACGTTTTCAACTTGCGGGAGGACGCGTTAATCGAACCACCCGGTCCGGTAGGCGAGATACCAGCTCAACACCAGTAGCGGAATCGTGAGTATCAATCCCCACAGGAAGGAAAGACTGAAGTCGGCAATCAGGCTGAGGACGGTGAAGATCGTCCAGAACATCGTCTTTTGCACGGGGTACTCCGTTGATGGCCAGTATCGTGAGCTATTGCCGTGGTAAATGCAACTCACCTCGTGGCGGCTCCCGTGCGCCCAGGACTAAGATTCCACACCGCCGGCTGTCTTATTAACTATCTATTTGCCGCCAATGTTTGTGGAGTCCCGCACCAAGCGCGGATAGAATCAGGATGGAGAATCTATGGCAGTCCAACATGAAGACGCCACGCAAGCCAAGGTCCCTGTGAATCTGGCCGGCCCGCGCGGCGAAGTTTTGCCCGCTCATCCCACCAACCGCGGCGTCCCCCTCAATCTCGATTGGGTGAAAGAAGTCCGCGTGAATACCAGCGCGGTGGAACGCCGCGCGGCAACCCTTGGGACGCGCCGCACGGTGAAGAAAGAGTGGCAGGCAGCCTGGTTGCTGCGCGCCATCTCGTGCATGGATCTTACGACCTTGTCGGGCGACGATACCGACGAACGCGTCCGGCGTCTTTGCGCCAAGGGGCGTAACCCGCTGCAGCAGGAACTGGTGAAGCGCCTCGGCATCGAAGCCCTCGATATCAAGGTCGCAGCCATCTGCGTCTACCACTCCTTCGTCGAGACCGCGGTGCAGGCCTTGAAAGGTTCGGGCGTGCATGTCGCGGCGGTTTCGACGGGCTTTCCCGCAGGACTTTCGCCGCTCGCCGAACGCGTGGCCGAGATTCGCCGCTCGGTGGAAGCCGGCGCCGACGAGATCGACGTCGTCATCACCCGCGCTCACGTCTTCGGCGGAAAGTGGCAGGCCTTGTACGACGAGATCGCGACCTTCAAGGAAGCCTGTGGAGCGGCGCACTTCAAAGTCATCCTCGGGGTCGGCGATCTCTTGACCTTGCGCAACATCAAGAAGGCCAGCATGGTGGCGATGATGGCGGGCGCCGATTTCATCAAGACTTCGACCGGCAAGGAGGCGACCAACGCCACGCTTCCGGTCGGTTTGGTGATGACCCGTGCCATCCGCGAATATCTGGATGAGACCGGCATGGTCGTCGGCTTCAAGCCGGCGGGCGGCATCCGTACCGCCAAGCAATCCATGGAATGGCTCTCGATGATCAAGGAAGAGCTGGGAAACAACTGGCTGCAGCGCGAGTTGTTCCGGTTTGGCGCCAGCGGAATGCTGGGCGATATCGAACGTCAACTCGAGCACTTTGCCACCGGCCGCTATTCGGCCGAATACCGTCACCCGATCGCCTGATCCGCGATCGGAAGAACTGAGCAGACGAATGAGCATCGTGGAAAAATTTGCGAGCATGGAATACGGAGTTGCCCCGGAAGATCCGAAAGAGGCGCTCACCTGGCTGGATGCACACCAACGGAAGTTCGGGCACTTCATCGGCGGCGACTGGAAGGCTCCGCTCGCCGGCGAATACTTCGCCAGCAACGATCCTTCGACCGGCGACAAGCTCGCCGACATCGCGCAGGGGAGCGCGGAAGACGTGAACGCCGCCGTGGCCGCCGCTCGCGGTGCCCTGGCGGGCTGGCAGGCGCTCAGCGGACATCAGCGCGCCAAGTATCTGTACGCGATGGCGCGCCAGGTCCAGAAACATTCGCGCCGCCTGGCGGTGCTGGAAACGCTCGACAACGGCAAGACGATTCGCGAGAGCCGCGACATCGACATCCCCCTGGTCGCGCGTCATTTCTATCACCACGCAGGATGGGCGCAGCTCCTGCAACAGGAGTTCCCCGGCTACGTCGCTTGCGGCGTCGTGGGGCAGATCATCCCGTGGAATTTCCCTCTGCTGATGCTGGCGTGGAAGATCGCACCGGCCCTGGCGGCCGGCAATACCTTGGTGCTCAAGCCGGCGGAGTTCACCCCGCTCACGGCGCTGGCTTTCGCCG
>Ga0315268_10008671_pt1 | contig 10595 bp, 12 predicted proteins | sample C1_top_MG_FD_204535 | JGI IMG/M metagenome (GOLD analysis project Ga0315268, IMG submission 204535) | Sediment microbial communities from Yellowstone Lake, YNP, Wyoming, USA - C1_top | ecosystem: Environmental > Aquatic > Freshwater > Lake > Sediment | place: USA: Wyoming | collected 2017-08-01 | reverse complement strand
CTGCGCCAGTTTTTTGAGCAGCCGGAAATAGACCCGGAAGCCATCCAAAACAGCCTGACCGAGGCCCGGGTCCTGAAAGTGAAACTGGATGAGGTCATGCTGGGATTCACCATGCGCCAAACCGTGTAACGATTGGCCGCCGGTTTCCTGGAAAACCACAACGACTTCAAATACTTGCAGCAACTGGCGATTGCTGTGAGCCTGGTGCGTACCATGCCATTTGAAGTGAGGCTCTGGAGGGCGCAGAACATCTACGTCGAGATGCTCCACACCGTCTTGCCGGAATGGCGCTGGAAGGCCGAACACGGTGAGGCCGAGGCCCATGACTGGGTGACGACCTTCCTCCAACTGGGCCGGGATTTGTCGGTGAAGGTCGATTAATGACTTATAGACTCGAAATTCAACCATGACCGCCTTACGGGTTCCCACGGCCACTTATCGCCTGCAATTCCATGGCAGCTTCAAGTTCAGGGCCGCCGAGGCCCTGGCGCCCTACCTCAATGAGTTGGGCATCACCGACCTCTACGCCTCTCCCCTGTTCAAGGCCCGTCGGGGCAGCCTTCACGGCTATTCGGTGACCAATCCCATGGAACTCAATCCGGAGCTGGGTTCCCTGCGGACCTTCGATTCCCTGGCCCGGAAACTCAAAAATCTGGGCATGGGGCTGATCCTTGATATCATCCCCAACCACATGGCCTTGAGCCCCGATAATCCCTGGTGGATGGAGGTGCTGGAAAACGGTCCGGCTTCACCCTACGCCATCTTCTTTGATATCGACTGGCATCCCCCCAACCGCCTCCTGGAGGGCAAGCTGCTGCTGCCCATCCTGGGGCGGCCCTACGGTCAGGTCCTGGAAGATCAGGAACTCCGGCTGACCCTGGAACCCGGCGGTTTTTTCATAAATTACTACGAGCACAAATTTCCGCTGACCCCCAAGACTTACCACCAGATTCTGGCCCCTGTGCTGGAGCAACTGTTGCGGGATCTGGGCGAAGAGAACCCGGCCACCATCGCGCTCATGGGTATTATCAGTCTGATCACCAACCTGCCGCCCCGCACCCTGGTCAGCCCCAAGAAGATAAGAGACCGGCAACGGGATAAGGAGGTCATCAAGAAAAACCTTTGGCTGCTCTACCACGGGGCGCCGGAGGTGAAGAAGATCCTGGACGAGGCCCTCGAAGTCATAAACGGCCGCCGGGGCGACCCGGCCAGCTTTAACGCCCTGGACCGGCTCCTGCAACAGCAGCCCTACCGCCTGGCTTTCTGGCAGGTGGCCCTGGAGCTCATCAACTACCGTCGCTTCTTCAGCATCAATGACTTGATCGGCATCCGCATCGAGGACCCCCAGGTCTTCGAGGCCTTCAAACACAGCCTCCTGTTCAGACTGGTGGATGAAGGCAAGATCTCCGGGCTCCGGATCGACCATATCGACGGCCTCTATGACCCCCTGGAGTATCTTCAACGCCTGCAAGACCGGCTGGTTCCGGGTGTCCCGGCCGAGGCCGCAAATTTTTATATCGTGGTGGAAAAGATCCTGTCCCCAAAAGAGAGCTTGCCGGCGGAATGGCCGGTGGCCGGCACCACCGGCTACGATTTTTTAAATAACCTTAATGGCGTCTTCGTCGAAGAGGCGGGGCTTCAGCAACTTACCGAAATTTACCGCAGGTTTGTCGAGTCGCCCCTGGACTTGGACCGGCTGATCCGGGACAAGAAAAAGCTTATCATGAAGGCCCTCTTTGGCGGGGAGGTGGAAAACTTTGTTTACTATCTGAGCCTCGTGGCCCTCCAGGACCGCCAGGCCCGGGACCTGGCCCGGGGGGACCTGACCGAGGCCCTGGTGGAGGTGCTGGCGGCGCTGCCCGTTTACCGCACTTATATCCGCAGCCCGGAGGTGTCGCCCCGGGATTTTGACTACCTGGAATGGACTTTTAAGAAGGTGCGCAGCCAGAATCCTCACCTCAGCCGGCCGGCCCTGGATTTCCTCCAGCGGGTGTTAAGCCTCGATTTTCCCCCTTACCTCACCCCGGAGGCGAAGCGGAACTGGCTCGATGTCGTCATGAGGCTGCAGCAGTTCACCGGCCCCGTCACCGCCAAAGGCTTCGAGGACACCGTCCTCTACATTTACAATCCTCTGATCTCCCTCAACGAAGTGGGGGGGGACCTTCAGGCGGTGGCGGCTGAAGATTTCCACCGCTTCAATCAACGCCGGCAACAAGAGTACCCCGGCGCCCTGAACGCCACTTCCACCCATGACACCAAGAGGAGCGAAGACGTCCGGGCCCGCCTCCACGTCCTCTCGGAGGTCCCCCGGGAATGGGAGTCGTGCCTTAAGCGCTGGAACGCCTTGAACCAGGACAAGAAGATCATGGTGGCCGGCAACCTGGTGCCGGACCGGAACCAGGAAATTTTCCTCTACCAGACCATGCTGGGGGCCTGGCCGCTGCAGCCCGTCCAGGTCCCGGCGTTTAGGGAGCGGCTCAAGTCTTATATGATCAAGGCGGCCCGGGAGGCCATGGTGCACACCCGCTGGGTCTCCCCCCAAGTGGATCACGAAAATGCCCTGGTAAGCTTCATCGACGCCATCCTGGAGAAGGCCGGGAATGCGGAGTTCCTGGCGGATTTTCTGGCGATGCAGTCGCGTCTGGCTTACTATGGGGCCCTGAACTCCCTGTCCCAGGTGCTGCTCAAGATCGCTTCGCCCGGGGTGCCGGACTTTTATCAAGGCACGGAATTGTGGGATTTCAGCCTGGTGGACCCCGACAACCGGCGCCCGGTGGATTTCGCCAGGAGGGTGAAGTCCCTCCAGGAATTGACCCGATGGGAGAAAAAGGGGCGGGAGGCCTTGCTCGCCGAGTTGCTCGGCAACTGGCAGGATGGCCGGCTCAAGCTTTATGTTACTCGCCGGGGATTGCTATTGCGCCGGAATTACCCGGATCTGTTCCGGCACGGGGATTATCTGCCCCTGACCGCCACGGGAAACCGGCGGAACCAGGTGCTGGCCCTGGCCCGGCGGCACGGCAATAACTGGGCTCTGGCCGTGGCCGGGAGGTTCTTTGCGGCGCTTACCCCTCCCGGTCAGCCCCCCACCGGCCGGGAAGTCTGGGAGGATAGCGTTCTGCTCCTGCCCCCGGAAGCTCCGGTTGTCTGGCGGGACATTTTTACCGGTAAGGCCTGCGAAGCAGAATCCAGTCCGGTGAAAAGTCTCCCCCTCCATGAGGTCCTGCAACACCTGCCCGTGGCCTTCCTGTGGGGCCTGAGCCAAGAATTGCGGACCTGACCTTCCGTGACCTGCGGCCTCCGCTGCCAATAACTGGCGGTTGCAGGGCCATGACTACTTCCGTATAATGAAGGCGGCCGGTCGCCAGGCCGGGCGGGTTCAAGCGGCTTAACGCATGAGCCGGACGGAGCCCAGGACCCTGACCCGGGAGTCTTTCCCTGGAACCTTCGGGAACCTCTGGCCGCCGGTCTGATCCAGGCGCCCGTAAAAGCCGGGATAACTTGTTGAAACCATTGCGCCCCCGTAGCTCAGAAATGGACAGAGCAACGGATTCCTAATCCGTGTGTCCCGGGTTCGAGTCCCGGCGGGGGCACCATTCTGCAGACCGGGTACAGTTTCGGGTACAGTTTTATTCTCAACCACCCCTCCCCAATCCTTTGAGATACCGGCTGGTGGTGGCGATATTTTCATGGCCCAGGAGGTCCCGGATGGCGTCCAGGACCATCCCCTTGTCGGCCTGCTCCGGTTCCCCTCCCATTGACAAGCAAGCCCCCTGCTCTTAACTGAGAGGAAGCGATGGGAAATTCTCCTGGAGGTACGGCCATGCTGCCCCTGGACATTCATATCGAAGGCCGGAACGTCGAGTTGGAGCCGGAGTGGCGCGCCAAGATCGAAGAAGAACTGGCCCGGCTGCAAAAGCACTATAGCGACCCCATCCTGCACGCCCGGGTGGAAATCATCGGCACCCGCCATCACCACCTGGGGGCCTTCGAGGTCCACCTGGTGGCCTCAGTGGCCAGGGATACCAAGGTCATCATCCGCCAGGGGGATCTGGTCCACCCTCTGCTGGTGGAGGCCTTTGATGTCCTGGACCGCTGGCTGCTGGAGCGCTCCCACCTGGAGAAGCAGGAAGTAAAGATTCACGAAGAGGTTGCCCGGCACGGACGCGTACAAAAGCTGTTCCCGGAAAAGGATTACGGCTTCATCGTCACCGATGATGGCCTGGAGGTTTATTTCCACGCCCATGCGGTGAAAAAGGGAAAATTTGCCCATCTGAAGCCGGGCATGGAGGTGAAATTCGGCCAGGAGACCGGAGACCAGGGACCCCAGGCCACCTGGGTGCAGCCGGTGAAGTGAAAGGTCGTTTTTTGGTTTTTGGTTTTTGGTTAAAAGAATCCGTACCAAGGTTTCTGAAGCAAAAAACCTCCCCGGACGCTGGTCCGGGGTGGTTTTTTATGGGACCTACCAAAAACCTAAAATGAAGAACGAAAAACGCCTCACTTCCGGGCCGCGGCCCAGATGAGCTCGTAAGTGGCCGGGATGCCGCCGCCGTTCAGGCCGAAGTTCTGCTGGTAGGCCGCGGCCATGGCCTTAAGCACCCTCGGTGAAAAGGCCCGGGGCCGGGGGTTGGTGGCCCCGGTGGCCTGCAGGGCCTTTAAGAAGTGCCCCACCGACTCGAAAGTGGCCGTCACCGTCTCCCTGACCACCCGGATCTCTTGAAATCCCGCCTGCTCCAGGAGCCGGGACCAATCCTCCCGGGCCAGGAAGTTTTGTGCCGGGATGGTTGCTCCGCCGGCCTGGGCCAGGGATGAAGCCAGCTCCCGGAAGGTTTCCGGCCCCAGGGTGGAAAAAGCGACCAGGCCGCCAGGATTCAGGCTCTCAAAATAATTGGCCAGCGCCTCTCCGGGGCGGGTGAGCCACTGAAAGGTGGCATTGCCGATGATCAGGTCGAAGGGTCCCAGCACCCAGGCTTCGCCGTCGGCTACCAGCCAATGCGTCCGGCAGCCGTTCCCCACCCGCCGCCGGGCCGCGGCCACCAGGACCTCGTCCAGATCCAGGGCCACCAGGGACGCCGCCGCATTAAGCCGCCGCAAAAGCTGGGTGAATTGACCGGTCCCGCAGCCGATCTCCAGTATGCTCCTGGCCTGGGAAACGACAGGCCCTACCAGCGCCAGCAAACCCTGGGCCATCAGACGCTGGGCGCAGGCATACCGGTCATAGGTGGCCACCCGCCGGGCAAAGTTCCGTCGAATTCCCTGCTTGATTTCCATAAGCTTCGTGAGTGCGGCGATTCAGGGAGGGCAGGGACCACTTACGAAAAAGTTCCTGGCCCTCCCCCCAACAATTCCTCCAAAACCTCATTAAACGCCGAGGCTCGGGTCAGGAAAGGCAGGTGGCCCGCGCCCGGCAGCATCTCGAGCCTGGAGCCGGGAAGGCCGGCGTATAGATACTCCGCCTGGGCCGCGGCCACGATGGCGTCCTCCCGCCCGTGGATAATTACCGTCCCGCCGGGAAGCCGCGACAGGCTCTTACGCAGATCCTGGCGCAGCAGGTAATCGAGGCCCGGTGCCAGGTTCTCCGGGTGGGCCGGAGACCCGAAAACAGCCTCCACCTCCCCCCGGCAAGGGGTCTCCCCCGGCGCCAGGCAGCTTCGGGCAAACTCCCGGAGCACTTTCCGGGGGTCGTCCTTCAGGGCCCGGCGCATGGCCCGGACCGCCGCAGCCGGTTGACCGTGAGGGAAATCTCTCCTCAGGCAAAAAGAAGCCGCCACCCCCACCAGCACCAGGGCCGCAGGCCACGGCTCCGGGCGCCGGGCCAGGGCCTCGGCCAGCAGCATCCCCCCCAGGGACCAGCCCACCAGGACGGTTTCCGGCAGCTTGATCTCCTGCAAATACTGCCAAAACCACTCCGGCTCCCAGGCCGGGATATCCGGGGCCAGGACCCTGGCCTTGGGCTCAAAGGCCGCGGCCTGGCGCCGCCAGATTCGCCCCGACGCCCCCCAGCCGTGGAAAAAGACCAGGTTTTTCATCCCGCCAGGCCCTCTTCTCCTGCCACCGCCACGATGATTTTTAGGGCCGCGGCCAGGTCCTCGGGCCGGTGGGCCGCGGACAGGGAAAAGCGCACCCGGGCCTTGCCCGGGGGGACCGTGGGAGGCCGCAGGGCCACCGCCATCAGTCCCCGCTTTCTTAGCCGGGCCGCAAACTCCAGGGTCCGGGCGTTTTCCCCCACCAGGACGGGGATGATCTGGGTTTCGCTCCCCAGGGTGTCGAGTCCCGCGGCCATCAGCCTCCGGCGGAATTTCGCCGCCTCCTCCAGAAGATGAGCCCGCCGGTGGGGCTCCTGCGCCACGATCTCCAGGGCTTTGCCGATGGCCCCCAGCACCGGGGGGGCCAGGGCGGTGGAGTAGATGAAGGACCGGGCCCGGTTATGCAGGTAGTCGATGAGGCGCCGGTCCCCGGCCACATACCCCCCCAGGGACCCCAGGGCCTTGGAGAAAGTCCCCATGTGGACCTCTACCCGGGATGTCAACCCGAGAGCCTCGGCCAGGCCCGCGCCCCCTGGTCCCAATACCCCGGTGGCGTGGGCCTCGTCGATCATCAGCCAGGCGCCGTAGCGCTCCTTCAGCTCCACCAGCCCGGGCAGGGGCGCCAGGTCGCCGTCCACCGAAAAGACCGAGTCGGTGACGATGAGGCGCCTTTTGACCCCGCCGGTCTTTTTCAGCAACTGCTCCAGCTTATCCAGGTCCCGGTGGGGAAACCGGTGCAGGGCGGCGCCGGAGAGGCGGATGCCGTCGTAAATGCTGGCGTGGTTGAGCCGGTCGCTGAACACCGCGTCCCCTGCGCCCACCAGCGCCGATATGGCCCCAACGTTGGCCCCATATCCGGTGCTGAAGATGATGGCCGCCCCGGTGCCCTTGAAGTTGGCCAGGGAACTTTCCACTTCCTCGTGCAGGGCATAATGCCCCGACACCAGCCGGGAAGCCCCGGCCCCGGCCCCCCAGCGGGCCGCGGCGGCCTGGGCCGCCTCGATGAGTCGGGGGTCCTGGGCCAATCCCAGATAGTCGTTGGAGGACAGGTTCAGCAGCACTTCCCCGGCGAGGCGCACCTTGCCGCCGGCCAAAACTTCCTCCACCACCTGGAGGCGCCGGCGCAGATGCTGGCCCTCCAGGGAGGCCAGTTCCTGGGAGAGTTGCTCTAACATCAAATTCTCACGGCATTTGGAAACCTTAAAATTCCCCGCCCCTTGTTCAACTGGCCAATTTCTGCGCCACCTGGTCCAGGGCCTCCAGGAAGGCATCCCGTCCGGCGGCGTCCCCAAGATCCGCCACCTCCGGCACCAGGGCCAGGATGGGAACCTGGGCGACGGCCTCGATTACCCCGGGGTTGGTCTGTTGGGCCAGGGTCGGCCGGGCGGGATAACGGTTGATGACCACCCCGGCCACCTGGATCCCGGCCCCCCGGGCGGCGGCCACGGTGAGGCCCGTGTGGTTGATGGTGCCCAGTCCGGCCCGGGCCACCACCAGCAGGGGAAGCTTGAGCCACCGGATCAGGTCCAGCACTAGAAATTCCGTGCCGATGAGGGGCACATATAAGCCCCCCGCCCCTTCCACCACGAACCAGTCGTAGCGGCGGGCAAGTTCGGACACCGCGGCCGCCACGGGCCCGAGATCGATTTCCAGCCCTTCCTGGTCTGCGGCCACCCCGGGCGCCAGGGGCAGGCGCAGGCTGACGGGGGTGAGCAGCTCCAGGGGCTCCGTCAGTTTCGCCAGATCCCGGGCAAACCGGGCGTCGGTGGGGACCAGCCGCCCGTCCTCCACCGGGCAGCCGCTCTGGATGGGCTTGAAATAGACGGCATTCACCCCCCGGCGCCGCAGCGCATAAGTTAACCCCGCGGCCACCCAGGTCTTGCCCACGTCGGTGTCGGTGCCGGTGACGAAAACGCCCTTGATTTTTGGTAACTTCGGTAATTTCATAATATGATTTTTGGGGGGATGGCCAGGGAACCGGTTCCCGGCCCTCCCCCAGCCATCTCCAGCTCCAGCCCCAGATCCGCCAGCGTCTGACGATCCTCCTCCGGCAGACGACCCTTGGTGGTCAAGTAGTCGCCGGTCATCACCGCGTCGGCTCCGGCGGCGAAAATCAGGGGGGCCAGGGAGCGCAAAGTCACCTGGCGGCCGCCGCAGATGATGAGGGAAGTTTCGGGAAAGCAGAGCCTGAAGGCCACGATGGCCTGCAAGGCCGCAAGGGGCGACAGCAGCGGCCTTCCCTGAAGGCGCGTCCCCGGCAAGGGGTGGAGAAAGTTCAGGGGGATGGCGTCCACCTCGAGGCCGCTTAGGGCCTGGGCCAGTTCCCAGCGCTGGGCCACGCTCTCCCCCAACCCCAGGATGCCGCCGGCGCACACCGTCAGGCCCGCCTCCTTGGCCGCCTCCACCGTGGCCACCCGCTCGCCGTAGGTGTGGGTGGTGCAGATGCGGGGGAAAAAGGAGGCCGCGGTCTCCAAGTTGTGGTGGAAGCGCCAGAGGCCGGCGGCCTTCAGTTCCCTTAGGAACCCCTTGTCCACGATACCCAGGGAAGCGCAGACCTTGAGGGTGGGGACGGCCCGGCGGATGGCGGCCACGGCCTCCAAAACGGCCCCTTGCTCCCCGGCGGCAAGAATCCCCCGGCCCGAAGTCACCAGGGAGAACCGGGCCGCGCCCGCGGCGGCCGCACTCTTGGCCGCGGCCACCAGCTGCTCCCGGCCCAGGAGCGGGTAATGGGGGGCATCAGTTCGGGCCCGGGCCGCCTGGGAGCAGAAGGCGCAGTCCTCGGAGCAGGCCCCGCTCTTGGCGTTGACGATGACGCAGAAGCTCACCCCGCGGCCGAAACGGCGCTCCCTGACCTTGCTGGCCTCGCCCAGATAGGGCCACAGCCCGGCCCAATCCAGCCCAAAAATCTTTTCCCAATCCGCGTAATTCATCAGCCCAATCCCGCCTTAACATCACCCAGACGCTTTTGATTGTCAACCGTTTTTAATAATACAGTTTACAAATCAAAGCCGATGAGGAAGATTGCCTCGCGGGGCAGGTCGGATTTTTTTGAGAGGGCAGGCAAATCCGGATTGTTAAAAAAAAATTTGATTTTTGGGAAAACTTTTGTGATATTGTGCGTGCCAGCGAAGCTGACCTACCGAGAAAACACCTTTTTAGTGCTCACTAGCCGGGGAAATCCCGGTCACGGTTCGAAGCAACAGCATCACGCCTGCACCTTTAAGGGATAAGCATTCCGTAGGATTAATGCGTCGGTCCAACCTTCGCATTAACCCAATTATTAATTTGAGGGATCGGCCATGCTGGAAAATCCGTTCCTGAAAAAAGTGACCCGGGCCTTTCGCCATTCGGAGTTTATCTTCGAGGAAGGCAGCTTCGGCGACGAGATGTATATCGTCCACTCCGGGGAGGTAAAACTCGTCAAGAATTCCAACGGCCGGGAAATGGTCATCGCCGCCGTCGGACCGGGGGAATTTTTCGGGGAAATGGCGCTGGTGGACAACGCGCCCCGCAGCGTCAGCGCCGTGGCCGCGGGGGAACTCACCCGGCTCCTGGCCCTGGACCGGGACAAGTTTTTGTTCCTGGTCAGCCACCAGCCGGCTTTTGCCCTCACCATCATGCACGTCCTCTGCCAGCGCCTCCGGGCCATGAATGAGAAGCTGGCGGAATTGGAGCAGGGACAGAAAGAATCTTAGCAGGCGAGGACTATCCCATGGAAGCCGCGAAGCCGAAACCCAAAAGTGTGGAGCTCAGGCAGAATATTTACCAGTTCCGGTCCGAAAGGCCGGGCTGCCACGTCTATCTCGTCAAAGGCCAGGGGAAGAACGTCCTCATCGACACGGGTTCCGCGGTCAACTTCGGCAATTTAAAGGCCTGCCTGGCCGAAGTGGGCCTGTCCCCCACGGACATCCACCTCATCCTGCTGACCCACGAGCACTTCGATCATATCGGCGCCTGCAACCTGTTCTCCGAGCGCACGGTGATCGCCGCCCATGCCCTGGCGGCCAACAAAATGGAGCTCCAGGACGAATTCGTCACCATGAGCAAGTACCTGGACGAGGGGGCCCGGCGGTTTCGCACCGACGTCTGGCTGGAAGGGGAAGCGGTCATCGAGCTGGGCAATTATCGCCTGCGCGTCCTGCACACCCCGGGCCACTGTTCCGGCTGCATCTGCATTTACGAGCCGGACCACGAGCTGCTGTTCACCGGGGACACCGTACTGGCCGGCGGCACCCTCTCCGGCATCCTGGGGTCGGGGAATATCAGCGACTACATCAGGTCCTTGCAGCGCCTGAGCCGCTTGCGGGTGGAGGAGATGTATCCGGGCCATGGCCGGATTTCCACCAATGCCGAGGAAGACCTGGAGAAAGCCCTGGAAAATGCCATCACCCTGATGGAGGAATGCAAGATCCTCTTCGAGACCCTGGACACCAGCGCCACCTACGACCGGTATTTCTCGGCCATCCGCAAGATGCCCATCACGCCGCCGGGCTCCGCCAAGACTTGAGCGGCTAATCCAGCCGGCCGGGACAAAAACCCATCTGCGACACCGGGACGTTCGGAGAAGCCGAG
>Ga0315268_10008670_pt1 | contig 10596 bp, 9 predicted proteins | sample C1_top_MG_FD_204535 | JGI IMG/M metagenome (GOLD analysis project Ga0315268, IMG submission 204535) | Sediment microbial communities from Yellowstone Lake, YNP, Wyoming, USA - C1_top | ecosystem: Environmental > Aquatic > Freshwater > Lake > Sediment | place: USA: Wyoming | collected 2017-08-01 | reverse complement strand
AAGGTCACCGAGACCCACTATCAATCCGACAGGATGGAGATCTATTACGATCACGCGAAGCGGCTGCTGCAGGACGGCCATGCGTACATGTGCGACTGCGAGCCGGACCACTGGCGCGCGTTGAAGGAGAAGAACTCCGCGTGCCCGCACAGGGGGATGCCGGCGGAGGAGATGATGGCACTCTGGGACAAGATGTTCGACGGCTCGCTCGCCCCTGAGAAAGCTTCGCTCATAATCAAGACCGACCTCAATGACCCCAACCCCGCGCTTCGGGATTACCCCGCGCTTCGGATAGAGGACACCCCGCACCCGAGATGCGGGACGAAGTACAGAGTCTACCCGCTCATGAACTTCTCAGTTGCGATCGATGACCACCTGCTCGGCCTCACGCACGTCCTGCGCGGAAAGGACCATCTGAACAACACGTACAGGCAGAACTACATCTTCGACTACTTCGGCTGGCAGAAGCCGGCATACATCCACTACGGGAGGGTAAGCATAGCCGGCCCGGAGCTGAGCACCTCCAAGATGTCCAAGGGGATAAAAGAGGGGATATACACCGGCTGGGACGACCCGCGGCTGGGCGCGCTGAGGGCGCTGGCGAGGCGCGGGTTCAGGCAGGAAGCGCTGAGGGAGTACTGGATCCGGGCGGGGCTCAACGAGGTGGACGTGGAGTTCTCCTGGGAGACCTTCTTCTCGCTCAACAAGGAGCTGATAGACCCGACCTCCAGGAGGTACTTCTTCGTCGCTGATCCGGTGCCGATCTCCATACAGGGCGTCGAGCGTCTCGAAGGTAAGGCGCCGCTCCATCCTAGCGACAAGGCTGTCGGCTTCAGGAATTACTCCCTGCGCAGGCCAATCACGGTCTTCATATCGCGGAGCGACCTCGCTCCGTCGATGAAGGTCAGGCTGAAGGACCTCTGCAACATCGACGTCGAAGGGGGGAGGGGCGCATATGTCGGCAACGACATCACTGCGATCAAGCAGGGGTATAAGATCATCCACTGGGTCGCTGAGGATGCGGTCCTCATGACCGTGCTGATGCCCGACGGGTCGGAAGCGGTGGGACTCGGCGAGAGGGGGCTGCTGGGGGAGGCCGGCAACCTCGTGCAGCTGGAGAGGTTCGGCTTCGCGAGGATAGAGTCGGTCGGCAGCAACATCAAGGCCGTCTTCTCGCAGAGATGATCAGAAGTCGACTTCTGGGACGAGGTCGCAGCAGCTGCACGGGAAGCACATTGTCTTGAAGCTCTTCGTCGACAGCCCGTGCTCCTTCAGGACGTCGCCGTGGATCTTCGCGAGGCGGACCAGCCTCTCCTTGCTCACCGGCTCTAACTCGCCGAGCGCGATCCGCAGCCTCTCCTGGTTCATGCTATTGATGCGCAGCGCCCGCAGGTTCCCGACGGCGCCGATCTCCGCGAGCATCTCCAGCGACGTCTTCACCTCACCGTCGGTCTCCCCCAGTCCGACTATTATGTTCGAGGTCGCGGCCCCCTTCCCGAACTCGTGGACCGCCCAGTGGATGGCCTTTATCGTCGTCTCGCAGTCCCTGTTCGGGCAGACCTTCTCGAATATGCCCTGGGTCGCCGCCTCCAGGTTGACCTTGATCTCCGTCGCCCCCGCCTTCCTGAGCTTCGATATCTGCTCCTTCTTCGTAATGAGCGGCTCGACCCCGATGGGGACTGAGGGGAGCTTCTCCCTGACCATCGATGTCAGCGAGGCGAGGCGGTCGATCTGGTTGTCGACAGTGGTCTGCACGCCGGAGGTCAGTGCGACCGATTTGAAGTCGTCGTGCTTCGACGCCGCGAGGATGATGCCCAATGCGTCCTCCAGGCTCAGTTCGTCCTTGGCACCCGCCTCGTTGATCGTGCAGAAGGCGCACTTCATGTTGCAGGACCTCCCCAGGCTAACGAAGGCCTGGCCGGGGGCATGGCAGAGCGTCGGGAGCAGGGTCACGTCGTCGGCAAGGATCTTCCCGCCCTTCAGAATGCTGTAGCGCCCGGTGCCGGCCTCGACCATCTCCAGCTCCCCGCCGGCATGTGATATCGGTATCTTCGCTCTCAGGCCGGAGAAGCAGACGACTATCGACTCCCTTCCGGCGCCTGGCCCTGCGCTGCTCTTGCTCGTCGGGAATGGCAGCTTCATCCCCTCGGGCACATGGAGCGTCCCCGAGCTCAGGAGCTCCGCCTTCAGTCCGAGGAGCGCTTCCTTAGTTTCCATTTCGGTCCATCCGATGAATCCTGTACATCTATATCGAGCTTGCTCAGCCCGTTGCGTATCGCGTCCGCCGTCGCGAAGTCCTTGTTCTTCCTGGCCTCCTCCCTCACCTGGAGGAAGAGCTCTATCAGCCCGGTCTGAAGGTCGTCCTTCCAGGCGGTCTCCCTCCTGAGTATGTCGAAGACGGAGTCGAAGTCCTCCATGACGTCGAGGATGTTCTCCACCCCCTCCTTGCTCAGCCGCTTCTCGGATATCAGCCTGTTCGCCTCGCGCGCCAAGGAGAACATCGCAGCTAGCGCGTCGCGCGTGTTGAAGTCGTCGTCCATGCTCTTCTCGAAGTCGTCGACCGCCTTCCGTATCAGGTCGGCGGCGTTCTCCGCTCCGGAGGACTTGCCCTTCTGCTCTAGTAGATCGTAGTACGTGTTCTGCAGGCGCTCCAGGCTCCTGCCGGCCTCTGCGAGCGTATCGGCGTCGTAGTTCAACGGTTGCCGGTAGTGCGTGTTGAGTAGGAAGAAGCGTATCGTCGAGACGTCGTACTCCTTCAGGACCTCCCTCACGGTGAAGAAGTTCTTCAGCGACTTGGACATCTTCTCCTCGTTGACCATGAGCAGTCCGTTGTGCATCCAGTAGTTGACGAACTTCTGCCCGTTGGCTGCTTCTGACTGCTGGATCTCGTTCTCGTGGTGCGGGAAGATGAGCTCCGAGCCCCCGCCGTGTATGTCGACCGTCGGGCCGATGTACTTCAGCGACATCGCCGAGCACTCGATGTGCCACCCTGGCCTGCCCTCCCCCCACGGGCTCGGCCACGATATCTCTCCCGGCTTGGCCGCCTTCCAGAGCGCGAAGTCCGCCGGGTTGTGCTTGCTCTCGTCGACCTCCACGCGCGCCCCCGCGAGCATCTGATCAAGCGACTGGCCCGAGAGCTTGCCGTACTCGTTGGCCCGCGCGATGTCGAAGTCGACGTCGCCGCCGGAGACATATGCGAACCCTTTGTCCAGCAGCTTCTGTATCATTGCGATTATCTCTGATATCGTCTCGCTCGCCTTCGGGTAGTGGTTCGCCCGCTTCACGCGGAGCATGTCCATGTCCTCGAAGGCCCTCTCGATGTACCTCTTGGAGAGCTCCAGAGGCATGCAGCCGAGCTCGTTCGCCCTCGTTATGATCTTGTCGTCGACGTCGGTGAAGTTGGTGACGTGGTTCACATCGAAGCCGCGGTAGCGCAGGTACCTGACCACGGCATCGAAAGAAACCGCGGACCTGGCGTGCCCGAGGTGCACGTCGTCGTAGACCGTTATCCCGCAGACGTATATGCCGAGCTTCCCCACGGTGACGGACTCGAGCTTCTCCTTCCTCCTCGTTTCCGTGTTGTAGATGCTGACTGACATTCGATCAGACCGCCTGGGAACTCACTTCGGGAGCTGCGGGCAGGTTTCGCCCTTCTCCTCCGGCTTGACCCCGACCTTCTCCTCGATCTTCGAAATGCGGTACTCGAGCATGGAGACGTTGTGGCAGAAGTCTATGAAGACCTTCATTATCGGGTCGGGCAGGTCGTCGTGCTGCAGGTCTATCGACGGGGTCCCCTCCCTGTGGACTATCTTCGCCGGGATGCCGACGACCGTGCTGTTCGGCGGGACGTCCTTGACGACCACCGAGCCGGCCCCGACCTTGACGTTGTCACCGATGGTGATGGCGCCGAGGATCGACGCTCCGGCCCCGACCGTCACGTTGTTGCCGAGGGTCGGGTGGCGCTTCCCCTTGCTCATGCTGACCCCGCCCAGTGTGACGCCTTGGAAGATCGAGACGTCGTCGCCTATCTCGGACGTCTCCCCGATGACGACTCCGCTGGCATGGTCGATGAAGAACCCTTTGCCGATCTTCGCACCGGGATGTATGTCCGCCCCGGTCCAGAGCCTCGACAGGAAGTTGACCATCCTGGCCAGGAAGTACTGCTTATGCTCGTACATCCTGTGCGACAGCCGATAGAGCTTGATCGCATGAAGCCCGGGGCTGAACAGCATCGCCTCCCCCCTCGTCTTCGGCGCGGGATCCCTTTCGAGGACTATGTCCAGGTCGCTTTTCTCTGCCATGAGAATCAATCTTCGACAGCAAACAAATCCGTGCTCAAATATCTTTCCCCAGTGTCCGGCAGCACGACCACGACGGTCTTGCCTGGGCCGATCTCCTTGGCGATCTGGATCGCCGCCCAGGCGGCCGCGCCGGATGAGATGCCGGCGAGGATGCCCTCTCTCTTGGCGAGCATGCGCGCGGTAACTATGGCGTTCTCCTCGCTGACCTTGATTATCCTGTCGATCACGTCCCTGTTAAGGATCTTAGGGACGAAGCCCGCTCCTATCCCTTGTATCCTGTGCGGGCCGGGCTGCCCTCCCGAGAGTACCGGCGATCCTTCCGGCTCCACGGCGACCACCATGGTCTTCGGGTTCAGCTCCTTGAGAACCTCTCCGACACCGGTTATCGTTCCCCCGGTGCCAACGCCGGCGACGAAGGCGTCTACATTCGGGACGGCGGAGGTGATCTCCTTCGCCGTCGTCTGCCTGTGGACCTCCGTGTTCGCGGGGTTCTCGAACTGGTTCGGCATGAAGCATCCCTCCTTCTCCGCGAGCCTCTTCGCCTCCTCGAGGGCTCCGCTCATCCCCCTGCTGCCCTTCGTGAGCACGAGCTGCGCCCCGAGGGCGGAGAGGAGCTTCCTCCGCTCGACTGTCATCGTATCGGGCATGGTGAGTATGAGCTTGTATCCCTTGACCGCGCAAACCATGGCTAGTCCGATGCCGGTGTTCCCGGAGGTCGGCTCCACCACGGTCATCCCTTTGAGGAGCTTCCCGCTGCGCTCGGCCTCCTCGATCATCGCCAGCGCTACCCTGTCCTTGACTGATGACATCGGGTTGAAGGACTCGAGCTTGGCCACAATCTCAGCGGAGGAGGCGCCGGTCATCCTCGACAGCCTGACAATCGGAGTGTTGCCTGTCAGCTCCAGAATGTTGTCTCGCACGGCCTTCTCGTTCAACTTGAATACCTCTTGGACGTTATTGTGTAACTCCGTATCTAATAGATAAACAGTATTTTCCGATAAAGGAAGAACGCCTGGAGCGTCACTTCCTAAGCTTTATCGTCGGCTGCTTCCCGCAAGCGGGGCAGCTCTCGCTACGCGAGAAGCAGATTGTCTGGATGTCCATGTCGAGCGAGTCTATGAGCAGCAGCCTGCCGGAGAGGGTCGTCCCCTTTTTCAGTATGACCTTGATCGCCTCGGTCGCCTGTATAGTGCCGACTATGCCGGGCACGGAGCCGAGCACTCCCGCCTCCGCGGTTGTCGGGACTGCACCGTCCTGGACGTCCTTGAAGAGGCACCTGTAGCAGGGTCCTTTGCCGGGGATGTAGGTGGATACCTGCCCGTGATACGAGAGGCAGCTCCCGATGCTGAAGGGCTTACCCTCGAGGACGCACGCATCGTTGACAAGGAACTTCGTGGCGAAGTTGTCGCTCGCATCGACGACCATGTCGTGCCTGGCGACGATCCTCCTTGCGTTCCCCCTCTCGAAGCGGCCGGCTATCACCTCGACCTTGACGTCCGGGTTGAGCTTCTCGAGACGCCTCTTCGCGACGTCCCCCTTCGGCTTTCCTATAGACTCCGAGTCTAGGACTATCTGCCGCTGGAGGTTGCTCAGCTCGACTTTGTCCGATTCGACAATCGTGATGTTCCCGACGCCGTTCGCTGCGAGGTACAGGGAGATCGGACTCCCCAGCCCTCCCGCGCCGACGATCAGCACCTTCGACCTTAAGAGCCTCTCCTGGTCTCCGCTGGTGAAGTCCTTCAGCTTGAGATTCCTGCTGTATCTTTCCAGTTGCGGCTTGCTGAGCAACGCCAACGTCTCATCTCCCGTCATTGAGATGGAGCCAGGGAGGGGATTTGAACCCCTGTATGCGGATTTCGGCCAATCAGGCTGTGACTGCAGTCCGCCACATGGCCGCTCTGTCACCCCGGCCTTGTTGCTGACAATCAGTAAAAGCGTATTTATGCCTTTGTTCGTTTTGCAGGGCAAGCCAGTTACCCGGTTCGGTCGCCATGAGCAAGTTTGAAAATGGAGTTCGGTGATTGGACATCGAAAGCGGGGAACAACATTGAGCGGCTCTGCTGGAAAAAAGGTAACGATCTACGATTCTACGCTGCGCGAGGGGGAGCAGATGCCTGGCGTGCGGTTCACCACGGCGCAGAAGGTGGAGATTGGCTCGATGCTTATCGAGGCCGGCGTGCCGCAGATAGAGGCGGGGTTCGCCGCGGTGTCAGAGGGGGAGCGGGAGGCCATCAAGTCGCTCGTCTCCCTCGGAGGAGATGCGGAGATCCTATCGCTGTCGCGGACGAAAAAGGAGGACATAGATGCGGCGCTCAGCTGCGATGTGGACGTCATCCTCCTGTTCATCGCGACCTCCGACCTGCATATGAAGAAGAAGCTGAAGATGTCGGAGGAGCAGGTCCTCGAGGCGATCGGCACGTCGGTGGAGTACGCAAGATCTCATGGCGTCAAGGTGGCCCTCAGCGCCGAGGACTCGACGAGGAGCGACCGGGCGTTCCTGAGGAGAGCATATTCGAGAGCTGCCGAGTGCGGCGCGAACAGGCTCGGCATAACCGACACGCTCGGATGCGCGACCCCCGAGATGATAGGAGAGCTGGTCGAATTCGTGAGGAGCTTTTCCGATCTGCCTGTCTCAGTGCACCTGCACAACGACTTCGGGCTCGCCCTTGCCAACTCGCTTGTCGCCGTCGACGCCGGGGCAAGAGCGGTCGCCACAACTGTATGCGGCTTCGGGGAGCGCGCTGGCAACGTCCCGCTGGAGCAGTTCGTCATGGCCATGAAGCACCTGTACGGGAGCGACCTCGGAATAAAGACGGAGAAGCTGACCCCCATAGCGCGCAAGGTGTCGGAATTCACCGGGATAGGGCTCCCGCCGACTCAGCCCTGGGTCGGGGCGAACGTGTTCGCGCACGAGTCCGGCATACACGTGGCCGCGGTCCTCAAGGATCCGAGCACCTACGAGTTCCTCCCGCCGGAGACCGTCGGGAACACGAGGAGGATAGTGATGGGCAAGCATTCCGGACGGGGGCTCATATCTGCGCGCCTGGGCGAGATGGGGGTGGAGGCGCCGAAGGAGCTGCTGGACGAGATATTCCGCAGAGTCAAGGAGCTCGGCGAGAAGAAGGGCGACGTGACCGACCAGGAGTTCCGGGCCATCGTGGACGGCGTCATGAAATCGTCCAAAACGGCGGAGCCGCAGAAGCGGAAGGGATGAAGGACAAAGCCTGAGAGCCTCGATCATCGGCGAGGTACTGATTCGGTTTTATCAGTTCGTCAGCGGTCTCGCCCTGCCTGCGGAATCGCGCTTCGCGCTCCCGAAATCCTTGAGAGCTTTCAATTCCGAGAAATCGAAGACCGGCCCGTCCTTGCACACGAGCCTGCCATCTATCGCGCAGGATCCGCAGAGGCCTATGCCGCATTTCATCAGCCTCTCGAGGGCCGCCTGCCCCCACATATCCCTCCTACCTGCGATCTTCACGACGGACTCCAGCATCCGCTCCGGCCCGCAGGCGTACACCGAGTCGTAATTGCCGATGCCGCCGAGCGTCTCTGCGAGCAGCTCGCTGGCCGTGCCGTGGAAACCGATCGAGCCGTCGTCGGAGGCCGCCATGACCTCGATGCCGAGGTCCCTGAACTCGTCGATAAGCACCAGCTCCCCCTTGGACTTCGCGCCGATGATGAGCGTGACCTTTGCGCCTTTCCTGGCCAGCGCTGCCGCCAGCGGGAGCAACGGGGCCGAGCCCACTCCGCCCGCGACCATCAGCGGGCTCCTCCCTTTGGGCGCGAAGCCCCTTCCGAACGGGCCGCGAATCCTCACCCTTTCGCCCTTCTCGAGGGAGCACAGCGCATCGGTCGCCTCTCCGACGGATTTGACGGTGATCCCGATCTCGTCCGCGCCGATGTGCGACAGGGACATGGGTATCTCGTCCACGCCGGGGATCCAGACCATGACGAACTGGCCGGGGGTTGCCTGCATGGCCCCGCGGAAGAAAAGGGTGGAGCAAAGCTCGGCGGAGTGTTTCTTGCGGCAGAGCGTCCCCGTGAGGCAGACCGAGTCGCTACCCATGGGCGATCCCCCTCATCTGAGAGAGGTTCTTGAAGCCCTCCTCCGACATGAAGGCCTTGAGGCTTTCATTCAACTTGGAGAAAACTTCCAGGCCGCAGCTCTGGACGACGGTGCCGACCTGCACGGCGGACGCGCCGGCCATCATGTATTCGGCGATGTCGGTGGCATCGGAAATCCCTCCGACGCCGATGATCGGGATGGAAAGGGCCTCGTACAGCTCGTACACGCACCTCAGACCCACGGGCTTGACCGCGGGGCCCGAGAGCCCGCCGTACTTGTTGCTAAGGACAGGCTTCCTGATGCGCGGATCTATCGCCATCGCCTTGATCGTGTTGATTGCGACGACCGCGCTGGCGCCCCCCTCCTCCGCCGCCAGGCCTAGAGAGGCTATGTCCCTGGTGTTGGGGGTGAGCTTGGCGAACACAGGTATGTCGACCGACGCCGCGACCCCGGCCGTTATGTTCCTCACCGTCGCGGGGTTGGAGCCGATCTCCGCGCCGTAGCCCCTGGCGTGCGGGCAGCTGAGGTTGAGCTCTATCGCCGAGGCGCCGTAGTCCTCCATCTTCTTCGCGAGCGACGCGAAGTCCTGCGTCTTCGCGCCGAAGATGCTGCCTATGACAACGGCTCCCGAGCCCTCCAGGACCTTCATCTCCTTCGAGAACTCCTTTATGCCAGGGTTCGGCAGCCCCATGGAGTTGAGCATGCACCGGCCGCTCTGGTGGATCGTCGGGTTCTTGTTGCCGTCCCTGGGGTCGAGCCCTATGGACTTGGTTACAACGGCCCCGGCGCCGGCCCGGTGCGCCGCGAGAAGCAGCTCCCCGGTCTCCCCCAATATCCCGGAAGCGAGCATGATCGGATTCCTGAGCTCGATTCCAGCCAGCTTGGCCCCGATGTCGGCCTCCGCCGGCGTTGATTTCCTCATCCTGAGAGACCCCTATTGTTTCCCGGCCTTCTTCTTCTCGTAATCCTCGATGGCCGCCTTGAGCCCGTCCGCGGCGAGGTTCGAGCAGTGCATCTTCTGCGGCGGGAGCCCATCAAGCGCGTCGGCGACGTCCCCCCTGCTGATCTTCCTCGCCTCCTCCAGGGTCTTGCCCCTGGCCATCTCGGTTATCATGCTGCTCGTGGCGATGGCCGCCCCGCAGCCGAGCGTCTTGAACTTTATGTCGGTGATGATGTCGTCCTTGACCTTGATGTAGATGAACATGACGTCGCCGCAGACCGGGTTGCCGACCTTCCCGATTCCGTCGGCGTCCGGTATCTCCCCGACGTTGCGCGGATTCTTGAAGTGCTCCAGCACCTTGTCGCTGTACATCTCACTCCTCTCCATGCTCGTGGCCGTGCTCGTCCTCTTTGGAGCACCAGGGCTCGTCGGATTTCATCGGGTTGCTCTCGTTGTAAGGGGACATCGCCCTCAGGTTCTCGACCACCTTCGGAAGGACCTCTAGCAGGTACTTCACGTCCTCCTCCGTATTGTCCTTGCCCATTGATATTCTCAGCGAGCCGTGGGCGTCCTCCGGCCTGAGCCCCAAGGCGAGCAGCACATGCGAGGGCTGCAGGGACTTCGTCGAGCACGCCGATCCCGTGGAGGCGGCGAAGCCGTACATGTCCAGCTGCATTATGAGGCTCTCCCCCTCGATGAAGTCGAACCTGAAGTTCGCGTTGCTCGGCAGCCTCTTCGTCCTGTGCCCGTTGAGGTGCGAGTGCGGGATGGTCTTGAGCACGCCGTCGATCATGAAGTCCCTGAGCTTGACCAGCCGCGCCGATTCCTCCGCCATCCCCTTCACGGCGAGCTCGGCCGCCTTGCCCAGGCCTACAATTCCGCAGACGTTCTCGGTGGAGGACCTCAGCCCCCTCTCGTGGCCGCCCCCGTGCAGCAGCGGCTCGATCCTCACGCCCTTGCGGATGTAGAGCGCCCCGACCCCTTTGGGGCCGTAGAACTTGTGCGCCGAGAGCGAGAGCATGTCGATGTTCTCCCCCCTGACGTCCATCGGAAGATGCCCGGCGGCCTGCACGGCATCGACGTGGAAGGCGATCCCCTTCTTCTTTGCGACCTCGCCGAGCGAGCGGATGGGCTCGATGGTCCCGATCTCATTGTTCGCGTACATGATAGACGCCAGGATCGTGTCGGGCCTGATCGCCTTCTCGAAATCCGCCACGCTGACCAGGCCGTCCCTGTCGACCGGCAGATAGGTGACCTCGAACCCGTTCTTGGCGAGATATTCGCAGGTC
>Ga0315268_10008669_pt1 | contig 10596 bp, 6 predicted proteins | sample C1_top_MG_FD_204535 | JGI IMG/M metagenome (GOLD analysis project Ga0315268, IMG submission 204535) | Sediment microbial communities from Yellowstone Lake, YNP, Wyoming, USA - C1_top | ecosystem: Environmental > Aquatic > Freshwater > Lake > Sediment | place: USA: Wyoming | collected 2017-08-01 | reverse complement strand
GTCATTACTGGCAGTCATGCGGTTTCTGAAGACCAGCATGCTAATTATTCAGCGACTGGCTGGGTTTGCGACAATGGCACCTCTGGCACTGGCGAAACATTAAATGTTAATGTGACCAATGCCAACGTATCCTGCACGTTTACTAATGTAAGAGATATGGGTTGGCTTTTATTAAAAAAACATGTGGTCAATGATAATGGCGGGAACGCTCAAGCTTCTGATTTTAACCTGCATGTAAAATTAGGCGGAACTGATGTTAATGGCAGTCCTGTCGCTGGAACTGAAGCTGGCACTTTATATTTCCTAGAAACTGACACCTATGTGGTCAATGAAGATACACCATTGGCTGGCTATACACAAACCAGCATTGTCTGCGACGGCCAAGCAACTTCTTCTGTCGGGGTGACAAAAGGAACAACCAAAACCTGTACCATCACCAATGATGATATTGCCCCGACTATCACTCTTAATAAAGTAGTTAACAATAATCACGGCGGCAATGCCGGAGTCAATGATTTTGGTTTAACCATCGGCGCGACTTCAGTTACTTCTGGACAAACCTTGAATGTAAACGCTAACACACCGATTGCCCTGAATGAAGCAGGATTGGCTGGCTATAATTTTGTTTCATTAACTGGCAATGCTAAATGTCCTTCTGTTTTAGGTGGAACAGTAACCCTAAACGAAGGTGAAAACATAACCTGCACCATTACTAATGAGGATGTTGCCCCGACTATTACCCTTAATAAAGTAGTTAACAATAATCATGGTGGCAATGCCGGAGTCAATGACTTTGGCTTGACCATCGGCGCAACCGGAGTTAACTCGGGACAAACCCTAACTGTTAACTCAAATACTACCTATGCTCTAAATGAAGCAGGATTGGCTGGCTATAACTTTGTCTCATTAACAGGCTCAGGTTGTCCTTCTAATTTAGGTGATACGGTTAATCTTGATGAAGGCGAAAATGTTACCTGTACGATCACTAATGAAGATGAAGCACCAACCATTACCTTAATAAAGAATGTAATAAATAATAACGGCGGTACTGCTGGAATCAATGACTTTGGGTTAACCATCGGTGCGACCGGAGTTAATTCTGGACAAACATTGGATGTCAATTCAAACACTCCTTACGCCTTGAATGAAGCTGGGTTAACTGGCTATAGTTTTGTTAATATCACTGGTGACAGAAAATGTCCTCAAGCTTTAAACGGCACTGTTACTTTAGACGAAGGCGAGGATATTACCTGCACCATTACTAATGACGACCAAACCGCTCACTTAACCTTAATAAAACAAGTTACTAATGATAATGGTGGACAAGCTGTTCCCACTAATTGGACTTTGAATGCCGTTGGTCCAACCGTAATTTCGGGTCCTGGCGGAGCTGACAGTAATGTTAATGCTGGCACTTATACTCTTTCAGAAAATGTCGGCCCAAGCGGATATTCAGCGGGAAGTTGGAATTGCTCAGGCGGCAGCCAAAATGGAGACCAAATCACATTAGGTCTTGGTCAATCAGCTACATGCACCATCATAAATGATGATATCGCTGCTCAATTAACTGTAATTAAACATGTTATAAACGATAACGGCGGTACAGCCTCTGCTTCAGACTTCACCATGAATGTTACCGGTACTAATGTTTCCAACCCAACCTTTGCCGGACAGGAAAATCCTGGCACTACAATTACTCTCAACCAAGGTTCATACAGCGTTGATGAAAACGCATTCTTCGGCTATGCCAAAACTTTGGGCGCTAACTGTTCTGGAACGATTTCCGTTGGGGAAACCAAAACTTGCACCATCACTAATGATGATATTTCACCAATCTTAAAAGTAATTAAACACGTAATAAATGATAATGGCGGCAACAATGTGGCAGCTGACTTTACGATGAATGTCACGGCTACCAATGTTTCCAATCCGTCATTCCCCGGCAATGAAGCTGGCATAGAAGTTACTTTAGACGCCGGCTCATACAGCGTGGGTGAAAACACCTTGCCGGGATATGCCGACAGTTATAACAACTGTAATGGGACAATCAATGTTGGCGAGTATAAAACCTGTACCATTACCAATAATGATGTTACGGCTTCCATCACTCTAAATAAAGTAGTTAATAACAGCTATGGCGGAAATGCCGGAGTCAATGACTTTGGCTTGACCATTGGTGGCACTATGGTTAATTCTGGTCAAACTCTGAATGTAAATGCCAACACACCAATTGCCTTGAATGAAGCCGGACTGTCTGGCTATCACTTTGTTTCCCTAACTGGTAATGCTAAATGTCCATCAGTTCTTGGTGGTACAGTAACCCTGAATGAAGGTGAAAATATCACTTGTACCATTACCAACGAAGATGAAGCGCCGACTATTACCTTAATAAAGAATGTAATAAACAATAATGGCGGTAATGCCGGAGCCAACGACTTTGGTTTGACCATTGGTGGCACTGGAGTTACTTCGGGCCAAACCCTGGCTGTCAACTCAAACACCGCTTACGCCTTAAATGAAGCTGGTTTAGCTGGCTATAGTTTTGTCGGAATCACTGGTGATCAAAAATGTCCTGATGTCTTAAACGGCACAGTCACTCTGGATGAAGGCGAAGACATTACCTGCACCATCACTAACGACGATATTGCACCGACTATTACCTTTATAAAAAATGTGATAAATAACCATGGTGGCACGGCCGGTGTTAATGACTTTGGTTTAACCATCGGTGGCACTGGAGTTACTTCGGGCCAAACCCTGGCTGTCAATTCAAACACCGCTTACGCCTTAAATGAGGCCGGCCTGACTGACTATCTCTTTGTTAATATCACTGGCGATCCAAAATGTCCTTCTGTTCTTGGCGGTGAGGTTACCCTAAATGAAGGCGAGAATATCACCTGCACTATCACCAATGATGATAAACCGAGCAAAATTAACGGTTATAAATTCGAAGATGTCAATGGTAACGGCGCTTGGGATCAAGGCGAACCCGGTCTTCCCGGTTGGACCATTAATTTAAATGGCAATGTATCTCTTTCGACGACTACCGATGCTGCCGGCCATTATGAATTCAATAACTTAGGAGCCGGCAATTATACTCTCTCAGAAATTCAGCAAAACGGCTGGACCCAAACTTTGCAGCCGCAGAACATTACGCTTGGTATCAATCAACTGAGTGAAAATAATAACTTCGGCAACTTTCAGAATATCGCCATTACTGGCTATAAATTCGAGGATAAAAATTACGACGGACAGTATCTTGGGGATGAACCGAGACTATCGGACTGGGAAATTCAGCTCTATAAATGGAATGAATCCTCTTCAATGTGGGAATACCAAACTAATGCCCTTACTAACGAATTCGGCGATTATGCTTTCTATAATCTCGGGCCGGGCAAATATCAAGTAAAAGAAGTTCTGCAAAACGGCTGGATACAGAGTAAGCCCTTACTGTCTTATGGCCATGATTATTATGAAATTGAAGCGGTTTCTGGTATTAATGCCACAGCTAATTTCGGCAACTTCAAATTAGGTAAGATTTCCGGCTACAAATTCAATGACCTAAATGGCAATGGCTCATGGGATCAAGATGAACCAGTATTAAATAATTGGGAAATCTGTTTGACCATGGGTGGAATAATTACACCCGAACAATCATCTGTGCAGATTGCTCAACCAATTTGCGTTCTCACTGGTGACGGTAATTGGCCAGATGGTTACTATGAATTCTCGGGTCTAAACTTCGGCACCTATCTGCTGAATGAAACTCTACAACCCGGTTGGACACAAACTATGCCAGTTGATCCTAATACCTATAGCATCGGCGTAATTTCTGGCACGGATTCTATAAACAACAACTTCGGCAACTTCAAAGATGTAAATATCAAAGCTTATAAGTTTAATGACGTTGATGGTGATGGTGTCAAAGATGCCGAAGATCTGCCTATCCCAGGATGGACAATGACCCTAAATGGCGGACAACCTCAGCAAACTGATGCTAATGGAATGGTTATGTGGACCGTCAATACTGGTGGAGATTACACCGTGGCTGAAGCTGACGTTAATGGCTGGACCCACACCAATGCTAATACCGCGGTAGTTTCGGTACAATCTGGTGATCAAGATAAAGTGGTGGAATTCCTTAACTTCAAAAACATCGATATCACGGTCTGTAAATATATCGATGTCAATGGCGACGGATTCCTGACCGACGAGCCACCCTATCATGGCTGGAAAGTCTATCTAGACAATAATGAGGGAATAACTGGTGAAAACGGCTGTTATACCTTTACCGATATTGGTCCGGGAAACTACGATGTAACAGAAGAAGTAAAAGCTGGTTGGATACAGACTTATCCTCAATCAGGAAGTTACAACTTCAATGCTGTTTCTGGACAAAATGAAACCTACAACTTCGGCAACTTTGAAATACCGACACTAACTATCATCAAGCACGTTATTAATGATAATGGCGGACAAATGAGAGCCGATAACTTTACTATGAATGTGATTGGCAATAATGTATCTAATGCATCATTTCCGGGCGCCGAAACGCCAGGCGTGATAGTCACTCTGGGCGCTGGCTCATATAGTGTTGATGAATTGGAATTGCCTGGCTATGCAAAGACACTGGGATTAGACTGCTCGGGGACAGTAATGAGCGGCGATGAAAAAACCTGTACTATTACTAACGATGATATTGCCCCGACCTTAACCCTGGTTAAAACAGTGACTAATGATAATGGCGGAACTAAACAGATAGCTGACTTTCCATTATTTATCGATGCAACTCAAGTAACTTCTGACGTGGCTAACCAAGTGATGGCTAATACTGAATATACAGTTTCAGAAACTAACCTCGCTGGCTATCAAGCTTCAGCTTGGTCAGGTAATTGTTCAGAAAATGGCAAGATTACCCTAAAGCCAGGTGATAATAAAACCTGTTATATTACCAACGATGATATCCAGCCGAAATTAACTGTGACTAAAGTCGTCATCAACGACAATGGCGGCACTAAAGTAGTGGCTGACTTCCCGTTGTTTGTTAATACCACTTCAGTTGTTTCTGGCGTGCAGAATGGATTCAATGCTGGCTCATATACAGTCTCTGAGACTGCTGATCCAAATTATAAAGCTACCATTTCAGGCGACTGTGATTCAACTGGAAAAATCACGTTAAATCCTGGCGACATTAAAACCTGTACCATTACTAATGATGACCAGCTCCCCCACTTAACTATTACGAAAACCGTTACTCCGTCTAGCGTCAATCCTGGAGCTACCGTGGCTTACACCGTAACCATTGGAAATACCGGCAATGAAACAGCCCATAATCTGGTTCTGACCGATACCCTGCCTGCTGGCTTTTACTTTGCTGATGATCATACCACGTCAAGAACCTGGAATCTCGGCGAACTCCTACCTGGCAAAAGCGTCACCCAGACCTATAGTGTTTATGTTGATGCTTCGGTTACGGCTGGCCAATATGACAACCTAGCCAAGGCTAAGGCTGATAATCATAAAGAAATTCAAGCCAAAGCTACCGTTACTGTGACCGTCGCAAAAGTATTGGGCAAAGCGGTGGAAGCAAAACTGGCGATCGATAAGACGGTTGACCGTCAGATTGCCAATCCTGGCTCTGTTATCAATTATTCAGTCAAGATAACCAATGTCGGCGAGGCAACTGCCTTTAGCTTAAAGCTGGTTGATACTTTGCCGAATGGATTCATCTTTACTGACACTGATATTTCCGGCAGAGAATGGCAACTTGGCGATTTAGAGCCGAATCATTCGATCACCGTCAATTATGAAGTGAAGATTGATGATTCTGTGAAACCAGGTAAATATGACAACAATGCCATTGCTTCTTCCTCAAATACTGAGCCTGTCTCAGATAAAGCCACAGTACAAGTGAAACAGGGTCAAGTCTTGGCAGAAACTGGTTCAAATGCCTTGTATCTCATCTACTTAATTGTAGCTCTATACTTTATCAGCACCTCAATTCTGATTTTCCGAGCCTTCAGAAAAAAATAAGTGGAAGGAAACGCTAAGCCAGAACCAATAAAGGCTGTTCATAAAAACAGACTGCTGAAAATAGTAGCTATCTTAACAGCTATTGCTGGTTTGGTAATTGTCCTCTATCCATTTTTTCCGCAAATTAAGTATTGGTTCAGCTCAAAGGAAATCTATCCTTATCCTACTCAACTAAAAGGAGATTACGAGGTACAGTTGCCGATTTCAGATAATAAAAATGTAGCAATTAATGAAAATCAGCCGGTAGTTAATCAAACTGTACAAGAACGAAAGACAACCACCAAGCCAAAGCCGAAAACAACCAGTCTACCTAAAGACAACCGGCTGGTTATCCCAAAAATCGGAGTTAATGCTAAAATAGTAGAAGGCAGCAATGAAAACGTCATGTATAGAGGCGTCTGGCATATTCCCAATACTTCTTCCCCAGATAAAGGTGGAAACACGGTTATTTCCGGCCATCGCTTTCAGTACCGGCCGCCGAATAACACCACTTTTTATCTGCTGGATAAGCTAGGAAAAGGCGATTATCTGATTGTATACTGGCAAGGCAAAGAATACGACTATAAAGTCACCAAGACAATGGTCGTCGGGCCAAAAGAAAGCAGTCTTCTGGAAAACACTACTAAACCGATCCTTTCGCTCTTCACCTGCACTCCCCTATTCACTACCAAACAACGATTGTTCGTGATTGGAGAACTAATAACAAAATAAATAATAATTAAACATAAAATTATGAAAAAAATATTATTGCTCGGGGGTTTAGCAGTCTGCTTGGTTCTATTGGTTTTGCCTTTTAAAATCCAGGCAGTTTCTCATGGACCGACTAAATCAATAGAAATCAGTCCTAAAACAGTGACTATAGCATCTGATACCGAACAAGCTATGACTTTAACTGCCGTAGACTCCAATGGTGTTAGCTGGGATGTCACCCAAGCTGCCCAATTTTCCACTGACGATCCTTTTGCTTTGATTGAAAATAATGTTTATACCGCTGGAAAAGTTGGAACTTGGACAATTTCTGCATTAATTGGCAATCTTTCCGCTGATACAATAATTACGGTCATTCCTGGCTCACTCAATAGTTTAGTAATCAATCCTAATTCTAATCCGGAAATTATTCCCCTTGATAAAACCCGGCAGTTTGAAGCAATTGGTTTTGATAAAAATAATAATAAAGTTGAAAATATTGATTTAACCTGGAGTGTTGAAGGCGGGATTGGCGAAATAAGCAAAACCGGGTTATTCAAAGCAACTAAAGAAGGGGTCAGCAAAGTTGTGGCAGCCAGCAATAATATTTCTAGTTTCGTAACTGTAAAAACCAGAAAAACAACTGAAATCATTCCTGTTGTTACTAATGCGAATACTTCCGGACAAACTACTTTAATAAGAGAAATTCCAGAAGAAACTAAACAAGGCCAAGTCGCCGGTGAAGAAATAGCGGCTGCTGCTGAAAACACTAACACCAATTCTTCTACCACCAATGAATGGGAGGACACATGTTTAACCCATGCTTGGTGGATCTGGCTTTTGCTTATGATCGGCTATTTAGTAATCCTGATAATTTACTACTTTTTAGTGAGAAAAATAAAAGGAAGCTGGTGGTGGATCTTTCCGGTATTACTTACTGCAGCTAGCCTCTGGTATTTCTTTGCTTATGCCTGCGACCAATATAACTGGTGGCCCTGGGTGACGGTGATTGTCGGCATTTTAGCCACTTTATTCAGACCGAGAAGTTCTCAAACATCACAAACACTTTAGATAAAGTTTAAAATAACAAAGCCTCCTTTAATTAGGGGGTTTTTGTTTTTGTCAAAATGAGGCAACACGACTTTTTTGTATTATGCGTTATTTGTTATGCAATTTTCAAGTGTTTGACTCATCCCCCCTGTATGTTAAAATATAAGTGTTGCTGATAAATTTTAATATATTAAAAAATTAACTAAATCTTATGACTTACGAAGAAAAAAAACAAATCTTGGCATCTCATGGCCGAGAAAAAAGTTATTATTACATAATTCTGGCTATCATCGGCCTAAATTTTCTTTATGGTCTTTATACTGTTATTGAACGACTAGCTAAATCAAATAAGGGCGATCTTACGGGCGTCGGAATTTTACCAGCCAGCATGGTGATCGTTGCTTTGATCTTATACGTCGGCCTAGTGATATTATATTTCTTTGGCGTCTGGCGCTTACAAAGCTGGGTAACGTTATTCATGTGGCTAGGTTTTATCGGTTCGATTTTATCTTTTGACTTAGTAAATATTATTATTACCGGTATAATCTTATTCGGTTACAAAAAAGTACTAAAATTATTTAAATTAACGGTTCCGCCTCAACCAAATCCACAGACTTAGATTTAAAGGCAATTTAAACATTAAACAATAAAAAACTTATGAAGAACAAAATATTAATCGGTATATTTGCTCTTTGTCTTATAATTTTTGGAACTGGTTGTTCGAAATCAACTACAAATCAATCCAATCAGTCGACAAAATTAGGCGAAGCTACTATTCCTGCTTCAGGTACAACTGGAATATTTAAAGGAAAATTAGAAACTCTTGTGCTTACGGCTGATGATTTACCTTCCGCATTCAAGCCATACCGGGATAACACAACCTCAAAAGCTGGTTATACTAAAATTGATTCCTATAGTGCCACATTAGGAGAGACACAGGGTTATGTTACTCAACAAATCGATGGAGGACTTTCTAGATTTACTATATATATGTCATTATCTACATTCCAAGATACAACCATGGCAGCTAAAAGATATAACACTGATATAAGAATAGCCGCCGTAGGCCTTGAAGCTGATCAAACACAAGGCACTATTGAGAATATCGGGGAAGCGAACTATTATAAAACGTATTCAGATGTTAACCAATATGATCCCCAATACAATAGCACAACCTGGAATGTTTATGTTCTTAAATCAAATCTAGTTATTTACTTCATAATAAAAACCCCTGCCTCATATACAGTTTCTGATATACAATCATTATTAAATATTTGGCAACAAAAAATTCCAACCTATATACCAGCTACTGATGAGGAATTTCAGCAAGAAAACAACTCCGCCTCGTTGACATAAAATATCATTTTATCAAAAAATGTCATTCGGGACATTTTTTGTATTGACATTATTAATTGTAGGGATGTGTCTCCGTCTATGCGATAAAATAGAATCAAATTATTAGAATAAAAACAAAATAATCAAAACAACCACTCCCAAAACAATCCTGTAATATCCGAAAACATTTAATTTATGATTTACCAAAAATCTCAGCAGATACTTAATGGCCAAATAACCGGAAACTAAAGCAACTAGAAAACCGAGAATAAAAATAGTTATTTCATTTGTAGTAAAACTTGAAAAATCCAAGTCAATCATTTTTTTAAGGCCGGCTCCGAAAATAACCGGGATTGAAAGTAAAAAAGAAAATCTGGCGGCTGCCTCCCTTTTTAATTTTTGCGATAAACCTGCTATAATGGTGATGCCAGAACGGGAAACGCCCGGAACTAGGGCAAAGGCTTGAAAAATTCCGATTATCAGGGCAGAAGAAAACTTCAGATCCTTTAAATCAGCGATTTTCTGGGAAAATTTCTCAGCCAACAATAAAATTAAGCCGACAAATATTAATGTAATGGCCACTAGATAGCTTGAACGGAAAACCGTCTCAATCTGCCCTTCTAAAAAATAGCCAGCCAGAGTAGCCGGAATTATACCGATTAGAATAAACCAGGACAGGCGCTGATCCAGATTGTTTTTTAGATCCCATTTAGAAAAACTCTGGAAAAAAGCTTTAATTAATCTGACAATCTCCTTGTTGAAAAAAATCAACAGGGCAAAAAGAGTGGCTAAATGCAGAGCCACATCAAAACCAAGATTATCGGCCAGCTCAAAATTTAAAAAATTGTGAAGCAGAACTAAATGGCCCGAAGATGAAACCGGCAGAAATTCTGTAAAACCCTGAACTAATCCTAAAATTATCGAGTAAAAATATTCCATATGGATATTCCCAAATTATTCTTAATACCACTGATTGCCGGCATTTTTGCCCAATTTTGTAAACTAGTTATCCAAACTTTGAAAGGCAACCCGAATTGGCGCGTCCTGATAAATTACGGCGGAATGCCCTCATCTCATTCAGCCACAGTTGCTTCACTAACTACTGTCATTGCTATTTATGAAGGAATACATTCTTCCATCTTTGCTATTTGTCTGATTTTCTCTTTGATAATTTTAATCGATGCAGTCGGCTATCGCCGAGTTTTAGGCAAACATTCTGAAGTACTTAATCACATGATTGCCCATCTTCCCCAAAAAGAGGAAAAACGCTATCCCAGACATCTTCGCGAACATCTTGGCCATACTCCCTGGCAGGTTCTGATCGGCATTTTAATTGGTATTATGATCACTTTCTTTCTTTATCTAATTATCCCTTAATTATTTTTGGCAGTTTGAGCAAAAACTGGTGCCCCGGCCGCGAAGCTGGATTGTTTTTATTTTACCCTTACAACTATAACACATTTCGTCTTTCCGGTCATAGACTTTTAAAAT
>Ga0315268_10008668_pt1 | contig 10596 bp, 10 predicted proteins | sample C1_top_MG_FD_204535 | JGI IMG/M metagenome (GOLD analysis project Ga0315268, IMG submission 204535) | Sediment microbial communities from Yellowstone Lake, YNP, Wyoming, USA - C1_top | ecosystem: Environmental > Aquatic > Freshwater > Lake > Sediment | place: USA: Wyoming | collected 2017-08-01 | reverse complement strand
CAGAAGGCGATCGCCGCCGCCAGCGCGGCCAGGGCGAGGAGCAGAGCGGGCAGCGACCAGCGCGGCAGCATCGCCTCCTGGAGGATGGAGGCATCGAGGTTGATCGGTGGTCCCGACTCCGGCGCGACGGCGACGCGGAAGGGGTACGTCTTCGGCTGGCCGCGCCAGAACCGCCGCCGCGGCTTCACCCGGACCCTGCTGAACGTCGCCGTGCCGGGAGCGGCCACCACCCCGGGCGGGTCGACGTCGAAGGTCAGGAGCTGGTCGGCATCGCTCGCCTCGAGGGTCGCGTTGAGGCGGGTGTTGCTGCGGTTGTCGACCGCCACCTCGTGGCTGGCGGAGCGGCGCCCGCGCGAGGTGCGCGGGACGATCTCGGCGAACAGGTCGCTGAAGGCCCCGACCGTGATCGAGCCCTCCTCCACTGCCGAGCCGGCCGGGTCCTCGGCCGACTGGACGCGGACCCCGAAGGGGAACGTCCCGGCGGTCGTGGTGGCGGCCCGGGGGGGTCGGAAGTGGATGGTCGTGGTCCCTTCCGCGCCGGGGAAGAGCGAGATCGTCGGCGGGTCGGCGGCGGCCCAGGGGGCCGCGTCGCCCAGGACGTCGACGGAGAACTGGTCGACGACACTCCCATTGTTGCGAATCGTGACGACACAGGCGGCTGCAGCGCCCGGCGCCACCTCGACGGCTTTCGTGGACAGGCTGACGACGGCTCCCATGGTTGGCGAGTGTAGGCGCGTGCGGGCCCGCGCGAAAGGGGAAGTTGCGCCCGTTCGGTCAGCCGGGCGGGCACGATCGGCTGCCCGAAGGGGCGGCCGTTAAGTCCCTGTCAACTGCCCGGAAAGACCCCGGGTGCAGGCTCCCGCCATCCATCGGGCCGGCCGGCATCGGCCGAGGCCGCGACGAGGAGGAGGTCAGCGATGACGGCGATGGCGCTCGCGAGCGTTCCGGCCCAGCGCATCTCCGTGACGACGGTGACGCCGGACCCGCTGTCACGCGCGGGCCTGGCCGCCACTCTCGGCGGACAACCCGGGATCGCGATCGTCGAGGCGCCCGACCCGGATGAGCCGGCGGTCGCCGTCGTCGTCGCCGACGAGATCGAGGAGTCGGTCCTGCGCGAGATCCGGGCGGCGCGCGCGGCCGGGCACGAGCGGGTCGTCCTCCTCGTCTCGCGGATCGACGATACGGGCCTGATGTCGGCCGTGGAGGCGGGCGTCGTCGGCGTGGTCCGGCGCAGCCAGGCGACGCCGTCCCACCTGGCGGCGGCTATCCGGGCGGCGGTCGTCGGCGAGGGAACACTCCCGCCCGACCTCCTGGGACGGCTGCTCGGCCAGGTAGAACGGCTCCAGCGCCAGGTCCTGTCGCCGCGGGGGCTGACCTTCGCCGGGCTGACGGAGCGCGAAACGTCCGTCCTCCGGCTGCTCGCCGACGGGCTGGACACGGCCGAGGTGGGGCGGCAGCTCTTCTTCTCGGAGCGCACGGTCAAGAACGTCATCCACGACGTGACGAGCCGGCTCGACCTCCGCAACCGGACCCACGCCGTCGCCTACGCGATTCGCCACGGGCTGATCTGAGCTGCGGCGCGCCCGCGCCGGGCCCGCCCCGGGATCTCGCCCTAGTCGATCGACTCTGCCGCTTCCATGTGCTCCGAGGCCGCCGGTCGAAGCCCGCGCTCCATGTCCTCGAAGAATGTCCCCGTACTCGCCAGCAGGGTGAAGTAGCCCTTGTACGGCGCCCCCTCGGGGGTCAGGCGCTCGCCGAGCTTGCCGGCGGCCGAGAACAGGTGGTCGAAGCCCCGCGCTGCCGCCTTGTTGTCGGCGGCGATGCCGCCACGCTTCTGGAGCGCGTTCAGCTCGTCGACCGCGTCGGCGAACGCGAACACCTCTCCGGCTGCCTCGGAGAAGTCGAGGATCCTCCCGAGTGGCCCGGTCACCTCGTCGATCGCCTCGCCGCCGTTCCGGAGCTGCTCGGCGACCTCCTCGGGCATGACCAGCTCGCCGATCGAGATCAGCTTCCGGGCCTTCTTCAGGGCATCCTGCAGCTTGCGGGCCGCTTCGGCCTCGACCGACTCGCCGCCGAAGAGTTCGCGCGCCCTGCCCCATAGCGACCTCGCGGGGCTCGAGATCCACTCCGGCACCGCCTGGCGCTGGGCGGTCAGCTCGGCCCGCGGGGCAGCCCCGGCGACCTCTTCCTCGTCCCCCAGCAGCGCGGCGACGCCGGCATTGCCTGCCGTCCGCTGGAGATGCAGGACGGCACCCGGGCTGAGGACGTCGGGTCGGCCAGCGGCGAGCGCGCGGCCCGCGGCAGCCTCGTGCTCCGCGGTGGGAGCCCGGCCTTCGGACGGGGCCGCCTCCGGCTCCTCCGTCTCCAGGTCCTCCCGGCGCTGCCTGCTGCGCCGGATCTTCGACTCCCTCACCAGCGTGCCTCCTCACCGCCCCAGCCCTGTGCCTGCACCTCCGCCTTGAGCTTCCGGTTCACGGGACTTTCGTCACCTCGTCGATGTTGGCGTTGATGTTTGTCCCCGCCTTCCGGCCATGGTCGTTCCCGGCGTCGAACGTCTGGTTGTCCTTCGTCGCCTTGTCGTCCAGGTTCTTCCAGGTCGTGTCGCCTTCGGCCGGGGTCGTGCGCAGGATCTTGGTGTGGGCGTTGGAGTAGGACTTCTTGTCCGTGGCGACGTGCCCGGCCTCGTGAGCCGCGATCGCGGCGGAGAACCGGTTCCACTCGGCCTGCTGGTTCGCGGTGGCCGTCGCCCTGTCGGTCCAGGTCGGCAGCTCAACGGTCTGGAACACCGTGAACCGGGCCGCGGTGATCCGCTCCTGGCCGCCCTGCGGGGCGTATGTCTCGCGGTCGAGGTCGGAGCTCGTGATCGTCGCCCCTGCCTCCGGGCGGGCCTCCAGCGCGGTGGCGACCTGGCGGAGCGTGCCGGAGACAGTGAACGAGGCAGGCTTTGGCGGGCCGATCTTCGTCCAGCTGGGGCCCGGCGTCGGGGCACCGCCGCCAAGCGGTACGGCCCCCACCTCCTCACCGGCGGCAGGAATCGGCGTCTCGTCGTCCGCAGCCTGGACGACGGGCCTTGTGTTCGCTGCGCCGGGGTTTGCCGCCTCCCGGGAGGCGGCAGCGTGGGTCGCCTGTTGTCGTTCTGGAGCCGCGGGGTGGTGCGTCGAGAACCCGGAGGCCAGCAGCTGGACCACGGCCCCGTTGCCGGCGGTTGCCTGGAGGCTCGCGATCGCGCGGCCGATCGCGGGCCCGGCGCCGCGCGACCCGGCGAGGGCATGGCCGGTCCAGCCGCCGACGAGCGCGGTGGTGGGCGAGGCCCAGTCGGGGGTGTCGCGGCCTGCGTCCTCCCGCGGCGCGGTTTCCTGCTCGCCCGTGAGGCGTGCCCGCTCCGCCATCGAACGTCCTCCGCTGCGCCCTACGCTTCCTCCAGCTGATCCTCTTCCTGGCGCTGGATGGCCAGGGCCTGGGTCTCCTTCTCCTCCTCCGGCTCCTCTTCCTCGGGCCCGGCCTGGCGCTGGATGGCCAGGGCCTGGGTCTGCTTCTCCTCCTCCGGCTCCTCTTCCTCGGGCCCGGCCTGGCGCTGGATGGCCAGGGCCTGGGTCCCCTCAAGATCCTCCTGCCGCTGGGTCGCGAGTGCCTGCGCCGCAGGGGCCGCGGCGGTCGTCGCCGGTCCGGGTGTGCCGCCGCCCATGACCACGTCGGCGGTTGCATCGGCCGCCCGCTCGAAGCGATCCGACGGGCTGGAGAGGCGGATCCCACCGGGCGCCTCGGTGCCCTCGACCGGGCCGGAGCGCTGCTGGAGGACGTGGGTCAGCTCGTGGGCCATCGTCCGGCCGTGGCTCGGGCTGCCCGGCTCCTGGCCGGCGCCGAGCACGACCTCGTTGCCGACCGTGTAGGCGTGCGCGTCCACGGCCCGGGCGGACGCCGCCGCCTCGCCCCCGGCATGGACGCGGACGTCGGAGAAGTCGGCCCCGAAGCTGGATTCCATCTGCTGGCGGATACCGGCGTCGAGGGGCGATCCGCCGCCCCTGCCCACGACCCCCTTGATCGGCGACTCGGCCTGGGGCTCGTCGCCGAGCGCCTGGACGATCCCGGCGTTCCCGGCCGCGCGCTGGAGGTGGAGCATCGCCGCTGGCCGCACGGCCTCCGGCCGGCCGGCATTCAGCGCCCGGGCCGCGTCGGCGGCGTCGCGACCGGCCTCCGCCGCTTCGGCCTTCTCGTCCTCGCGCCGGCGCACGTGCTCCGGCGCCCCGAGTTCGTACTCGTGCATCGTCGTCACCTCCAGCGCCGCGACACGCTCCGGCGCGGCACCCTCGATCCCGGTGATCGGTTCACTGCCCTGTCGTCGTTCATCATGCGCTCCCGACCGCGACCGCGATGAGCGGGAAGTACGGCCCGAACTCGGCCTCGACGCACAGCCGGCCGAGCTTCTTGTACTCCCGTCCGGTCTCCCGCACCAGGTCCGCCATGAGCATCGGCCGGCCCGCCTCGGCCGCGAGGAAGGCAGCACCCACGGTGATGTTGCGGATGTTGCCGCCCGACAGCTTGAAGGAGCGGGCCAGGAAGTCGAGGTCGATGTCGTCGCCGGTCGGGATCGCCGCCGACAGGTTCCGTGCCCAGAGCCGGCGCCGGTCGTCCACCTCCGGCATCGGGAAGTCGACGATCGCGTCGAGCCGGCGGAGGAACGCCTCGTCGACGTTCGCCCGCAGGTTTGTCGTCAGGACCGCCATCCCGTCGAACAGCTCCATCCGCTGGAGGAGGTAGGCGACCTCGACGTTCGCGTAGCGGTCGCGGGCGTCCTTCACCTCGGATCGCTTGCCGAAGACGGCGTCGGCTTCGTCGAACAGGAGGACGCCGTTGACCCGGTCGGCCTCGGTGAAGACGCGGTCGAGGTTCTTCTCCGTCTCGCCGATGTACTTGTCGACGACGGTCGACAGGTCGATGACGTAGAGGTCGAGCCCGAGCGCCCCGGCGATGACCTCGGCCGACATCGTCTTGCCGGTGCCGGAGTCGCCGGCGAAGAGGGCGGTCACGCCGCGGCCCTTGAGCGACGTCCGGCCCATGCCCCACTCGACGAGGACGCGGTCGAGGTGGCGGGCGCGCGCGGCCAGCTCGCGGAGCTGCTCGATCGTGCCGCCGGGGAGGACGAGGTCGGTCCAGCCGACGCGCGGCGAGATCCGCCGGGCCAGCCGCTCCAGGCCGGCCGCGTTCTGGGCCCGGGCGCCGGCGGCGATGTCGCCGGCCTCCAGCGGCCGACCCGCCGCGCCCGCCGAGAGCCGGGCGGCCGCCGCCGCGCGAACGACCTGCTCGGGCGCGAGCCGGAATGGGAGGCGGGCGACGGCGTCGCCGAGGGCGGCCGGCGCCGACCCATCGAGGGCACCGAGCCAGACCCGGTGGCGCTCCGCGGACGACGGCAGCCCCGCCTCCATGAGGAACGGCACCGTCCGCGACCAGCCCGGGTCCCAGCCCCGGGCGCCGTGGAGGACGACCGGGCAGGGTGCCTCGGAGAGAGCCCGGATCGCCGCCGCGCCGCCGCGCTCCGGGACGAGGTCGAGCGGCCCGGCGACGAGACCGGCATCGCGGAGGCGGGCCTCCCGCAACGCTGCCGCCGCGACCTCGCGCGGGTCGTCGGCGGGACCCAGGCGGCCGAGGTCGATGACGAGCGGTGGCCCGGCGACGGAGCGGAGCGCCCGCGCGGCGAGCGCGACGGCGGCCGTACCGATCCGCTCGCGCACGTAGGCCAGGCGGGCCCCGGCCCGGAAGGCGGCTGCGAGATGGTCGGACCCGGCGACCTCGACGTCGACGGCGTCGGTCAGCACCCCGTCGAGGGTTGGGTCGGCGCTGGCATCGCCGAGCAGGTGGGCGGCGACCCGGTCCGGTACCCGGAGGGCCCGGGTCAGGAACGGCCGCTCGCCGTCCTCGACGACGAGGAGGCCGCCGCGGACGAGCGGCCCGAGCGGCCGCAGGCGTGCCCGGGCGGCGCCGGCCGCGGCGCCGGCGCCGGCCAGCTCCAGGGCGAGGCCGGCGCTCGCCCGGCGCCGGGAGACGTCGTCGTGGAGGTAGCCGTAAAGGCGCTCGAGCCGCGGGTCCAGGTCGGGGGCGAGGGCGATCAGGAGCAGCTCGACGTCGAGCGGGTCCAGGCCGAAGGCCCGGGCGAGGGAACGGAGGCGGATCGGCTCGCCGGCCGTCTCGGCGGCGTCCGCCTCGGCCTCCACCGCGGCCAGGGCAGCCGCGGCGGCCGGGTCCGGCGCGACCGGGAGGAGCGGCCCGGGCCCCCCGCCGAGGAGGGCGTCGACCTGGACCTCGGACACGTACAGGCCGCGGAAGCGGTCGTCCGGGTCGGGGTCGTCGGAGCGGCGCCGGAGCACCGCGGCCCGGATCCGCGCCTCGACGACGCCGAGGCGGCCGGCGAGGTGACGGGTCGACGCGTCGACGCTGGTGATCATCGGTCCAGCCTGGGCACGACTCCTCCCGTCGCGCCTACCGGCGCGGCGCTCGCGGCACGCTGCGGACGCGGATGACCCGGCCCTTCTGCTCTTTCTTGCCGGCCTCGACCGTCTCGAGGACCGGAGCGGCCCCGGCCGACGGGCGACGCCCGCCCGCGAGCCGGCGACCGGCCTGGGCGGCTTCCTCGCCCTCGGGCCCGGCCACGCTGATCCGTGGCGTCTCGAGGACCGGCGGCCCGGCGACGACCGCGCGCCCGGCGACGAAGGGCGTGATGAGGACGAGGTCGAGGGACGGCTTCAGCTCACCGCCGAGGGCCGACCAGACGTCGGCGATCGAGCGGTCCGGTCCGAGCGGCAGGGCGACGGTGATCTCGACCGCCAGCGGCTGGTCGTGGAGCGCTCCCTGGAGCTCCGAGGGGGGCAGGGTTTCGTGGCGGAGGAAGGTGTGGAGGCAGGCGGACAGGAGGCGGTGCTCGTCCTCGGGCCGCTGGGTCCAGGCCGTCACCAGGTAGCTCAGCTTGTAGCGCCGGGGCAGCGGCCGGCGCTCCTTCGTCCGCCCGTCCTCCGCGTACGTCGGATACCAGGCGGAGTCGCGCCGGGAGAGGTCCTCGCGGATGTCGTACAGGTACAGGTTCACCGCCGGCGCGTTGCGCCGGGCGGCCCACTCCTTCGTCGGCGCGTCGAAGGCGACCTCCACCTGGGCGCCGTTGAGCGCCTCGCGCCGGACGAGGTCGCGCAGCGTCTCGTCGATCTCCTCGATCATCGCTTCACCCACCCGTGCCGGGACCACGCTCGACGGCGCGATCCTGTCCAGGCCCGCGGACGCGGCCGCAGGCACGCACGCAGGCGGGGGCCGTCGATCGGCGCCAGGTCCATCGTCGACAGGGTCGGCGCGCCCGGCTGCCGGGACAAGCCGCCAGAGGGCAGCCGATCGGGCGCCTCCGCGTGCCCGATCGGGCAGCCGCGACCGCCCCAACGGCTGTCCGGTCGTCCGTTGCCCCGGGGGCCACCGGGGTCCACCCTCGGGCCGTCGTCAACCTCCGCAGCCCGGGAGGGCCGATCCGTATGCCGCAGTACCTCTCCCCCGGCGTCTATGTCGAGGAGGTCGAGGCGGGTTCGCGACCGATCGAAGGCGTCGGAACCGCGGTCGCCGCGTTCGTCGGCCTCGCCCAGCGCGGACCCGCCAACACGCCGACGCTGGTCACGAACTGGAGCCAGTTCGTGACCGCCTTCGGCGACTTCATGGAGGGCTCCTACCTCGCCCATTCCGTCTACGGCTACTTCCTCAACGGCGGTGGTGCCGCCTATGTCGTCCGCATCGGCGCCGACGGCGCCGCTGCCCCGACCGCGCGCCTCGAGCTGCCGAGCTCGATCGACAAGTCGACGGCTGCCTTCAGGGTCGTCGCCCTCGAGGCGGGCGCGGCCGGCAACGAGATCGGGGTCGAGATCGCCGAGGCGTCCGAGCCGGCCGAGGGTGTCTTCAAGCTCGTCGTCACCCGCGGCGGGAAGGAAGAGGAGGTCTACGACAACGTCAGCGTCAAGCGCGGCAAGCAGAGCGTCTTCACCGCGGTCAAGGCCTCCAGGCTGATCCGCCTCGAGGAGGTCGCCAAGGGCGAGCTCGCCCCGGCCCCGGGCAAGATGGGGCTCGTGGGCGGGACCGCGCCGGCGACGGTGCACGTCACCCCGGACGAGTACGTCGGCAACGCCGCCGACCGGACCGGCTTCGGCGGGCTGGAGGCGATCGACGAGGTGACGATGGTCGCCGCGCCCGACCTCATGGCCCTCTACCAGAAGGGGGTCATCGACCTCGAAGGCCTCAAGGCCGTCCAGCTGGCGATGATCGCCCACTGCGAGCTGATGGGCGACCGGGTGGCGATCCTCGACGCGCCGCTGGACTACAACGCCCAGCAGGTCAAGGAGTGGCGGGTCGACAAGGCCGGCTACGACTCCAAGTACGCCACCCTCTACTGGCCGTGGATCAAGGTCTTCGACCCGATCGCCGGCCAGGCCGTGTTCATCCCGCCGTCCGGCCACATGGCCGGGATCTGGGCCCGCAGCGACGGCGAGCGCGGCGTCCACAAGGCGCCGGCCAACGAGGTCGTCCGCGGGGCGATCGCCCTCGAGGTCCAGCTGACGAAGGGCGAGCACGATCAGCTCAACCCGTTCGGGATCAACTGCATCCGGGCCTTCCCCGGCCGGGGGATCCGCGTCTGGGGCGCCCGGACGCTCTCGTCCGACCCGGCCTGGCGCTACCTCAACGTCCGCCGCCTGTTCAACTTCGTCGAGGAGTCGATCCTCCAGGGGACCCAGTGGGTGGTCTTCGAGCCGAACGACATGGACCTCTGGGAGCGGGTGAAGCGGACGATCTCCTCGTTCCTCGTCCGCGTCTGGCGTGACGGCGCCCTGTTCGGTGCGACGCCGGGCGAGGCGTTCTTCGTCAAGTGCGACGGCGAGAACAACACCGCCGAGACGATCGACGCCGGCCAGCTCATCATCGACATCGGGATCGCCCCGGTGAAGCCGGCCGAGTTCGTGATCTTCCGGCTCGCCCAGTTCTCCGGCGGGGCCTCGCTGTCCGAGTAGCCGCCGCCGTCCGAATGACCGTACCGAACGGAGGATCATGACCGATGGCTGCCGGAGTTCCCAGCCTGCCCCAGGACTCGCTCGTCGCCCAGCGCTACAAGATCGAGATCGACGGTGTCATCCTCGCCTCCTTCCAGGAGGTGTCCGGGGTCGTCTCCGAGGTCGACGTCGTCGAGCTCAAGTACAACGACACGATGGGCATGCCGGTCATCAAGAAGATGATCGGGGCCCGCAAGCCGCCGACGATCACCCTCAAGCGCGCGGCCGACGCCTCGATGGACCTCTGGAACTGGCACAAGGCCGCCCTCGACGGCAACCAGGCCGCTGCCCGCCGGAACGGCTCCGTCGTCCAGTTCGACTTCATGCACGGCGAGGTCGCCCGCTACAACTTCTTCAACGCCTGGGTCTCCAAGCTCACCGCGACCGGCCTGAAGGCCGGCGACAACACGCCCGCGGTCGAGGAGGTCAGCATCGTCTGCGAGTGGATCGAGCGGGTGAAGTGAGATGACCGCCGAGCTCGCGTCGGCGCCGCCGGCGACGGGCGCGGCGGCGCCGCTGCGGACCGAGTTCCCGTTCGTCCTCCCGCGGGGCTACGTCGACGATCACGGTGTCGTCCACCGCGAGGGGGTGATGCGCCTCGCCACCGCCCGGGACGAGATCCTGCCGCAGCGGGACCCTCGCGTCCGCGACAACGAGGCGTACCTGACCGTCCTCCTGCTGAGCCGGGTCATCACCCGGCTCGGCGGGCTGGGCCAGCTGAACCCGGGGATCGTCGAGGGGATGTTCGCGTCCGACCTCGCCTTCCTCCAGGACCTCTACCGGCGGATCAACCAGGAAGGGACGTCGCAGGCGAAGGTCGTCTGCCCCGCCTGCAGCCACGAATTCACCGTGGAGATCGGGGGCGGACGCCCGGGGGAATCGTGACGTACGCGACCGACCGTCTCTTCGAGGAGGTCGCGTACGTCGCCTACCACCTCCACTGGTCGCTGGGCGAGATCCTCGACCTGGAGCACCCGGTCCGGGCGCGCTTCGTCGAGGAGATCGCCCGGATCAACCGGCGCCTGACCGAAGAGGAGTGAGCTCGTCGTGCGCTGGCCCCTGTCGTGGCTCTTCCGCGCCGCAGCCGAGCCGCCACCCGGTGACGTGGGGGCGGCCGGTCGCGGCGCGCCCGGCGATGGCAGCGGCGGCCCGGGCTACGGCCCGCCGGCCGGTGCGACGGGCCGGCCGACTGGCGCCTGGCGCGGGCTGCCCGCCATCCAGCCGACGGCCTCGCGGCTCGAGCTGACGGCGCCGACCGAGCCGTTCCAGCGCGAGCTGGCCGTGAACCACGAGCCCGAGCAGTTCCTTGGCCGGCTGGGGCACGAGGTGCGGGCCGACGGCCCGGCAGGCCTCGTCGCCGGCCTGGCGCGGCCGCTCGTGCAGCCGGGGGCGGACGTGGCGGGCGAGGCCCGGATCGGCGGGCCCCGCCTGCCGGTCCGCCACCAGGCCCAGCGCCAGGCCGCGACCGACCGCGGCATGGATGGCGCGGCGGTCACGGTGGCGGCGACGCCGGGGGCCGTCGAACCGGCGGCGG
>Ga0315268_10008667_pt1 | contig 10597 bp, 5 predicted proteins | sample C1_top_MG_FD_204535 | JGI IMG/M metagenome (GOLD analysis project Ga0315268, IMG submission 204535) | Sediment microbial communities from Yellowstone Lake, YNP, Wyoming, USA - C1_top | ecosystem: Environmental > Aquatic > Freshwater > Lake > Sediment | place: USA: Wyoming | collected 2017-08-01 | reverse complement strand
AAGACGCTGGAATTCCGGTCTGGGGAGCGCGTCGCAGGCATCATTGAGCTTTCAGCGGGAGGTCGCGTAGTCGTGATCCGCCATCAGTCGGAGGCTGAGGCGGGTCAGGGGGAAGCACAGGCCAGCGGTGGCGAACGTCTCTCCAGCCAGGAAGTCGCCGGGTTGCCGCTCAACAAGCGCGACTTCAGCCAGTTGCTGCTGCTGGCCGCGGGGACGATGACCGACACCAACGGCGCTGCGAATTTTACCCAACAGTTTGCGGTGAACGGCCAGCGCGGAACGACCACCGTCTTCGCGATGGATGGCGTGGACACCACGGACCCCGAGATGGGGGGCTCGACGTTCTCGAACTTCAACGTGGACGCCGTCGAGGAAATCCGCTCGAGTTCCGGGGTGATGCCGGCGGAAATCGGCCACGGCGCGGCGGGCACCACCGACGTGATCACCAAGTCGGGGACGTCGCAGGTGCACGGGAGCGTGTTCGAGTTCGTGCGCAACGCCGCCTTGGACGCGCGCAATTTCTTCGACCGCCGCACCATCGTCCAGCCCGGGCGCATTCCGCCCTTCGTGCGCAACGAGTTCGGATTCACTAACGGCGGCCCGGTGGTCCTGCCCGGAGTCTACGACGGCCGCGGGCGGACGTTCTATTTCGGACAGTATCAGGGATTTCGCCAGGTACTGGGGACCACGCAAATCCTCTCCGTGCCCACGCCCCAGGAGCGCCAGGGCCTCGATACCTCGGCCTTCCCCGGGGACACGCTCGTGGTGCCCGTGGACCCGCGCATCGCGCCGGTGCTGGCGCACTATCCTCTGCCCAACGATCCCCGGGGGCCGTACGGCGCGCGCACCTACGCCACCTCGTCCAAAGTCGCCACGACCACCGACCAGTTTTCCTTGCGCATCGACCATCGCATTTCCGACAAGGCGCAACTGTTTACACGCTTCAATCTGAATCAGGTGAACGGCCCTCTCACCAATCCCAACCAGACGGCGATTGACCCGAGCTTTGCCACCATTTTCTACGATCACCAGCGCAACGCCGGGCTGCGCTACACGCGTGTGTTCTCGCCGAATTTCACCTGGGAGTCTTCGCTTGGCTACGTGCGCAGCACGCCCTTCTTCCCGGCGCTGACCCACACCCAGCCGGCGCTGGTCTTCGGCGACGGGCTTTATGAAGGATTCAACTCGGCGGGCGGCAGCATCAACGGGGCGTTCGGGAACCTCTGGCAAGTGCGCCAGAACTTCGCGCTGGCGCGCGGCGCGCACGGTTTCAAGTGGGGATTCGAGGCGCGCGTCAACGTCGATGCGACCATTTTCGGAATGGGGATCAACGGAACGTACAGCTTCGGCGGAGGCCGGGCGTATGCGCCGGTGGCGATTCCCTCGGTGAGCGGCCAGCACAACCTTCAACCCGGCGATCCACTTCCCGACGCGCTGAGCGGGCTGCTGACGGCGGCGCCGTTCTCCTACACGACTTCGGCGCCCTCGCCCTTTACCGCCCTGGGCGAGCGGTTTGATGAGGCGGCCGTCCGGCGCGAGGCCTACAACTTCTACTTTCAAGACCACTGGAAGATTACGCCGCGAGTCAGCCTGGACTATGGCCTGCGGTACGAAGTCAACTCCCGCATTCATGAGGCCAAGCACCGGACGTCCGCCCCGCGCCTGGTTGGACCCGAGGGCGCCCCGGCGCGCTTCTGGGATCCGGGGGCGCGCCAGGAGTTTGTCTTCGATCCTCAGCCGCCTTACGCGAAGGACTGGCGGGGATGGGGACCGCGCTTGGCGGTCGAGTGGCGCGCGAGCGACCGCACCGTGTGGCGCGCGGGAGCCGCCCTCACCACCCTCCTCACCAATCTCTGGCAGGATAATTTCCTGACGGGCGGGGTGCCGTTTGTCTTCAATCCTTACTGGACGGCACTTCCCGGGGCGCCGGTGCCGTTTCAGGCGACGGTCACGCAGTTCAACCTGCCTCCCGTTTACACGCCGCAAGGCCAACTGGTGATCCCCAGCGGCAATACGATGGAGGTCGCGCCGAACACCCCCCTCGATCTCCAGAGATTTGAGCAGGACCTGGCCTCCGAGACGCCGGGACACCAGATCCAAGCACTTTCGGTGTTCGGCATTGCCTCGAATTTTCGCAACGGGTACATCGGAAGCTACACCGCGGGAGTGGACCATGACTTCGGCGAGGTGAAGCTCAGCGTCGCGTACGTCGCCACGGCGGGCATTCACCTCCCCGGCGTGGTCTTGCCGAACGGGTACGCGGGCGCCAGCCCCGGATTTGCACGCTTCACGCAATTCGATGCGGCCGGGCATGTCCTGGGCGGATTCGGCCCCGAATACCTCATGACCAGCGGCTCGCATTCGACCTATCACTCCCTTCAGACCTCCGTGCAGAAAACCTCTTCCCGGTACGGGCTGGGTTTCCAGGCGAGCTACACGTTCAGCAAGTCGCTGGACGATACCAGCGCCGTGCTGGGCGGCTTTGTGGGTTCCTCGGGAACGGTTCTCCAGACTTTCCCGCAAAATCCCTTCAATCCCGGAGCGGAGAAAGGACCGTCCACGTTCGACGTGACGCACGTTTTCGCACTGAGCCTGATCCAGGCGCTGCCGCTTGACCGGGTGGGGGCGTTCCGCCCGCTGGGCCGCAAGCTCACCTCCGGCTGGCAGGTTCTGAACATCACGACGCTGACCAGTGGCTCACCCTTTTCCGTTTACTCGGGCGTGCAGCAGACCGGAGTCGGCTCCGGCGGCGCCGACCGTCCCGACCCGGTGGGCCAGCCGAGCCTCTCCACTAGCGGCACGGTGCGCGAGGACTACTTCGGCCAGGGAGCGAACAACGCGAGTTTCTTTGCCCTCCCCCTGGATGTCCCCGGCGGGACGGGGCCGCAGCAGGGCCGATTCGGCACGCTGGGGCGGAATACATTGCGCGGCCCCGGCTTCCACAACTTCGATGTGTCGTTAATTAAAGACACTCCCTTCGGGCGGCGAGGCAACGCGGAAGCGTTCACGCTGGAGTTTCGCGCCGAGTTCTTCAATGTGTTCAACCTCGTCAATTTCGGCTTGCCGGCCAACATTGTGCGCGGCTCCGGTTTCGGAATCATCAATCGCACCGCCGGGCCTTCCCGCCAAATCCAGCTCTCCCTCAAGTTGATTTACTGAGGGCTCCCTTGGGGTCGAGGCCACCGGCCCGGCGCGCGTTGCCGCGGGATGCGATTGAGTTGCGGACTCTCCGCACTGGAGTATAATCGCGGCTCTCATGCGGACTCGAATTGCCATCTTCGTCGTTTTTGCCTGCGTGCTGGGCAATGCCGCGCAAGCCCCGGAGCCGGTGCGCGGCAAAGCGGAGCCCTGGGGCGAGCTGCAGGTTAAAGTCGTGGACCACGAAACCGGCCGCGCCGTTCCGGCGCGATGTTACCTCGTTGATCCCACGCAGCAATCGTGGTCGCCTCTCGGCGCGATCAACTACGTCAAGCCTCCGGAGCGGCATTTCATCACCTCGGGCGAATTTCACATCGCGCTTCCCGCGCGCCAGTACACCCTGACCGTGGAACGCGGGCCGGAGTATTCATCGGTGAGCCGCGAGATAGAGATCCGCAGCGGCGAAACACGGACGGAGACGGTCGAGCTTTCGCGCTGGATCAACATGAACGCGCGGGGATGGTACTCGGGCGACCTGCACAACCATCGCAACTGGCAGGAGATGCCCCAGCTCCTCCTGGCCGAGGATTTGAATCTTGCTCCCACACTGACCCAGTGGGTTTGGGAAGACCGGCCCATTTCAGAGGCGCCGGCTTTGAAGTCCGGCGAGCCCGCGGTGCGCCGCGTGGATGCCACCCACGCTTACTCCATGGTGGATACGGAAATCGAGCGCCTGCGCGATGGCCCGGGCGCGGTGGATCTCCTGGGCTTACGGTCGCCCATACTCTTCCACGGCTATCTGGTCTATCCGCCCAGCTCGGTTTTTGCAGAAGAGGCGCGTCGCCAGGGCGGCTATGTGGATGCGGAGAAGATCACCTGGCGGGACGCGGCGGCGCTCGTGGCCTTGGGAGATGTCGACTTCGCTGGCCTGGTCCACAATCACTTCAATCCCCACGGTGTGGAGACGGAAACCGATCCCTGGGGCATGATTCCGAAAGAAAGGCCGGAATACGCCACGCCGGCGGGCATGCCCCTCTGGGCAATGGATGTCTACTACAAGTTCTTGAACTGTGGTTTCAAGCTGGCCGTCTCTGCCGGCAGCGCCTCGGGAGTGAAGCCGAGCCCTTTGGGGTACGACCGTGTGTACGTCCATCTGCCTGGCGGGTTCAGCTATGCGAGCTGGTTGCGGGCGCTCAAGGCGGGACACAGCTTCGCGACAAACGGTCCCATGATTTTCCTCACCGTCAACGGCCGTGAGCCTGGAGAGACGATTACCACGGCGCCGGGGCAAGGCAACCCGGCAGGGCCTTTGAAGGTTCACGCCGAAGCGAGTTCCCCTCGTCCACTCGACCGAATGGAAATCCTCTGGAAGGGTGGCGTGGTCAATGTGGTCTACGCCGCCGACAGTACGCGCCCTTTGGTGGCGGACACCGAACTCGTCGCCAGCGAATCCGGCTGGGTAGTTGCGAGGGCCTTCGAGAAAATGGGTTCCACGATCCGCTTTGCGCACACGAGTCCGGTCTACGTCCGAGTGGGGACCAATCAGGGCATTGTTCCCGAGGACGCGAGTTATTTTGTCGCGTGGCTCGACCGCGAGATCAAGTTCTACTCTGACCTCCCCGCCTTCAGGAGTAAGGCCGACCGGGAAGCCATGCTGACTCTGTTCCTCAAAGCGCGCGCGGTCTACGAGCGCCTGGCGGCCGGGCCGAAACCGGAATAAGCTGTCGAGTTCCTCTCCACCTTCGAATAAATCGCCACAGGACCCAAGCCGACAACGCTCCAAATCGTGTGCCAGCATACGAGATGGGGTAGCTCAGGAAGGTGCCTGAGGGGCAGCCCCGGTCTGTCCCCTAGGGAAACCTGCCTGCAAAACGCTAAAAACAAAGGAATTGAGAGCAGACTGCCGGATTCTCCTCTTTGGCCCCTACCGTGCTGCCCATTAAGTTGCAAGTAATCCCGACTGGAGGTCTAGACCTATCATGAAGAAGTTGCTTACGTTGCTGTTCGCATTGGCCGTCGCGTTCTCGCTGACGATGCCGGTATTCGCGCAGGAAGCCGCTGGCGAAGCCGCGCCGAAGGCCGAGAAGGCTGAGAAGAAGGAAAAGAAGAAGGCCCACAAGAAGGCAAAGAAGGAGAAGAAGGAAGAGACGAAAGAAGCGACACCGAAGGCCTAGTTTGCGTGACTGATCCTTCAGCAGGTCTGAGACTCTGGGTTTCAGGCCTGTTCCTTCTGGTAAAACCCCCGCGCGCAAGCCGCGGGGGTTTTGCTTTTGGCCCCCCGCAGGTGGCCGAGTCCTTACCCCCGGTTCGTGAGACGGAACTCCGGGCTTCCGGCGCGTTCTTCCTTTCCCGTTGACAGTTCCTGCCGTGAAAGCCAAACTATGCTTTTGGTGGTCCGCCCATTTAAAGCCTGCGAGGAAAGGTGATGTCGCCCGATACGCGCACTTCCCGGCGTCCGCTGGAGCAGGAATTGATCTCGCGTGGAGTACGCATGACTCACCAGCGCCGGCTTCTGGTGCAGATCATCCAGAGTGCCGACGGGCACATGGACGCCGTGGATTTGTGGCAGCGGGCGCGCGCCCAGGATCCCACCCTCAACAAGGTGACGGTTTACCGGACCCTCGCCCTGCTCAAGAAACACGGGCTGGTGGATGAGCTGGATTTGATGCACCTGCAGGGGGGGAAGCACTACTACGAGGCGAAGACCACGCGCGACCACATCCACCTCGCCTGCGTAAAATGCGGGCGCATCCAGGAGTTTGAAAGCCCTCTGTTCGAAAAACTCAAAGGGCAGATCGAGCGCGAGCGGCGATTTCGCATCAAGGTCGTGCGCGTGGAGGCAGGCGGCACCTGCGATAAATGCCAGGAGTAGTCAGCGGTTAACAGTCCACCGTTGACCGTGGCACGAAGAAACTGGAAATTGGAAACCAGAAACTAGGGCCGCATTTCCCCACCCCCACCCTCAGAACCCAGCACCCAGCACCCAGAACCTAACCCCTGTTCTTCTACGCATAGTGCCGTGCGGAATCGAGTGTCGCCGTCGATTCGGCTTCCAGGTTCTTGTGGCGGAGGCGGCTGGAGAGGATTCGGAAAATCGCGAAGGAGATCTGCGGGCGGTCGTGGATGAGCTCGTAGAAGCTGTCGCGACCGATCTTCAAAACGACGGTCGGGTCCACGGCCCGCACCGACGCCGAGCGCGGCTCGGCATCGAGGATGGCCATCTCCCCGAAACATTCCTTCTCCTCCAGGAAGGCGATGGGGTGTTCCGTGGAGTCCACGCGGTGAAACACTTCCACCTTGCCGTGCACCAGGATATAGAGGTGGTGAGCGGGGTGGCCTTCTTCAAAGACAAGGTCGCCCGGCTGATATTCTTTTTCGAGGGCGATATCGGCCAGAGCGGCGAGTTCTTCGCTGTCCAGGCCGGCGAACAGGGGAGCGGATTTCAGGAACAAGACTTTTTCGACGGTGAGAAGCATGGCAGTACTCCTGGAAGTTCCGGCGCCATTGGAGGCGAGGAGGCGCTCGGCGGCGCGGCGGAGAACGGGGTCGGAGGCGGCGCGTGCCGCCTCGAGTTGTGGGCGCCAGGCATCGCGGAAGGCGAGCCACCCGGCATAGAGTGCGGTTTCGCGGACGATGGGGTCGCGGTCGGCGAGCAGGGGCGGGAGCAGGCTTGCGTTGTTGTTGGCGGCGCGTTCGCCCAGATAGTAGGCGCCGCAGGCGCGCAACCAGGGCCTGGAATTCTGGAGGAGCGCGGCGAGCAGGGGCTCGGCGGGTGCGGGTGCTGCTTTGGGATTGGCCGGGGCCGGCTCCAGGATCGCCACCAGTTGGCGGCCAATCTCCTTGGGGGCCAGGTTATCCAGCGCTTCCAGCGCGTCGGCCCGCCGGCGGGCGTCTCCGGAGTTGAGCTTATCGAAGACGGTTTGCATCTGCTCGCGCCTGCACAGAAGTCCCAGCATGCGGAAGACGCGCTGCTCAATCTTGGCCCGGTCCTCTTCGAGCGTCTGCGCCAGCAGGCGCTCCGCGTCGCCGGCGGGCTTCGGAACCAGGGTCTTGGAGCAGCGCAGGCTCTCGCGGAAACGGGTCAGCTCCTCGGCGGCATACTGAAATAACGCCGTGCGGGCGTTTTCGGGCAACGGCCCCCCGCGCGCCAGTTTGTTGAAGGCCCGGAGGACCTTCCAGCGCACACGCCACTCGGGGTCTTTCAGTAGCGTGATGAGGGTGGGCACCACCTGCGGGTGCTGGAAGCGCCCCAGAACGTGCGCCAGTTCGCTGCGGATTTCCGGCCGGTCCGAGCTGAGGGCGGCGTTGACCAGGTCTTCGATGCACACGTTCCCGCAGCGGTTGATGATGGCGGCCAGGCTGTGGCGCAGGAAGTGGCGCAACTCGGCGGGGCCGGCCAGCGCTTGAATCAGGCTGGAAATGACGCGAGGTGTGCCGACACGCCCCAGGGCCTTTGCGGCGTCACAGCGGATGTCGAGTTCCGGGTCTTTCAGCAGCTCGCAGAGCATGTCCTCGGCTTCGGCGAGGGGAATCTGGCCGAGGGCATAGGCGGCCGCCGAGCGCGAGACGGGAACGCTCTTTGCCAGGTCCCGGAGCAAAGGCAGTTGGCTGCGGGCGGCTTCCGCTCCCTCCAGAGAGATGATGGCCAGGAGCGCATTGATGTGGACGCGCAAGGAGGGATCGTGGAGCAACGGCCGGAGCTGCTCGGCCAGGGAAGGGTCCTTGATGTTGGCGAGGGCCTCGACCGCATTGGCGCGCACGCGTCCGTCGGGGTCGAGCAGCATGGGGATGAGCCGCTCGCGGTACTGCACCGGCGCCAGGCGGCCGAGCGCTCCGGCGGCGGTGGCGCGCACGCTGGCGTCGCCATTTTCGAGCAGCGCGGCAATGGCCTCTTTGGCGTCTTAGCCTCCCAATCCCTCGAGGAACAGAATCGCCCCCACCACGCGCTCGGGGTTCTCGCTTTGCAGGGTTCGAGAGAGCAGGGAAACGCTGTCGGGATCCTTCAGCTTGCTGAGGGCGGTGGCGGCCGCTTGGCGCAGCGCGGGGCTTCCGGCTTGCAGATTGCGGAGTAAGGCCCGGATGTAACCTTTTTTCGCCGTCAAGGCAAAGCCCACCCAGATCAACGCGCCCGCCCAGGCTCCCCAGGAAAGCTGCTGTCCGGCGTCGAGGACGCGCCCCGAGGAAAGGTGAATCGGCTTCAGGTATCTGTTGCCGAGCAGGACCAGCACGCCGGCGGCGGCCAGGGAGAGCGGCTTGATGTAGCCTTCGATGAAGCCGCGGACGCGCGGGCGGTTTTCGATCGGCACGGGGCTGTAAAGCAACTGGTAGGAAGAGTCGGAGAACGTGTAGAGCATCACCGCGTCGCCCAGCTTGGTGCTCAGGACCGAGCCATAGCCGTAGCTGGCGCTCATCCACAGCGTGCCCAGGAAGAGCGTGGCGGGATGGAAGTCGATGGTCGTGCCGACGCCCAGCCGGGCGATCACCGCGCGCGTAAAGAACAACTGGACGACCAGGCAGAGGAAACCCTGCACGCCGATGAACCGTCCGAAGAACGTGGTCAGGTCGTTGGGGTTGGGGTACCGGGCGCGCATGGTGGCGTTGAAACAGAAATCCACCGTGGCGTACACGGTCCACATGAGGAGAACGTAGCCGGCCATGGACCGCAGCAGCGGCTGGCGCCCCAACTCGCGCAGGCCGTCTTTGATCTTCTGCAACTCCGAGGGCCGCTTGGCGGGGGGCAGCGAGCTGGCGTCATGAGGCGCGGCCTCCTGAACAGGCTTGTAGAACTTGTAGGTCACGCCCCCGAGAATCGTGGCCCCCAGGATGAGTCCTGCCCACACCAGCAGCAGGTTCTCGGTGCCCAGGCCGTGCACCAGAGTCTTGCTGGAGAGCCCCACGCAAATCATTCCCAGCAGCGCGCCCACGGCCAGAAAGGGGAACAGGCGCTTGGCCTGGCGCGTGTCGAACAAGTCCCCCACGAAGGTCCAGAATTGCATCAGTCCGAAATACCAGATGACCTGCGCCAGAATGTAGAGGACCGGGAAGAACCAGTGCGGGTGCTCCAGCAGGATGAGGCGGCTGGCAATGAGCCCCACCAGAAAAATCAGGGAGATTCCACCCAGAAACCTGGCGCGGTCAAACCGGTCCACCATCGTGGTGTAGGCCAACGAGCAGATGACCAGGAACACCGCGTTGACGAAATACATGTGGGGGAGATAGTCTTTGCCGAAGTAGAAGAGGAAGAGGGAATCGCGGGCATTGCGGCCAAACATGATGCCCGCCACCACCAGGAAGTTCACCGCAAAGCAGAGCCAGACCACCGGGCCTTCACCCGGATAAATGGGCGCGAGCCGGCTAGCCCATTCTCGGAAGCGTGATGATCCCACGTCTGCCCCTAGGTCTGACGATGCGTCTGTTGCCGCGGCACGCCACTTCCCGCAAGGTGCATGTTGGTGTCGATGATTTGCGTTGAATTCCGGATGCCTGATTCCGGAACGGGTCCTATTCTAGCGCATTTCGGTGCAGGGGCGTGCGGAAAGTTGGAACGGCACTAGGCGTAATTGCGCGCGGAGTCGAGGCTGCTGACGGTCTGCTCGGCCTCGAGGTTCTTATGGCGAAGCCGGCCGGAGAGGATGCGGAAAATGGCGAAGGAGATCTGCGGCCGCTCGTGGATCAGCTCGTAGAAGCTCTCGCGATCGATTTTGAGGACCAGGGTGGGTTCGAGCGCTTTCACGGAGGCCGAGCGAGGCTCTTCATCGAGGATGGCCATTTCCCCAAAGCACTCCTTCTCCCCCAGGAAGGCGATGGGGTGTTCGGTCGAGTCGGCGCGGTGAAAGACTTCGACCTTGCCCCTCACCAGGACATAGAGGTGGTGAGCGGGTGTGCCTTCCTCGAAGATGACTTCGCCCGCCGGGAATTCGTTCTCCAGAGCGATGTCGGCCAGGGCGGCGAGTTCTTCGCTATCCAGGCCGGAGAACAGGGGGGCGGATTTCAGGAACAACACTTTCTCGACGGTAAGCAGCATGGGAATACTCCTGGAAGCTGCGCTGCCGTTGGAGGGCAACATCCGTTGGGCAACGCGGCGGAGAGCGAGGTCGGAGGCAGTGCGCGCGGCCTCGAGTTGGGGGCGCCATGCGTTGTGGAAGGCGCGCGAGCCGGCGTAGAGAGCGGTTTCGCGGACGATGGGCTCGCGGTCAGCGAGCAGCGGTTTGAGCAGGGCCTCGGTGTCCCCGGCCGGGTGCTCGCCCAGATAGTAGGCCGCGCAAGCGCGCAGCCAGGGCTTGGAATGACGGGTGAGCGCGGCGAGCAGCGGCGCGGCGGGAGCGGGCGCGGTCGGGGCCGCCACGGGGGCGGGCTCGAGCAGCGCGAGCACCTCCCGCCCGACTTGCTTGGGCGCCAGGTTATCCAGCGCTTCGAGGGCGTCGGCCTTCTGACGCGCGTCTCCAGAATTGAGCTTGGC
>Ga0315268_10008666_pt1 | contig 10599 bp, 8 predicted proteins | sample C1_top_MG_FD_204535 | JGI IMG/M metagenome (GOLD analysis project Ga0315268, IMG submission 204535) | Sediment microbial communities from Yellowstone Lake, YNP, Wyoming, USA - C1_top | ecosystem: Environmental > Aquatic > Freshwater > Lake > Sediment | place: USA: Wyoming | collected 2017-08-01 | reverse complement strand
TCTTGAGGTCGGCGATCTGGCGCTGCAGGTCCATCAGCCGGGCCCGGGCCTCGCCGATGATCTGGTCGGCCTTGAACTGGGCCTCCTTGATCATAAGGTCGCCCCGCTGCTCCGCGTTCTTGCGGAGCTCCTCGGAGGTCTTCTGGGCCGAGAGCAAAGTATCCTGAAGGGTCTTCTCCATCCGGCGGTAATCATCCACCTTGGTCTCCAGGCCCTCCAGCCGCTCGGCCAGGCTGGTGTTCTCCCGGATCAGCTCTTCCACCTCTCCGGCCACCATCTCCAGAAAAGCCTGAACCTCGGCCGGATCCGATCCGCCCATGGATTTTTTCTTAAAGGTCTGCTTGCGTATATCTAGAGGGGTCAGCTTCATAAGGGACCTCCTAAAGTTTAGATTTCTGAGCCAAGGTCTTTATTTTCTTTATCCAAAAGTTTTAGATGCTCCGATTTTTCATCTGCGATAATCTGCGTAATCGTCCGACGCCATAGTTTGCTTCATTAAAAGGCGGCTATGGACGACGGCGTCTGTGGATTGTAATACCCCGGATGTCCTATATCTGTTTCAGCCGGAGACCAAACTCTATCAGGCTGGTTATCAGAAACTGTTTGACGAATATTATGGCCAGGATCACCAGCATCGGCGAAAGGTCCATCCCCACTGCGCCCAGGGGAATGATGCGGCGCAAGGGGCCTAAGACCGGCTCGGTCAGCTTGTGCAGCAGCCGGACAATGGGGTTGTAAGGGTCGGGATTGACCCAGGACAGCAGGGCCCGGATGATGATGGCCCACATGTAGATGTCCAGAGCCATACCCAAAACCTTGCCCGTCGCTATTATCAGATTTGCCAGAATGAACATTTTACCCTTATAGCTGTTTTATAAGGAAACCAGGAAGGCATGAAAATAATTTGTCAACAAATGATCCCAAGTCAAGGAGCCGATCATTTAATATTTTTTCGCGCCTTTTCGTGTATTTAGTGGGCCGGTCACCCCCGGGACCCGAAGATGGCGCTGCCGATCCGCACCATGTTTGACCCTTCCTCTATCGCCGTCTCGAAGTCGCCGGACATTCCCATGGACAGGTGCTTCATTTGAACATTCGGCAAATTTAACTTGGCAGCCTCCTGAAAAATTATTCTCAACCGACGGAATGCCTTTCGCACTCTTTGGTCGTCTTCGGTCAGCGGCCCCACCGTCATCAGACCCAGAACTTTTATTCCCCCTATGTCCTTTATTTCAGTTAAAGCTGCCAAGACCTCTTCCAGCCCGAACCCGTATTTCTGTGGCTCTCCCGAAGTATTGACCTCCAGCAGGACCTCCTGCACTTTGTTTGCCTCCAGCGCCCTCCGGCCGATCTCCCGGGCCAGGTCCGGGGAATCTACCGAGTGGATCAGGGAGAACATCTCCACCGCTTTTTTGGCCTTGTTGCTTTGAAGGTGTCCTATCAGGTGCCATTGCACGCCGCCGGTGATCTGGGGATGCTTCTGGACCGCCTCCTGCACCCGGTTCTCGCCTATGACGGACACTCCGCCGGCGATGGCCTGGTTTATCAGGTCTGAGGCCACGGTCTTGGTGACCGCCACCAAGGTAATATCGCCTGGCTGGCGGCCGGTTTTTAAGGCAACCTCGGTTATCCGCTTTTGAACGATTTTAAGATTTTCTTCAATTCCAACCATAACATATAATTATACCCTATTTAAAAAGAGTTTTTCAATACAATTCGGAGATAATTTATTCCATAAACTAAAAGGGCTGCCCGGAAGGGCAGCCCTTTTGTGATCAAAAAAATCTACCGGACTATCATCAGTTTCTTGGTGGAACTAAAATCCCCGGCCTGCAGACGGTAGAAATACACCCCGGCCGATACATTACGGTCGTTCCAGCTGACCTGATGATAACCAGCCGGTTTGGCCCCCAGATCGAACCGCTTGACCTCCTGCCCTACTATATTGTAAATCTTAAGGCTGACCTGGGAAGCCCTGGGCAGTTGGTATTTGAAGGCAGTTTGTCCGCGGGACGGATTGGGATAGGCGTTGCCCAAGGCATAGACTGACGGCACCGCGCCATCCGGTCCGCCGGCCACGCCGGTCGGCGAATTTGTAAGCAAAAATGTCCTGGCCGTTGAGCTGATGAAGTTCTTGGCATCATCCAGGGCCCAAACATAATAGCTGATATTGACCGTGTCGTATAGTGAAAGAAACTGCTCCGGAATAACGGCACTGAAGCTGTCCAAAGTTCCGGCAGTCATGCTCAGTGTATCCCAGGCTCCGCCGTTGATCTGATAATAAAGAACAGCCTGGTCTACCCCGCCGTCATCGGTGATCACCGCATTGACGGTGTACGGTCCGTAGGCCGAATCTATGTCATCCGGCAGGGAATCCACCCACACCACCGGCGGCAAAGCAATGGCATACCAGTCGGTGACCTTGCCGAAAACGTCGGAGCCGGTATAGCCGTTCTGGCCGTACCAGGTGAAGAACAGCCGGTCCTCGGTAGCCGCTATATTCTGGGCGCCCCAGGTATAAAGCCAGCTCCAGCCGGTGGAGTCCACCACCATCTCGTTGACGCCCTGCAGCAATCCATTCTGGTAGCGCTGGCTCAACAGCACATCATGGCTGCCGATATATGTATACCAGAATACCGCGTAACGGTTACCGTCCGGGGAAACCGCCACCGACGGCTCATAGTGATAAAGGCTGGGATCGGTGCTGATGGCAAAGTTGGCGCCCACCTTTTGACCAAGCACATCCAGATACTGGCCGTAAACGGCATCGTTGCCGTCGCGGGAATCATACCAGGTAACCATGAAACCTTGGTTGGTTCCGGCGACGGACGGCTCCCACTGGTGGACGTCTAAACTATCTCCAATTAAAAAATTACCGCCGTACAAGCTGCCATCCCACAGTACCCTCTGGCCGTAAATGTGGTAATAGTTGTCGTCGCGATAATCCTCCCAAACTACCACTAAGCCGCTGTCATTGGCGTCCAGGCTGGGATAATATGCGTCGTTGTAGATGGTTGTATCCGTCAAAGCTATTGTTGTCCCTATGCTGTCTCCATTAGTCCGGTACAGTCGTCCAAAGATGTCCGAATTGCTGTATTTATAGCCATACCAGAATACGCCATATCCGCTGTCGGCGGCGGCAATATATAACTCATAATCGTCCGCATCCGGGTTGCCGGTGGAGATCAAAAAATTGGTATCCACCAAACTCCCGGACACGCTCACCCGCTGACCGTAGATATCGTAATCGTTGTCGCTGCGGTAATCATACCAAGCCACCATGTATGAGCCATCGGCCAGCCCGGCTACCTTGGGTTCGTAGGCATAGCGATAATCGGGACTATACGCGGTGTCTGAGATTAGAAAATCCTGCGTCAGGGCGTTGCCGTCCTGGTCGTACAATCGGCCGAAGATGTCACAGATGTTCGAACTGTTGGGATCGTTGCGGTAGTCCTCCCACACCGCCAAAAAGCTGCCGTCCTGGCCGGCCGCCACCGAGGGATCATATTGGTTCTGCAGGCCGAAAACGCTATCGCAGGCCATATAGTTGACGCCCATAGCCGCCAGGCTGGTATCGTAGTTTTGGCCGTATATAAACTGTACGCCGGAATTTCGATCATCCAGCCAGAGAAAAGCCCAGCCGCTGTCGCCGGCCACGGCCTTGGGGGAATATTGGTAATAGACCGTGATGTCGTCGCTAAGCAGCACTTGGCCGCCCAGAGTATCGCCGTTGGGTTTGAACCATTGGGCAAAGACATCGTAGTTAGTGCCGTTGCGATAATCATACCAGCTTACCACCGTTTGACCATTACGGTGGGCTATGGTAGGAGAATAAGAATCCGTAGTGCCGTCGGTCACCCGGTAATTGGCGCCCACGGCCGCCCCGGCGGTGTCGTAACGCTGGACATATATTTGATAATTAAACCCGTTGCCGTAATCGTACCAGGTAATGGTAAACCCGCTGTCGGTGCCGCAAGCTTTAGGTTCATACCGGGAATAGCCGGAATTATCGTTGACCACGAATTCCGTACCTATGGCATCGCCGTTGGCATTGTAGCGCCGGGCGTATATCTCCTGGCCTCCGCTCCGTTGGTCCCACCAGGTCACCACAAAGCCCTGCCCAATCCTGGCCGCATTGGGATAATACTGATAGTCGGTGGTAATCCCATTGACCATGACATTGGCCCCCTTCAGGCCGCCCAGGGTATCCAACAATTGAAGATAAATGTCCGAATCGCCGTTGCGGTAATCGTACCATACCACTGCAAATCCGCTGTCGGTGGCGGTTATTGACGAGTACTCATGTCCTGCGTCGTAATAATCGTCAACCCGGAACGCCGTATCTAAAGGATTGCCGGAAGCGTCGAACAGGCGGCAGTAGATATTGTAATAGCTGGTCCCCCGATAGTCACTCCAGGTGATGGCAAAAGTCCCATTTAAGCCCACTGCAATGGAAGGCGAATATTCGTATGAGTCAATGGGACGGGGATCCACCGCCACCGATCCGCCAATTGGCATTCCCAACTGAGTAAAGCGCTGAAAAAAGACGTTCTGGCTTCCGTTCCTGGAGTCGGTCCAAACGCTGATGATGGTGCCGTCTTCCTGCATGGCCGCCGCCGGATAGTCGCGGTAAAGGTCGGAAGGCATGCTATCGGTATTTATTTTAAATTCCGGCGCTACTACGCCTTTCACCGCCGGGACGGTGATGGCCGAAGCGGCCTTGGCCGAAAGAACCGGCCGCTGGGGCTGGGCCGGCCTCTGGCGCTTATCGGCATGGATTGGCCTTTTGTGCGTATCCCGCTTGCTCTGCTTTTGTATCGCCGGTGCCGGCCTGTCCGCCGTAGCAGTTGCGTAGGAGGAAGCTTTAGCATATGCGGAGAGCTTAGGCATATTCGGTAATTGAGGCAAAGTTGGAGCCGCCAGCGCCTGGGCGGCGAATACCGCCAGCGCCAAGAGGATCACTAACCGAAGATGTTTCATGAATGGTCTCCTTATTAAAGGTGAAACGATAACTTTTCCATTGTATCCTACTTCTATTGGGTTGTCAAGATAGACCCTGAATATTATTTTGATGTCTTCTTGTCCATTCCTCTTATCCGTTCTTCTTGCCTTTTTCCCTTGACTAACCAATTATTTAAAGGTAGAATTAAGGGTGTCTTTCCTATTGCCACGGCCTTAAGGCCGTGGCAATAAAAGTCCCGGCAACATGTCCCGATCTCGAAATAACTCCAATATAAGGTAATTAACTACTATGTCCGGTTTTTTATTCAGAACAAAGGAATTCTTCCACGCCCGCAAGGCCTCCGGCAAGTTTGCCCACACTGCCTCCAAGCTGGCATTTTGGGCCGGGCTGGCCCTGTTCTTCTTTCTGGGGCTGGGGGCCGGGGCCTTCGTCTTTTACTCCCGCACCCTGCCCTCCACCAAGGCCCTGGAGGACATCCAGCCCAAGCAGGGCACCAAGGTCTTCGATGCCCATGACCAGCTGATCTACGAGTTCGCCGAGGAGCACCGGATAGTGGTGCCCCTGGCCCGGATCCCCAAGATACTGGTGGACGCCACCATCTCCATCGAGGACCGCAGCTTTAGGCGGCATTGGGGGGTGGACATGTTCGGCTACGCCGCGGCTTTGAAGGATTTTGTACTGCGCCGGAGCAAGCGCCTGCGGGGGGCATCCACCATTACCCAGCAGCTGGCCCGCAACCTGTTTTTAACCCAGGACCGCACCATCTCCCGCAAGATCGCCGAGGCCATCCTGGCTCTGAAAATCGAACGGCTTTTTTCCAAGGACGAGATACTGGAATTGTATTTCAACCAGATCTATTACGGCAATGGAGCATATGGGGCCGAAACCGCGGCCCAGCTTTATTTTGGCAAGCATGTGGACAGTCTGACCCTGTCTGAGGCCGCCCTGCTGGCCGGACTGCCCAAGGGTCCCACCCTCTATTCGCCCTATGACCGCCCGGAATCTGCCGTCAAGCGCCGGGCCACGGTGCTGGAGGCCATGATCCAGACCGGCGCCATCAAAAGGCCTCAGGCCGAGGCCGCCGCCCGGGAAAGCCTTAAACTGAAGCCCAAGGAACTGCGGCTGAACGACGCCCCCTATTTTGTGGAAGAGATCCGCAAATACCTGGAGGCCAAATACGGGGCCAACGCCATCTATCAGGGAAGGATGGTGGTCTATTCCACTTTGGACCTGGAGGTCCAGCGGATGGCCAACCAGACCTCGGAAGACTGGATGCAGAAGCTGGAGGAGACCCGCAAATTCAAGCCCAACCGCAAGGAATACAAAGCGCCCATCAGCGAAGAAGGCGTGACCAACACCCCCTATATCCAGACGGCCCTGATGGCCATCAACCCCCACAACGGCCGGGTGCTGGCCATGATCGGCGGCCGGGACTTCACCGTCAGCAAATTCAACCGGGCGGTCCAGGCCAAGCGCCAGGCCGGCTCGGCCTTCAAACCCTTCGTCTATACCGCGGCCGTGGATAACGGTTTTTCCCCCGGCGACGTGATAGTGGACGCCCCGATAGTGGTGGATGACGACGGTTCGGGCAATGCCTGGTATCCCAGAAACTATGACGGCAAGTTCGACGGACCCATCTCCCTGCGCAAAGCCCTGGCCCTTTCCAAGAACCTGATTGCGGTCAAACTGATCCAGAGCGTGGGGCCCAGCAACGTCATCAGCTATGCCCGCAAGATGGGCATCAAGACCTCGCTGCCGGCGGTGCTGTCGCTGGCCCTGGGCTCGGCCGATGTCACCCTGTACGACATGGTCAGCGCCTACGGGGTCTTCGCCAACCGCGGGGTACGGGTGGAGCCGGTGCTGATATTGAAGATCACCGACCGGGCCGGCACGGTGATGGAGGAGAATAAGCCTTATGCCGAGGAAGTGCTTTTGCCCCAGACCGCCTACATCATGGCCAACATGATGAAGACCGTGCTGGACGGCGGCACCGCCTTTTCCGCCAGGCTTTCAGGCTTCACCAAGCCGGCCGCCGGCAAGACCGGCACCACCAACGATTACACCGACACCTGGTTCATCGGTTACACCCCGGACCTGGTCTGCGGGGTCTGGGTCGGTTTTGACCAAAAGGTTATGATCTACGAAGGAGCCACCGGATCCGGGATAGCCCTGCCCATCTGGACCGAGTTCATGAAGCTGGCCACTGCCAATTCATCGGGGGCCGATTTCCCGGTGCCGCCGGGGATCAGCAACGCCACCGTCTGCACCGAGACCGGTCTGCTGGCCACCCCGGCCTGCCCCAAGGTCCGGCCCGAGGTCTATGTTACGGCCAATGTTCCCACCCAGATGTGCAACATCCACAAGATGCAGGACCTGAACCTGCAGGGCAAGGATTATAATTTCGAGCAGCTGGACAAGGGCTCGTTGGACAGCCCGGAGTAAGCTGGATGAAACAAAAATAGCCCAGGCCTTATTTGTACGACGTAGTTATAAAACGTAGTCGGAAGGCCTGGGCTATTTTATTATTTACTAGTGGCAACCGTGATTCTTGCAAACTTCATCTAGCTTCATCTCTTCCATCTTGCTGCTTTTGTAATTATTCACCAGCTCCTCCACCGTCTCTCCGTTGGTCTTGTAGACCTTGATCCCGGCCTGGTTGAGCTTGTTCAGCGCCCCGGCCCCTATGCCCGAGCAGATCACCGCGTCTATCAACTTTCCATTCAGGGATTTCAGGGGATGGCACATCCCGTGGGCGTGATGTTCGTTCTGGTTCTGGACCGCCTCCACCGCATTGTTATCGGCGTCGACGATGATAAAATACGGCGCCCCCCCGAAATGCGGGCTGACCGTTGATTTCAGCCCCTGGCTGGCTAAAGTTGGAATGCAAAGCTTCATGTTTATTTCTCCTTTTTGATTATTTTTCAGTCTTGACGGTTCCGCCCTCGATTTTCAGGGCCTTTGAATTGACCAGGGCATCGGCCACTTTTTTATGGGCCCGGGCGATGATGTTGCCGAAGGTCTGCCGCGAGATCCTCATCTTCCCGGCCGCCGCCTCCTGATACAGACCCTCCAGGTCGGCCAAACGAATTGCTTCCAGCTCATCTATGGCCAGCACCACCTCTTCCAGCATAGAAAGGGGTATGGCCCGGGGCTTGAAGTACAAAGCATCGGGCCGGCATCTTACTCTCCGGCATTTGCAAGGTCTGGTCATCCCGGCTCCATCATTGTTATTGGCATATGCCAATTATACTCGTAAAGATCCGTTTTGTCAAGGGACTATAAAGAAGCCCCCTGCTTATTGAGCAAGGGGCTTCGTCGTTTTATGGTCTGTTTCAATAGCCAGACATATAGAATCCGTGAAATCTGCGTGAATCCGCGTCCCTAATCAGCCCTTCAGCTTCTCCTCCAGCTCGGCCACCCTCTTCTCCAGATCATTGATCAATTTCATCTTCTCCGGCAGCATGTCCATTGCGGCGTCTATCCGCTTGCCCCTCATATGGGGCCGGCCCGGGTTGCCGTATAGCATGGTCTTGGAGGGGGTGGATTTGGTGACCCCGGAATAGGCCAGGCAGATCACGTCGTCGCCTATCTCCAGGTGCCCGATCACCCCCACCTTTCCGCCCATGATCAGCCGGTCGCCGATGATGGTGGAACCGGCGATGCCGCTTAGGGCCGCTATGGCTCCGTCTTCGCCTATTTCCACGTTGTGAGCGATATGCACCAGGTTGTCCAGCTTGGTCCCCCGCTTGATGCGGGTGGGGCCCAAAGCCCCCCGGTCGATGGTGGAGTTGGCCCCGATCTCCACCTCATCTTCCAAAATGACAATTCCGGTCTGGGGGATTTTAACGTATCTGGCCCCCTCCCGGGCGTAGCCGAAGCCGTCGGAACCCACCACCGCCCCGCAGTGAATGATGACGCCGTTGCCTAAAAGACATTCCTCACGGATAGAGGCGTTGGGATAGATCAGGCCATCGCTTCCGATTTTGGCCCGGGCGCCGATGAAACTTGGACCCATCACCACTGTATTGGGGCCGATCTCGGCCCCGTCTTCTATCACCGCATACGGCCCGACCGTGGCGGTGGGATCGATCCTGGCGCTGGGAGATACCATTGCCGCCGGATGGATGCCGGGTTTTGGTCTGGTGTTTGTTTCCCGGTAGAACAACTGGGCGGCCTTGGCAAACCCCAGGTAGGGATCACGGCATTCTATCAGGGTCTTGTCCTTGACCTCCATGCCTGATGGTACGATGATGCAGGAAGCCTTGGTTTCGGGAAGCGCGGCGGCATACTTGGGATTGGACAAAAAACTCAAAAAGCCCGGCTGGGCCTCCTTTAAGCCGGACAGCCCTTTTAATTCCAGGTCGGGCCCCACCAGCCGGCCCTGGCACAGGGCGGCGATCTCGCTGGCCTTGATGCTTTTCATTTTCCGCCGGCCTTCTGGGCCAGCCTGGCCACCAGGTTCTCGCAGGCCCCGGATAGTTCGGTCTGGCTGGCCGCCACTTCGCTCTCTTCGGCCAGCATCAGGCCGGTATCCACGTTGAACAACCGGAGCTTGATGGTGATCTGCCCGCTGGCTGGATTGTAATTTATGCCTCCGTTAATGGCGAACTGGGCGGTAAGTATCTTGGCCAGCTCCATTCCCTTGGCGTCAGTGACCTCCTTATCCTCCAGTCCTTTGTCCTTGACCAGGTCCCGGACCAACTTTTGGGCCATTGGTTTGAATGTTTCGGAACGGCTTAAGGAACTGAACAAATACCCGAAAGCCAGCTTGCCTAATTTTTTGCGCACCGCCTCGGGGTCGGCATCCCAGACCGGGAACAGCGCCAGCGAAGCCTGATACTGGGCCACGATCCCCTCCGACTTGGCCAGTTCCTCCAACACCTGGTCGGTCAGGTCCAGATCCTTGTCGGCATAGACCACCATACCGGAGGACGAGTCCAGCACCAGCAGTATGTTATTGTCCAAAGCCACCTTTTTGATGATGGCCCCGATCTTCTCCACCATCGGCTTGGAGAGCTCCTTGTTCTTGGCATCCAGTTTGCCGGAGGGATCATAGACCTGGTGGATCAGGGTTTCCACCTCTTTGCTCTTGGTCTTGATCTCGTCCTGTTTAAGCTTGCGGCGCTCGCTGCTGATCACCAGGTTCTGGGCCTCCAGGTCCCGCTGCAAAGAGTCGATCTCCGCCCGCTTAAGGCCTATCTCTTTGTTCCAGGCATCCAAAGCCCGGTTGACCTGCAGTTTGATGTCGCCGGCTCCCTTGTATTTTCCAAATATCTTCTTGGAATCAACGTATCCCGTCTTCTGGGCCTGGCACAATGAGGCAGATAGCATAAACACCGCCGCCGCCAGGACGAGCCTAACCTTGTTCATCATCACTCCTTTTCTTGAATCCCTAACTGATAGCTGAAAGCTAAAAGCTTGTAATTAAGCCGGTCAGAAAGTGGTCCCTATCTGGAAATGGAATTCCCAATGATCGTTCAACGGAGTCGGCAGCAGTCTGCGGTCAAACCCGTAGGCCCAGTCGAAACCCAGGATGCCGATCATGGGGATCTCCATCCTGACCCCGGCCCCCAGGCCCTTGTAAGCCTTGGCCTGGACGTCTTTGGCGCTGAGCCAGGAATTTCCGGCATCCAGGA
>Ga0315268_10008664_pt1 | contig 10600 bp, 6 predicted proteins | sample C1_top_MG_FD_204535 | JGI IMG/M metagenome (GOLD analysis project Ga0315268, IMG submission 204535) | Sediment microbial communities from Yellowstone Lake, YNP, Wyoming, USA - C1_top | ecosystem: Environmental > Aquatic > Freshwater > Lake > Sediment | place: USA: Wyoming | collected 2017-08-01 | reverse complement strand
TGTCGCGCGCGATCTCCGAGACCTTGGGGCTGGCGCCGGATCCGGTGCCGCCACCGAGGCCGCAAGTGATGAAGACCATATCCGATCCCTTGAGCGCTTCGCGGATCTCGTTCTGGCTCTCTTCAGCCGCGCGGTATCCGACTTCAGGATTCATGCCCGCGCCCAAACCGCGCGAGAGCGTCGCGCCCAACTGGATTTTCTTGGAAGCCAGGGAAGTATGCAAAGCCTGGACATCCGTGTTCATGGCGATGAAATCCACGCCCCTGATCTTGGAGATGATCATGCGGTTGATGGCCGACCCTCCGGAACCGCCTACGCCGATGACGCGGATTTTGGCGAATGTCTCAATCTCAGGTTTAATCTCTGGCATATTATTGAATACAAAAGGTGAACAAATGGCTTAACAAAGAACCATTTTTGGATTCCTCATGAACATACCTTAGTCAGCGTGAGGGCATAAGTCAAGATAAAAAACAAACCCTGATTACATGTCAAGGCTCGCTGAATCGGTAGCTTTCAGTGCTTCCCTTTTTACGTCATCCTGAATGCAATGAAGGATCTCACGAAGCTGAGCACTGTGTCATTCTGCTACGAGGAGATTCTTCACTTCGCTCAGAATGACGAAAGGGTGGTTACGGCAAGAAGCTCTTGAAGATCTTCTTGACCGGTTCGGATATCTTGGAGAACACACCTGAAGCCTGCTTCATGGAACGGCTATAGAGGCCGCCCGCCTGGTCTGACTGGCGCTCGGCTTCGAAGCCCCAATGCACCAGGCCCACGGCCGTTGAGAAGGCCGGGTCCTTGATGAGTTCGGGGATGGAACTCTCGAGCGAGGGCACGCCGATGGCGGCCGGCAGATGCAGGATGCGCTTGGCTACTTCCACCATGCCCGGCAACTTGCTCCCGCCTCCGGTCAGCACAGCGCCAGCCGGCAGCAACCCGGACCGATCGATCTTCTTGAGCTCATCCTCCACCTTCTCGAAAATCTCCTCGAGCCTGGCTTCGATGACTTCAGCGATGAAGGAAAGCTGGACCGTCTCCGAGACCTCTGATCCGTAATCCTTCAGATCCACCACGTCGTGCTTGCCGAAGATGGCCGGAGAGGCATGGCCCTTGGCGCGCTTGAGCTTCTCGGCCGTCTCGATGGAGGTACGCAAAGTGATGGCCACGTCGGACGTGATGTGGTCCGCGCCGATCAGGAAAGTGGCCGCATGCAGCAACTCGCCGTTCTCATACACGGCCATGCCGGTCGTGGCCGCGCCCACGTTTATGACGCATACGCCCAGCTCCTTCTGCCGCTTATTGGCCGTGACTTCGGCCGAGGCCAAAGGCGCATAGACCAATTCGGCGATGTCTACATTTGTGCGGAAGACTGTCTTGGTGATGTTCTTGAGATGGTTAGAGAGGCCTTGGATGACCTTGACGCTGGCCTCCAACCGGATGCCCTGCATGCAGATGGGGTCCTTGATGTCCTTCTGGCTATCCACGGAAAAGCTCACAGGCAACACGTGCAGGATCTCGTAATTGGGCGTCTGCGCGAAAGTGCGCGCCGCCTCGATGGCCCGGGCCACGTCTTCGCGCCGGATATCCTGGTCCCCGCGGCTCACGCCGATGATGCCTTTGGCCTCCTGGACCGTGATCTGGGAACCGCCGACTGCTACGTACACATCCTGCAGAGGTAGGCCCACCATGCGCTCAGCCTGGTCTAGGCACGCGGAAATCGAACTTACCGCATCCTCCAAGGAATTGATGCTGGCTTTGGCTATGCCTTCCGATTTGGTCTCGGCCGCGCCGATGAGCGTGAGCTGGGTCTGTCGGTCCGCGCCCATGCTAACCTGGCCGACCGCGATGCGGATGGCTGAGGAGCCGAGGTCCAATCCTGTGATCAGTCTACCCTTCATAAGCGGGTCAATAAGGGGAGATACGGCCAGAAAATAATCAACGCAATGATAACCGCCGTACCGGCCATGATGAATACGGCAGCCGCAGCGAGGTCCTTGATTTCCTTGGCATACTCATGCACCCGTGGCTTGACCATATCCACGAACCTCTCGATTACGCTGTTCAGCAATTCTAGCACAAGAACGCCGCCCGAGGCCAGGACGAGCAGACACTGCTCCCAGCGTTCCAGGGGGAAAAGCCAGACCGCGATCATGACCAGCAAAGCGGCCATGACCTGGAAGCGGAAGCTCTGTTCACGCCGAAAAGCCGCCAACAGACCCTGCCAGGCATGGTCAAAACTCGCTTTCAGGGTCTTCCACATGGTCATAAGGCTTGGGCTATGCGCTTCTGGAGCGCGAACATACGTTTGGCCTGGGCCGGTTTCTCATGATCCATGCCCGTCAGATGCAACCAACCATGGATAAGCAGGTCCGCGTACTCCTTACTGACAGGGATCCCCTCTTCCTTGGCCAGTTTGGCCGCGTACTTGGGGCAGATCAAGATATCCCCAACCACGACTTTGGAGCCGCGTGGGGTTGGGTACGTAAAAGAAAGGACGTCCGTCGGTCCTTTTTTACGGCGATAGGTAAGATTATTCTCGGCCATCTGCTTTTCCGTGAGCATAGCCAAACCCAAGACTGCGGCCGTCTTGCCCGAAGCGGTCATGGCGCGGCGCAGGATCAGCCTGGCTCGCGAGGCGGACAAGGGAGGCGGCAGCCTCCCGTTGATCACCAGGTCCAGGGTCAACTTCATCATGGAGTCGAAGTCGCGGCCGGAGGGAATGCAGGCTGGGTCTGGATACCGCCCGGAGCCGGAGGTATGCCAGGGGTCGGGAAGACTTCCAGAGCCGGGACCGTGGGTGTAGCCGCTGTTATGGCCACGGGCTGGGTCATGGAACCGGGCTGGGTCGCGCCTGGTTCGAAGGGCAGTTGGCCCGTGCCGGCCGGCACCACTTCCTGAGGCAGGCCCTTGAGCACAAGCGAATTGAGCATCATGGAATAGACCGTACGGTAGTTGATGAAAGGCTGTTTACCCATGTCATACTTGAACACGAAGATGTATTTGCCCCACGGGATATAAGTAGTCAGCAGATCCGTGCCGATCAAGCCCTCGTATCCGCCTTTAGATTTGAACTGCATGAGGCGCGTCTTGTCCGTGTCCGGATTCAGGGCCATGAACCAATCCACGACTGGCAGATTGTTGTCGTTCTTTTCGATGGACACCGTGAACTTCTCGCCATGACCCGTATCGACGGTGGCCGCCGAGCCGTCAGTTGCGTCCAGGGTCAGGTTCCAGTCCTTGGGGATGAGCATGTTCCAGCCTATAGTGCCATACACTTCCTTGACCAGGTCGCTGCCCGAAAGTTTGGCCGGGGCCTTGCCCACCGGATTGTAGAGGTTGAAGACTTCGTTGCCGTCCAAGAAGCCGTCACCATCCGAATCCGGGTTCCTGGGGTTGGAGCTAAGCAACGTCTCTTCCAGGTCCGACAGACCATCCGAATCCGTATCCAGGCCGGCTGGCGGCAAAGGTTCCTGCTTGGGCTGCACGGGAGGCGGGGGCGGCAGGGAACGCGTCACGACCTCGGATTCGTTACTCGGGTCAGAATCACCCGTGTCGTTGCGCGCGATGACGCGATAGAAATAAGTAGTGCTGGCCTGTACCGAATTGTCCTGGAAGCTAGTGCTGTTGGCCGGCAGATCAGTCACGCGCTCATAGATGGTACGGTCGGCCGTGCGGCGTTCCAGCCTATACGCGGCTTCGTTATTGGCCGTGTCGGTCCAGTTCAAGGAAACGCTCTGCGGAGCCGTGGAAGTCACGGAAAGGTTGGCCGGGGCGCTAGGCGGCGGCGGAGGCGGCGGAGGCACAGGCTTGGTGGTGGTCGGCTGGGGCGCGACTACGACCGGAGGCGCGGGTTCGGTCTTTTTCCCGAAGATGAGTTCCTGGTTGGTGTACACGAAATATCCTCCCCCGCCCATCAGACCGAAAAGGATGACTACCGCAATGACGATGGGCAGTTTGCTCTTGGGGGCCGGAGCTCCGGCTGCTGTGGAGACCTGTTTGGCCTTGAACTTGGCTTTCAGTGCGGCGCCATAATATTCCTCCGGGATCACGTGGATCTCGGGCGCTCCGGCCGGTTGTTCTACAGCCATAGGCTGATTGTTTAAGGATTGCTCCCCTGCCATATACGCAAGACTTTTAGGGCATGGCCGTGCGCGCCTGCCTGATGATTATGTCCTTGAAGATGGTCATGAAATCCAATGATTCCGCCCCATTTGTAGTGTAACGAAACTGATAGGCCGTATTCCCTAAGAGTACCCAGGCCGTCAATCCGTCTTTGGAGTATACCACATCCGCACTCGACACGGTCTTATCCACGGAAAAATCAGCAGGAGCCGAACCGTCTTGCTGGCCGACCACATAGTCCAACAGGCTTTGGCGTGAAGCGAACGGTTCCATGCTCACCGTGATAACCGCCGGGGTACCAGTCATGACCTGGATCGTACCGCCCATACCTGCTTTGCGCTCCCAGGTCTTGGGCATCAGGAACTCCATGGCGCCCAGCGTCTCGAACTTGAGATATTTGGAATCCATGAGCTTGAGTTTGGGGGCCGAAGGATCATAGCCGCCCTTGACCTCATTGCCATCCGGGAAACCGTCCCCGTCCGAATCTATCTTAGTCGGATCAGTACCTAAGACCGCCTCTTCCGAATTGGTAAGTCCGTCCCCATCCGTATCAATGGCAGGCTTGAGGACCGTATTCCCGCCGATCTGGTCCATCTGCGGAGTCGGTATGTTGGGCGGGGCCACGGGCGGCGTGGTAGTCGCGGACAATTGCTCCATGAGCGCTTGTGTTGACGTATCCATGACCGGTGCGTTGGAGGTAGCGAACTCGCCCTGCAGGTCTGATTTAGCCGCCTGGGCCTGCATCAAGGCGATGGCCGCTTGCGTACCCGCCATTTTAGCTTCATCCGGCTTGGCTATGGGATTGGCTGGCGGAGGCGCATTATCCGGTATGGCCGTGACTGGCACGGATGGCTGTTCCGCGGTCTTGGCCGCGGGCATCTGCACCGGCTTGGTGGCCGAGCGATAGGTGCTGTAGACAGACCAGGCACCGTAGCCCAAGCCGATGATCACGACCGGAATACCGATGCCCAGGATGATCTTCCACGGGAATCCACGGCTGACCGGAGCCTTGGCCGAGGTCACGGGCACGCCTATCGAGGCCTGCAGTTCAGGATCGCCGATATCCGCGAAGATATCTTCCGGTTCCTTGATGCCTGTCTGGTTGATCATGCCCGGCGGCGCGACCGATGGCTTGGGGACTTGCCCTACGGGCAGATTGGGGGGTGTTGAATCGAACATAATATTCAGTTTTTTATTGCGGCGTCTGGCCGACTACATCAGAATTAGGTAAAACCAGGTCCCCGGGAAAGTCAGCTTCTTGAGAGACATTATCATGCACATGGGCTACGACCTGCGTAGAATAATTTCCGGTACCGAATTCGTTAGATGTGACTGTGTCATAAGCCCCATCGATTGTGATATCGGCGATAAGCCTGTAGCCCGTGCATTCCGCATGTTCATTCAGGCCAGTGAAATCAAACCTCCCGTTCCCGTCCGTAAAGACTTGAGAAACATTCAGGCCATTGTACTGAAGGGTGACGCGGGCCCCTATCGCGATTTCGTAGCCAGAACCTCCATTCCTACGGACCGTGCCCCCGATCTTACCCGTACCGCCCTGGTCGATGCACCGGCCACAGCCCGTGATCGCGCAATCCAAGCCGCAATACGGTTTATCGTTGGATTGGAAATGGACTTTCACTCCGAAAACGTTGACGTTGTTCTGGATACAGCCCCAGAACCCCTCTTTGGATGGCCACTCTTCCTGAGGCTTCCATCGGAGGCGGTAGAACTGCTTGCCGTAGCATGCGCTATTCGGGTTGCTCACCTTACTAGCATATGCCGGAATATCCTCCTTCTCTTTGGTAAGTAAGCCGCAGACATCCATGATGGTATTGAGCAGGGCTGAATCGAAATATTTGAACATGAGATTGTATTTCGGGGCTGGATTGACCATGTCCAAAATCACCGGAGGGCAACCTGCCAGAATCTCCTTACTGATTTGGTCGAACTCCGTACCCCAATACCACTTGAATAAGGGGCCAGCCGGCATACTCTTACTGGGATCGGAAACCTCCAAGGCCACATTGGCCATGCCATAATAGGCATAATCAAAACCCAAAGCCTTGCAAGTAATGGGTCCTGCGTTCTTCATGGCATAGGATTGGACAAGGCCGTTAGCCGTACTCACATACTCCTTGGCTTTCGGTTGATCTACTGTGAAGGCCTTGCCTAGATCCGTCTGCAGGATGTAATGCTTGACGCCATAATCGGACGCATCCGCGACGGATGGCGTATAAGTCTCCGTCTGTTGGACAGCATCATTGCCGTCGCACTGTTCTTTGCCGTTGATCGTATTGTCACCGCAGTAGCCACCCGCAGCCGTCATGTTCTTGCACGTCAGATTACAGTCGTTGCATGAGGACTGGTACTCGGCCTTGCACACCTTCTTGCCGTTATTAATACCATTATCGCACTCCTCAACGCCCAGCCAAAGGTTCGCGTCCCCGCACGTATTCTTCTTGCAGATCGTGGTGCAGGCGTTATAAGTGGCGTTGGCGCTGCCGTCGTCGCACTCCTCGCCCGCATCCAGGATGCCATCGCCGCAAGAATTCAAAGGCTGGCACTGGGTCCAGCTTTTCTCGTATTGGCACTGGTTGGATACGCCGTTATCTTTGCTGCCCGCCGGATTGCAGCGCCTGAGGTGGGCCGTGTCGTATTGGATGCACTTACCCGGCGTGTTGCCAGCTTGGCATTTTGCCTCATTGGCCGTAGTACATCCGCCCTGCTCGCCTCCGGCTTGGGATAAGGGCAGACAAGTGGCGTTGGCAGGGCAGTCCGTGCTGCTGAAGCACTGCTTGTACGCAGGCAAGGTCATGTTGAACCAGGCTGTGCTATTGAAGGCAGTGAGGTTGGCGTTATCCACGCAGATCTTGGCTGCCGTAGCGCAACGACCCACTTTAACGCCTTCGCAGCTATTCGTATTTTTATTACCCGGGCAACCACCGCATATATCACCGCCACCACCGAAACAGGCTAAGGCAAAATTACCGGTTACTTTACATTCTGTATTGTCTTGACAGGGCTTTCCGATATTATCACCCCCCACGCAGATCTTCCCGGCCGTACTCAGCACGTTGCCGTCGCACTGCTCATGATCAGGATCAGTCAAGCCGTCGCCGCAGTAAGGCGCCGGACTTTGGCAGTCCAAGCCGCAGGTCTGGGCGTAAACCACGGGCGGATTGGACGCGTAACAGTTATCGAAATATTCGCACCAATCCCCGTTCCCGCCCGATGACTTGATGCCCCGGTCGCATTTCTCCCCCGGATCGAGCTTATCGTTGCCGCAGAACTTATCTATGCCCTGACAGTTGGCGCTGCAATGGCCGTAGGTGCCGTTCAGTACGCCGTCATCGCAGGTTTCTTGGATGTTGCACGAGATTGGGCCCGTATAACCCGGATAGACAAGCTGGACGAACGTTTTGCAGTCATCAGCCTTCTGGCACGCAAGCCCCAAGTTGCCGCCGTTCGCATTACATACCCCATCGACCCTTCCGTTTCCGCATTTCACGTTCTCGGTGCACGTTGTTATCTTTGGATCGTCCACCCAGCCAAGGCAACCGCTGCAGACCTGCAGCTTGGTTCCCTGCTTGCCGTTGACCATGCAGGAAGCGGCGTTCGTCTGACCCAATTCGCAGACTTCGTCTATACATTTGGGGATACTCTTTTGGTTCGAGGATGAAGGACAATCGCCATCAACTTTGCAGCCTTGCCCCACTTTCGCGCCAGCTGAACAGATCTTGCCCATGACCTTGTCCCCGCAAGCTCCGCCCTCGCCGAACTTCTCGTCTTTGCAGATGTCGCGATATTGGAATTCACCCAGCACTCGGCAGGACCCGACAGGACCTTTGGCGATAGGACAGTTGGCAGTGTCGTAAGGATGGGTGCACGGCTTGCAGTCATCGTCCGTTTTACATTCGGTTCCGTCCGATATCGTGGATGTGGTATAGCACACCTTAATAATGGATTCGTGTTCCGGATACCACCAATCCTTGAGATTGTCCGGATTAGGCGGCGGCACCTCAAAATTTGACCCCAAGCTAAACCGCTTGCCGCCGTCGAAAGACTGATAACTATAGAACCTGGAAGGCGTGGTTAGATAGTTGGGGCACCAGAACTGGCGTTGGGATACGCTCCAACAGGTCTGCGGATCAAAGCCGTCCTTGGCTTCGCAGGTATATTCTGCGGAAGGGCAATCGACGGCAGTAGTGCACGGGAAAGAGGTGACGACACCATCACTCTTCTTGCATACGCCGCAGGAAAGGAAACGGTTGACCGGGTCCGAAGGTATGGCGTCAGCCAGACCGAGGGCCGGAGCCAGGGACTCTTTCCATGAGGGCCAGCGCGAATTGGTGCGGCCGTACAGGAAAGTGCCTTCGCTCAACTGCGGAAAATAACCCTTGCCGTCATAACCGCTCTTCGCCTTACCATAATAATAATCCTTCAAGGCCGTTCTGAAAGCACTGAAATCACGGAAGCGCGTCATGTCGCGGGTCAGCTTCTGCTTGAAACTGGCGCAATGCAGGCCAGTCGCGAGCTTGGCGCAATCCCAATCGGATGAACAGATTTCGCCTTTCTTGGAAGTGCCCTGAAGGTAAATCGCGCTGTTGGCGTTCACGCATACATTGGAGTTCTCGGATTCGAAATTGATGTTGAAAGCTAAACTGTCGACCAGCTGATTGAACACGCTGACCGACTGCTGCGATGCATCCAGGTTGCGCGAGATGACGAAGATGTTCTCGTAGATGGATTTGTTGGGGCCGTCGCTGTTGGGGAAACCGACATAGACCGTGCCCTGGTCGCGCAAGGCTTCGTATCCGTCCACCTTGATCGAGGCGGGAGAGCCTACGAACCCCTGGCGTATATACCATTTGGACAATGTATCATGGTACACGTTGGACATGATGCGGATGCCGATGCCGTCGTGCTTGTAGGCCGGCTCCTTGAAGCTGAACAGGTATTGCCGCAAGATGCCCTGCATCTTGTCGATGTTCGAGAGCGCGATCGGGTGGATCTCCAGCTCGGGCAGTATTCCCTTGTCCCCGTCACGGCAGTACATGGTCTGGAAATTGAAGAAAGGTCCGCCCGCGAAGATGGTGTTGAGCAGCGTCTTGCCCGGATCCTTGTTGGGATCCATGTCCCTGAACGGGACCTTAGAAAGCTCGGGCCAAGGATTGTCGCAGATGAAAACGATGATGGGCAGGGCGCCGTAGATGACCTGGGGCGTCGTCAGCTTCTCACCGCCGTCGATGGTATCGCTGGTTATCTCGATGGCCGCATAGATGATGGACGTGCCGTTCTTCTCCTTGGACTTCACGTCCGCGTTGGATACGGAACCGGACATGACAGGCGCGCCCGTGATGTCCGCGATCAAAGGATTGTTGGACAGCCAGGCCGACCAGGACCACTTGTATTGCGAGACCGGAGAGAGCTTCTCCACCTGGCCGTTGTGCAAAGCCAAAGCCGTGGCCTTGAACGGATGGGTCTGGTTGGCTTTGTTGAAATACGTGGGATGCTCAGTATCCAGATCCTCCACTTGGATGCCCGTGATGCGGCAGATGTCCGCGCCCGTGGTGAATGACCAAGTGAAGTTCCAGGTCTTGCCCGGAGTATCGATGTCGCCCTTATCCTGCATGACCACAACCCCATCCACGGACTTGATGCCGATACGTTTGGCCAGGTCCGCGTTGTCCGTCAGGTCCGGATCGCCGTCGAAGTGCGCAATGTAGCGCGTGTTAGCGTCCAAAGCATCCTGCAGGGTGAAGTAGAACTCGGTCCCGTCGGACGAAGGCGTCAACTGGCCGGCCACCATGCTGCCGCACCAGACGCTGGCATAAGCCGGCTCGCCCTTGATCCAATCCACCAGGCCCTGCCATTTCCAGGCCAGCCACTTCCAGAATCCTTTGGGCGGAGGATCGGCCTGGGTCAGCTTGAACTGAGCCGTCCCGTCCGGGCACTTGGTGTCCTGGACCTCCTTGGCCAGCACGAAATTGCCGGTCGTGGCCGCGATGTCCAAGGGCCGGTCGAACGTACCGGAAATCGCCGTATTACGGCAGGTGTCAGTCGCTCCATTGGCCGGATACCTGTTGGTCAGTACGGGCCTGGCGCCACAGCAGCCATCCTTATCCACACCATCAGTGGGATAGCTCTCGCAATCAGTCTCCTGCTTGTAGCCGCACTGCACGCCGAAGATGGCCTTGCCGGTCACATTCTGGTAGACAGTAGTCAGTTCGGTTTTTTTGATCTTGTCCTGGTCTATGGTGCCGATGCCTATGATCTCGCCGATCTGGATAGGATCCACCAGATCATTGCCTTTCTTGCTTCCGTAATTCGACCAGATCTGGAAAGCGCTCATGCCCTGGTTGAACAATGGCGCCAGCACCTCGGTGGAGGCTCCGACTTCGCAGGCTTCACCCGTCTCGACCAAGCCGTTGCCGCACAAACTGGTCTGGGTACCCGGATAGCGCCACGAAGAGCC
>Ga0315268_10008663_pt1 | contig 10601 bp, 10 predicted proteins | sample C1_top_MG_FD_204535 | JGI IMG/M metagenome (GOLD analysis project Ga0315268, IMG submission 204535) | Sediment microbial communities from Yellowstone Lake, YNP, Wyoming, USA - C1_top | ecosystem: Environmental > Aquatic > Freshwater > Lake > Sediment | place: USA: Wyoming | collected 2017-08-01 | reverse complement strand
TGCGGCACGATCCGGGAGTTCTGCGCCTAAGTTGCTGCTGGAAACCTTCAGGAGAATCCCATGAGCGAATCGCAACAATATCCATACTCGACCCATCTTGTTATCAAGTTCCCGGCACTCACAGTGGTTGATGTACCTGCGCTCGTCCGCGCTTGCACAGACCTGTGGTACAACCAGACGCTCTGCAAGGTGAACGACTCGGTAGTTCGCCTCGGAATCGTGCAGGGTGAGTACCACTGGCATAAGCATGACAGCGATGACGAACTTTTCTTCGTGCTCGATGGACATTTCCTCGTCGATCTGGAAGGTCGATCTGTTGACCTTCAAAAGTGGCAGGGCTTTGTCGTACCGAAAGGCGTTCTCCATCGAACCAGAGCTCCTGAGCGCGCCGTCATCCTTATGGTGGAAACGGCCTCCATCGTTCCAACAGGAGGGGATCAGCCATGAAAATCTTTGTCGCAGGATCCACTGGCTTCATCGGCACCCACGTTGTCAGACGCCTGGCGGCCGGCGGCCACCAGATGCACTGCCTCGCGAGGCCAACGAGTCGCACGGAAACGCTGCGCGAGGTTGGGGCTACAATCGTTCCCGGGGACGTCACAAACAAAGAATCCGTTCTGGCTGGAATGAGTGGTTGCGACGCGGTCGTGGACCTCGCGAACTTCTTTGAATTTTGGGCTCCCAATGCTCGTGTATATCGCGACGTCAACATCGTCGGTACGCGCAACGTCATGGAATCAGCCATCACGGCGCGTGTGGCCAAGGTTGTTCATGTCAGTAGCGTTGTGATATATGGCAACGCGAAGTGGCCCATAACCGAGGCGAGTGAAGTTGGGGCAAGATGTCCGAGCAAGTATGCGCAGACGAAACGCGAGGGCGACCTTGCCTCGTGGGAGCTATGCCAAGAGGGGAATCTGCCTCTGGTCATGGTCTACCCTGGTGGTGTACTGGGACCCGATGATAGCAAGGCAGCCGGGAGATATGTCAGCAACCTCATTCGCGGAAAGATGCCTGCCCAGGTTCTCACGCGCAGCGTTTTCCCGTGGGTACATGTGCGAGACGTGGCCGAGGCGATTGTCCGGGCACTTGAGAAGCCAGGGAACATCGGAGAGAAATATATCATCGTCTCGGAAAATCTTACGTTCGGAGAAATGAATCGGATGGTGCGTGACGTTTCCAGCGTCAAACTGCCCACCCTCACCTTGCCCGACGCTGTTACGATTGCCCTGGCTCATTTTGTTACTGCGCTTGCCGATCTCACGAAGAAGCCACCCATGCTCGATCTATCGATAGACCAGATCAGGGTCATGAAGCAGGGATTCCGGGCAGACGGAAGCAAGGCAGCCAGGGATCTCGGGATTTCATACGCGCCAATACGAGTGGCAATCGAGGAGGAGATTAGGGCCACAACACGTGGATCACACAGCAGTCGCGTCCATAAGTGAAGCGTAGGATATGAACCCGGGAGTGCAGTGGATTGCCTCAGCCGGGCCAACAATAACCTCAAGAGGAGAAAGCGAGATGAGTGACGGAAAGCAGAGGCACGGATGCCTGACAGCGTGGTTGATTCTGATGATAGTTGCCAACTCGGTGGTAGCAGTCATGTATCTCTTCGGGAGTGCTGCATTTGGACGGAAACTCCCATCCGCTCCAGGGTGGGCCTTTCCAGTACTCGCCATCTGCGGGGCCGTGAACGTCGTGTGTTCCGTAGCGTTGTTTCAGTGGAAAAGGTGGGGATTCTTCGGTTTCATTGCGACGGCGGTGGTGATCTTTGTCGTCAATCTGATGATTGGAATCAGCATCCTTCAAGCTCTGCTCGGTTTTGTCGGAATCGCATTGCTGTATTTGGTGCTTCAGATTGGCGGAGAGAAGAAGGGGTGGAACCAACTGGGATAGACTGTGGGCCGGGCATTGAGAGCGAGCGTACAAGCTGGGTAAAGAATTTGCGCAGTCGTGACAGCAAGAGGAAATGAAGACTGGTTTTAGTTTCTTTCGCCCAGGAAAACTTGTTGATGGAGAGCTTGTGCTGTGTCTCAAGGGGACACACGTGGCGGATCCTGTCAAGAAGTACTCCCCCTCGTACGAGTTCGAGATGCGGCACGGTTCCTCTTCTCGGCTGATGGGTATCATACGTCTCAGGATCGGGCCTGCGCGGCAGCTCCGTTACCCGGGGCACATCGGGTACGAAGTGAAACCGCACTTTAGAGGACACCGATATGCGGTCCGCAGTTGTCGGCTTCTCCTGCCACTCGCTCTTGCACACGGGCTCAGCGCAGTTTGGCTCACGGTAGATCCGCGCAACGTCGCATCTGTCAAAACTTGTGACATTCTGGGCGCGAAGTGCATTGAGACAGTGCGCATTCCTAGGGCGCATGAGATGTACCGGCACGGCGCCAGATTCCGAAGACGGTATCGAATTGACGTGAGAAAGGCACTGTCGAGGGGGAAACCGCGGTGAAAAGCAAGATAATGCTCTGCGCCGGCGCAGTTGTGGAGTTACGACATCTTGACACTAAGACGCTATAGTGCTATGATGTCCATAGGAGGTGTTTTCTGTGAGTCAGCCGGCTAAACGTTCGACGGTCTACTTTAGGCCTGAACTTCACCGCGCCTTGCGAATCAAGGCAGTCCACACGCAGCGCAGTTTGTCCGATCTCGTAAACGATGCGGTTCTACTTTCGCTTCGAGAGGACGAAGAGGACCTGGCAGCCTTTCGAGAGCGTGCCAAGGAACCCGTGCTAAGTTATGAAGAACTGCTGAGAGACTTAAGAACGCATGGGAAGATATGAGCTGGTCTTTAGGAAGTCTGTTGCAAAGGACCTTCGGCGTCTTCCTAAGAAGGACGTTGCACGGATTGTAAGTCGTTTCCGGAGTTTGGCTCATGATCCGCGTGGCCCCGGGTGTGAGAAACTGTCCGGAGAAGAGAGATATCGGGTGAGGGTGGGCATCTATCGAGTTGTCTACGAGATCAAGGACAAGCTTGTGACGGTAGTAGTAAAGGTTGGTCACCGTCGGGATATCTATAGCCGCAGTTAACCGGCAGGGCGCAATAATGGTTGCCGGCGTTCTTAGTACAAGGCCCGCAACTCATGCAACAACGAGGTGAAATGATGGACCTGCGTGCAATCCAATCAGCGCTCTCTCAAGCCAAGCTGGATGGTTGGCTCTTCTATGATCATCACCATCGAGATCCGATTGCGTATCGCGTGCTCAAACTTGGTTCTCCGGTTTGCACTCGCCGATGGTTCTATTTGATTCCTGCCGAAGGAGAGCCGACAAAGCTGGTCCATCGAATCGAACCAAAGAATCTTGATGCCCTGCCCGGGAAAGAGCTCCAATATTCGTCCTGGCGCGAACAACGCGAGAGGCTCAAGGAGATGCTCGGAGGCAAGACAAAGATTGCGATGCAGTATTCTCAACTGAACGACATTCCTTACATAGGTCTTGTAGACGCGGGCACAGTCGAATTGGTAAGAAGCCTGGGAGCCGAAGTCGTCTCTTCGGCGAACCTGGTACAGCTGTTTGAAGCGCGCTGGTCCGCCGAAGCCCTGGCTCTTCATCTGGAAGCGGGGAAGATAGTTCACGCTGCGGTCGACACGGCATTCAAGACTATTCGTGACGCAGTAAGAGCACGAGGATCGATCGGCGAGCACGAGATTCAACAGGAAATCCTCAGGTTTTTAGAACAACGCGGCGTCGAATCCGAAGACCCGCCCATCGTGGCAGTGAACGAAAACTCGGCGAACCCGCACTATTCACCTACGCCGCAGAGCTCTCGTCAGATAGGGAAGGGCGATTTTGTTCTGTTAGACTTCTTTGGAAAGCGAAGAGTCACTGGCGCCGTCTATTTCGACATTACCTGGACGGGATATGTCGGAGAGTCTGTCCCGGACCGCTACACCAAGATTTTCGAAATCGTGCGAGACGCGCGCGACGTGGGCATATCACTCGTCCAGCAAGCCTTCCGCGAAGGCCGGCCTCTCCGAGGCCACCAGGTGGACGACGCCGTGCGCGAGGTCATTTCCGGCAGGGGATACGGCGAGCACTTCATCCACAGAACGGGACATTCGATAGGCGAGGACGTCCACGGCAACGGCGCCAACATTGACAACTTCGAGACTCGCGATGACCGCACAATTATTCCGCGAACGTGTTTCTCAATCGAGCCTGGAATCTACCTGCCTGAATTCGGCGTGCGAAGCGAAGTCGACGTCTTCGTCGAGGAGAGAGACGCGCGGGTGACCGGGGATGTTCAAAGGGCAGTCGTCCCAATCCTTTCCCTGTAGAGAATTGACGCCTTCATCTCACAGTTTTGCATAGATCTATGGGCTTGACTGCGTTGCCATTTTGTGATACGATAACTCTTTGAGTGGCAGAGCGATTTTCGCGGATTCAAGCTCTGATTCATGAAAGGGGTGTCGACATGAAGAAGCGCGTCGGACCGCTGTGCTGCACTTTGTTTGTGCTTGCGGCGGCAATCGGCGTGATTCCTGCCTGTTCCTTCGGTGTGTGGGTGAGCGATGGTAATTCGCTGTGCGTTGCTGTTGGCAATCAGTACGGCCCTTCGATCACGCCAGACGGCGAAGGCGGGGCGATTGTGGCGTGGGAAGACTACCGAAGCGGTACAGCTGACATTTATGTTCAGAGAATCAATGCCTTGGGTGAGGTTCAATGGGCACCTGACGGGGTGGCACTGAGTACAGCATCAGGCAATCAATACGCACCCAGAATCACTTCTGACAATTCCGGAGGGGCGATCGTAACGTGGGCCGATTATCGTGGCGCAGCCAACATTTATGTTCAAAGAGTAAGCGCCTCGGGTGTAGCCCAGTGGACTCCGGATGGAGTGGCACTCTGCACGGCCGCTGCCTTGCCGGGTTATCCGAGAATCGCTGCGGATGGTGCGGGCGGAGCTATCGCGACGTGGAATGACGAGCGAAGCGGTTTCATGAAGGACGACATCTACGTGCAGAGAGTGAGTGCCTCCGGCGCTGTTGAGTGGACGCCGAACGGAGTGGCACTGTGTAATGCGACTGACATCCAGTTCGCCCCGGAAATAATGGCTGATGGGGAGGGTGGAGCCATCGTGGTGTGGGAGGACTATCGCAGCGGTAACTACGACATCTTTGTGCAGAGAATAGACAACTCGGGAGCTGTTGAGTGGACCGTTGACGGAGTGGCACTGTGTTCTGTATCGGGTGATCAGCGCAGTCCCGCCATCACATCGGACGGTGTCGGCGGGGCGATCGTGGCGTGGGATGATGGCCGCAGCAATAACTTTGACATCTATGCACAGCGCATAGACAGCCAAGGGCACTTGATCGATGCCGGGCCAGTCGGATCCCGTTCCATGGTGTGGCTCCTTGAGCAGAACTTCCCGAATCCTTTCAATCCTGTGACGGTGATAAGGTTCACAGTTGCGCGGACCGGCGCGGTGAGGTTGGTCGTCTATGACGTGTCCGGACGCTTAGTGCACGTTCTGGCCGATGAAGTCATGCGGGCAAGAACGTACGAGGTGATATGGAACGGCGAAGATGAAAGGGGCCTCCGCGCAGCTTCGGGTTTCTACACGTATGTGCTGAACGCACCTGGGTATACTGAAACAAGAAAGATGCTACTTGTACGATGATTTTGAAAGGAAGGATAGAGAATAGAAGGGCGGCAAAGGAAGTTAAAACTCCGGAGGGAAGTGCTTAACGATGCGCGGCAGAACCGACAGACGCGGAGGTGCCGGCCGTCGCAGTGACTTCTTCCGGTTTCGTGACTTCTTCCGACTTCGCCCCATCTGCGTCTGGGGCCATCGCTGCTTTGGCCGCCGTTTCTACCTCAGCGCCTGCTGCTTTTTCGGCCAGGACCTTGTCTATTTCTCTCGGCAAGTACACTCTGAACGTTGCGCCTTTGCCTTTTTCGCTTTCTACTGTGATCTTGCCCTTGTGCAAGTCGACAAATCCCTGGACGAGATAGAGTCCGAGGCCAAGGCCGTGATGGCGACCTTGTGCAGCTTTGGAACCCTGAGTGAAGAGCCCGAAAATTCTGCTGATCTCGTCGCTGTCTAGCCCAATTCCGGTGTCCTTTACACTCAGTTCTACCCACTCTTCGCATGCGCGAGTGCTCACCACGACCTTGCCTCCAGCATCGGTGAACTTTATTGCATTGCCTACGAGGTTGAGGACTATCTGTCTCAATTTAGTAGAATCAGCGCGTATTGAATCCGGGCCCAGGTCAAGATGCAACTCGAGCTCGACTCCTTTGTACCTGCCCGTCTGCTCAAGAGCGACGAAGGCCGAGCGAACGACTTCGTTGACGTCCGTGTTCTCGAGGTCGAGACGCAGGGAGCCCTTCTCGAGCTTGGAGAGATCCATGAGTTGTTCCGTGAGATCCATGAGTTTCGTTGCCTGCTCGTGTACGATCGACACGAATTTTCTGCGGTCCTCTTCTGACAAGTTGTGGTCTTGCTCGTGCAGAAGCTCTGCAAAGGAGACTATGCAGGTAATCGGAGTTCTCAACTCGTGGCTCAAAGTGGCAAGGAAGACCTCCTTCATCTTGTTCATCGCCGTGAGGTCCTTTTTGGACTCTTCGAGGAGAAGTCTCTTCGCGTCCAGTTTCTCGTATACGAACGCCTTTCTTATGACGCCGGCGACGTTTTCGGCAAACGAGCAGAGAAGCTGCATCTGTCTTCTTCTGAACCTGTCGTTTGATCCGACGCGCGTAACGTTGAGCACTCCGACCGTCGCGTTTCTGAGCTTTATCGGCACACTCATCGCAGAGGTGATCTCGTCGTCCGTCTTCGCGTATTTCAGAAATCTTCCGAGCTCGTGACCGTGCAGCAAGAGAGGTCTACCGTTGGCTGCGACCCATCCCGCGATTCCTTCGCCCACGGCCACTTTGTAGTTTTGCATTTTCTCGCTGCCGTAGCCCCACACGGCTCTGCACTCGAGCATGCCGGTGGCAGGATTCACTATCATGAGAGAAGCCCTGTCGGCGCCGAGACAGCTTGGGAGTCTGCAGACGATGATCTTGAGAATGCCGTCCAGCTTCAACCTCAAGTTGATTGCGGTTCCTACCTCGAAGAGAGCGGAGAGCTCGGCAAGTTGAGCCTTCAGCTTCTCGGTTCTGACTCTTTCGCGGAAAAGTCTGGTCCGGACCTCGGCGAGGTTTGCCTGGCCGCGGAACATGTAGAGACAGAAGAGAACCACGAGACCTGCCAGGCCAAAAATGACGGTGTTTCCACCCTGGAGGAATGGATAGTCGGAGCCGGAAAGCTGATCCATCGCCGACAGATAAAGCAGACCCGTGGCGCCGGCAAAGGCGCTCAGCAGAAGGAAAACCACCAGCCAGTGTCGAGTGTTCGATTTGTCAACGGGGCCGAATGGTTTTCGTACGTCCTTGCTCCCAGTTTCCGTGCTCCTGGTTTCCATGTACTTGGCGACACCCTCCATCGCAGACTCTCCTTCTATCGTCCTTTAGAACGCGAACGACCTGCAGCGGAAATTGGTCAGACTCGCGTTCGTTAAGTCTCTATTCTAGATAGACTATCGACAGGATTTTGGGGATACTTTAGAAAATAGTGGTCACAATCCGAAGCTTCTATCCAAGGTCGTAACGCCAAGCGAATTATCCTCTTATGGCTTCGCGGCCGAGAGACGGTCCCAAACCGCCGGTCGGTCCGTTTGCCGGCCGGTCCGCCGCGATTTGTTGACGCACGAGCCTTCTGGCATTAGACTGGCGCAGACTCATATGAAAGACAGACATTTCATTTTATTGATACTTCTTCTGGTCGTTCTCGCCGAGCTTCCATTCGTCGAATACATAACTGACGATACGTTCATTCATCTTCAGTTCGCGAAGAATCTCGTTGCCGGAAATGGATTCTCGTTCAATTCCGGCGAGCCCACGTACGGTTTCACAAGTCCGCTGTGGGTGCTTCTCATATCCGCCCTGGGTATGACCGGCGCCGGACTTCTGGCCGCATCCAAGACTTTGGGCCTGGTTGCCACGGCCCTCTCTGCAGTCTTCTTCTACTTTCTCGTCGTCCGCGTGTCGAGGGACAGATTTCTTTCCAGAGCAGCTGCTGTTGTCTGGGCGGCGAACGCCTGGTCGCTGCGCTGGGGCATTTCAGGCATGGAGACGAGCATCGTGACTGCCTGGGCAGTTGCTTCGCTCTATTTCTTCTTCGTTGACTCAGAGTCGGGCAGCACAAGACGTTCGGTTTGGATTCTGGCAATTGCGTGTCTGGTCAGGCCCGAGGCTCTGATTCTTCTCGCGATTTGTGCGGTCGCTTTGTTTCTTCCGCGAGATTCTTCCGCCAAGCGACTTGGTCTTCCCGTTCTTCTCTCGAGCGGGATTGTTACTTTTCTCTGGTCGGCGTATGCACAAATCGAATTCGGCCGCATGACGCCGACTACGGTCGCGGTGAAAGCAGGAAGATTCATATCTCCGGGCCGGCTCTGGGAAGGCCTGACAGTCGTGGGCAAGATAATGGGATCGACAAACGCGCCCGAGATTGCGTTGGTGGCCGTCGTTATAGTGCTTTCGCTGGCCGCAAGAAAACTGCCGGGAGCCCCCAGCCGTTTTCACGTTGCTGCATTGGGATGGCTCGTTGCCTTGCCCGCGGCCTACGTCCTGCGAGACGTTCAAGTCGTATCGCGTTATCTGGTTCCGGTCATGCCCGTTGCAACTCTCTACGGTTTTCTTTCTCTGCGCCGGCTTGGAGCGTCGCTCAAGCTGAGCGAGCGGGGCCTCAGGCGCGCTACGCTTGCAGTAGCGGCCGGGTGTGTGGTGATAAACGTATCGATGCTTTCGTTCGTCGAGTATCCGCACACTCACAGTTTTAGCAGAGACATGCGGGGATCGCTCGTCTATCTGGGAAAGTGGTTTTCGATTAATACCCCGGCCAACACGACAATCGCCATTCCTGATATTGGAGCGTTCGCTTTCTATTCTGATAGAAAGGTTCTCGACCTGGGTGGTCTTGTCACCCCGGGGATGATTCCGATTCTGCGAGACCACAATTTGGATGAAGTTCTGACGCAATTTCTGTTCGCCCAATTGGCGCGTCCGGATTACGTGGTGGACAGGTCCAGATCGGCCATGAGGCTTCTCGGAGAGGAGAAATTGAAGGGCAAGATCCTTCCCGTTGTAAGCACAAGCGTCAGCAGTCTCGGCATCACAAGACCCGGCCGTTTCTACTATACTGCCTACAGGATTGATTGGAAAGAATTCGAGAATGCTCTGCCGACCCCAAGAACCGGCAAGTAGATCGCGGATAGGGTCTTGTAAGCTGTTGGAATCACTTGGCTTTCGCCCGCGTCGCGCCTCCGTAAGGAATCCCAAGCACAAATAATTTCGTTGACAGACCGCTTTTGTTTTGGTATTCTTATTCCGATGGTAATTGGTTTCTTGGTGTGGTGTTGAGGGCTTTGCGTTGCAGTCGGAACTCCCCTTCTTCAGCGAAGGCGGAGTTTTTTGGTTTGATATCTTTTTTCTCGGGCCACTTTGCTTCTCGGCTTTACCCTTAGTGGAAGGTGAACAATGAGGAAACTGTGCCTATTCTTCAGCCTGTTTCTCACTCCTCTTGTATTTCTACTGGTTGGAACCGGGTACGGAGCCGGCAGTGCGCCAATAGTATTCGTATCTTCGGAACCGGCAGGGTTCAAGGTGGACATCTCGTTTGGGATCGATTCACCCGTAATCGCCCAGATAGACGGGAGGGTTCGCGTGACTCTCTCCGGGTGCGTTTCCAGCTTTGCTCCGGGGTATCCGGACGTCCCGGCCTACGTTCTTAGTCTGGAAATTCCCGCAGGCATGAAAGTCGATGGGATTCAGTCGCAGGTGCTGGAAAGTTCTCTGATCAAGACAGACCGTCAAATTTCACTTACGCCTTCCCCCGCTTCGACTGCGCAGGAAGAGAAGACGATCGCAGCAGCCACCGCAGTGTTCGACAAGAACGATTGGTATCCCCTCGCATCCGCAAAGACCACTGGGGATGGGTTCTTGAGAGGCCGGAAGATTGCCAGCTTCCTTGTTTATCCTGTTCATTACAAAGACTCCGAGCAGGTCTTGAGATTCGACAGGAAGATCAGCATTACGATACAGCTCGGGCCTGACTCAGAGCGTCCGCTTGAGAGAAAGCGGATTCTTCCCTCGTCCGAGCGCGAAACCGATATCTCGCTGAACAGTTTTGTTGCCAACCCGCGTGTCATGAAAACCGCAAGTGTCGGTGCGCCTGAAGGACTCTCGCGCACGCCTTTCCTTCCGACGTCCTCTCCCTCTCCGGACGGAAGCCCGGTGCAATATGTAATAATCACAAACGAGACCATGCTGCCGGAGTTTCAGAGACTCGCTGATTGGAAGACGAAAAGCGGTGTATCTGCAGTCGTTCGCACCGTCTCCTGGATACGGCAGAACTATCCTGCCGGATGCGACGATGCCGAGACCATAAGGAAATTCATCCAGGACGCGTACGCCAACTGGGGCACGAGCTGGGTGTTGTTGGGTGGTGACAGTGACGTGATTCCCGCCAGGTACGGGTGGTCAACGTATACCGGCGGCGAGTACATCCCGACCGACCTCTACTATCAGTGTCTCGACGGCAACTGGGA
>Ga0315268_10008662_pt1 | contig 10603 bp, 6 predicted proteins | sample C1_top_MG_FD_204535 | JGI IMG/M metagenome (GOLD analysis project Ga0315268, IMG submission 204535) | Sediment microbial communities from Yellowstone Lake, YNP, Wyoming, USA - C1_top | ecosystem: Environmental > Aquatic > Freshwater > Lake > Sediment | place: USA: Wyoming | collected 2017-08-01 | reverse complement strand
CCTGCGCCGTCAAGGCTCCCGGCTTTGGCGACCGTCGCAAGGCCATGCTCGAGGACATCGCCACCCTGACCGGCGGCACGGTGATCGCCGAGGAGCTCGGTCTGTCCCTGGAGAAGGCCACCCTTAAGGATCTCGGCCAAGCCAAACGCATCGAGATCGGCAAGGAAAACACCATCATCATCGATGGTGCCGGCGATGCTGCCACCATCCAGGCGCGCGTCAAGCAGATCCGTGCCCAGATCGAGGAAGCCACCAGCGACTACGACAAGGAAAAGATGCAGGAACGTGTCGCCAAGCTGGCCGGCGGTGTGGCGCTGATCAAGGTCGGTGCCGCCACCGAAATGGAAATGAAGGAGAAGAAGGCCCGTGTCGAAGACGCCCTGCATGCCACCCGCGCTGCGGTGGAAGAGGGTATCGTCGCCGGCGGCGGCGTCGCTTTCCTGCGTGCCCGTCAGTCCATGAGCAAGCTCAAGGGCGACAACCACGACCAGGACGCCGGCATCAAGATCGTGTTGCGCGCGCTGGAGCAGCCGATGCGCGAGATCGTCGCCAATGCCGGTGACGAACCCTCCGTGGTGGTCAATAAGGTGCTCGAAGGCAAGGGCAACTTCGGCTACAACGCTGCGACCGGCGAATACGGCGACATGGTGGCGATGGGCGTGCTGGACCCGACCAAGGTCACGCGCACCGCGCTGCAAAATGCCGCTTCCGTTGCCGGCCTGATGCTCACCACCGAATGCATGGTGGCCGAGTTGGTCGAAGACAAGACCTCCGCCGGCGGTATGGGTGGCATGGGCGGCGGCATGGGTGGCATGGGCGGCATGGGTGGCATGGGCGGCATGGACATGTGATGAAGGCGCAAGCCTGAGTCATTTCCGCGCAAGCGGATGTGACACCTCAAAAGCCCTGCTTCGGCAGGGCTTTTTTATGGTGCGCTGCAAGGGCGCTCCGCGTCGCCGGAGCATGCTGCGCCTTGTGCTAAACTTTCCCGATGAGAATTCTCCTGGCAGAGGACGAGCCCCCCATCGCTGAAGCGCTGGTGCGCTCGCTGCGTTGCGCCGGGTACGCCGTCGACGCCGTCGCCAACGGCAGCGATGCCGATGCGGCGCTCGCCAGCCAATCGTTCGACCTCCTGATCCTCGACCTGGGCCTGCCGCGGCTATCCGGCCTCGAAGTGTTGCGCCGTTTGCGGGCGCGCAAAACGACGCTGCCGGTACTGATTCTCTCCGCCCAGGACTGTGTCGATGACCGCGTCCGCTGTCTCGATGCCGGGGCCGATGATCATCTTGGCAAACCCTTCGCTCTGCGCGAACTCGAAGCGCGGGTGCGGGCACTGACCCGACGCGGCTCGGTCATGCCGGCACAGATCGACTTCGGCCAGTTGTCTTACTTCCAGACCGACCGGTTGGTCAAAATCGATGGCCAGACCATCGAACTCTCGGCACGCGAGTTGGGCTTGCTCGAAATTCTGCTGTTGCGTGCCGGGCGCATGGTCAGCAAGGAGCAACTGGTCGAGCAGTTGTGCTGCTGGGACTCCGAGGTGAGCACCAACGCGATCGAGGTTTATGTACACCGCCTGCGCAAGAAACTGGATGGCGGCGGAGTCAGAATTGCGACCGTGCGCGGCCTCGGCTATTGCCTGGAAAAATCCTATGCCTGGTCGGGCAGTGAGGACGTCCACAGCAAGGCCGCTGCCGACTGTTGAGTTTGCCCTGCTGTAAGTTTCGCGTCAGCAACCGCTGCTAAGCTCGTTCCACTGCCAATCGCCAGCATTGCCGCAGGAAGTTTGTCCGGCATCTCGACAAGTTCAAAACGGCGGGGCTCATGTGTCTGGACAAATTTTTCCAGGGTATGATTTGCTTACCACTTTCGTAAAGTGTCTTGCGTAACATCGGCCGGACCCGGGCGGCCTCCAGAATAATAAAAAGTTTCCCTGAAGTTTTTAGTCGGCGAGGAGGAGTGGTTTCATCGGGATCCCCATAGGCTGCCAAGCCGGGCCCGATCGAGAATGAATATCTGACAGCTAGTCAGTATGCATATCCATGGAAAATAAAAGGAGAAGACATGCTAGGCATTGAATCCATAAGTAACGAAAAGCGCATCTTCCAGACTTTCCCCGAGGTTGCCGCGCATGCCGCAATATCCGGCATGGATGCGTACCGATCGCTGGTGTCCGAAGCGGAGCGTGATTTCGAAGGTTTCTGGGCACGCCTGGCGCGCGAGACACTCACCTGGAAGAAACCCTTTACCAAGGTGCTCGACGAGTCCGAAGCGCCGTTCTACAAGTGGTTCGAAGACGGGGAACTGAACGCCTCCTACAACAGCCTTGATCGTCACGTCGAAGCGGGAATCGGCAGTCGCGTCGCGATCATCTTCGAAGCCGACGACGGGACCGTGACCAAGGTCACTTACCTCGATCTGCTGCAGAGGGTGTGCCGTTTCGCGAATGCGCTCAAGAGACGCGGCGTCAAGAAGGGCGACCGGGTCATCATCTATATGCCGATGTCGGTCGAGGGCGTCATCGCAATGCAAGCCTGTGCGCGCATCGGCGCACCGCACTCCGTGGTCTTCGGCGGCTTTTCCGCCAAATCTCTCAATGAACGGCTGGTCGACGTAGGCGCGGTCGCCCTGGTGACCGCCGACGAGCAGATGCGCGGCGGCAAAGCCCTGCCGCTCAAGAATATCACCGACGAGGCGCTCGCGATGGGCGGGTGCGAAGCGGTCAAAAGCGTGATCGTCTATAAGCGTACCGGCGGCAAGATTCAGTGGCACGCCGGCCGGGACTCATGGATGCACGAAGTGTCGCAAGCCGAGGCGGATACCTGCGAACCCGAATGGGTCGGTGCGGAACATCCCCTGTTCATTCTTTACACATCGGGTTCCACCGGCAAACCCAAAGGCGTGCAGCACAGCACCGGCGGCTATCTGCTGTGGGCCGCGCAGACGATGAAGTGGGTTTTCGACTGGAAGCCCAGCGACGTTTTCTGGTGTACGGCGGACATCGGCTGGGTTACCGGTCACACCTATGTCGCCTACGGGCCGCTGACGGTCGGCGGCACCGAGGTCGTGTTTGAAGGCATCCCGACCTACCCGAATGCCGGCCGCTTCTGGGACACGATCGCGAAGCACAAGGTGTCGGTTTTCTATACGGCACCGACGGCAATCCGTTCGTTGATCAAGACCGCAGAGGCCGATGTCAAGGTCCATCCCAAGAGCTACGACCTGTCCAGCCTGCGCATCATCGGTACCGTCGGCGAGCCGATCAATCCGGAAGCCTGGATCTGGTATTACGAGAATGTGGGTGGCTCCCGCTGCCCCATCGTCGATACTTGGTGGCAGACCGAAACGGGTGGCCATATGATCTCGCCGCTGCCGGGCGCGACTCCGATCGTGCCGGGATCCTGCACCTTGCCGCTGCCGGGCATCATGGCCGCGATCGTCGATGAGACCGGCCAGGAAGTACCCAATGGCCAGGGCGGGATTCTCGTGGTCAAACGCCCCTGGCCTGCCATGATCCGGACCATATGGGGCGATCCCGAGCGCTACCAGAAGGGCTATTTCCCGGACGAGCTCGGCGGTAAGCTTTACCTCGCAGGCGATGGCGCGGTGCGCGACAAGGAGACCGGTTATTTCACCATCATGGGCCGAATCGACGATGTGCTGAACGTCTCGGGTCACCGCCTCGGGACAATGGAAATAGAATCGGCGCTGGTGTCGAACCCGATCGTTGCTGAAGCGGCGGTGGTTGGTCGGCCTGACGATACGACCGGCGAGGCGGTGGTCGCGTTTGTGGTTCTGAAGCGTTCGCGTCCTGTGGGGGAAGAGGGCAAAGCCATCGCGGAAGAACTTCGGGCTTGGGTGGCCAAGGAAATCGGGCCGATCGCCAAGCCCAGGGAAATCCGTTTCGGCGACAACTTGCCGAAGACGCGTTCGGGCAAGATCATGCGTCGCCTGCTGCGTTCGCTCGCCAAGGGCGAGGTGATTACGCAGGATGTCTCTACCCTGGACAATCCGGCGATCCTCGATCAGCTGGGCGAGGCGAAATAGTCGATTGGTTGAAGGTCGGGGGAGCGTTCCCGAAACGTTGTGGTAGTTATAGTTAATATTTATTCACTTCAGGAGACAATAAATGAGCAATGAAATAAAATTGGCCAATCCGGCTCCGCTTGGATTGTCAGGCTTCGCCATGACGACCTGGCTGTTGTCCTTGATCAATGCCGGCTTGTATCCCCCCGAGGGAATGGGCATGGTTCTGGTCATGGCTTTTGCGTTCGGCGGCACGGCGCAAATGATTGCGGGTGTAATGGAAATGTTCAAGGGCAATACCTTCGGCTTTACTGCATTCTGTGGCTACGGGGCTTTCTGGTGGACGTTCGCGCTGTTCGTCGGGTATTTCCATGGCACTTGTCCCGCTCCATTCGTTGGTTGGTATCTGGTCGTGTGGGGTGTTTTCTCCCTTTATCTGTTGATTGCCTCATTTACCAAGCCGCGCGCCCTCATGTTCATTTTTCTGGCGTTGGTACCCACCTTCTTCCTGCTGGCAGCCAAGGACCTGTTCGGAATGCCTGAGATGGGTGTCTTAGGCGGTTACCTCGGTTTGGTCACGGCAGTCCTGGCGCTCTATCTGGCCGCTGCGGAAGTGATCAATGAGTCTTTTGGGCGCGAAGTCCTGCCCGTCGGTGCACCGAAGGCCTAAGGCTTGATTGATTCTTCGGCTTCCGAGGGGTCCTGTACCCTCTCGGAAGTCGAAGAGCAAACGCTTGCAGCCTCTTCGTCAGCGCGTGCCCGAGCGGCACGCCCGTACCTTCTTGCAGCGAATACCTAGGAGATCCCATGGCCACCTATCAGCAGTTTTACCGCCGTTCGATCGAAGAGCCCGAGGCCTTCTGGGCCGAGCAGGCAGAGCTGATAAGCTGGCATAAGCGGCCGGAGAAAATCCTGGACTTTTCGAAACCGCCGTTCGCCAAATGGTTTGTCGGCGGCGAGACCAACCTGTGCTACAACGCCGTCGATCGTCACGCGGATACGCGACCTGAGGCGCGCGCGCTGATCTACCGCTCGACCGAGACCGGCGAGGAGACGATCTACAGCTTCGCAGAACTGAAGCGCGAGGTGATGCGCATGGCCGCGATCATGCAGAGCCAGGGCGTCGGTCGCGGCGATCGCGTCCTCATTTACATGCCGATGATCAGTGAGGCTTGCTTCGCGATGCTCGCCTGCGCGCGTATCGGCGCTGTCCATTCGGTGGTATTCGGCGGCTTTGCCGCGGCGTCCCTGGCGACGCGCATCGACGACGCCAAGCCGGTGCTGATGATCACCGCCGATGCCGGCATGCGTGGTGGCCGCGCCATTCCCTACAAGCACTTGGTCGACGAGGCCTGCTCCTTGTCCCAGTTTCCGCCGGCCAGGGTGCTGATCGTCGATCGCGGCCTCGATGCCGGCTTCGCCCGGATGGCCGGGCGCGACCTCGATTACGCCGAACAGCGCGAGCGGCACATTGATGCCGAGGTGCCGGTGGTCTGGCTCGAAGCCAACGAGCCTTCCTACATCCTGTACACCTCGGGCACCACCGGCAAGCCCAAGGGCGTGCAGCGCGACGTCGGCGGCTACGCAGTGGCGCTGGCCTCCAGCATGAAGCATATCTATTGCGGCGCTGCCGGCGAGACGATGTTCACCACCTCCGATATCGGCTGGGTGGTCGGCCATTCCTACATCGTCTATGGGCCGCTGATCGCCGGTATGGCGACGGTCATGTACGAGGGCACGCCGATCCGTCCCGATGCCGGCATCTGGTGGAAGATCGTCGAAGACTACCAAGTCAGCGTGATGTTTTCGGCGCCCACCGCGGTTCGCGTGCTGAAGAAGCAGGATCCCTCCTTCCTGAAGCAACACGACATCACCTCGCTGCGTCATCTGTTCCTGGCCGGCGAGCCGCTCGACCAGACGACGCACGAGTGGATCGCCGGTGCGCTCGGCATCCCGGTGATCGATCACTACTGGCAGACCGAGACCGGCTGGCCGATGCTCTCCTCGGTGCCGGGCGTCGAGAAGACGGCAATCAAGTTCGGCTCGCCGTCCTTCCCGGTATACGGATACCAGCTCAAGCTGTTCCGCGAGGACGGTTCCGAAGCCGGTGCCGACGAGAAGGCCGTGGTCGGCGTCCTGCCGCCGCTACCGCCGGGTTGCCTATCCACCCTCTGGCGAGACGATCAGCGCTTCGTCAGCACCTATTTCTCCCTGTTCAATGATCCGCAGGTCTATTCTTCCTTCGACTGGGGCATCCGCGACCAGGATGGCTACTACTTCATTCTCGGCCGAACCGACGACGTCATCAACGTCGCCGGCCACCGGCTGGGAACGCGCGAAATCGAGGAGGCGGTGCAGACCCACCCGATGATCGCCGAAGTCGCCGTGGTCGGCGTCGCCGATCAGTTGAAGGGCCAGGTGCCGATGGCCTTCGCCGTGGTCAAGGACGCCGCAATGGTCGCCACTCCCGAGTTGCGGCAGAAACTGGAGAAGGAGGTCATGGCCAGGGTGGACGGTCTGCTTGGCGCCATCGCCCGTCCGGCACGCGTGCATTTCATTGCCGGCTTACCCAAGACGCGTTCGGGCAAGATGCTGCGCCGTTCGATCCAGGCACTGGCGGAAGGCCGCGACCCTGGCGACCTCACCACTATCGACGACGCCTCCACGCTGGAGCAGATCAGACAGGCCCTCGTCGTCTAGCGCGCAGCGCTGGTCAGAGTAGTCCTGACCGAAAAGCACTAAATCTTCGATCTGCCGCGGGTGACGATGGCAGCCTCCGAACACCCGACCCGTCATTTCTTTTGGGGGAACCATGGAGCTTTTCTGGCGGTTGTATGATTGGAGCGAGCGGACCTTTTGGAATTCGCTCACCAAGAAGTTGATGAGCCTTCTGCTGCTTTTTTTGATCGATGCCGCTTATTTGGGCATCTACATTCATCAGAAAGCCGCGGTTGCAGAGGAACTGCAAAGAGCCGGGGGAACAGCCGAGGCAGCCAGCCGCATCGCAGCGGTGCTCGACCAGGGTCTGTTCCTGATGATCACGCTGACCATCGTTGCGCTGATCTGGAACATTTTGCAGATACTTTACCTCCGCCGTCTGATCCTCAGGCCGGTCTCGCTGATTACCAAGATTTTCAACGAAATCGCGCGCGGTGAAGGCGATTTTTCCCGCGACCTGCCGACCATCAGCCATGACGAACTGCGCACGCTGGCGGAAAGCTACAATCATTTTGCCGACAAGATGCGCGATCTCATCGGCGAAGTGCGCAAGATGAGCGTGAATATCTCGCGCGAAGCTGTTGTCGTTAAGACCAACGTCGCATCGACGGTCAAGCGGGCGAACCAGCAGGGAGAGATTGCCGGATCGGTTTTCGGCGCCAGTTCAGAGACGACGGAGGCGATCCGCGAAGTTTCCGCTTCCGCCGAAGTGATCGCCCATGCGACCGATACCAATCTGCATACGGCCAGGAAATCGCTGGTGGAGATGAACCAGATCGTGCAGGAGATCACCAGCGTGAGCGAGCGGCTGGAAACCTTCAACGACACCGTGACCGATTTGGGCAAACGCTCCGACAGCATTCGCGAAATTGCCACCATGATCAAGGAGATCGCTGACCAGACCAATCTGCTGGCGCTCAATGCTGCGATTGAAGCGGCGCGTGCCGGCGAACAAGGTCGCGGTTTCGCCGTGGTCGCCGACGAAGTGCGCAAGCTGGCTGGGAGAGTCACTCGGGCGACGCAAGAAATCTCGGAAAACATCGGCAACATGACGAGTCTGGTCGAGAAAACCCAGTCCGAGAACAGCCAGATCAACATCCGTATCCATCAGACCAGCGAGATGGTAAATGGCTCCACTGTGGAGTTTAAGAAAATGGTGGTGGATTTCGAGACCACCAGCGACCAGCTTACCCATATCGCCACCGCCATGGATCAGTTGAACTCCACCAACAGCAACGTGCATGAGGCGGTCATCCAGTTACACCAGCTCTCGTCCGAAGTTTCAGGCAGCATGACGTCCTCGGAAAAATCCACCATCATGCTCGCCGAAGCGACCGAAAGCGTTCAGGAACTCGTCTCACGGTTCAAGATCGGACGTGGCGCCTTCGATTTCAACGTTGAGCGCGCTCGCGAATTTCGCGATGCTGTTCAGATTAAGCTGGCCGAATTGAAAAATAGTGGGACTAACGTATGGGACCAGAACTACCACCCGGTGCAGGGCACCAATCCGCAAAAATACGAGGTGAGCTACCTGCGCGTCTTTGAACAGCAGATGCAACCTCTCCTTGAAGGCTCCCTGGCCAAACTTCAAGGGGGGATCTTCGCGTTGATCGTTGATACGCAGAGCTATGGCGCCATTCACAATTTGAAGGTCTCGAAGCCGCTCACAGGCAACTACGATGCCGACTTGGTCGGCAATCGAACGAGGCGTATCTGGACTGACCCGACCGGACAACGTGCTGGCAGAAACAAGCAGCCCCTGCTGCTGCAGACCTACGCCAGGGACACCGGCGAAATACTTTCGGAGATCAACCTGCCGATCATGCTCGACGACAAAATTTGGGGTAATGTCCGCGTCGGCGTAGATAGCTCCGTGCTGCTGAGTTCCTGATGATCACCGGCAGCTCGAATTCTTCCGACAGGCGCAATGACTTTGGGAGAAGCGACCAGGGCTAGACTTTCAATCGTGGAGGAAAGGCTTTTTGTTTGCCCATGTCGAGTTTTCACAGGTATAATTTCGCGCTTATTTGCGACATACGGCCAGGTAGCTCAGTTGGTAGAGCAGCGGATTGAAAATCCGCGTGTCGACGGTTCGATTCCGCCCCTGGCCACCAGTATCTAAGCGGCTCTCCACTCGGAAGAGCCGTTTTCACTTTAGTCTGGGGTTACGCCGGGGTTACGTTTGCTTCGACCTGTGACCCTGCCTCGGCCACCTGGCGCAATAGACCCCGCGGCGTCTCTCATGTCTTCAGTCCGAACCGGGCGACCAACTAAAGGAACGTGGGGGTGAGAGATTAAAAGGGGACAAACTCCTAATAGAATTCTATTAGGAGTTTGTCCCCTTTTGCGGGTTTGTCCTGCTTGGCATCCGCACGACCAGCCGCGGCGTCTCTTTACCTCGCCACGCTGACCCGTACTTCTTCCCGCCCCTTTCCCCGGTAGCGGTCAAGATCGACGCCGCGCAGCTCCGACACCTTCTTGTAGTCGACGTTGCCCTGCTTGAAGTACCGCGTCACCGTCACCCCGGAGCCGGTCTCGCTGGCGTGGCTGGCAAGCGCCACCAGCCGCTCGCGCAATGTCTCCAGTTCGGTGGCGGCCTCGTCGGCCTTGCGCTTGGCGACCAGATACAAACCCGCCGCGAGCTTCCACACCGGGTCATTGCGCTCGACCGTGTCTCGCTCGGTGAGCGGCGGCGGCGTGTCGGTGTCCAGATAGCGCTGGAATACGTCCCAGGCGGCCCGTATGGCCTCCATGGCGGCCTCGTCTCGCTCGATCTCCACCAGCAGGCCCTCGGTGCCGTCGAACACCCAGAGGTGCGCCATGACCGCCCCAGACACCATCAGCTGGTGCTGCACCTGGATGCGGTAATGCTCAGGCACCTCCCCAGTACTGACCCCCTGCCACAGTGCCGACGCCTGCCCCTTGTACGGGCACTTGATCTCGACGATGAGATCACCCTCCAGCGTGATCCCGTCCAGGCTGGCGCTGTAGTCGCCGTCGGTGAGCACCAGCGGCTGCATGACCAGCCCGGTCTTCTCCTCGTACGCCGCCCGCGCCAGCGGCTCCATCTGCGTACCATGCCGCATCGGCGCTGTCACCGTCACCTCCAGCCGCCCGGTGCGCACCAGCCAGAGCTGATAGGGTGTCTGCCAGGGGTTCAGCCCCATCACCGCCGCTGACTCGCTGGCGTTGCGGAACTGCGCGCGGTGGGCATGCCACTCGGCGCTGCCCTGGACGAGCTTGAGAACGGCGCTCATGCTGCCCTCCGCTTCTCAAGGCTGCGCACCACGCGCGGATAGTCGCCGACGCTGATCTCGGCCAGTGTCTCGACACCGAAATAGGCCAAGAGCTTGCTGCGGTCCGAGCCAGTCTCCGAGAGCAGCCGCTCGATCTGCGCGATCTGAATGATCGAGATGCCCTTGCCGGTCCGGATGGGTGTAGGCGTGACGGCGACAGGCATGACCGAAGGTATCACGGTTGTCTCTTGGCTCTTCGGTTCGTCACCCACCGCCGGCAAGTCCTCGCCGGCGTAGATGTATAACCCCAGGCCATGCAGCGCGATGGCCTTGACCAGGCAGCGCTGAATCGACGTGTTGATGTCAAACGCCGTCGGCGCCATGATTGGACGATTTTTGCTGTCCAGCACCGGATGAATCTGACCGAGTGTCACGCCTTGCACGGTCACCGCGACTTCGACGAACACGCCAGAATCGGTATTGAGGAACGGTAGCTCTGTCGGCGCCGATTGAATATTGACCCACCCTGCTGATTGAAATTTGACCCAGGGCTGGTCGCTGATTTTGAAGTCAGCAATTGTGGATAAGTGTAGCAAATGGCTGGTTTTGACGTTCTCCTTTCT
>Ga0315268_10008661_pt1 | contig 10603 bp, 8 predicted proteins | sample C1_top_MG_FD_204535 | JGI IMG/M metagenome (GOLD analysis project Ga0315268, IMG submission 204535) | Sediment microbial communities from Yellowstone Lake, YNP, Wyoming, USA - C1_top | ecosystem: Environmental > Aquatic > Freshwater > Lake > Sediment | place: USA: Wyoming | collected 2017-08-01 | reverse complement strand
CGATATCGACTTGGACGAAGTGAGGAAACGTAGGATCGTTGCGCCCTTCCTCAGGGACCGCCGGCCCGACATGTACGGAACTCTGACAGAGTTCCTCTAGATGCCGGCATAACTAGCCTATGACGCTTCGCTGCCTCATCCTGTCGATCTCCGCCGTTGAATATCCCAGAGACTTAAGGACTTCTTCGGTATGTTCTCCGAGCATGGGCGGGGGAGATTTCACCTCGAACTCAAAATCGGAGAACTTGTAGGGTAGGCCCAACTGCTTTATCCTCCCCGCCTTCGGGTGCTCCACTTCAACAACGTCCTTCCTTGACACGACCTGTGGGTCCGCGAAGGCCTCGTCTAGGGTGTTGATGGCGCTACACGGCACGCCCGCCTGCTGGAGCTTGCGGATCCAGTGACCGACCGCCCTCGTCTTGAAGACGCTGTTGAGCTCCTTCTCAAGCTTAATGCGATTCTCCACTCGCTTCGGGTTGGTGGAGAACAGGCGATCGTCACGAAGGCGTTGCAGCCCAAGAGCTCCGCAGAAGGAACGCCAGAGGTCGTCGTTCCCCACGGCCACAACGAAGTAGTCGTCCTTCGCCTTGAAGGCCTGGTATGGCGCTATCGTCAAATGTGCAGATCCGAGGCGCACGGGGTTGACACCTGTGGCGAAGTAGCAGGCCGCCTGATACGTCAGCCATGATATCTGGCCCTCCAAGAGGCTCACGTCGATGCGCTCTCCTTCTCCCGTCGAAGCCCGCCTGAACAGAGATGCGGCGATCGCGAACGCGGCGTACATGCCCGCCCCGATGTCCGACACAGGTACTCCCATTTTGACGGGTGGCCGTCCTTCTTCTCCTGTTATGCTCATCATTCCGCTGAGAGCGAAGGCTATGATGTCGTATCCGGGCTGGTCCTTGCGGGGCCCCGTCTGTCCGAAGCCCGAGATGGAGCAGTAGATCAGGCCACGATTGAGCTTGCTCATGGACCCGTAGTCGATCCCCAGCTTCTCGGTCGTGCCCGGGCGGAAGTTCTCGACAAGGACGTCGGCCTTCTCCACCAGCCTCATAAACGCCCTCCTTCCTTCGAGCGACTTGAGGTTCAGCAGGACGCTCTTCTTGTTCCTGTTGATGCTCATGAAGTAAGTACTTTCTCCATTGATGAAGGGCGGTCCCCAAGCCCGCGATTCGTCGCCGCCTGGCGGCGCTTCCACCTTTATCACTTCGGCGCCCAAGTCGGCCAGCATCATCGTGCAGAACGGCCCAGCAAGTGCCCGCGTCAAGTCGACTACCTTCACACCCTCAAAGAAGGGCTTTTGAAGCAAGATGGTTCACCCTTGGCGGAAAGCGCCTTTTAGTGTTAGCGTTTCCGAATTCGTCATCAGGTCCGCTATCCGGGACTTCACGTCCAAAGCAGGCCTTCGCCTATAAAGTTCATCTTTCCGTATGCGCCACTACTGGCGATGTAAACATGCCGGTAGTTCAAATCTTGCTGCTTGAAGGCAGGAGCAGAGAACTGAAAGAGAAGCTGATAGCCGAAGTCACGAAGGCCATCGCCCGAACCCTATCTATAGATGAAGGCGAGGTGAGTATTTCGCTCATCGAAGTCCCTGCTGAGAATTTCGGCGTGGGTGGCGCCTCTCTGTACGCCATCAGGCGCAATAAGGCCATGAACGAATAGACTATTGGCGCACGAGAGCCAAAGCGACTCACTCTTTTGCAAGTTAAATCTATATATGGTTCAAAACAGGCCTTTCTCTCGTAAACAAATGGACTCTCTCCAGGCTATAGGCAAGAAGCTGGATTCGTCTGACGGGCTCCCCAAGGTTACGGGGAGGAGCATCTTTGCCAGTGACGTGAAGCTGCCCGACATGCTGTACGCCAGAGTCATCCACAGCCCATATCCCAGGGCCAAAGTCAGGGCAATTCACACCGCCGAAGCCGAGAAGCGTGGCGCCCTTTGCCTGACCTTCAAGGACGTTCCTCAAAAGCAGTTCAATCCCCGTTTGGTGAGCACGGAGGAGACAACTTACAAGGACTGGAGGGTGCTTACTGACGAGCCAACCTACGTCGGCGAGCCCGTCGCAGTTGTAGCATCGGAGACCGAAGAAGAAGCCCAGGCTGCAGCCGAGCTTGTCAAAGTGGAATACGAAGTCCTTCCTCCCATAATGGACACCCAAGATGCCCTCTTGGGCAGGCAATTGGTCCACAGGCAGATCCTGCTGGCGTCGAAGGAGATACCCGTGGAACGCAATATAGCTTGCACCATGAAAGTCGAGCAAGGAGATGTCGAAGAAGGCTTTGCCAAGGCCGACGTCGTCATGGAAAGGGAGTACAGGACCAACAGGAGGTACCACGCTCAGCTGGAGACGAAGGCGGTCGTTTGTGCCCCAGATTCCAATGGAGGGCTCACCATTTGGGCCACCACCCAGACCATCCATAACACAAGGATCCTGATACATGAGATCTTCGACGTTCCGATGAACCTGATCAACGTCAAGAAGGTCACGCTCGGGGGGAGCTTCGGGTCCAGCATCCATACCAACATCGTCGTCCCCATAGCGGTTGCCGTCGCCCTGAAGGCCCGGAGGCCCGTGAAGCTCGTCTACAGCCGGGAGGAGGACATGAGGGACCACGCCTCCTTCTCCATGATCTTCAAGCTCAAGGTTGGCGCCAAGAGAGACGGTTCTCTCACCGCTTCCACCCTAGACATGACCATGGACATCGGGGCTCACCAGGTACAGGCTTACCCTCTCTTGAGCACGGTGTTCGGTTGGTGGGCGTCCTTCTACAAGTGGGGCGCTTTCAGGTATAACGGCGTCGCCGTCTACACGAACAAGGTTCCGTCCTGCGCCATGAGGGGATACGGCAATCCTCAGACCGCTTGGATGATAGAAACCTTCATGGACGAGCTGGCCGAAAAGCTGGGAATGGACCCCCTGGACTTCAAGCTCAGAAACTACGTGGGAGAGGGTGACGTCTTCTGGGGCCAAGGCACTACCGTCAAGACCGTCATCAGGAGCTGTGGCGTGGAGGAAACCCTGCTCAAGGGGGCCGATATGATAGGTTGGAGGGAAAGGGGTTCGCCCACATCGAAGACGGGCGTGCTCAGGCAGGGCATCGGCATGGCGAGAGGCTTTCACACCTCCAGCGCTGGAGCCCCCATTTCCGGCGCCGTCATCGATTTCTCCGGCGCCATGGTCAAAGTCAACGAAGACGGCACCGTCGACGTCGTCACCGCCCTGATGGACCACGGAGGAGGCACCTATAGGGCCTTGGCCAGAATAGCGGCCGAAGAGCTAGGCGTGCCGGTGGAGAACGTCACCGTGGTGCAGAGCGACACTCAGACCACAGTCTACGACGTTTGCACTCACGCTTCCAGGGGCGTCTACGCTGGCGGCGGGGCCGTCCTCAAAGTTGCGCGCCAGGCCAAGGAAAAGCTCTTCGAATTTGCCTCGAAGATCCTCGAAGTAGATGCCGGTGCCTTGAAGGTCGTGCCTGACAGGAGCCTTGGCCAAGGCATCATCTACGTGGAGGCCTTCCCCGACAAGAGGATCACCATTGGCGAGGTGGCGTCTTACGCCCGCCAGAAGAACTGGGGGACGATCGCCGCCATCGACAGCTACAGGCCGACATCTGGTCCGCCTCACTTCACGACTTACTTTGTGAAGGTCGAAGTGGACACGGAAACTGGCCTGGTCAGGCCCATTCAGGTGGTTGCGGGGGCCGACATCGGGACCGTCGTGAACCCTGAGCTCGCCGAAGGGCAGATCGAAGGCGGATTCGCCATGGGCTGGAGCATGGCCACGCTTGAGGACACCCCATTCGATGAAAGGACGGGAGACTTGGCGAACAGGGGCATGTTAGTGGACTACAAGCTTCCTACTGCGCCCGACCTACCATTAGTGGACGACTTCAAGGTCTTCTTTGCCAACACCTACGAGCCCACGGGCCCCTTCGGGGCGAAGGGGCTGGGTGAGGGTGCCTACAACCCCGTCGCCGGAGCCGTGGCCAACGCCATTTACAACGCGACGGGGCTTAGGTTCTACGAGCTCCCCATCACGCCGGAGCGCCTGTTAAAGGCATTGAAGGCCAAGGGGGAAAGCAGGACTGAGGAAGCCGTCGTGGGGGCGAAGTGACCTTGGACATCAACAGCATCAACACGAAACTTGTCCCCGTGCGATTCGAATACTTCCGCCCGAAGACCGAGGAGGAAGCCCTGCTTCTGCTAGACAGGTTCGGCCGTAACGCCGCTGTGATAGCGGGAGGGACTGACCTGTTGGTGAAGGTGAAACAACGGAGCCAAGAGCCCAGAGCTGTGATCAGCATAAGAGGCCTCGCCTCCCTATCCTACATAGAGGAAGGGTCGAAGGCGTTGCGGGTCGGCGCCGCCACCAGAATGGTCGACATAGAGCAGTCAGCTGCGGTGGCCAGTCGCTTCCCGATGCTAAGAGAAGCCGCCTCCGTCGTCGGTTCAATTCAAATCCGGCATATGGCCACGATCGGTGGCAACCTCTGTAACGCTTCACCTGCAGCGGACGGTTCGGTGGCCCTCCTGGCCCTCGACTCGGAGCTCAAACTGGCCAGCGCGCGAGGCCGGCGATCGGTCCCCATAACGAAGTTCTTCACCGCCCCGGGCAGGACGGTGATGGACGAAAGGGAGATCTTGACGGAGGTCGTCATCCCCTTCCTTCCTCCCGGCAGTGGCACAGCCTTCGCGCGCATAACGAGGACGGAGATGGACTTGGCAAAGGTGAACGTCGCTGTCACGCTTACACTTAAGGACAGACAGATCGCAGGAGCCAAGATTGCGTTGGGCGCCGTTGCCCCCACGCCCATACGGGCGTACAGGGCGGAGAAGCTGCTGGCGGGACAAGAGCCCAGCGACGCCCTTCTGTGGAAGGCGGCCGAAGAAGCGGCCGCCGAGGTCAAGCCTATCACGGACGTAAGGTCCACCGCCGAGTACAGAAGGGACGTCACAGCCGTCCTCGTCAGACGTTCGCTTCTCTTGGCGCGCAACCGGGCTGGAGGTGCCTCCAATGACTAGGACGATAGAGTTCGAACTCAACGGAAAGAGGCGACGCGTCGAAGTTGAGGACAACGCCCTGTTGCTGAACCTGATTCGTGACCAATTGGATCTTACGGGCACAAAGTACGCCTGTGGCATCGGGGAATGCGGCGCCTGCACCGTGTTGGTCGACGGTGAACCTGTGCTCTCCTGCCTGACTCTTGCAGCTGAGGTGGACGGCAGGTCCGTCGTCACCATCGAAGGCTTAGCCCGCGAGGGGCTCACTAAAGCCCAAGAGGGCCTCCTGAAGGCAGGAGGCGTGCAGTGCGGCTTCTGCACCCCAGGACTGCTGATTGTCACGGAGTCCCTCCTTCGGCGGAACAAGCGCCCCACCGAGGAGGAGATACGTGAGTATCTCAAGGGAAACCTCTGCCGGTGCACAGGCTACACCAACATCGTGAAAGGCATCAAGGCCGCGGCGGAAGAGTAAACAGCCAGGGACGGCTCGCGTCCGCCTTCCCGAGGTTCAACTTTTTATTCAAGTGCAAGGCCCTTAGCCCCGCCGATGAAAATCTCAAACAAAGTGGCCGGCATCCAGCTTTCAGCCCACAGGAAGGTCATAGCCATCGCTCAAAGGAAGAGGGCCGAGGGGAAGACGGTATACAACTTCTCTCAGGGCCAGCCCAGCCTCCCCCCCGATCAGTCAGCGCTGCAGGCCTTCTGTGACAGGCTGTTGAGAGAGCCTTTCGAGACGTCCAGGTACTCTGAAACCAGGGGCCTTCTCGATCTCAGGCAGGCCATTTGCGCCGACCTGAAGAGATATGGGGGCGTCGACCTGGTCCCCGACAGGGTCCTTCTGACTGATGGCGCCGTCGAAGGCCTAGAGCTGAGCTTGTCCACCCTGCTGGAGGCGGGTGATAGCGTGGCCATTTTCGACCCCTGTTATACGGTCTACTGGGATCTCCTCCGATTCTTGGACTTGAAGGCCGTGCCCATTGCCCAGAGGCTCGACGGAGGGTTCCAGCCTGACTTGGAGGATATCAAGAGGGCGGCCGCCCAGGCCTCAGCGATCGTCCTCTGCTCCCCCGACAACCCGACCAGCCGCATCATATCCGAAAAGGCCGCAGGAGCCATCGCCGACGAGGTTAGGGACAGGAACATACCTCTGCTTTACGACGAAGCTTACAAACATATCCTATTCGAAGGAGAGCACGTCTGGATGCAGAAGTTCTCCGGAATAGAGGACAAGCTCATCTGCCTCGACTCCTTCTCCAAGGAGCTGGCGATCCCGGGCTTCCGCCTAGGCTACTGCTACGGCCCCAGAGAAGCCATCGACCAGATGGCGAAGGTCAAGGCCTTCACTTCGATTTGCAGCCCAACACCTTCGCAGTACTTGGCCCTGGAGTACCTGCGAAGGGACATCAAGGAGGCCTACCTGAAGCGCGCCCTAGAAGTGTACAGGGGGCGTCGTGACGCCCTGTACGAAGCCGTGAAGCACATGCTGCCCAGCGCCAAGGTCATCAAGCCCGTCGCTGGCATGTACCTCTTCCCCGACTTCCGTCCGTACTTGGACAAAGCTGGGCTCGGCGACGTGGAGTTTTGCATACGCCTGGCGGAGGAGGCCGACGTTGTGGCTGTGCCGGGCTCCGCTTCAGGCCCTCACGGCGAAGGTCACCTCAGACTGTGCTTTATCGGAGAGAAGGAGGAGAAGCTGCGGGCGGGCGTCCAGAAGATGGCTGAATTCCTCGATCCTCTGCTCTGACCTCCTGACGAGGCCAAGCCTGCAAGTGTCAAAATCAGGTAAGTTACGTCAAATACTTATTATAACTCCTGAACCCCTCACGCTCGGTAAAGCTTGTTGCTGCTCGAATCAGGCAAAAAGGTACCCCTCATGGGAAATGAGGCCATAGCTCTGGGCGCCCTTGAAGCCGGCATGGGGTTCGTTTCCGGCTATCCGGGCACACCATCTAGCGAAGTCATCGAAGCTCTGTTCGCCTTCGCTAGGGAAGGCGTCGGTTCGGTCAAGTACGTCGAGTGGGCAGTCAACGAGAAGGTGGGACTAGAGCTGGCCCTTGGTGCAGCCATTGGCGGCGTTCGGTCGATGGTGACGATGAAGGGCCCCGGCCTCAACGTCTCGGCCGACCCGCTTCTGTCAGGCGCGTACTGTGGCGTCAACGGCGGAATGGTCATCCTCGTGGCTGACGACCCCGGGCCTATCACCACCCAAACTGAGCAGGATAGCCGATGGTACTCCGACTTGGCAAAGCTTCCTATGGTCGAGCCCTCCAGCCCCGATGAGGCCAGACAGCTCGTCACCAAGGCCGTAACGCTGTCAGAGAGGGTCAAGCTTCCCATCATACTCAGGACCACCACTCGCGTCAACCACGCTGTGGGAGAAGTCTCCCCTTCGGAGAGGCTGCAGCCCCCTTCGGAGGTGAAGTTCGAGCGCGACGCCCCAAGGTTCGTAAGGGCGTCCATGGCTTGGAACAGGGCGCGCCATTCTTGGCTTCTTGGCCAGCTAGCCGCCATGCCCTCCATAGCGGCTGACTTGAAGCTAGATAGGGTCGAAAGGATTTCGAAGGACAGAAGGCTGGGCATAGTCGCGGCCGGCGCCCCCGTGAACTACGTGTTGGACGCCTTGGACGAGATGAAGGTCGAATGCGGCGTGCTGAAGCTAGGTCTGCTTTACCCCATAGACGAGGCCGTTGTCCTCCGCTTCCTCAGGGACTACGACAAGGTCCTCGTCGTTGAAGAGATAGACCCTTACCTCGAGTCGAAACTTAAGGCCATTTCTCAGAGCGCTAGGCTGCAGGTGGAGGTGGTGGGCAAGAGCGAAGGGCTGCTTCCGCAGGTCGGCGAGCTCAACACGGGCAACGTAAGGGCAGCCATCGAAACGTGCCTGGGCCTGCCCAAGGTGGAGATGCCCGTGGCCGAAATCCCCGTCAAGTTGCCCAGCAGGCCGCCGCCCATGTGTCCCGGATGTCCTCACATAGGGAGCTATTTCAGCCTGATTCGAGGCATAGCCAAGGCCGGACTGAAGAAGAACGAGGTGCCCGTCTTCGGCGACATCGGGTGCTATGCTCTCGCGCTCAACCCGCCCTTCGAAGCCATCTGGACCGAACACAGCATGGGCGCCAGCATATCCATGGCTGCAGGCCTGAAGGCCGCAGGTTTCCCCAAGCCTGTGGTTGCCGTCATCGGCGATTCCACCTTCTTCCATTCGGGCGTCCAGCCTCTCTTGGAGGCCGTCCACAAAGGGCTCGACCTGCTTGTGATGATCCTTGATAACTCCACCGTAGCCATGACCGGTCACCAGACCACTCCCGCTGACGAAGAGAGCGACAGCGGTCGCAAGATGCATCCCGTTCCGCTGTACGATGTCGTCAAGGGCTTGGGCGTCGAAAAAGTCTCCAAGTTGGACGCCTATGAGCCGGCCAAACTCATGGACGCCGTGAAGGATGGGCTTTTGCAGAGCGGAGTCAAAGTCATCATAGTGGAGCGTGCCTGTGCCATTCTAGCAAAGAGAAGGGGCGTCACAAAGCTGTACAGGGTCATCCCCGACCTGTGCACGGGATGTGACGTCTGTATCAACCTATTGGGCTGCCCGGCGCTCACCATCGACGGCGACAAGGTGAAGATAATCGAAGAGGAGTGCATCGGTTGTAGCTTATGCGCCGGCCTCTGTCCATACAAGGCCATAGTGGAGGTCGAAGCCCGTTGAACGAATATAATATCCTCATAGCGAGCGTAGGAGGTCAGGGGGGCTTGACCCTTTCAAGGATCATCGCCGAGGCAGCCGTGAACGCCGGATTCTCAGTAAGGACGGGTGAGACCTTGGGCATGGCCCAACGAGGAGGCAGCGTTCAGAGCTTTGTCAGAATAGGAAGAGAAGTGAGGAGCCCCCTGTTCCCTCTGGGCACGGCCGACGCCCTGTTGGCATTCGAAGCCGCCGAGGCAGTGAGGTCGTCCGCGTTCGTGAAGAAAGATGCGCTGATTTTGGTGGACCCTGAGGTGAAGCAATCCATCACTACCTTGACCAAGAAGGAGAAGTATCCTCCCGTCGAGGGCCTGCTGGAGGCCTTAAGGGCCCGGAGCCGCAACGTCCGAGTCGTCGAAGCCATGAGAGAGGCTTCCAAGCTGGGGCATCCCAAGTCGGCGAACGTTTACATGTTGGGCGCCTTTTGCGCCCTTTCGGACAAGCTGCCCGTCCCTTCGGTGGAAGAAGCAATAGCCAACGTCCTCGGCAGGAGGTCTTCCTCCGCCGTCGACGTTTTTAGAAGGGGCTTGGAGGCCAGCAAGGCCGTCGCTCGCGAAGTCTGAGGACATAACCGAGACCGGGGCTCTCTTATCCTTTCAAGCCTTCCTGAGCATTATCCGCGCATCGACGGCCACGATGCGATCGGCTGTGGCTATCAATGGGTTGATTTCGGCCTCCTCCACGGAGGGGTTATCCACCAGCATCTGGGAGAAGTCGGAGATGATGCGAGCCAGTTCATCCTTGTCGACGTTGACGCCCTTCCTGTACCCCTCCAACAGAGGTCTCATCCTTATGCTCGACATCATCTTCAGGGCCTGTTCCCTGCTCACCGGTGCTACGGCAGTGGCGTAGTCCTTCATCAGCTCCGTGTGGATCCCCCCCAGCCCGAAGACGACCGTGGGCCCGAAGGTCCTGTCCCTCATGGACCCCAAAATGAGCTCCACCCCATCCCTGACCATTTCCTGCACCAGCGCTCCTTCAAAGGCTACATCGGATTCCGAAGCGATCTTCTCCAGTTCCCTGAAGGCAGCCGAAAGGGACGCCTCATCCTTGATGTCCAGAATGACGCCGCCCTTCTCCGTCTTATGAATGACGTCTTTCGACAAGAGCTTGCACGCCACCGGGAAGCCCAAGGACGACGAAGCGCCGGACAGCCCCCCTTCGGACTTGACGATCAGAGACCTGGCCGTGGGGACGCCGTACTCCGCCAGCAACCTGCTGGCGCCGGGCTCAGAGAGAAAGCCACGCGTCTCTCCGATCCATTTAACTCTGTCTTCGCTCCGAAGCGGCATGAAGGGCGCCGTCTCAGCCCTCATCTCCTGGTACTGCGCAACGGCCCACAAGGCCCTGACCGCCCTTTCAGGAGATGGATAACTGGGGACGCCCTTGTTGAGGAATTCAAGATGCAGCATCTCAGCCAATTCCGACGTCCCCATTACGCAGACGCAGATGGGCTTCCCCGCCTTCCCAGCCACTTTAGCCATGCTGTCCACGATCGTATATTCCACGGTCGGGGGCTGGTGCGTGGGGACCACCATCATCATGTCGTACTCAGGAGATGTAACAAGGAACTCTGAAACCGAGACGAACTCCTCGGTGGTTGCCGTCGCCGTCAGGTCGAGCGGGTTGTTCATCGTTACGATATTTATGAAGCTAGAGTCGCCAAAACGGTCCTTCATACCGTCCACTATCCTTCCGCTCAGGGGCTTCACGTCCAGGCCTATCCTCTCGCTCTCGTCAGCCGCTATTGCTCCAGTCCCTCCGGCGTTGGTGATTATCAGGGTCCTTCTGCCTTTGGACTCCGGCATCAGGGAGAAGGCGATGCAGTAGTCCACAAGCTCTTCAAGCGTATTC
>Ga0315268_10008660_pt1 | contig 10603 bp, 5 predicted proteins | sample C1_top_MG_FD_204535 | JGI IMG/M metagenome (GOLD analysis project Ga0315268, IMG submission 204535) | Sediment microbial communities from Yellowstone Lake, YNP, Wyoming, USA - C1_top | ecosystem: Environmental > Aquatic > Freshwater > Lake > Sediment | place: USA: Wyoming | collected 2017-08-01 | reverse complement strand
TCCTTGGCATCATAGAAGATATTGTTGTCGCTGGTCTTCCAGAGGCTCACGGACACGCCCAGGGAGTTGCCCCTCTCGCCCTCAATGGGATAGGGCATGAAAGTGGCTGCCGCATTGACCGCATTCGCCAGGTTCTTGGTGATGAATTTAAGGGTGTTCATGGCGTCTCCTGCCGCTTTTATGTTCCTCTCAGCCAGCTCAAAAGTCTGCTGGGCGGTAGGGGATTTGCCGTGACGGTGTGAATCAACCAGCATGCCAAAGCTGTCTTCCATGGTCTCGCAGATCTGGGTTCTTGCGGAGTACATGGAATCTTGGGGAGTCGGGACATATGCTCCGCGCTCCTCATTGGAGAGCACGGATGGGCCCCATCTGGCCTCACGTGAATCCATGATCAACCCGGTTCCTCTACCTTTTGTGGTCTTGTCCGCTGTCACAGTATCAAAGAGGTAGCAGTCCACCTCTGCACCCACAAGCGCATTCTTTATGCCTGCGGCGGAGAGGTTGGTCTCGACCCGTTCTGCAACGTATCTCGGGTCTTTGAGGAATCTTTCTTTCTTTATGGCAACGAGTAGGTCTGAGATGAGCCTTACGGTAGCGGGCTCCCAGGGAAGCCTTGCCATGGTGTCTGGATCAGGCAGAAGCACCAGTTCGCCCTGGTCGCTTGGTCCATAAACATCGGTAAGGTCTGCCGCATAAATGCCATTTCCGAAGCTCGCCTCCTCGATTTTCCTGTTCGAGATGCTAAGGCGATGCAACATGCCTTTTATATCATAGAACTGAAGGTCTATCCACCTAATCTCATTTGTGGCAATATATTTCAGGACATCATCTATAGCTGACAAGAAACCACCTCAATTGTATACCTGAATAGAAATAATAGAAATAAATACGTTTCGACAGCCAGTTCATTCCATGTTCGGAACTTCTGGAATCAGGGGCATCTACGGCAAGGAGATAACCGAATCCCTGGTCATGAAAGTTGCCAACGTCTTTGCAGAGAAAAAGCTCGTGATTGCCAGGGACATAAGGAAAAGCGGCATCGTCCTAAGCCATGCTGTTGCTGCAGGGGCGCTTTCTGCAGGCAGCGACGTGATTGACCTGGGCATCGTTCCGACTCCGACGCTAGCATTTGCGACAGGAAAGCACAATGCCCGCGGCATAATGGTCACTGCGTCCCACAACCCTCCCGAGTACAATGGTGTCAAGCTGATTGAGAACGCCAAGGAGATTGGCAAGGACATGGAAGGGGAAGTCGCAAGGGCGTATAGGGAAATGCCTTTCAAGTCAATCGCGAACCCGGGGAGGTTGTCTTACGACAGCGAAGCAATCGCACGGCACAAAAAAGCGGTAGTTGAGATGGTTGATGCGCAATTGATAGCCAAAAGGAAACCGAAAATCGTTGTTGACTGCAACGGCTCCGCAGCAGTCATAACACCATCGCTACTCTCAGAGCTTGGCTGTACGGTCAAGACCATGAATGCTTCATTAGAGGAATTCGGAAGAGCGTCTGAGCCGAACGAAAAAAACCTCACAGAGCTCGCGAAACTCGTTCCAGCTGCAGGCGCTGATTTCGGCATAGCGCATGATGGTGACGGAGACAGGTGCGTCGTTGTTGACGATAGAGGCGCAGTTCTTCCGCTCGATGTGCAGCTTGCGATAATGATCGAGCATGAACTGGATAAAACAAAAAACAAAAAGGGGAATAAAAAAATCATCTCTACGGTCGAAGCATCGCTCGCGATCAGAGATGTTGTCGAGAATGCTGGAGGGGAATTGGATATAACCCCGGTTGGAAGCACATTTGTCGCTGATGCGCTTGAAGGAAGCGGAGCGGTTTTTGGCGGGGAGCCATGCGGCGAATATGTTTATCAGGATGGCGCCCATGTCCCTGATGCGGTGCTCGCGGCAGCGAAATTCGCAGAGATATTCTGCATGAAAGGAAAATTCTCAGAGTTCAAGGCAAAATACAAGCAGAATTTCATGGCCAGGGAGAAATTCCCTGTAAAGGACAAATGCGGCACTGTCGAAAAAATAAAAAAATCGCTTGATGTCAGGGGGAAGATAAGAAGCGATGATGGAATCCGGGTCGATGAGGAGGACGGCTGGCTCCTCATCCGGGCTTCAGGGACAGAACCGATTGTAAGGCTGACGATGGAGTACAAGACAAGGGAGAAGCTGGAAAGAAGGAAGACAGAGATGAAGAGGCTCATACAGAGGAGCGCCTAATCCTTTCGCTCGAGCACAATCAGTTCCTCAGCGCAGGCAAGGTGCGACTTGGTTTTTTGGAATGAACGGAAAAAATCCATTATCGCATTCTCTGCCTTTGCTTTCTGCGCAGGGCGTTTTACAACAGCATAAACACGCTTCTTCCTGATCAAAAATTTCGCCTTTTTATGGCTTTTCTTGAAGCTCTCGATATGTTTTTTCATCTCCAGCGGCGGGCCTTCAATCAGCATCTCTGAAGAGAGCAGGTCTTTTTCAAGAATTATCGCAAGCCGGACGATATGCTCCTTGTCATCAGCGATGAATTCTTTCGGCTTGAACTCCTCCATGTGCTCCTTGAGCTGGCCGAGCATCCGGTTTATCTGGCCCCAGAGCACATCATCGACGACATCAGGGCATGGGAGGGTGAGGATGAAGAGATTTGCGCCACTGCCAATGCGGGCTGCCTTCTGTTCGAATGTCTCGGGTTTTCTCAGAAAGTAATCTTTTGAGGGTTTTTTTATGAAACGTTTGCACAAAGAGATGAATTTCTTGAAGCTCTCATTTGACACGGCAGCTGCGACATTCCTGTTTTTGTCTGTTGGATCGATGATGATGAGGGGGGAATCGAATTGCTCGATGGCACTCCTCAAATTCTTGTGGTATTTTTTAATGTCTATGAAAACAGGGCGCCTCCATTTTGCTGCTTCCTTCATCAGCTTGGGAAAGCATCCGTAATGTATTATCAGGAGTTCGCAAAGATATCCGGAAAAACCTTGAATCTTTATCTCGGCACCGTAGAGCGAATTGGCTTTGAGGAAGGCTTTCAGGAAGAGGACACCATCAATCCGCTTTCCTTTCAAGTGTTTCAGGACAAAATCGGTATGAAGCACGGAACGGTCCACCGCGCTTATGCGTTCAGATGCATTTGATATCTTGTAGGCCGGCACAAGGTCTATGCGATGGCCATCCAACCTGAAACGGACATAGGGATGCTCGGCATAGCTCACTTGATATCCAAGGCCCGGAAAAGCGACTTTCATTATATTTTTCACTGAGCGCTCAAGGGATTCTTTTGGTACCGAACGGTCGAAAAGAACGAACACGTCGACTTCTTTCCTGTCCTGAAGGAAGGTCCCTTTGGCCATCGAACCGACAAGCACAACTTCGCAGCCAGGGGGGACCCTGGATCTTATGCGCTTTAGGATTGCTTGGGAGAACCGGGCTTCTGCCTCGGCTTGCTCTTTCGAAGGTTTTATGGCAGGCAGAACCGCCCTAAGAACAGGTTCCATGTATTAGGCTCTGAAATAAGGTTTTAAAAGAAGGTGATTGTATGTTTGTCATGCGCCGTATATTGATTCTTTTCGCAGTCATTCTGCTCGGTTTTGGATGCGTTGAACAGAAAACTTTCCCTGGAAGCGCGGCAGAACATCTTTCAAATACCCAATCTTTTGACCTGGACCAGGATGGCATCTCGGATTACTCTGTTTACGATTTCACCCCCGTCACAAACCAGGAGGTGAGGGTGCAACGTCAGATAACTGTGGCCACCAGGACCAAGGCCGAGTACATATCACTAAACCAGAACCTCACGGATGTGGACCTTCTCATCGCAGACCAGAGCCTAGAGGAATTCTCAAATGCACGTAGCCAGGCAGAAATGGCCTGCAGTCAATCCATAGGGCTCCTGAACGTGGTATGCTCAGACCTCACCACCTGCAGCAGGCTTTGCGCAGCTTCCTCTGCAAGATGCAGGAGAATAAGCGAGAACTACCAGGAGGTACTGGCAGCTTCGATGATTTCATACGTCCAGGATGCCGACCGTATTCGCCCGCTCATACTTGAGAGCAGGCAGATGGTCACGGAACTCAGGACTGGCAGCGATGAAGAAAGAGCTGAATTTCTTGATAAAACAAGGGAGATGGCATACAAGGTGGCAGAGATAAACGCCAACCCGCTTTATACAAACCCCGACCTTACCCTATGTACCCATTCCGACTTTGGCGTTCCAAACCTTAATGATGCGGCAGAAAAGATAGGCAACTACACGGCAGAGAATGACAGCTACCATTACTACGTGCTTGTGACTGTAAAACCAGTTCAGGAGTCTGATGATGGTGGTCTTGGTGTTGAGACGACTGGGGTAGAAATTGTAGACAAGATGTCGAAGGGAGTGATTTCGGATCCTGATAGCGTCTATTCCATGCAGTCAATAGCAACATCTGAAGACGCATTAAATGTAATAATCAATTGGAGTTCAACTAAACGTTCCAAAGAAGGCTACATCCTCTTATACGAGTTCACTTCCACCCAACCGCCAGAATTGCTGCTATCTTCACTACGAACACCTGCAATAACGGTGAAGAAAACAAATCTCGCCTTCCTGGTCCCAACTAACTCACTCCTCGTTTCGCTCAATGGGCTTCTTGGAAACTACTACCTGGCTTTTGGAGGAGCCATCGGCATCACCGCGGTGGTAGTGATATTCATCTACACGCTGGTGACTCTGGGGTTCACTGTGATAAGCGGCCGAATGGGTGGCATGACTTTGACCATGGCGGCAAGAAAAGCACTTGGCAGAACCGAAATCACGTGGAAGACAGACATCCTAGTTACCATAATCTCATTTGCGATAGGGTACTACCTTGCCACGGCCATGGCCGTGAGCCCATCCCCCGTACCACAGCTTGATGAGACCTTGGATTTCTTCCTCACGGACCGGGCAGGAGCTGATGCGGTCGCAACTGCGGCAGGAGTAGGCGCTGCAGGCCTAATCATGATAGGCCTGATTACGTTTTACTGGTCAGTGGAAAACATTGCAAAAATCATCATACTTGAACGCGTCTATGGCATGGTCATAAGGCAGGAGAAGGACATGTTCTTGGCAAAGGCGGCTGCGCTTAAAGACAGGATAAAAGAGCTGTCCGCACTCATCGAGAAATACAGGGAAGAGGAATTCGATGTCAGTCAGGAGTACGACGTGCTCATGACAGTAAGAGCGGATAAGGTAGATGAACTTGCCCGAAACATGACTGCCCGCAGCAAGGTCCTGATAGGGGAGCATACTGAGCACATTGAAAATGCGCTGAGCAGCCTCATTGAGAGAAAAAAGGTCGCTGACGAGAATTGGCCGAAATGGAAGGAGAACATAGAAAAGACTCTTCAGGAGCAGGATGAGGTCCTTGCTTCTTCTCTTCTTACGATTCCGGCCTCGCTCAGAACTTGGGCACTTGGCCGCTTCACGAAGGAAAAAGGAGCTGAAGGCCTGGTGCTCGAGCACAATGGCATAAAGAGGAGGAGAATAGCCCCTGAACGCATTATAGAGGAATTGATAGAGCGCGACCTCATAAAGGGCGCAATCGTCATAAAGAACGAAAAGATAGCCATAGCGAGCCTTCCTGAGGGCAGCGGCACAGTGACCAGCGCACTTGCATTAAAGCTGAGGACGTATCTGCATTCGCTTGCCAAGAACCTGGGACAGCAGGAACCCAGAAGTTTTGCGGTGCAAGGAAACAGGATGATAATTGCGTATCTTAAGAACAGAACCATCGAATCCGTGCTTTTCATAAGCAAGGATAAATTCAAGGATGCGATAGAGCAGTGGAAGGCAAAGACAAAGCTGATTGAAGGGGCCTGAAAACTTTTTCAGAGCTACAAAACCGCCATCACAGAAGGTGGCATAGCAAGGGATAAAATAGTCGCAAAACATATGAATTTAAAGGCTATCAGCGATAGATTTTTAGCATAGTAAAACTGGCTTATCTACGACGTAGAATTGGTACAAAGAATCAGTGGTATTTATATGAGCGAAGAAACATCTTATACAGCAAAGGAAATCCAGGTGCTTTCAGGGCTTGAAGGGGTCCGGAAAAGGCCTGCGATGTACATAGGAGACACGAGCAAAAGAGGCCTCCACCACCTGGTATATGAGATAGTGGACAACAGCATAGATGAGGCCCTGGCCGGTTATTGCAAGAACATAATCATCATACTCCACAAAGACGGCTCGGTAACGATAACGGACGATGGAAGAGGCATACCGACAGACATGCACGTCTCGGGCAAATCTGCGCTTGAGGTAGTTTCTAGCTCGCTGCATGCCGGCGGCAAGTTCGAGAAAAAGGCATATAGGGTCTCCGGAGGACTTCACGGCGTCGGCATGAGCGTTGTGAATGCTTTATCTGAATTGATGACGATAGAGGTGCACCGGGCTGGGAAGATGCACACCATTTCCTATGGCCGTGGCAAAGTTCTCGAGCCAGTGCGGGTTTTGGGCGACACGACACACCAGGGCACGGTAGTGAAGTTCAAGCCAGATTCCAAGATATTCCAGACCACCGAGTTTGAATATGACTATCTCAGGGAGCGCATGATGGAGCTCGCCTTCCTGAACAAGGGATTGACGATAAGACTTGAGGACGAAAGAAGCGGCAAGGGCGAAACGTTCCTCTATCAGGGCGGCATAGTCCAGTTCGTCGAGCACCTTAACAAAGCCAGAAACAAGCTTCACGAACCGTTCTACTTCACCAGGAAGACAGATGGCATGGAACTGGAGGCAGCGCTTCAGTATACCGATAGCTACAATGAGATGATTTACAGCTTTGTGAATGACATAAAGACCATAGAGGGCGGAACACATGTGGTGGGCTTCAGGACCGCGCTAACACGCGTTATAAATGACTACGTGAAAACGAATAAACTCCTTAAGGACGAACACAAAATCACAGGGGATGACGCCATAGAAGGCCTCACGGCCATCCTCAGCCTGAAGATACCCGAACCGCAGTTCGAAGGCCAGACAAAAACCAAATTGGGCAATAGTGAGGTGCGCGGCCAGGTGGACAGCGCGGTCTACGATGCGCTTAAGACGTACATGGAAGAGCACCCGCCGCAGGCCAAGATGATAATAGGCAAGATAATGAACTCCATGGAGGCAAGGGAGGCTGCGCAGAAGGCAAAGGACCTTATAAGGAGAAAGAACGTTTTCGAGAGCAGCCTGCTTCCGGGGAAGCTCGCCGATTGCAGCGAAGAGGACCCGATAAAATCCGAGATATTCTTCGTCGAGGGGGATTCGGCCGGCGGAAGTTCAAAACAAGCCAGGGACAGACGCTACCAGGCGATACTTCCGCTTCGTGGAAAGATACTCAACGTCGAAAAGGCACCCATGCACAAGGTACTGACAAGCGAGGAGATAAAGAACATCGTTGTATCCATTGGAGCTGGATTCAAAGATGATTTCGACTCTGCAAAGGTGCGCTATCACAAGATAGTGATTATGACCGATGCAGACGTCGACGGTTCCCATATCCGGACGCTCATACTTACGCTGTTCTACCGCTACTTCAAACCCCTGATAGAGAAGGGATATCTTTACATCGCCCAGCCGCCACTCTATCGCGTGGCCAAGGGCAAGAGCGTACATTATGCTTACAATGATGCGCAGCTATCCGAGCTGATGAAAGCAATGGGCCAGGATGTGAACATACAGCGCTACAAAGGCCTTGGTGAGATGAATCCCGCCCAGCTCTGGGAAACGACCATGAGTCCTGAGACAAGGACCCTGAAGCAGGTGACAATAGAGGATGCGATAGTGGCAGATGAGCTTTTCACGATTTTGATGGGAGACGAGGTAGAACCGAGAAGGAACTTTATAGAGCAGTATGCGCCCCAGGTAAAGAACCTGGACATATGAAGGATTGAATACGGGGAACGTTTATATGGCTGAAAAGATTGTGCCCAGGACGATTGAAGCCGACATGAAGGAGAGTTACCTTGATTATGCGATGTCGGTCATCATAGGCAGGGCCATCCCTGATGCCAGGGACGGGCTGAAACCCGTTCACCGCAGGATACTCTTCACCATGCATGAGCTCGGCAATATTTACGGTAAACCTTTCAAGAAAAGCGCGCGTGTTGTCGGGGACTGCCTTGGTAAGTATCACCCGCATGGAGACATGGCGATTTATGATTCGCTGGTGCGCATGGCACAGCCGTTTTCGTTGCGTTATATGTTAGTTGATGGTCAAGGCAACATGGGATCGATTGACGGGGATAATCCAGCCGCCATGAGATATACGGAGGTGCGCATGGCAAAGATGGCTGCGGAGCTGCTTGCCGACATAGAGAAGGAAACAGTGGGCTTTGTGGATAATTTCGACGGTTCCATGAAAGAACCGGTCGTGTTGCCTTCCAAGATACCGAACCTTCTCATAAACGGGTCATCCGGCATTGCAGTGGGCATGGCAACGAACATACCGCCGCATAACCTCACTGAAGTCGTGGATGGAACTATCGCTGTGATAGATGGAGCGGACGAGGCGGAACTGCTGAAACACGTAAGCGGCCCGGATTTCCCGACCGGAGGGACCATAGTCGGACGAAAAGGCATAATAGAGGCCTACAGGACCGGCAGGGGCATAATCCAGGTACGCGGAAAGGCTGAAAAAGACGACAAAAGACACGTGATAGTCATTAGTGAGATACCGTACCAGCTCACGAAAGCAGCGCTCATTGAATCCATTGTGGAAGCGGTCCGGAACAAAAAGGTGGAGGGAATATCAGGCGTCCATGACCGCTCTGACAAGGAAGGCATGGAAGTGGTCGTAGACATCAAGAAGGGCTATGAGCCGGACATAGTGCTCAACCAGCTCTACGCACACACCCAGCTGCAGACTACTTTTGGCATCATAAACCTGGCGATTGTCGGAAAGGAACCAAAGGTGATGAGCCTTTACAGCATGATAAACGTGTTCATAGATTTCAGGAAAGAAATCGTCCGCAAAAGAAGCGAGTTCGAGCTGAAGGAGGCGCAGGCCCGCGCACACATACTCGAAGGATTGCGCATAGCGCTCCAGAACATAGACCCGATAGTCGAATTCCTGAGGAAGTCAAAGGACGTCGAAGAAGCCCGTAAAGGCCTGATAAAGAAATACTCGCTCACGGAGCTCCAGGCGAATGCCATACTGGATATGAAACTTTCCAGATTGATTGCGCTCGAGCGGGAGAAAATCGAGAACGAGTACAAGGAACTCCAGAAGAAGATTCTGTGGTTAAAGGATATTCTTGCCGACGTTAACAAAATACTTGAAATCATCAAAAACGAGCTGAAAGAGATAAAGGAGAAGTACGGAGACAAGAGAAGGACCGAGATTTCCGAGTTGGAAGGAGATGGGGAGATCGAGATTGAATCGCTCATACCGAATGATGATGTTGTCATTGTCATAAGCAACCGCGGATATGTGAAACGGGTCGGGGTGGATGAGTACAGGGCCCAGCGCCGCGGTGGGAAGGGAGTCATAGGCACCGGCACAAAAGAGGAGGATGTAGTTCAGGACGTCATAGTCACCAAGAATCACAATTACCTTCTGCTCTTTACTGATAAAGGCAGGGCTTTCTGGCTCAAGGCATACAAGGCTCCGGAAGGAAGCAGGTATGCGACCGGAAAGACGCTTGTGAGCCTGTTGGATTTGAAAGAGGAGCGGGTTACGTCGTGGATAAGCGTCGAGAAGTTTGACACAGGCGAGTACCTCTCAATGGTCACCAAGAAGGGGATCGTGAAACGGACCGCGCTCGAGAACTTCAGCAATGTCCGCAAGACAGGCATAATAGCCATCACGCTCAAGGAAGGCGACAGGCTTGTGGATGTGATAAAGACCAATGGCAAGCAGGACCTGCTCATAGCGACAAGGAAGGGCCAGGCGATACGCTTCACTGAAGAGGATGCAAGGGAGCTCGGCAGGACCGGCCAGGGTGTGATTGGCATAAGGCTCAAGGAGAAGGAAGACGAGGTCATAGGCATGGCCTCATGCACCAAACCTGCGCTGCTGACGGTAACAGAGAATGGATATGGTAAAAGGACGTCCATGGATGAGTACAGGGTGCAAGGCCGTGGCGGTTCTGGGGTCATAAACATAAAGACCGAGGGCCGGAATGGCGACGTCGTAGGCATAAAGGCAGTGGATGACAGAGACGAGATAATAGTCATGAGCTCAAAGGGCCAGGCCATAAGGACGTTTGTAAGCGATGTATCAGTCATAGGCAGGAACACCCAGGGCGTGCGCATAATAAGGCTCGGTGAGGGTGAGAAAGTGGCTAGTTTTGCTGCGATGCCAAGACAACAGGATCAGGAAGGCGGCCCGCAGGCCCAGCAACCCCAGGGCGAACAAAAATCATGATTGACCAATCCACAATAGGGCTACTGGCAGGCATAATCGGATTTCTGTCGTTTATTCCCTATATACTCGAAACACTGAACCGCAAAATCAGTCCCAATCGGGCGACGTGGATTATCTGGGCGGTTCTTGGGATCATAATCGCGGTGAGTTACTATTCCGCAGGCGCCCGGTCTAGTGCGTGGGTCCCGGCAGCATACGCAGTTGGCATAGTCATCATGGCACTGCTC